>Ga0180007_10007176_pt1 | contig 10612 bp, 9 predicted proteins | sample MM_PC_MetaG_FD_121122 | JGI IMG/M metagenome (GOLD analysis project Ga0180007, IMG submission 121122) | Groundwater microbial communities from the Aspo Hard Rock Laboratory (HRL) deep subsurface site, Sweden - MM_PC_MetaG | ecosystem: Environmental > Aquatic > Deep subsurface > Groundwater...
ACCAATGAACCAAGAGGTATACGCCTTGTTGATGAAGATGAAGAGTCTATGGCTTTTGAATATATGGTGGGTATACCTATACTAGGTTATGTGAATGCAGGGACTCCACTTGTAAATGCCATTGAAGAGAATCTAGGTATGTTAAAGGTCCAGGGGAAGATATTGGGTAAAGTAAAGAAGGGATTATTCTCCGTAATAGTAAAGGGTGACTCAATGAACGAAGAAATTATTGATGGCACTAAAATCTCTGATGGGAACTATTTGATTGTAGATAAGGATAGTGCTGTTGAGGATGGAGATGTTGTAGTTGCTATCATTGAAAACTCAGCGACAGTTAAGAAGATTAAGAGAGGAAAGGATATGGTTACTTTGTACCCTAATTCCAACAACCCAATACACCAACCGATATTTGTTAATAGAGATTGGAGTGGTTTAATTAACGGTAAGGTAATCAAAGTATTAGAGAAGCCAACTATCTAATCTCAGCATTTAAAACATAGGGCTTAATATTCTTTTTAAGAGTTTTAAGCTCTCGCTCAGTAAAAGAATTTTGTTCCGAGAGGGTAGGGTTTATGGTTTTTCCTGCTCTGAAGTTTTGAACATAATATTGTTTTGCGCCCTTAATCATTTCCCCAATTGCCTTTGATGATTCTGTAGTATGCATGCCCTTTACATATGTGGTCCTAAATTCGTAATCTAAACCAGAAGTCATAATAATATCTATAGATTCTTTTACGTGCTTTAAGGCATTTTCCCCAGTGAAGGTAAGGTAGTCACCCTCAGGGTATTTAATATCCATAGAAATATAATCAATCACCCCATGTGTGATTAATTTCTTAAGCTTACTAGGAAGCAATCCGTTAGTATCCAACTTCACAAGGTATCCTAGCTCCTTTATAGATTTTAAGAAGGGTTCTAGGTCATCATAGAGCAGTGGCTCTCCTCCAGTTATAACCACAGCATCCAATTTACCTTTGCGAGATTTAAGAAATTTTAAAACTTTCTCAGGATCAAAGATATCCTCAGGTGCAATAGGAGTAATCACCAATTCTGGGTTATGGCAATATTCGCACCTTAAATTACATCCATGTGTGAATACAATAGCAGACAGCTTGCCAGGATAGTCAATTAAAGATAACTTTTCTAAGCCAGCAATCCTTAGCATGTAGTACAACCCATTTTAAAGAATTTTCTATCACTCCATTCTGCCTGTTTACCAATATTCCACTGGTTTACAGGTCTGATATATCCCACAACTCTGGAATATACCTCACACTTTTGTCTTGTAACTTTTTTCATAACTTTGGACAGTAAAAAATTATATATACTAAACAATCTCATCAAACTCCATACCATCTCTGTATCCCACCTCAATATCGCACTTAGGACAATACCTATGTTCTCCAGCAATATACCCATGCTTAGGGCATATACTGAAGGTTGGTGTCAAAGAGAAGTAAGGTAATCGATAATTCTCAGAAACCTTTTTAACTAAATTCTTAACACTAGTCGTTGAGGAAATCTTTTCACCTACATACAGATGCAATACCGTTCCACCAGTATATTTACATTGGAATTCATCTTGATCATCCAATGCCTCAAAAATATCATCTGTGTAATTAACGGGCAATTGAGAGCTGTTAGTATAGTAGGGAACCGTACCAGGTTTCTCAACTAGATCAGCAGCTGTAATAATGTCAGGGAACTTCTTCTTATCTGCTTTGGCAAATTTGTATGTGGCTCCTTCACCAGGAGAAGCCTCCAGATTGAATAGCTGATTTGTTTCGGTTTGATAGTTCATTAATACCTCACGCATATGATCCATAATCTCTAGACCAAAAGCTCTCCCTTCTTCTGATGTAATACCCTTATCTTTATCACTAAAGAAGTTCATCAACGATTCATTCAAGCCTAGAATACCTATGGTATTGAAATGATTCTTGTAATACTCCCCAAATCGCTTCTTAACATCACCAAGGTAGAATTTAGAATATGGGTAGAGACCCTTTTGTGTATATTTCTCAATAAAGGCTCTCTTAATGAGTAAACTTTTCTTAGAGAGATCCATCATCTTGTCTAATCTCTTAAAATACTCTTTCTTAGTTTTGCTCAAGTAACCAATCTTAGGAAGATTAATTGTCACAACACCAAGACTTCCAGTCAATGGATTTGCGCCAAAGAGACCACCTCCTCGCTTTCTAAGCTCTCGGTTATCTAGCCTCAATCTGCAGCACATACTCCTCGCATCATCCGGATTCATATCAGAGTTAACAAAGTTTGAGAAATATGGAATACCATACTTAGCTGTCATCTCCCATACTGGTTTGTAATCTGTGTTGTCCCAATCAAAATTCTTAGTAATATTGTAGGTAGGTATAGGGAAGGAGAAGAGCCTGCCTTGTGAGTCACCTTCCATCATTACTTCACAGAAGGCCTTGTTCAACATTGCCATTTCAGGTTGGAAGTCCTTATATTTTTCCTTCTGTACTTTACCTCCGATAATGACACCTTGTTCAGCTAACTGCCCAGAAGGGATTAAATCCATAGTTATGTTGGTAAAAGGAGTCTGACATCCAACTCTGGTAGGTACATTCATGTTGTACAGGAATTCTTGCATCTTCTGTTTTACTTCTTTGTATGTCAATTTGTCATATCTGATGAATGGTGCAAGATATGTATCAAAGCTTGAGAATGCCTGGGCTCCAGCAGCCTCATGCTGGAGGGTATAGAAGAAGTTAACACATTGGCCCAATGCGGCTCCAAGATGCTTGGCAGGGGCAGAAGAGATCTTTCCAGAGACACCTGTAAAGCCTTTAAGGAGTAGATCCTCTAAACTCCAGCCACAGCAATATACTGCCAACATACCAAGATCATGAATATGTATATCTTTATCTATATTCGCATTCGAAATCTCCTTTGGATATATACTATGTAACCAGTAATTAGCTTGGACAGTAGAAGAAATATAGTTGTTCAAACCCTGCCAGGAGTATGTCATATTACTGTTCTCACTAACCTGCCAATCCTCAATATCAATATATCCTCTAACCAATGTATCTGCATCAATCAAAGACTTAATATTCATTACCTGATTCTTAAGGTCTACAAACAATCCAAAGGCAATTGAAGTCTTACCATGTCCCATATCAATGAGCACTTGCTTTACAACGTCTGCGATTTCCTCTGTTTTAACAAACTTTCTTTTTGAATATTTGGTTATTAATTGTTTAATAACTTCATCAGTGGTTTCTTCAGCTCTCCTTCTATCATTTCCACCAACACTCTCCGCTGCCTTGAATATACCTGTAGATATTCGTTCTCTCTCAAACTTAACAATTCTTCCATCTCGTTTCTTGACCTGGAATAGGGGGTTCTGTTTTTTTAGGGCAGCCATTAAAGTGGTAGTAAAAATTTAAAACTTTTCTAACTTATTTATCTCTTCTTTAATATCATCAAGATCCTTAAACTCTTTATATACCGAAGCAAAACGTATATATGAAAGCTGATCCTTGGTTTTTAACCAATCAAGAATCATTTTCCCTATATCCTTTGAAGTCACAGGATCTTCGCTATTAATTACATTCCTTTCAACCTGTTCAGCAAAGTCCTCAACCTCTCTTATGCTAATCATATTTTCATTGATTGCCTTCTTAATGCCTTTAACAATCTTGTTAATATCAAAAGTTTCTAAAGAGCCATCTTTTTTCATGATAGAGACATCCATTTTTTCTATTCTTTCGTATGTAGTAAACCTTTTACCGCAACGAAGGCATTGTCTTCTTCGTCTTGTAGAACTATCTTCTCGGTTATCTCGTTTATCTACAACTTTTGTTGTATCGCATGCACAAAAGGGACATCTCATATATTTTTATCAACATGTTGTGTATGTCTTCCAAGTTACCCCCAACAGGTGGTATGGTCAAGAGACCGATAGAATGATAATTGTATAGTCGTTGATAATCCAACACAATATATGGTAAGGAAATATTACAGGACTAGTTATTAGATATATAAGATTTTGACTATGATGGAATAAGCATATAACATATATAACTAAGTTGAAAAATTATTTTCATGATATTCAAACTAGAAGATTTCCAAAAGATTAAAGCTGAGATAAGTGACAAAAGGATTGTTTGTACTTCTGGATTTTTCGATCCTATACACCCTGGGCATGTATCCTGTATTACAGAGTCAAAGAAATTTGGGGATGTTTTAATTGTAGTAGTAGATGGTGATCAGAGAGCTATTACAAAGAAGGGAAAATCATTTATGCCTGAAATGGATAGAGCATACATTGTAGATCATCTAGTAGGAGTTGATTACGTTACAATATATAATCATCCAACGGAAAACAATTGTATAGAAGCAATCGACATCATAAGACCCGATGTTTTTACAAAAGGAGGAGATAGAGTAGGTAATACAACGCCAGAGGCTCAATTAATTGAAGGTTACGGCGGAAAAATAGAATACAATGTTGGAGATCCAAAAATTTGGTCAAGCTCAGACTATTTAGAAGATTGGCATCAATTTAGAAAATCTCAAGAATCTATCTAGCTTTCTGCGACAGATACTTATATATTGCATTAGCAGCTATTCCACCTTCTCCCACAGCTGTTACCACCTGTCTAAAGCCATTTGAAGCTGTTGTGCAGTCTCCTGCAGCCCATATACCATCGATATTTGTAGCTTGAGTGCTATCAACCTTTATATATTTCTTCTCATCGACATCAATTCCAAGAATATTTGATAATGCAGCATTAGGTTCCGATCCAATCTCAATGAATACACCATCTACATTCACATATTGTTCTCCATTGTATGGTTGAGATAACTTAATCCTCTCTAATCTATTTTCTCCTTCTAAACCGATAGGGAGGGTTTTAAGAATAATCTCTACATTCTTTCTTGCCAATAACTGATCAACCCACATAGGTTCACCAAGTAATTCAGTTCCTCTGTAGATTAAATATACCTTTTTAGCAATATCCGAAAGCATTGTTGCTGACATTACTGCTGCATTCTTACCACCCACAATAGCGACCGTTTTATCTTTGTAGAACATTGCATCACAGGTAGCACAATATGAGAGTCCTTTCCCCAAGTATTTATCTTCATCTGCTAGCATAAGCTTGTTTCGTTCTGTTCCTGTTGTTAGGATTACTGTCTTAGCTTCATATTCCTTCTTTCCATCTGAATAGATATGGAATATCCCATCAATCTTTTTAATATCAATTACACTTTCGTAAGCAACTTCACCACCAAGATCTTTAGCTTGTGCTTCAAACTTCATACCTAATTCCATACCCGATATATCTGGTAATCCAGGATAGTTACACACTTTATGTGCTTCGGAGATCGTTCCTCCAATTATTTTACCTATTATGATGTTCGAAAGTTTGTATCTACTTGCATAGATACTTGCAGAGTATGCAGCTGGTCCACTTCCTACTATGGCTATGTCGTATGTCATATGTGTTAGAGATTACAAATTAGTATATATTTCTTATTTATATATTCTAACATATATGTAAAGAGGTGAAGTGAGAATGTAGTACTTAATATGAATATCAAAGCTGTTATTATGCAACAACTCCCCAATCAGAAGTATTAGTTAGAATCTCAGGTCTATCTTTTCTTATAATAACCATATATTCAAACATCACGCTATTACCACCATGCTCAGTATGAACTGACCAACCATCCTTGTCTGTATATATATGACCAGTATCATCTACTACTTGGCATTCAATACATACAACCATACCATCTACTAGAAGATCACCAGTACCCGGCTTACCGAAGGCAGGTATATCTGGATATTCATGCATAGACTTACCAATACCATGGCCTACATACATCTTTATAATATTGAATCCATTATCCTTAGCTGTCTTCTCCATTACATATCCCAAATCACCAGTACGATTACCAACCACAGCCTTGGCCATTGCATTCTCAACTGCGGCTCTACCAGCTTCTAAAAGCTTTGTATTTTGCTTAGTAGGTATTCCAATACTCCAAGTCCAGCAATGATCAGTAAAATAGTTCTTGAATATAATGCCAGTATCAATTGAAACAAGGTCTCCTTTTTTCAAAGGGACATCTTTTGGAATACCATGTACAGCTACATCATTAACAGAAATACATAGATTATTCTTGTAATCATCAACCGTAGGGAAATTGGGTTTAACACCATATTCTTTACATAGTTCACCCATTAATTTGTCTAATTCAAGCGGAGTAATCCCTTCTTTAATATTCTTTCCAATCTCTGACAAAATTTCAACAGAAATTTCTGCTGCTTCTCTAATGGTTAATTCATCTTTTGGGTTCTTTATAATCATATGAGTATTATACACCCCAACGTTAAGACATGTAATCTACGCAACCCATAGTGTTTACTTCTGCTAAGATAAGTATTAAAATAAACTGTTGTGTCGCTCTTTTCAAACAAAATATTATAAGGAGAAAAACCGATGAGCAATCTACAATGGAAACAGATTCATCGAAATGTCTTTTTTGTCTATTCTGATGAGGTTGGTGTTGTGTATGCCCCTCTTCTCGGAAAATTCTTTTCTGTATCTGAAGAGGGAATCGGCGTTGTGTTGGCCTATTTGAATTTTGGAAAACCTGAAGCTAATGATTTCCACCAACATTTGATGTCAGAAGGTTTCTTCGAAGAAGTTGAAATGCCACGTATTGCGAAAGATGGACCATTCAATAGCAAGGAAGTTACGCTTTCTATAACTTCAGCATGTAATTTAAGGTGTATCTATTGTTATGCGAATGCAGGAATAAACTTCTGTGATCTCCCCTGGGAACTTATAGAGAAATCAATTCAACAATTGTATGCATACGCTAATGAGCGTAATGATACCGATGTTGAACTTAGTTTTCATGGAACTGGAGAAACACTCGTAAGATGGCAAGTGATGGTTAAGGCTGTAAACTACGCCTTACAACTCTTACCAGAAGGCTGGGCTATCCATTTCTCGTTAGTTACAAACGGGACTTTAATAGATGATAAAAAGGCACAGTTTTTAAAGAAGTACAACTTCTCAGTAGTTCTATCAATGGATGGAATTGAAGAGATTCAAAATATCCTTCGTCCAAAAGCAGATGGGACTGGTTCTTTCGATGATGTGGTGAAAGGAATGAAAGCGTTAGTAAAAAATGATGTTTACTTTGCCGTGCGAACCACAGTTACTGGCCTGAATCAAGATACCATATTGGATTTTCTTGAACTCTGTGCCGTCAATGGATGTAAGGAGATTAGTGCTGCGCCTTTCTCTGCTACTGGTAGAGGAAAGAATGGTGTTGACAATGTAGATCCGAATATCTTTGTAAAAAACTATCTCATTGCTAAAAAACGTGCTAAAGAGCTAGGAATGATTTTTAAAACGCCTTCAGATTGCTTAGATAATGCAAGTGTCCGTTATTGCAATGCAGATGGAGAGTCATTCGCTCTAATGCCAGAAGGGATCATCTCATGTTGTACACGTGTTACGAGAAAAAGTGATCCACTTGTAGATCTTTTTGTCATTGGGCATGTAACCGAGGAAGGTGTGGAGATTAATCAATCGAAGGTTGAAAAACTTAAGACTTTAAATCTTCTCAATTATCAAGAATGTCAAGATTGTTTTGCAAAGTTTACATGTTCTGGGGGATGCCACCATACAAGATTATTAAATGAGAATCGTCAGCCGTCTTCCTACTGTAAGATAATTCGTGCGGTCGTTTGGGATACACTGAAGAATGCTGCTTTTGAAGCATAATCTTGCAGTTTCTAGGAGATATCCTTATAATAAAGAATTCTATGAGAAAGGAGAATTGCCATGTTCGGTAAAACTGTAACTGTAAAAGTTCAGACGAACAGTCGTGGATGTAAAGACGACAAGCAATGTTCATGCCGAAGTAGTGCCTGACACTTGTTGATTTCGTTTTTTATCCAGACCTGGAGATGATTGCATATTTGCAAAACAATATCGTCAATCATCTCCAGCTCGTTCCACTATAAAAGCCTTGATAGATATTCAATTTGTGTATCTTTCCCATTCAATAAATCTTGTATTTGTGTATCCACTATATATGTTGGTTTGAATGAATCACCAAGCTTATATCCCTTAAATCTAAATATTTTTGAGGAGGAAAATACTTTTAATTTGGAATTGGGTAAAACAAATGATTGATTTTCTCCATAATGTGTGGGGTTGCTGTGTGGGATTTCGCCAACTGAAATTGCATTTTTAATACTTGATAATTCAAGAACATTAATAATTGCAGAGGAGTATGTATCTGCGCTTGTTAAAATGACAATTTTATATTTACCTTCTGATTTTCTTAAAAATCCAATCAAAGGTTTTAATACATCAGAATCCCCGCCCTTATTATTTCTAAAATCAATAATAATATTCTTAAATTGAGATTTCTCAAATAAATTAACAATTTGAGAAATCTTTAGGTTTTCCCTTTCTACACAACTGTTATATTGAATGTAAAAAGCTCTAATTTGAGGTAATTCTGTAAACCAATAGATACCTTTTTCTTGTAAAGTTACTGGCACTTGTTTCATCATCCCCTTTAAAGTAAGCATCTTTTGGTTGTAGTCCTGAGGATGAATATTTACAAAAATTTGATCTCTCCCTTTTTCTAATTGAAGTTTTAGATTTCCAGTCTTTCTAATACCTAAATATTCTAATATTGAAGGTTCTACAATTTTTGAAGAAAAATAGTATCTAGTAGAAATTTCATTTTCTTGTGGAATAAAAGGTTTAACTATCAGTTCTAGCTCATCAATATTGTAATTATTTATGCCAAGCAGTTTTGATCCCAAATAATTAGATAAGCATTCCGAAGATTGAGTTAAGTAATAACCATTATTCAGGTATTCAAACTTAAACATAAAATTCTCTGTTCCTAGAACATCATCTGAGAGACCTAGATATGTATGACCGTCATTTAATACTGCTAGGCAAGTCATGAGAGCTAATCCAAGGTCTTTTATGTTACTAGCATTTACGGGATTGCTTTCTAGTAAAGCAGTAAACTTCTTTTTTGTAATATACTTATATGGATTTGGATGAATTTGCTCTAACCTCTTTTGGAGTTCTTTAATATCCTGTTGTATTGCTTTCTCTGTTAAAGTTTTCATAACCGTATTATACCTCGAACTACCCAATAATATACAGTTCTTCCTCAGCTCTAGTTACAGCGGTATACAACCATCTTCTCCAGTTATCATCAGTCATCCGTGGGAATCTCTCCTCAAACAATATTACACGCTTAGCTTGACTACCCTGAGCCTTATGTACCGTTAATGCATAACCAAAATCAAACAAATTCATGTTTTCAGCAAGATATTGAGTATTAGTCTCAGCCTTTCCAAATTGATCAAGACTAACAGGACCAACAAATATCTCATTCTCATCATCCAAGGCTATTTCAGCATCGTAGAACTTACCAACATGATTCTTGGATATGGAAAGAATAGTACCGGTCATACCATTAAATATGGCCATACTTGGGTTGTTTTTGAGACATATGACACGATCCCCATACTGAGGTTCAGGAGATTCAAATTCAAGTAATTGCCTAATCCCTTTATTCAAATCTACCCTTGTCCTATTATACCCAGTTAGTACCATTGTTTGGTCATCGAATGATTCTAATTTATCAGAAAGAAACTCCTGAGTATTCTCATCATTCTTAGAGAGTTTCTTAACCGTATCTGAGAATTCAAGTTGAGGAATATGCCCATATCTACGTGCAATCTCTGAAACTTTAATAATTGGATTATCTCTTTCTTGTCTAAATATCTCCTCCAACTTAATATTCGGTCTCTCCATTAAGTTAAAAGTTCCCTCCACAGGAGGAAGTTGTCCATGATCTCCCGAAGCAAGGATAGGGACACCGTAGCTTAAAAGATCATCCCAAATCTGCCTAGTAACCATAGAAGCCTCGTCGACAATAATTAGGTCATATGTAAATTCCTCTTGAAGTTTCTTCTCCCAACCAATGATATTATCCCTTTCATCACAAATAGCCTTGTAAATTAGTCCATGAATTGTACCAATGTAATCGGATTTAAATATGGATTTAGCGTCTCTAAGCTTGTGCTGTAGCACTCTTGCGGCCTTACCAGTATAGCTACAGTATGCAATTTTAATATCCTTCTTCTCCTTGTGAAGATGTTGTCCCAAATATCCAAGCATAGTGGTTTTACCAGTTCCAGCATAGCCACCAAATGTAAGATATTGTACAGGATGCTCCTTGTACCATTGCAATATGTCATCGATAATGGATTTTTGTTTTTCAGAGAAAGCTATGTCCACTTGAGATATTTAGTGATAATTGATAGATTAATAGACATGTCTAATGTATATAGTCTACTAAAAAAGCGCAAGTTAATACAAATAGTCCTTGCACTATCCTTGTTTTTTCTTGTACCTAGCTTTGTAAAAGCTCAGGAAACGGCAACTGTGACTCCTACACAAGAGGTAAAGGCGTTTACATACTTTACAGGTATTGGGTGTCCCCATTGTGCAAAGGTTTCTCCAGTAATACATAAGAATGTGAATGCACAAGAGGGGCTATTAATGATTGAGTA
>Ga0180007_10007177_pt1 | contig 10612 bp, 5 predicted proteins | sample MM_PC_MetaG_FD_121122 | JGI IMG/M metagenome (GOLD analysis project Ga0180007, IMG submission 121122) | Groundwater microbial communities from the Aspo Hard Rock Laboratory (HRL) deep subsurface site, Sweden - MM_PC_MetaG | ecosystem: Environmental > Aquatic > Deep subsurface > Groundwater...
ACTCCAGCGGCGAGTACGACAGTATCATGCCTTTGTCCCGGAGATCCAGGGTGATCCCCCCGGAGCCATATACGCGATAACCCGAGGGAAACACAACCGCATCACGCACCGTCCATGTGCCCGGTTTGAGATACAGGGCCTTGCCGGTCTCATCAACTCGCACAAACGGGAAGTCCCGGGCGTTGGGTGGCCGCCGCATCAGATCGTGTTCGCGGAACTCGGGGCTGTTCACCGGCCAGCGGAAAACGGTACCGGAGTCGATTCGGCTTAGGCCCGGCAGGCGGTATGCAACCGTCAGCAACCCCAGCAGCGAGTCACTCAGAACGACATCGCGCGGCAATGCAAACCGCACCGGTTGGAATACCGCACGTTGGTCGGACGCTCTGGGGGGCAGCACATACGGAGTGTTCGGCGGAGGCGAATCCAAACCGGGGCAGGACAGCGCCAGCACCTCAATCGGAAGCGGCTGGATATTCGCCATGTCAAGCTGGACCTTGCCGTCACCAATCCCCCGGATGTATGCCTGAATGCCGCCCGGCGGATTCAGGAATGTTTGAATGATACGCTGGTTTTGATACAGCAGTTCGGGCGAATAATCGAAATACGGAAACTCACTGTATATGATGGCCAACTGGTCATGTAGATCAGTATTCACAGCCTCCAGAAGTGAATCAATGTATTCGCGCCGTGAAAACTCTGCCAGGCGACGGACATACGCCCGCATGAAATCAAGATCGGCGAGGAGCCGACGGCGAAACGGATCTGTCCTTGAGGTGATGGCCCCGGTTATGGTTGTGATGGGCGTTCCGGCGTTGCCGTCGAAGCCGATAGGCTCAAGACGACTCGTTACCGGATTGTAGTAGAATCTCACATTGTGCCAAGCCAGGCCGTGGGTGGCGCCCAACAGGTCTCCGAGAGCATATTGAACGGCCATCTTGTCGATATCAAACACATCCGATACGGGCAGTCTGCCGTTTCGGAAGTCATCCAGCAGATCATGCCCCATGCGGAACTGGCGCGACAGGTTGGAATCGGCGAGGATCGAATTGCTCTTAAAAACATCTATGTCGGCAGCGTAAATGGACTGAAAGCCGGTCTCCTCGAGTATCCTGGGCCAGTTCTGTCGCACATCGGCCCACATGAGGTTCTCGTTGAACTTGATAATCGGCCCCTCGCGCCGTCGACTGTGCTCAATCAATCGTTTCTCAAAATGCTCCTCAAGAGCGTATATCCCCAGGTCATCGCCGTTGATCGACAACCGGACAAACCGATAACGCAGCGGAATAACGTCTTCCCTCTCCAGCGCTTTGTGAAACAGCCATTCATAGACATAATTGCGCACTCGCGGATGATGCAGCGAGAACTGCTTCATCCCCATGAGCGTATTGTCTCCTTTGAGCTTCACTCGATAGGACCACTTGCGTCCCTGCAGGTTGTCCCAGGTCCAGTCGCCTTTCAATCGAATGCCGGCCCGGGCGGTTTTATCACCCAGCGAAATCTCAGCCGGCACAAAATCGCCGGCCTCCGATATCATGACCTGGTTTTCCATGGCCACTTCCCGATCGTACACCAGCTTCTGGAAGTTTTTGAACTTAATATCCATACGCAGATGCTCAGGATGGGCCGAAAGGCCCTGCAAGTAGTTACCGACAACACTCAAGCGGGTGCGCGCCAGATGCGAGAACACATCGCGAAGGCTACCGGCATCGCCGTTTTTGTGCATATCGATACCGTAATAAACGCTGGAAAGCACAACGACCAGCAGCACGATAAGGCTGAGTGCGGCCACGGCGAGGAAGCGAAGCGGTCGGGTGAGGCGATCGAACAGTCTTCGAAGGGAGGCGAAGAAGAACGACCGTTTCCGGCTGTCCTTGATCTTCATCTATGCGAGCCCCTTGTTATCCATAAACGTAATGTGAACGGATTCGTGCTGTTGCCGAAGTTCGTCTTTAGCCTTTTTCAACTGCTCAAGACTGTCTGCCTCCACCAGAAACGAGGCCTCAGTGACGGTCGCGGTTTCATCGGATCGCTTAAGGTCAACCGCGGCACAGTAAGACTTCAGCGTGTCCACAATACGGGTAAGCTCCAGTCGGCCCGGCCCTTCACTCACCACCGTAAGATGCAGATTCTGATTGTCCGAGGCCGCGTACACTCGCCGCCTCAGGAATATCACTACGGCTATCAGCAACGCGCCGATGATCGTGATTTTTGCCTGATCAGCGCCAAAGCCCAGGCCGATGGCTATGCACAAAAACAGGTACGCCAGCTCCTCCGGTTCTTTGATTGCCGCCCGAAAACGAACAATCGACAACGCGCCGACCAGACCCAGCGACAGGGCCAGCGAGGATTTGACAATCGTGATAATGATCATGGTCGTCATGGCCAGCAGCACGAAATTCCTGGCAAACATGCGACGGTTGGAAAGCGAGGTCCCGTAGCGCACGTACAGGAAAGCCAGCAGCAGCGCGAATAGACTTGTCAGCAGCAAATTCAACACGAATCCGAGCAGCTCCACCTCGACGCTCTGGGTGGCGAGAAACTGCTGAAATGACTCGATCTTCCCCATGTTCCTTCTCCTGTCCGAACTCAATCCAGTTCTTCCATGAACGGATAAGAACATAGAGCACGCCACTAACAGGCGCAACTTTGAACAATGCCGTGTCGGCAGATATAAATGGGAGGTCGCCCGGGAGTATTCGGATGTCGGGTTCTCAGTCGCCGACAAAAAGATCGTGGGCGCCAAGCCAGGACAGGCCGAATTTCAGCCAGCCCTCGCCCCGGTCCAGAGCCTCGATATTGAATCGGTTGGTGAAGTCGCTGTAACCGGCCTCAAGACTCACAAACAGGCTTCCCCATGGCTGCAAATCCACGGGAACGTGTCCCTGCACGCGGACAGCAATTGACAACGATTTCTGGATCGTGCCGCTGGGAAACGGCTCATCGTATGACCCCTCTGTCTCCAGCCACGGCGCGTCCCAGGGGCCGTAAATCGATCCCTCGCCGTGACGACTGTACGCCAGCGCGAGTTCCGCCGATTGACGCGGTCCTGCCCACCAGCGAAAATCAAGGGACAGCGAGTCGGCGTCCGGTCCCAGGGGCGAGGTCAGCAGTTTGTTGCGATACAGATAGCGATTTCGTGGAAGCACCTGGTGATACGTGCGGTTGGCAATCCGTGTGTATTCCAGCCTCACATCCGGGATTATTGTCCCACTCTTTCCGGCCCGAAACACACCGGCCATGAGGGCGATTTCATTGGGTTCTTTGTCGCCGGCAGACCGATCATCAACCTGGTAATCATCAACAATCCCCTGTCCATACACACAAAATCCTTTGCCGGGCAGGAATACGAAGTCGCCGCCGATGATAGTGTTGTCATCGAGTTGCTCATTCAACTGAACGGTGTGAAACACCTGGAACGGGTTGAGATAATACAATTCGAGGGATCGCCCCTCTCCCCCATACAGCGACGTCTCAGAAACGCCCACTCTCAGACGCCGGTGTAGCTTGACATCGAGGCGATGCCCCACGAGGTAGCGATTGTCATTGAACTGCGTTTCGGGGAAACGGTCATAGTCGACTGAGTCCGGGCGGCTCTGATCCAGGCGAGCGGTCAAAAACGTAAAAGAGAGAATACCGCGGTGATAGGCGACGGAAAAAAGGTCCAGGGGCTCGGCCGTGGCCGACAATATCAGGTTTTGCGGTCGCGGTCCCCAGAATACACGTTGTCGGCCCAGAACCGCCGAGGCTCCCCCGCCGGCAACATACAGGGCGCCGGTTTCAAGATCGCCCGCCAGGCCCCGCCACTTTTTTCCCGTGTAGTCAGGGTCAAGCGCTTTGGCCCGATCCAGCTTAAACAAAGCCAGCACGCCGAACACGCGCGAGGGCTGATACCGAAATCCACCGGCCAGAGAAAAGATGTCAACACCACTGCTGTAGCGCGACGACAGGTAAGATTCATCGGCTATTGCCAGCAAACGCAGACGATCTGCGGCCGGTGAAGCGACCAGATTCAGCGATGGACTCTGGTGATTATCGAAATCCAGACGGGTCGGCGTGAGCGGCCCCACCATCAGGTAATCGGAAACATCCGACGACATAACTGCGCGACGGAAATACCAGTCGTAGTCCAGGGAGAAGAGCTTATCGCCGACCGGGGCAGCCGTTCCCATATCAACCGTCGCCGCCGACAGGGGCGACATGACCAGCAAGATCAGTATTGTGGATAGAAGATATCGTAGTGAAGAATATCTCACGAGGACGGTAACCTCCCTGTTAGCCCGGAACCGGCTGCGCTTCCTGCGCCCGGATCAGCCGTGTGTCAGTGAATAAGTCGGGTCGATCAGCCTGACACAACTTGTTTTTCCGGTTCCGTCTCCGATTCCACGACCATTGTTTGCACCGTCATACCGGTAGAACGGGGGGTTTTTTCCAATTGCTCAGGATAGTCAGCGGACCAGCCTTCGGCCAGTCGGGCATAGCTTTCGGCGACTGCGTCCCACTGATAAAAACCGTCTACCCGCTCCCGCATGGCCACGGATTGATCCTCCATCTCAAGGATAGTCCGGAAGGTGGGCTCGATATCATGACGGTCAAAATAGCGCCCGGTGGCTCCCAGCACCTCATGGCTGAATTCGCAGTCGATTGCCATGATTCGAGGACAGGTCGCCATGGCCTCGAGCAAGGCCGGGTTAGTGCCCCCGACAGAATTGCCGTGGACGTAACAGTGGCAGTTGCTCCTGAGCGTAAACAGGACATCCTGGTCATAGGTAGCGTTCCGGACTTGAATACCGTGACGACCGTCATATGCGATCAAACGCTGGGCATACGCCGTCGAATCCTTGTATCCGACCACCACCATTTTCATGTCGCGGCGGCCCAGATCCGTGTTATGGAAGGCTTCGACCACATTCAGGGGCAGGTTATCGGGCTCAATGCGGGTGATTTGCAGGAAGTACTTGCCGGCTTCGAGATTCAAGTTGCGCAGGATGTCATCCTGACGCCTGCGGCTCACCTTCGGAATATCCGGGGCTCCGTACGGAATGAAGTTCGTCCGGGAGCGGAAAGTACGGCGATAATAGGCCTGGATTGCGTATGAGTCCGAAACAAGCGACGGACACACAACACTGATTAATGCCGTGGACAGGAAGTAGTACAATTTAAACGGCCAGGCCCACTTCGCTCGCCGCCACTCAAGACCATCGGTATTCACCGTGGTTGGAATCCCGGCCAGCCGGGTCATCAGGATGCCCGGCAGATTGGCATTATTGAACCAGAATACGTGCGAGTACCGCGAACGGTTCTTGAGCAGATACCAGCCGGTGCGCACGGCCGACACAAAAGTGTCCAGCTTGCGGTTGCGGCTGCCTTTTACGTACACCAGGTTACGACCGGCGTGAGTCGATGGTCCTCCGGTGGTGCCGGTGGTGCGACAAAAAACATCGCACGCATAGGAACCGTCGACAAACCGACGGGATATCTCGTCCACGGCCGTTTCAAACCCGCCGTAGTTGGCCGGGACACCGCGGGTGCCGCAGAAGGCGATCCGCTTGTGTGAGGTGGGCGATCCAGAAATGATGGAGCGAACCAGTGACTGCCCTTCGTGAGTCCTGTCGTATGCCATAGCTTCCATGCCTGGTAATTGGTTTGTTCTCTCAAACCAGTGCATCGGCAAGGAACCACAACAGTTTAGCTGTGTGACGCAGAAAAACCGACAGACATCAAAAAGTGCCTTTCCTGTGGGCTTTTTGGACCCCTCTTTTTTTTGGGGCCGGCGACGATATTGGGCCTCCCAGCCCGTGTGTGTGATTAAAAATTGATATAGTGTGATCTGCCTGCCTATATTCCCGTCATGAATCGGCACGCACCTGGATGCGCTAATATACCCGGAGAACGATGAGCCTAAGTCTCAAAATTCGCTTTGTGTACCATCATCCGCGCTTCGCGGCTTTTCTTCTGCGTGAGCGGATCATGCTGCGCTGGCTGGAAAGAACCGGTGCCGACCGGGTCCCCGGGCAACCGCGCATGACGGGGCAGTTGGCCGCCGAATCGAGACTGGCACACTGGAGAAGCCGCTCTGCCCCGCACTTCTTTTGTAACCGTGGTCAAACGCCCAGGGTCAGCGGCGATACCGCCGAATTGCTCGCCGCTGCCGATCAAATCGCCGCCCACACTTTCGATCTACTGGGCTCCGGACCCACGAATCTGGGACCGGATATCAACTGGCATCAGGACTTCGTGAGCGGACACACGTGGGATAACGGATTCATCCGCAAGTTCAAGCCGGTCAGCCCCGGCCGAAGCGATATCAAAGTAGTCTGGGAGCTGTCCCGCTGTTTGCACTTTCCAGTTCTGGGCGCGGCTTTCCGCCATTCGGGCGATGACAGGTATGCGCGCGAATTTGTAAACCAGGTGAACTCCTGGCTTGATCACAACGCTCCCTATTGCGGCCCCAACTGGCTAAGCCCCATGGACGCGGCTATGCGCCTCTGTAACTGGATTTTCGGCTGGTATCTGATGCTTGAGGCCCCGAGTGTGACGGAGGCGTTCAGTGACCGTTTTGTAGCCGCTATCCAGGTACACGGGGACTTCATTCAGCGGCACCAGGATCGCACGCCTCTCATCACAAACAACCACCATCTGGCTGTTCTGGCCGGACTTGCCTATCTGGGCGTGCTGTTCCCCGAACTGAAAGGTGCCGAGCGCTGGAAACGCACGGCTGTTGAGGGGCTGGAACGGGAGATTCAATCCCAGGTGCTTAATGACGGCGTCTGTTTTGAGGGGTCTCTGCAATATCACCGTCTCGACCTGGAAATGCTGCTGTACCCGGCCATCATTTGCCGTCTGAACGGTGTGGCGCTCAGTCCCGCTTTCTGGGACCGACTGGAGCGGATGGGCGAATTTCTGGTCGCTGCAATATCGCCGTCCGGCCTGCTGCCACAGATAGGAGATAATGACAGCGGTCGACTTCACACTGTCACCACCTATTCCCAGGCGCCCGGTCGCGATTGCCGCTACCTGCTGGACATCTTATCACATGTCTATCCTGAGAACCCGTTGTTTGTGCCTTTTAGAGGGTCGACCGTGGAAGCCCGGTATTTTACGGCTACCCTTGGGCGCGATGCCGCTCTTCCCCCGGCCCACGGCACCTCCCGGGCGAGCAGCAAAGCCTTTCCCGACGCCGGCATATACACTCTGCGCTCTGGCCGCCTGCACTGTGTGAGCGATTGCGGACCGGTGGGGCAAAACGGCCTGGGCGGACACGGTCACAATGATACCCTCAGCTTTGTGCTGGCGGTCGACGGCGTTGACTTTATTGTCGATCCCGGAACCGGGCACTACAGTCGCAACCCTGAGCTGCGCGATGTCTTGAGAGCAACAGCATCCCATAACACCGTGCGAATCGAAGGCCAGGAGATCAACTCCATCCCACCCGGCAATCTGTTTGTGCTTCCCGGGCAGGATTATCCCGAAGTACTTGCCTGGCGTACAGACGCCGATCGGGATATCCTGGTGGCCTGCCATCACGGGTACGAACGGCTTGAGCAGCCGATCACCCACCAGCGCGTCATCAAACTGCACAAAAAGGCGGAATCATTGGAAATAGCAGACATGTTTCTGAGCCGCCGGAACCAACATCTGGAGTGGAATATTCCCCTGCATCCCGAAGTAAAAACAACCTGTGCGGGGAATGAAGCGATTCTGCACCGGGACAAGCTCTCCCTTCGAGTGGAGTTCCTCTGGCCCTCGGCGCATCCGGAATTGGTCGCACAGCCCTACTCACCGCAGTACGGCCGGGTTATTGATGCCACCCGGATTCGGGTGCTGTGTGATCACAATGATCTCCCCGAGTTTCGCTGGCAAGTCAATATCCTATGAGGCCTTACCGTCGTCACATGACGGAAAAAAAGGGCCTCGAAGCGGGAAAAGACTTCCGTTTGACAAGGCGGACCGCGTACAATTTTGTACAAGGGCTATAGTTTTCGCATAAGTCACCGATAGACAATACGATGAAACTGCTGCACGCACATTGGATGTGGCACACGATTTGCCCGGTGTGTGAGAGGATACATGGGAGATAGTATGTCTCGACGATTAGAACTGACCGGACAGGCTGAGCGCACCGAAGCCTACGAAACGGAGCTTCCCGGTTTCGGAGAGCAGCTCATCAATCTGTTCCGACGAGTATTCAAGGCCCGCCGCTGGATTGTAGGCGCAGTCGTAGCAGTCATGGCTGTGACGGCCATCGTAGTCTACCTCATGCCCAATCACTATCGCTCCACTGCGACCATTCTACCGGCCGGAAAAGCCGATCAACTGGCGGAGTTGAAAAACCTTGCGGGCCTGGGCTCAACATCAGCCGATGACAACTCATCCGAACTCTTTCCAGTGATTCTGGCATCGCGGCTGGTCCGCAATGCGGTTCTGGAGACAGAATACCGGATAGTCGACGACGGCGCTGAGAAGCGTATCAATCTGCCGGAATACTTCGGGAGTACGATACCGGACCGGCTGCACCGCAAGCTGGCCGACATTTCCACGATCACTACCGATCCCAAAACGCGCGTGATTACAATCGCCGTGGAGACCGAGTATCCAACCCTGTCCCAGGCCATTGTGGCGGAGTATCTTCGTCAGTTAGAAGACTACAATCTGAACAAGCGACGTTCGCAGGCACAGAGCAGTGCCGCATATCTCAGCGTGCAGGTTGATCAATGCCGAGCGGCTCTTACCGAACTTGAGGACGATCTTCAGGCCTTCCAGGAGGTAAATCGCAACTGGGCCGCAACCTCCGACCCGGAAATCACTACCACCCTGGCCCGCTTCAGACGTGAAATCGAACTGAAGACTCAGGCCTACCTTTTCCTGAGCCAGCAGTTGGAGGCCTCGCACCTTGATGAGCAGAAGGACACGCCGGTGATCCGGTTGCTGGATGAACCGTCGGTACCGATGGACAAATCAGGACCGTTCCGAAAATCCGCTATTGCGATATCGGGCCTGATTGCCCTGGCGTTTATCCTGCTGGGAATACTGATTTACGATGTGACGATCAGTCGCATGGGACGGGCCGAGGCGTTGCTGCTCTCAAAGTGCCGCGACGAGCTCAAGCAGGGATATCCGCGCACCGCGCGCATCATCCTTCGCCGTGAAGACGAGCCGGTTGGATAAGGATCATCCTCGCGCCGGCGGCATCTCAGTGATGCTGCCGGCCATCCGGTCTTCCACCTCAAAACTGATTTCTGTCGCCTGCACCAATTGCCACAACGGGATAACATATGGGCTATCCGCCGTGCTGTGATCTGCGAAAGCCCGCAAGTGCGCCAGGTGTCCCTTGTCCTGCTGGCGCAACTTAAGGCTTCTGATCTCGCGGCCGTACACCCGCATTTGGCGATAGTCATCCAGAACAATGACCGACTCATCGCAGTACACCCGCATTTGCTCTTTGGGGTGTCGCTTTGATCCCATACCGGTGTAAGTCAACGTACACACACTGCCGTCATCGAACGATATGACGGCCACAAAATTGCCGTTCTGCCGTTGGCTGGTTCCGGTCGCACCAATCGTATCAGCCTGCACCCGCCGGACTTTCGCGCCCGTCAGACAGGTGAACAGATCATAGATGTGACAGGCCTCACCGATATTGCGGCCGCCCCCGACCGATGTCTGGGTCCAGTGATCCGACGGCAGGAGGCCGGCGTTCATCTGGTAATCGATAATCATGGGGGCTGTACGTTTGTCGGTCAACTCCCGTATGCGATCCACCAGCGGGGAAAAACGGCGATTGAACCCCACGGTGAATGGCCGGCCACTTGTCTGAGCCGCTTCGATTACCCGTCGCATGTCTTTCCGATTGAGGGCCAGAGGCTTCTCCAAGAAGACGCTCTTCCCTGCCTCAAGAGCCCTCACGGCCAGCTCGGCGTGGGAATCATGCCGGGTGGTTATCAGCACCATGTCGATATCATCGGCGGAGATCACGCCCGATGGCTCGGTGGTCACCCGGGAGGCGCCAAACTTGACCGCAGCGCTTTTGGCCCGGACACCGTCGTGGCTGGCCACCGCGCTCAACACATAGCGAGACGAGAGTTTAGCGATGTTAGGCAGATGCATGTCGGTCGCAAACGCACCGGCGCCGATCAGTCCCACGCGAATGCGGCCGTCGGAAACCGTGACTGAGTGTCGTACTGTCAGGCTGGTATCCAGGGCGGCCGCCGGTGTGTCCGCGGCATAGCGTAACACTATCGCCATAGGCCGGTTCTCCGGTTGCCGCAAACGGGCGTAAGCCTCGGGTGCGGCGTCGATCACACATTCATCTCGTGTCAACCAATCAAGATCCAGCCTGCCGTCGGCGATAAGCTGCAGATACGCCTGCATATTGCGGTTTTCGGTCCAGCGCACAAAGGCATACGGATAATCGCGGCCCTCGGCCTCGTAGCCCGGATCGTATCGACCCGGACCGTACGAACAGGATATTTTGAGATCGATTTCCTTCTCGTAAAACGGTGAGCGGTCCACGCTCATGCCGACCGCACCCACCACGACAACCCGCCCGCGTTTGCGTGTCAGTTGCATGGCCTGCCGAAGCGGTTCGGAACTCGATGTCGCCGCGGTAATAATA
>Ga0180007_10007178_pt1 | contig 10611 bp, 7 predicted proteins | sample MM_PC_MetaG_FD_121122 | JGI IMG/M metagenome (GOLD analysis project Ga0180007, IMG submission 121122) | Groundwater microbial communities from the Aspo Hard Rock Laboratory (HRL) deep subsurface site, Sweden - MM_PC_MetaG | ecosystem: Environmental > Aquatic > Deep subsurface > Groundwater...
AATGCCGGTGCATAGCTGTCATCAAGATTGGATAAACGATATCCATCAGGTTTTATAATCTCAAAAAGTCTCTTTTTTGCAGCCATGTAATTCTCAATATCACCATAAAAATCCAGGTGGTCCTGGGATATATTCGTAAATATACCAACATAGAATTCAATATCGTCAACCCTGTTCAGTGAGAGGGCGTGGGCCGATACTTCCATAGCGACGAGTTCAATACCATCAGCAACCATATTTGCTAATATTTCCTGAATCTGAATCGAATCCGGCGTGGTCAGGTTCAATGCATAAAATTGATCATTGATAGAATATCCAAGTGTGCCAATCGTGCCTCTGGATTTATTCGCCGACTTGAATATTTGATTCAAAAGATAGACAGTTGTTGTTTTTCCGTTAGTTCCGGTAACACCGATTATTTTCAGATGTTTGGAAGGATGGTCATAATAATTGGCCGCAACTGTCGATAGCGCGGCACGGCTGTTCTCAACGATAATTTGCGGGGCTGAAAGATTCTCGGTGTATTTTTCGGCTACAATTGCGATGGCTTTATTTGTTACTGCCTGGTGGATGTAATCATGACCATCAGCCTGAATTCCACGAATTGCAAAAAACAGATCGCCTTGCCGGACATCCCTGGAATTATTCCTGATTGATTCAATTCTATCCGGGAGAACCCCAAAGAGCTTGAAATCAATGTTTTCCAGTAATTTTGTAATCTGTTTAGTCAAACTGAATCTCTCTTGGTTGTAACACAATCCGGCAATCGGTATTAGTACTAATAATTGTGTTCTTAGGTGGATACTGGGACACGACCACACCGTTGCCATTTATATCCGGATCAACTCCCAGTGTCTGAAGAATGGCAATCGCCTGCCTAAGTGTTTTTCCTTTTAAATCAGGCATCTGTTTTGAGTATTGATAGGAAGATAGCTGAACCCGTGAATTATTTGGCGCGGTCGTGACTGTCCGGTATGAAGGTTTCTGTTTTTCAGAATTGTATTCCGCGATATTAATATCCGGAGCCTGAAAACGATCTTCGGGGAAGAAGAGGTCATCTGAAAGATTTACGATTCTGGCAAATACATCCCGTAATATAGGCGCAGAGACATTTCCACCGGTATGCTCGATACCTTTTGGATTATCTACCACGATAACACAAAGGAGTTTCGGATTATTCGCCGGGAAAAAACCCACAAAAGTGGCAACATAATCTGTCTGACTGTAACCGGTCTCAGTGACTTTTTGAGCAGTTCCAGTTTTTCCGGCAATGGCCATTCCGTTAATTTCGGCTTTCAATCCTGTACCACTTTGAACAGTCAGCCGTAATAATTCCCGCATCGTCTGCATGGTTTCAGAAGATGCAACCCGTCGGATGTATTGCGACTTGTTTTCGTAAAGCGTAATCCCGTCTTTGGTTTGGATCGATTTTACCAATTGTGGTTTTATAAGATAACCGCCATTAGCGATAGCTGCATAGGCATAAGCCAGCTGCAAGGCCGTAACGCAGATACCATGGCCGATGGCAGCCTGGGCCAGTGCTAATTCACCCCATTCCTTTAATGGATGAATAATACCTTCCTGTTCACCGGGAAACTGAATATCGGTCTTCATGCCAAATCCGTACCGACGGGCATAATTAAATACTTCGTCCCTGCCAATTTTCTGTGCAACCTTGATAGTGCCCACATTACTGCTTTTCTTGATGACTTCAGCAAAGGATAATTGATTGTATTTTTTATGATCATGGATGATATGTTTGCCAACTGAAATATGACCGTTTTCACAGTCAATAATGTCTCCAGGCTGAATCCTGTTTCTGTCAAATGCAGCGGTAGCGGTGATTATTTTAAATGTTGAACCCGGTTCGAAAATATCTGTAACTACCCGGTTTATCTGAGAAGAAACCGGGTAGTTCATTGGATTATTCGGGTCAAATCCAGGGATAGTTGCCATACCCAGTATCTCACCATTTTGGGGATTTATAATAATACCCATGGCTTTATCGGCATCATGATTAGTGAATGCATTCATTAATTCTTCGTACAGAATTGTCTGATATTCATAATCAATAGTAAGTGTGATGTCATTTCCATCAGTAGATTCCTGATAGGGTAAATCCGGACGGTTATTCAGCCGACCCCAGCCGTCTTTTAGTGTAATTTGCCAGCCTGGTGAACCGCAAAGGTAAGGTTCGAGCTCCTTTTCCATACCGACGATACCATGGTTGTCAGTGTCCGTAAACCCGATCAGTTGCCCGGTTAGTTCTCCAAAGGGATAATTGCGTTGAATCCGCCGTTCAACGGCAAATCCGTTATGATATTGATATTTATCCAGAAACGCTTGAATTTCGTTATGAGGGAGGTTCCGTTCGAGTACAATGTAGGTACGATCGGATTTCAAGGCTTTTAAATATTTTGAATAATTCGGACGTAACAGGATGCTTAATTCTTTTGCCAGATTTTCCTTATCATCAAGGAGATAGGGATGAATTGCAATATTGTACTGTACAATGTCCACTGTCAGTGCTTTTTGATTGCGATCAAATATGGCGCCCCGGATAGGAGTGATTGTTTTGCGATAATCAGCCTGGTGTTTACACGTGGCCTGGTACTGATCGGAATTGATTACCTGGATGGAAAACAACCGGCCTACAACCAGTCCCCAGAACAGTATAAATGCTGCGGACATCAGGAGTGTACGTTTTTTTATTTGTTGGAATTGGGTTGACATTTAATTTTTATTGTATCCGTAATTCTGCAATAACAACCGCCAATGTTTCCGGTGTCGGGGTGTACATATTCATTTCATCAGTGGCGATTTGTTTGATTCGATCTGCACGGGCAAGACGGTCTAATTCAACAGAAGTGATCCGATTTTGTGTCACCAGATTGGCTTCCTCGCGCTTCAGGACATCTATTTCCTTATATAATTGATTGGTGTAATTGAAAATCCAGACATAGAAAACCATCATTCCGATCAGAAAAAGGAACAGGGACGACATAATCATATTTTTTCGACGGTTTTTACTGATTTTTTTCTTTTTCATATAGTATTACAATCTTTTTGCGGCTCGTAACTTGGCACTGCGAGCGCGTGAATTTTGAACGATCTCTTCTTTGTTCGGAAGAATCGGTTTGGGAGTTATTATCTTAAGGCTTGCTTTATGGTCGCATTGACAAATTGGGAATTCTCTGGGACAGATACAGCTGGTAGATTCGTGTTTAAAAAACTGTTTAACGATTCGGTCTTCCAGGCTGTGATAGGTAATGACTACTAGCCGGCCCTCCGGATTTAAAATGCTGACGCTGTCCACCAGGGCTTTTTGCAGGACATCCAATTCGCGGTTGACGGCAATGCGAAGCGCCTGAAAAATCCGGCTCAATGTTTTATTGACATATTGAGCTTGTGCTTTTTGCTTCACGATAGCAGCCAGCCGGCCGGTAGTCTCTATTGCTGATTTCTGACGCTCTTTGACAATAGAACGTGCAATTGACTTGGAAAAACGCTCTTCACCGAAATCCTGAAATATTTGAATGAGGTCAGTTAAGTCGGCATAATTAATGATATTGGCTGCCGTCTGGCCGATTGCGGGGGAAAAGCGCATATCCAGAGGACCATCGGCAGAAAAGGAAAGGCCTCTGAGAGGATCATCAAGGGCATAGGAGGATAATCCCAGATCCATGAGAATTCCATCAACTTTTGGATAGCCATTGCGAAAACAGAGCGCTTTTATGGATTCAAAATTTGAATTTATGTACACGTGCTTTTGGGATATGTTTAGGTTTGATTTACAGTGATCTATAACTGTTGGGTCAGCATCAATGCCGAGGAGAATTGCGCTCCGGTCTAGTTGAGAGGAAAGTTCACGAAAATGTCCTCCTGTACCAAGTGTGGCATCAACATACACACCATCCGGCCTTGAGACCAGAACCTGCATTGTTTCTTTGAGTAATACTGGTACATGAATTGTGGACATCTACCTGGATCCGCTTAAACAATTATAAGATATCTGCTAAATCTTCATAATAATCATCGTCTAGGGGGATTTGAGATTCCTGGTGCTTTTCCAATGTCTCTGGATCCCATAATTCCAAGTAATTCAAAGCGCCAATAATTATGACCTCTTTTTTAATATTGGCAAAATTAAGATGCTCCTGAGGCAGGAGGACACGGCCCTGCTTGTCACATTTCAGGCGGATGGAATTCCGCGACCAGGTTCGAATAAACGACCGGTTTTTTTTCTTGAACTGGGACAACTGCTGCAGCTTTTCCGTGAAAATCTCCCACTCCGGTTCCGGGTAAGCGACGAGACACGGGTCTGAACCTTTTGTAATAAAAAAGGTGCACTCAGCATCTTCTCCGCTGATCCAGCGCCGATACTTTGCCGGGATACTCAGACGACTTTTATCGTCTAAAAAATTTTTTGATTCGCCAGCAAAAGAAGTGATCATAATTTCCGTAATACTTTGGGAATTTTTGGGATTTCTCCCCACATCTACCCACAATTATAGAACAAAATACCCTTATTGTCAAGTAAATTTTTCCATTTACTTGACTTATTTAGAGATTTAATCCGGGATTTTTATCGACGCAGCAACGTTGAGCGAACGATGCCGTCTTTTGAAATAATGAGACGGGTGGGAATCCCCGTATTTCCGATTGGGCCTAATGGTTTGTTGTTCAGGGTCAATCGAACATTTGTTGGTCGGCCAACCCGTACGTCAAACAGTTTTTCCGCTTTCCATTCTCTGCGAATATTGGGAAGGTAATTGGCTTCAGTTGTATCTTTTTCGTCTGTAACAACACGAACCCAGCAGGTATCATTGGTTATCATAACCAGTGACAGAATTTCAGGAACTATTTCGGGCAACGCTTCTTCATCAACGATCATCGCCGGTCCAATTTCAGTTGTATCGGCTTCTTCTACCGGCTCGGGTAATTCTTTGACCATTATGTCTATTGATGCCGGTTTCTTTTTTTCCTCTTCCATCAATACCTGTTTGAGTACGGAAATAAGAAAAACGAGAATAACCAGGATTATGGTAATCGCCGCAATATTTCTCTTTTTGTTACCATTAACGACAGGTCCGTTTTGGGGTGATAAAAAAGAGGGTTCTTCTGAGTTTTTTTCCGACATTTTCTTTTCGGGTGTTTTACCGTTGAGCGATTCATATTCCCTTAAGATATTTTCCGGATTAGCTCCCAGTTCATTGGCGTAGGTTTTTAAAAACAGTCGCACATAGGTTTCCGGTAATTTAGAAAAGTCCCCCACTTCAAAGGCTTCCAGAATCGATTTGTTAACTTTTATTTTATTGGAAATCTGATCGAGAGATATTCCCGCAGATTCACGGCGTTTCTTCAGCTCCTCATAAAACATAATCAATACCCGAATTTATTTTATCCCACAACGGACTTAATATTGTAAATATTGTGATTAAATTCAATATAAAGTTTACTGTAATGATTTTAAATGATGAAGACAGGTCTGGGTGAAGTGCGCAATCGGGAATCCTACTACATTATAAAAACACCCCTGTATGCTTTTCACAAACACGGCACTGAAGTCCTGAATTCCGTAAGAACCGGCTTTATCATAGGGTGAATAGTGGTCCACATACAACTCTATCATATCTGAAGTCAGCGGGTGAAACGTAACGTCGGTCACTTCTACGTCCGTAATTAATTTGCCATTTTGGGAGTTCAGGATGCAATAACCAGTAAAAACCTGGTGAGTTACGTTACTCAGAATTTTTAACATGTTGATCGCATCTGCTCTGTCAATGGGTTTTTCCAGAATTTTCCCGTCTTTAACAACAATTGTATCTGCCCCAATGATCCAGGCGTTTGTGTAATTGCCGGATATATCCAGGGCTTTGAGTTTTGCATGGTTCCGGACCAATACTTCAGGTGTCGCATTTTCGTCATCCGGTTCATGGTAATTTGACGGATGAACGGTAAAATCGATTCCGGCTAAGGATAGAATCTGTTTTCGTCTCGGCGAAGCTGATGCCAGGATGACCGGTTTATTATTCCAATCGATCAGTGTATCTATCACCCGGCTTTTACCATTTTTCCAATATAATCATCTTTTTCCTTTGATTCACTCGACCGGGCCTTGATTTTATATATGTAAATACCCTTGGCAACAGTGTCACCAAAATCATCTTTTCCATCCCAATAGAGTGAGTTGAACCCCGGCAGAAATATCTGGTTTGATTCCAGGGTGCGAATTTTCAATCCTCTTACTGTATATATTGTGCAAACGACCGTTGCCGGATTGGTGAGTTGGAAAGAAATATATGTTGTCTTTGCGAAGGGATTTGGAAAATTGACAACCCTTTCCAGTGCAAAATCCGATGAGGAAAGGAGCTTGAAAATTCCGGTAATTGTCGAAGAATTATTTCCATTGTCCCAGGCTGTTACGGTGATACTGTGTTCACCGGCCTGCAGATCGGGCATTTGAAATAGAACCGTCCCGGAAGAATCGCTGTTGGTATCGTAGGTGAAGTATTCGGTTGCGATGTACGATTGATTTTCATTGTTATCAAAAACAAAGGATATATCGTGTCCCATTTGTCCGGCGATATTAATTCCGAGAGGATCCCTGATAGCAATTTCAAACTCATTCCCGGGACTTACCACATCACCATTTTTAAAACTCAGATTTGTAAAACCAATTTCTATGTCCGGACCGGTCGTGTCAAGTACTGATTCTGAGCCGGCAAAAAAAACCGGATGATAGTATCCGCCAATCTCTGAGCCGGTTTCTTTATTCCAGCCGGTGATCGTGATTTTACCGCTGCTGCCGGCATAGTTTAAATCTTTTGGGATGAAGAAACGGGAAGAAAATTCTCCTGCGGTGAAATTTACCAATCCATTGAACAGGATTTCACCCGGAAGTGTATAGGACATGGATTTTTGGTTATTGTATTTGTCAACCCAATATCGGGTTACCGACCGTTCGCTATCGAATAATTTGACAAGACCGCTTCCTTGAAAACTCAGGTTACTGCTATCAACATTTCCGTTTAATTGAATATTGGAAAGCGTTTTAAGTGTATCCGACGCTAATTTGTCTACAGTTAGCTGTTCGTAAGGCATTGCCAAATACAGCGCCGGATCACCGAAGAGAACGTACTTTTCATTATTTTCATTTATACCGCTGCCGGTACAGGAAATAATCTGAAGAACTTCACCTAACCTGATTCGATTAGCTGTTTTATTATTTAACAGGTTAACTATCCAGCTGTTCACAAAGGCGGCATTATATGTGCCATAGGTTGCCCGGGTGGCTGCAAGGGCTGCGATTCCACCATCATTTGGTTCCAGCACCAATGCCTCCGGAAAACAACTTCCCGATATATCATCAAACTGGCCCCAGCTGCAGGTTCCCGCAATCCAGAAAGGGAGTTTCATTCCGGTATTGATCCGACCCAGGTCCCGGTTCATTTCGAGGATATATTCCTGAGCCCATACAGTCGGACTGCCATGTCCGAAATAATTGATGAGCACGGTCCCGTCCTCAATTTGTTTAAGCAAATCCACCGTGGCGTCCGGTTTTTTGACGCCATAAGATGAGGCGTCCTGAATCTCCGGGTATTCTAAAAGGTACAGTTTTTTAACATTAAAGGTTTTTGGAAGGTAATTGGCAATTTTATTGTCAGTGTCGTTGATATGGTAGGTTTCGTTAGTAAGTGGACGTTCAGGGTCATCGGCGACGAGTGTGATCTTGCTGCGCCAGTCGCCGTATATGGGTTCTAGTATATAGGATCGGATTTTATCCACAGCGGCCTGTGCTTCTGATGCGGTGCGGGCATTGATTCTGCCGATTGCCAAATCCATTTTTTTATCGTTTCCGTTGATGTACGAAAACCGCATATCGGTAGCATAAGAAGCAAAGCCGGCATTTCCACTACCACTGGTCTCTTCAACCTGGTAGGTCATGACTAGATCACCGGTTTCTGATTCGATATGGCGATAATCAAAGGTGCCGTCACCTAAGAGGAGAACGTATTTGAGTGCGATAGTCTCGTTAATTTTCCAGTTATTAAACGCATACGTAAGAAACTGGCGGATGGCGTGAGGATCTACGATATCGGCATTGAATTCTCGCAATATTTGATTCTGAAAGACAATGATTGTACTCAGCCGGTCTGCGCTTTTAACATCCTGCGAGTATAGTTGGGCGATATCCTGAGCAGCGTTTAAAAATGCTTCATTAGTAATGATGACATATTGTGCTGAAATATCGGTATTTCGCAACGTATTCCATTGTGGATCTTCTATTAAGGAAATTTTGCCAGGGGACAGATATTTCGATGGCTGAGTTAAAAGATAATGAGATCGTTTGGTTTCGTCATTATAAGTTTTAAAACGGATTTCATCTCCAGTTTGTTGGTTTGTATCGAGAATTGCAACATTGTTCCAGTCGGTGATATCGAAAATGACAGGATTGTCGAGGCCAATATCGCTCAGATTATACTCAATGATACCGGTATTGGGCGGCCCCCAGAAATCCAGTTTTTTCCCCGCTGGTTTTAGAGGGGCTTCATAACGGATTTGTAAAAAATCCAGATGAGCCTGACCGGATGAGTTGGATGCTGTATAATTCATTTTTATGATATTGATTGATCCGGGTTCTAAGGAAATGTCATACTGTTTGGATGATACAGACCAATTACTGGTTGACCATGTTGCAAAAGGAACGGTTGCCCCGTTTAAATACATTTTATAAGAATGCGTTGTTTCATTATTAGCACCACGTGCTTTTATTGATAATTCAGCAGGAAAAGAATCCTGATCATCATCAGCTTTTTCAGGAATTTGAAAAATAACCGAAATATTTGCTCCGGAGCTGGCAAATTTTTCACCGTACCAGGCTTTCCCGGAGCGGAGAAAATTGGTCAGTTCCAGTTCATGCCGGTCGATTTTTTCATATTTCGATACCGAGAGGTTTGCATCGGTGGGTGAAGTGGATATGGTTTGCATGGTTTTGGGAGAACCGGCCGCATCTGCGATCAACAGCCAGTAGTAATTGACATTAGAATAGGCATTACGATAAAAATTTAGAGTACCGCTATTGTCAGCGTCTACGCCGCTGCTTGACCGACCGTAAAATACAATAGCGTTGCCACTGTCGAATTTTCCATCATCTCCGCCATCAATACTCCGGGAATTCTCAAGCAGATTATCAAGAACATCGATTCCGGGGGTATTGTCGATCTCGCGCCCGCCGGTTCCATTGGAATACAGAAATATGCGATTGATGTCAATAGATTGATTGTTCATTCCGGCGCTTACTAATTCCTGGTGACCGATTTTATAAATGCCATCGTCGGTCACGGTGATTCTAAACCAAAGTCCCGACGGGTAACTTAGTGGTTTTGCCAGACTTCGACGAGGAGATGTCTGCCATTTTGAAAAGTATTTTTTATTTACAAATGCCCGGTTAATTGTCTCAATTTTTTTCTGAGAAACAGTTGTGGATTTTTGTACTGATTGTCCGGAATAAACAACGGAGACATCCAGAGAACGCACGACACTAATCTGCTCTGAATTGATTGCTCTGATCGGATAGATAACAAGTTCACAAATCGGATTGAAGCGAAAATAACCAATGTCCACAATCTCCGACATCGGTTTTGAATTAATTACCTGAATATCCTTTTCGGTCAGTGGCTGATCAAGTTCGATAATTTCAGTTTTAATATTCGAAATTCGAACTGTCGGTGCCTTGGAAGCCGGCAAAGCCAGAGCAACAGACCAGTAGGGGATAGAGAGTGATGAGGATATTTCAACAATATCCGCATTCCCTAAATGGATCGAATATACTGATTCCGGGTCAGCGCCGGTTATGCGCCATTCAAGTTTTGAAGAATCACTGATATTCAAAATCAGACTGTTTTCTTCTTCCTGAATAATGGTTGTTTGATAGGCAAACAAAAATGATGATAACAGTAATGTAATGGTCGTTGTTTTAAAGTATTTTATATTCGGTTTTCCCATAATAAGTTTGGAAAATATAACCTTCAAAATTATGATTCGCAATATTACAAAAAAAGAGTACTGTAAAATTTCAATCTTTTTATCGGAAAAATGTTCCGGTACACCAAAATAATCTGGAATTTTCCGGTATCCTAAAACGCCGTCGCTAAACCCATGAATTACCTTGCATAAGGAGTCACGGAAAAGTAAATTTACCCGCTTTATTGAATTTGGATAAACATCAATGTTAGAACAGTTACAGGAAAGTTTAGGTAAAATAGTAAAAACCCTTCGCAGCGAGGGAAAAATCACGGAAAACAATATCCGTGATACCCTTCGCAGCGTGCGGCGTTCGCTGCTCGAAGCCGATGTTAACTATAAAGTTGTAAAAGAATTTATCGATAATGTTCAGGCAAAAGCCATTGGCATTACGGTTACAAAAAGCCTGACGCCCGGCCGGCAGGTTGTTAAAATTTTCAACGATGAACTGACCCGGCTTCTGGGCGCCAAACAGTATCATCTCAAAACAGCATCAATGCCGCCGACGGTGATTTTATTGGCCGGTTTACAAGGGTGTGGAAAGACCACCTTTGCTGCAAAACTGGCGCTAATGCTGAAAAATCA
>Ga0180007_10007179_pt1 | contig 10608 bp, 8 predicted proteins | sample MM_PC_MetaG_FD_121122 | JGI IMG/M metagenome (GOLD analysis project Ga0180007, IMG submission 121122) | Groundwater microbial communities from the Aspo Hard Rock Laboratory (HRL) deep subsurface site, Sweden - MM_PC_MetaG | ecosystem: Environmental > Aquatic > Deep subsurface > Groundwater...
ATGCGGCGGGGATATCATCCGTTTAATGCTTTATTTGGCGCGACCCTGTATGCTTTGGGACAGAGTATCCTATGTGACCTTGTCTATTTAGGCGGTTCTTACCCTCGTGTTCTTGGAGCAGCTTTTATTCCTGTAGCATTTGTTTTCCTCGAAGATCTTTTAGAAAATAAAGATCGCATCTTGAATTTTGCTCTTTTGGTGTTAGTTTTGGCAGTGGCTTTTCTTTCGCATCCGTTAACCGGCTTGATGATTATGCTGATGCTGGGAGTCTATGGGACTTTGAAAGTGGTACTTGATCAAAAAGTGAGAGGGAAAGAATATTTTTTGGGCATATTATCTTTCGTGGTAACGGTTTTGTTGTGCGCCACTTGGTTTGTCCCTTTCTTTTTCGAAAAAACGGGTTGGACGGCCTTGCCGTCCATTGGACAAACTGTCAACACTATTTCTTCTATTTATTTTCGCTCTCGTTATGATTATCTGATCTTTTTACTCATTCCTGTTTTTATCTTTCTCAAAAGACCAAAAAAACCCTCTGATATAGCACTATTTTTGACTGCCATTTTTGCTTTCCTCTTTGCCATGGGAAGTGCGGGCTATGTTTACTACTTATTTTCTTTCTTGAGCATCTATCCTTTCTTGGGCGGATTTTTTGTCGTGTTCGCGCTCTCTTTTCTCGTCGCCACGACTGTCGACTTCGGGAAGTTAAGATGGTGGGGAAAAATTCTAGCGGTTCTTCTATTTGCGGGTGTTTTGGCTTATCAGGGAAATATGGGCAGAATTCAAACCAATGCTTTCACGAGAGGTTCTCTTACGGCTTTTGGCTTTCCGCAGACCAAGGCAGTTCTAAATAAAGCAAAAAGCATTTATCAAGGGGGACGTTTGATGATGATGCGCTATCCCTTCCCGGACCAGATGAACTGGTGGGCGCCGGTTTACGGTTTTCCCATGGTAGAGGGCTGGTACTACTCTACAACTCCGCAGGGAAAACAGATTGCTTGGATGTATGATGCGGCTCATTATGGCTACCCGGAATATGTTGTCAGGCGCCTCAAACAGCTCAATGTCAGGGTTTTTCTCAAAAACCACTACTTCGACAATAATCCCGCACACAAGGAGTTTGCTGCGGTTCTTGATCAGTTAGAAAAAGATGGTTTTAAGCAGATTGATTCAGAATTCGGTGGAGAAGCAGGGTCGATTTATTATGGTTTATATTTTAAGAATCAGCCCTCAAATTATTTTCAACCGGTTCAAGAAACAAGACTGATTATTGGGAAAGACGCGTCTGTTGCTAATACTTTAATACCGGGATCAATTCAGGGCGATTCCATCTACATTGACGATTATGAATCCAAACTGCTGCGCCATTTTTCGACAATCGTCTTGACCGGTTTTAGTTACCACAACAAAAGACTAGCTGAAGAAACAATACGCGGATATCTTAGAGATGGCGGCAATGTGGTGCTTGATCTGAACCGGATGGATGGTTCCCGGCTTGTGGATTTGCCGAGCTTTCTCGGCGTTGAGACGCAGAGGGAAATTACCCGTTCGGATATTAAGATTGAAACAGCTCCCAACGGCCTTCGTCTTCCCACGACTCTTAAGATGCCGGAGGAATTGAGTTATGTGGGTGTTGTTACTGCGCGTGAAACAGAACGGGTTCCGCTCAAAGAGTTTCGCTATGTTGAATACCTTAATCTGGATAAGCAGCTGGCTTGGAGGGAAAACGAGGAGGATGGCGTCCAGGCGATAATGGGCTATAAGGAGATTGAGGGCAAAAATGTCTGGTTCATGGGTCCAAACTTTTTTTACTACACTTTTCTTACTCACAACAGTTCATTTTTGGAATTGTTGGATTGGGTAGTAAAAAACGGAGAGGATCAGAGTAAAGCTATTTTGCCCAAATCAGAGCAGGCAAAGATCAGCGTTGTAAATGATGACCTGGAAAATAAAAAGATCAAATACGCCAGCGAGAGCGATTTTCCCCTGCTTGTTTCATATACTTTCTCTCATCGCTGGAAAGCCTTCATTGATGGAAAACAGACCAAGATATATAACTTTGAAAGTATGATGCTTCTTGATCTTTCGGCAGGAGAACACGAGGTAGAAATGGTTTACGAAGCAACCAATGTCGGATTAGCAAGCACCTCGATTTCGTATGCCGTTTTGATTGGGATGCTGTATCTGCTAGGATTGGGTGTATTTAAAAAATACAAAAAATAATAAAACGGAGAGGTCTAAGAGTTTTTTCTGAAGACTTGATTCAAATTATTGACGTTTTGTTTTAGGAAAATCTAAGATCTTTTATAGAATTGGAGAGGTTTTACCAGGATATGTTTATCAATATAATAAAAAAAAGGTTCGGTGTTCAGTTTATTAAATATTCTCTGGTTGGCGCAACTGGAACGAGCATCGATTTTTTGCTTTTGTATTTATTGGTTGAAAAAGGACATCTCTTCTATCTTTTAGCGGCGGTTTTCTCGACTATTGTGGCAATGCTGATAAACTTTACCCTCAATAAGTATTGGACTTTTGGAAAGAAAGAAGGCAATTATTTTATCCAGCTTTTTCACTACGCCTCGGCCCATGCGGTCGGCGGGTTGATAAATTTTGCCGTTCTGACGGTTCTGGTTGAAACATTCGGTGTTTGGTATCTTTTTGCTAGAATAGCGGCTACATTTTTGGCAGTTATTTGGAATTTTTTGGCGACCAAGAAATGGGTATTTAAGGGCTAAATTTATCGGTAGGATCAACACAATAATCTTGTAATTTTTTTAAAATGAAAGTTTCAAAAGCTTCTCTTGTCGGGCGGGCTAAATCATATATGAAGCAAAACTATCGTTTTGCTCTTAAAAAATATGAATTTGCCGGCCAGTTTGTCAAAAATAAAATAGTTCTTGATGCCGGCTCCGGCTCCGGCGAGGGATCAATAGTTCTGCTTCGCCGTGGGGCGAAAGAGGTCTATGGAGTAGACGAGGATTCGGATGCTATCAGTTATTGCCAGAAGAACTTTAGGCGAAAAAACCTGAAATTTTCCTGCCAGAGCCTGCAGAATCTTTCATATCCGGAGGATCATTTTGATATAGTGGTAGCCTTTGATATTATTGAGCACATTTACAATTACAAATCGGCTTTAAAAGAAATCTCTCGTGTTTTAAAGCCCGGCGGCACAGTTTTGATTTCTACGCCCAATAAAAGAGTTTACTCCCCGATGAGCAAAAAGCCATTTTATCCGTTTCATTTTTATGAATTTGACCTTTTTGGATTTAAAGAAATTCTCAAGGGTTTTAAAATAATTCAGCTCGTTGGGCAGTTTATCGAAGGCCAAGAAAATATCTCCCCCTACTACCCGATTTTCTTCATCAAAGGCCTTTACGCCAATTTGCCTTTTGTCGTAAAAGTGCAAATATTGAAAGCGTACCTTGGGCTTTGCTGGCTTTCTGGCAAATTTTATCTCGGGAAAAATCGTCTTGGCAAAATTTATTTTTCTTCAAAAAATATCAATAATGCCAGAAGTTTAATTGCAGTTTGTCAAACCGTTAAAAAACATTAGAGAGGCTAGGTAATGTGTGGAATTTGCGGCTTTAGCAATTTGTCGGGCGCTGGCAAGAAAAAAGATCTTTTGGAGATGACCAAAACCCTTGCTCATCGGGGACCTGACGGGGAAGGTGTCTTTTGGCGAGAAGGTATTGCCCTCGGTCATCGCCGATTGGCTATTATCGATAAGGAGGGCGGCCATCAGCCGATGAGTGATATTCAAAAAAATCTTTGGCTTTCTTTTAATGGTGAAATTTATAATTTTAAAAAGTTACGTGAGCGGTTTCAAAAAAGCGGTTATCGGTTTCGGACAGAGGGAGACACTGAAACAATTTTGGCGGCCTACAGAGAGTTCGGCTTGAAGTTTGTTGATCATCTCGAGGGCATGTTCGCTTTTGCGCTCTATGACAGCAAGCAGAAAAAACTCATTTTGGCACGAGATAGACTGGGAGTTAAGCCGCTTTATTGGGGGGTTTTCGCGGGCGAAATTATCTTTGCTTCGGAAATTAAAGCAATCTTAAAACACCCCCTTGTCAAAAGAGAGCTTAACCCGCTGGCTGTTTCCAGTTATTTGAGCTATCGCTATCCGCTGGGCAAGGAAACATTTTTTAAAAACATATTTTCGCTTGAACCGGGTTATTTGCTGATTTTTGACAAGGGGAAAATTAAAAAGACGAAATATTGGGATTTGCCGGTTGTTCTCGAGAAAGAAGACAAGGGCGAAGATTATTATATTTTAAAAATTAGAGATTATCTGCGGAGTGCAGTCGAAAACAGAATAGTTGCCGACGTCCCTGTAGGAGCGATTTTATCCGGTGGACTCGACTCGACAATTATCACGGCCCTAATGTCTTCTGCTTCAAAGAATAAGGTTAAAACTTACTCGGTTGGTTTTAGGGAAAAAGGTTATGATGAGTCGATTTTTTCAAAGTTGGTAAGCAGGGAATTCTCGAGCGAACATCATAAACTAATTTTGAGCCCTCAAAGATATTTTTCACAAATTGCAAACTTGATCAAAATAAAAGATGCACCGCTGTCTGTGCCTAATGAAGTGGCACTTTCTTGTTTAGCGCAAAAGATGAAGAAAAAAGTAACTGTTGTCTTGTCCGCCGAGGGGGCCGACGAGCTTTTCGGAGGTTACGGGCGAATCTTCAGAAGCCCTTATGATCTGCAAAGGCTAAACAACACTTTGCCCCTTGCAATAAAAAGAATATTATTTAGCGCTCTGTTTAAAAAATATGGGACGCCGGCTAAAACTTATTTGGATCATTTCCTTTTTAATTATCATTGGTTTTCTGATGATGAGAAATCAAGAATTATAAAAAAAGATTTTTTTTCGCAATTGGAGACTCATCAATATCCCAAAATCGTTTTTGAGGAGATTTTCAATAAGATCAAAAATTTGCCGCCCGAGGACCAATATTTATATGTTTTTCAAAAAATTCACCTTTTGGGACTTCTGCACCGTTTGGATTCAGCAACGATGGCGTGGGGCGTTGAGGCTAGAGCGCCCTTTACCGACCACCGCTTGGTTGAATTAGTTAATCAAATTCCCTTTAAATATAAAATAAAATGGAATTCAAGATTGGCGAAGATTTTCTCCAGTTTTAGTTCGTCTGATACAATCAGCGAGCGGTTTGACATCACGAAGTATATCTTGAAGAAGAGCTATAAGAATGAGGTTCCCGCCCAGATAATTAAGCGAAAAAAAATGCCTTTTCCCATACCATTGGACCAATGGCTTAAGGCTCGGGATAGCTGGGCAAAAGAGATTCTCTTGAGTTCAAAGACAAAAATCGTTGATCCGCAGGCAATTGAACTTTGGCTGAAAAATTTACCAAAAAAAGATTTCGGCATGAAGTTATGGATGCTAGCCAGTTTGGAAATTTGGGCGAAGGAGTATTTATAAAGTGACCAGTAAAAAAGAAATTCGTGATTACTGGGGGCAGAAATTGCCTCAGCTTTGGTATTCAAGAAAGTCGGCCGGATCAAAAAGGTATTTTTATGAAATCGAAAGAAAAAGGTACGGGATTTATTATCGCTATCTTCCTGAAGTGGCGGAATTTAATCAGCACATCGGAGATAAGGTTCTTGAGGTCGGTTGCGGTATCGGTACGGATTTAATGCAGTACGCTAAAGCGGGAGCGAAAGTAGTCGGGGTTGATCTTACTCCCGAGGCGATCAAGGTCACCAAAGACAGATTTAAAAAAATGAATCTCGCGGGCCGGTTCTTAGTTGCCGATGCGGAGAAACTCCCCTTTAAAAGCAAAACTTTTGATTTCGTTTTTTCCTTTGGGGTTATTCACCATACTCCCAATCCTGAAAAGGCGATTCGGGAAATTTACCGCGTTTTAAAACCTTCCGGCAAAGCAGTGGTAATGCTTTACGCCCGGGGCTGGAATCATTATTTGGTTCGATTATTTTGGAGAGGCGTGATTAAAGGCGATCTGTTTAAAATGTCATATCAAGACTGCATAAACAAAAATAGCGAGGTTTATGGCGGCACTCCTTTGACGAATGTTTTTTCTAAGAAAAAGATCAAAAAATTCTTCAGCATATTTCCACAGGTTAAAATCACCCGCCATCGTTTTTTGCCTCTTTTTGATTCGTCTCATTATCTTGTCGGAGGCTGGCCAAAGTGGTTCAATCAAACAGTCAACCAATTTGTCTTGCTGTCGGAGAAGTTGAAAACAGAAAGAATTTTGGGAGAAAATTGGATAATAAAAGCAAAAAAATAAAAAGAGCTATTATGCTGTGCGCCGGCCGCGGCCACCGGATGCTTCCCTTAACGCGCCAAAAACCAATCAGTCTTCTTAAACTCAAAAAGGATCTAACCGTTTTGGATTTGCAGATTAAGAGTTTGAAAGAGGCAGGAATCGGCGAGATTATTATTGTTCTGGGTTATCGAAGCGCCATGTTTAAAAAACAGATTAAAAAATATCGCCACCCCAATATCCGTACCATTTTCAATCCTTTTTTTGAGGAAGCGGACAATCTTGTTTCGCTGTGGATGGCTCGTGAGATGATTCAAGGACAGACTGTGATTTTAAACGGGGATAATCTTTTTCATCCCGAAGTAATTAAACAATTAAATAAAAACCGCAGTCCCGTCTGCGTTACAATTGACAAAAAAGACTGCTATTCGGCTGAAGAGATGAAGGTCGGTTTTATTGGAGGAAAACTGGCGAAAATTGACAAAGAAATTCCACCGAATACTGCTGCTGGCCGATCAGTTGGTATAATTAGATTTACAGATCAAGGTGCCAATTGGATGAGAGAGGCGCTTGAGGTTGAGGTTGAAAAAAACAGCAGTAAGAAGTCTTTTTGGCTCGAGGCGGTGCAAAGAATAATCGAGCAGAAGAAAAAGGTCGATTTTATTGAGATTCATAGTAGGCTTTGGCAAGAGCTCGACTATCCTTCGCAATTAAAACAAGCCCGCAAAAACATTAAGTTTTTTTTGAGTTAAATAAAAAAGGCAAAAAGTGATCAAGAAGTTGTCGAATCAGGAGAAAGAGAAAGCCTTAAGAAAAGATCCTCTGTTTTTTGAGAGACTGATAAATCGGCGGTTTTCTCTACCTCTTTTGCCATATGTGTTAGCCTACGGACTGTCTCCCAACCGAATTTCATTGATTAGTTTTTTGTTTGGCGTTGCCGGGATAGTTTTAATTTGGCCGGGAGATTACAGGTTACAGGTTCTGGGCGGTCTGCTACTGCTTTTTTCTAACTTTGTCGATGCTTTCGATGGGCAGGTCGCGAGATTGAAAAATCTTACCTCGAGGTTTGGCAGGTATCTTGACAGTACTTTCGATGATGTCAAGGAAAGCAGCGTGCTGATCTTTATGGCTCATAATTACTTTCTTCAAACAGGGGATGAGAAGATAAAATATATTTTGCCAGTTGCCTTGATAATTCTTTTGCTAAGCTATTTATCAGCGGCGAAAATTGAGCTTGCTTCCGGCTGGAAACAGATTCGCATCAAGAAGAATTTTCCGATTCGCAATAATCTGCTGAATAAGCTGGGACACATTGTCTCGGAAATTTATCCCAGCTGTGCTTATTGGGTTTGGGTTTTTCTGGCGCTTGCTTTTAACCAAATCCTTGTTTTCTTTTGGTTTGTGATAATTTCGCGCTTATTGCTTTTTATCTTTTTATTTTTTTCAACTTTTTGGAATGAAAGAACCGGAAAACTCTGACATTTTGTCTCTCGATAAGAGCGGGCTTAGAGAATTTTATTACTATCACCTTGCCCGCTATCATTTTGCTGCCCGTTTTGTTAGAGGCAAAAAAGTTTTGGACGTAGGCTGTGCCTATGGGCAGGGGTCGGCTTTGCTCTTGCGCTCCGGCGCCAAAAAAGTGGTCGGGATTGATCTTTCAGCCAAAGCGATCAGACATTGCCGGAAGGTTTACGGGTCATCGGATTTGTCTTTTAGCAAGCAAGATGTCCTGCGCTGTAGATTTCCCGACCATTGCTTCGATTTAATCTGTGCCTTTGATATTATCGAGCATTTGCCCCAACCGGAACTATTTATCCGGGAGATGTCGCGTATGCTGAAGACAAAAGGTACTTTGCTTCTTGTCACGCCGAACAGAGAATTTTTCCGCCTCAGGAGTTCGCGCCCTCTTTGGCCTTACCACGTTCGAGAATTTTCCCGTCGGGAACTGAAGTCTTTACTGGTAACGAAATTCAAAAGGGTGCGCTTTGTCGGTCAACAGGCGACAAAGGGACGATATGCCATCGGGGTCAGAAGAAGTTTTTGGGCTGGCTTGAATCATTTTTTGATGGAAATTTATGTCCTTCTGCCTCTTTTTTGGCGGAAAATACTTGCTCAAGCAGCGATTCGACTTCATCGAGTAAAAAATGTTACTTTTTCTCATCCTTACCCCCTGAAAATTAAAAACGTTCGTTTTCTTTATCCAGCCGAAAAAGTCAAATCTTCCCGAACGATTTTTGCGATTTGCAAGAAATAAACCCCTTTTTTTCGGATAGAGCTTAGCCTGTTTGATGAGCCGCTTTGGCTGTTTATTGACGAGGCAAAAAGCAGAGTTTACAATAGGAAAGACCTTAAACGCCGAAAAGTTATGCTTTTTTAAAAAGATTTCAAAAATTAAGTATACGGAGGGTGATGAAAGTATTTATCCTGAATCCGCCGGTTCTTTCAGGTCCGGGTTTTGTCCGCGAAGGACGTTGTGAACAAAGACTTAGTTCGTATCAATATGTGCTTTTGCCCGTTTCGCTACCTTCAATCGGGGCGGTTTTAAAGCGCCACAAGGTCCAAGTGAAGGTGGTTGATGCTGTTGCGGAGAATTTATCGGTTCCTAAAATAAAGTCCCAAATTAGGCGTTTCAGGGCCAAACTTTTGATTTTAAATGTTTCGACTGTCACTTTTGATAACGATATGAACGTGGCCAAAGAAATTAAGAAAAATTTTCCTTCGCTCAAGATTGCTGTCATTGGGGTGCATGTAACTGCTCTGCCCGAAGAGGCTTTAAACAACAAGGCGATTGATTTTGTTGTAAGAAGTGAACCGGAGGAAACGGTTGAAGAGCTTGTCTTAACCCTCGGGAAAAAATTGCCGGTTCATAAAATCAAAGGACTTTCTTATAAGTCGGGCAAAAAAATTCAGCATAACCCGGACCGCCCTTTTATTTCCGATCTCGATGGTTTGCCTTTTCCAGACCGGAGTTTGGTAAAAAATGAACTTTATCTGATGAGTATGTCGGATAAGCCCCACACCATCATTTTGACCTCAAGAGGGTGTCCCAATCAATGCACTTTTTGTACCGCTCATAAATACTACGGCCGAGTTTTTAGAACGCGCTCGGCTAAGTCGGTTGCTGACGAGATGGAAGAAGCGGAGAGAAAATTTGACATTCACTATGCGACGATGTGGGCCGATACCTTTACTATGGATCCGGATTTTGTTTTCGAGCTTTGCCGGTTGATTCAAGAGCGGGGCCTCAAGATGAAGTGGATGTGCAATTCCAGGGTCAACACCATCTCGGTGGATTTGTTGAAAGCTATGAAAGCCGCAGGCTGTATCGGAATCGCCTACGGAGTAGAGTCAGGCAACCAGCAAATCTTGAAAAATGTTAAAAAAGGCATTACCCTCCCCCAAATTGAAAAAGCATTCAAGATGACCAACCAAGTCGGCATCGAATCATTAGCCCACGTCATTTTTGGTTTACCCGGGGAAACTAAGCAGACGGTTGATGAAACAATCAGATTTGCAAAAAAAATCAAACCTACCTATGCCCAGTTTTATTGTGCTGTCCCTTTTCCGGGAACCGAGTTTCGCAATCAGGCCATCAGAGAGAGATGGATTAGGGAAAACGAATGGAGCAAATACGAGATAAATCAATCGATTATTGAAACTCCCCGGCTTTCGCAGGCAGAGCTCAAGGAAGCAAGAAGGAAAGCCTATCTCAAATTTTATCTTCGGCCTGGTTACATTTTGTCAATCGGCTGGAGATTCATCAGAAAAGGGGAAATAAAATCACTTTTTAAAAACTCACTTGGCTTTTTGCGTGATTGGGCAGGGCTGTGATTGTTAACTCTTTTTCCCCTCGTTCATTTTCTTAAAATCCCAAGTTCTTTTTTGATTTTTCCTAAGCTTCTTTAACATCTCTTTTTCTAAATTAATGTCGTAAATGGTTGCTAAATGAATTATCCGCAAAACAGCGTCTGCTAACTCTTCGGCAAAGCCATGCTGTCCTTTGATTTTTTTATGTCGATATGCTTCATATGCTTCAGAAAAGATGCTTTTTAAAATTATGGATTAGGTTTTCGTTCCACCCAAAAACCGCGTTGTGGATTAAAGCAATTTTTTCAGCGACATCAATTTCGTCTTTGGTTGTTCCAAACCCTTTCTTGGCCGCCTGTTCCATCAAGAGTTTTTCAAATTGTTTTATAGTCATTTTTCTCTTTTTTTCGTTCCTTTGCACTTTTACTACGATCGTAGTAAAAGTGCAGATAACAGGTTCGAAAATATATCTTTATTATTTTATCTCTATCGAATCGATCTTGTCTCCTATCTCGATTTTTTTCACTACATCCATTCCCGAAGTTACAATGCC
>Ga0180007_10007180_pt1 | contig 10608 bp, 9 predicted proteins | sample MM_PC_MetaG_FD_121122 | JGI IMG/M metagenome (GOLD analysis project Ga0180007, IMG submission 121122) | Groundwater microbial communities from the Aspo Hard Rock Laboratory (HRL) deep subsurface site, Sweden - MM_PC_MetaG | ecosystem: Environmental > Aquatic > Deep subsurface > Groundwater...
AACAAAATCTTTAAATTCGTCCACACTGATAATGGGCTTCTCAGCTTTTCCCGGGAAATTGTCGATGCCGTCAACCCGGGTTTTTACATCGTTGAGGAGACGGACCATATCATAGCCGGTCTCTTTTTGCACAAGCACCTGGGCCCGTCCCTCACTGGACAGGGATATGATTTTCTTAACACCGGCAAGGCCCTCAAGGGATCTTTCCACCTTTCTTGAGACCCCGACATCCACCTGTTCGGTGCTGGACTCGGAATAGGCAATATCAACCGAGATATAGCTGGGGGGAATCTTGGGAAACCCTTCGATCCTAAGTCCCATGAGGGTAAACGCCCCCCCGACCATAACCAGCAAGGCCAAAAGGTTGGCTGCCACAGGGTTCCTGGTGAACCATTCGGAAATAGCGTTCATCTCAACTGTCTCCCTTTTCTTTATACACAGGCGTCACTTTCATCCCGGAAATATAGGCTTGTAAGGGGGTAACCACCACACGCATCTGTTCAAGATTGTCTGAATTTTCAACAAAGACCTTGCCGTTTTCATAGAATGCGACCCTTGCCCGGAAACTTCTGAGGGTATCATCTCCATCCGTGAACCAGACATAACCGTCCCTTGTCAGGGAGGATTCCGGCAGGACCAAAAGGTTGTTTCTTGTTTCCCCCTGGATTACAGCGGCAACAAACAACCCCGGCAAAATATCTTTTTCCCCTTCCAGGGGAGCAATATAAAAACATTGCAGCCGGGTGGTATTGTCCAGTATCCCTGCCCTTCTGATTATTTTTCCGGGCCAGCTCTTCCCTGTAACCGAATCCATGATTTTAACGTCCGACTCCTGCCATTTCCCAATCGTCTTTGCCTGTGCGAGATCCAGGTTTACCCGGATCTCAACATCATCAACACTGACCATTTTTACAAGGATATCGCCTGCAAACAGCGTCTCGCCTTTGCTTACAAACCGTTCAACCACAAGGCCTGCATAGGGAGATTTCACCCGGGTATGGCCAAGTTCATACAAGGCCTTTTCAAGATTTTTCCGGGCCGCTTCCACCTGGGCCTTTGCAGCCCCTAACTGGGGTCCGCGGAAAACAAGGGGGGAGGAGGGGACCCCATTCATCCCGGATCTGTTCCAGTCGGATTTTGCCTGGTCTGCCCTGCGTTCCTCCTTCAGATAATTGACCCGGGCAGTTTCAAGGTCCAGCCGGGCCTGGGCTGCCGCTGCAAGATACACCGGTTTATCCATCTCAAGAATTATTTCACCGGCCCCAATCCTCTGGCCGGGCTGCAGACGGTCATTAATATAAGTAATTTCTCCGTTCACCTGGGCGCGGAGGGTGGTGGTCCATCGGGAAACCGCCTCTCCATAAACCTTTACCCTCGGCGGGTAGGCACCTGGCCTGACATCCTGAACCGTCACCCGTTTTAGGGGAATTGTCTGCCTTATACCCGCCTCTTCAACCGGCTCCATTGAATAAAGACCCAGCACCAGGGCAAGACACACTGCTGTGATCACACCCAACAAAATCCATCGTTTAAATTTCATACCCATCCTCATTTATATTCTCCTCCCGGAGCCCTTGAACACGCCGGTACCCAGAGCCAGGGCCATCTCCACCCGGTTTATGATTCTCAACGCCTTCACATCCACAATATCCACCATCACATTGAGCTCCTGATCCCTTGCCGCATGAAGCGCTTCAATTCCGATAAGGCCTTGTCTGTAGCGGGATTCATAATACTGGCTGCTTGTTTTTGCATGGGTGATTGCCTCTTCCAGGTGTGCCAGCTGCGCTTTTAAATATTGCTCTTTGCTGAAGGTGTTTTCAGCTTCCTCCATGGCCTGGACAATGATCCCTGCATATTCCATGGCGGCGGCCTCAGCCTGGGCATCTGCAGCCTCGGCCTGGTTTTTCAGTCTGCCGGCGTTGAACACGGGATACAAAAGATTTCCCGCAAGCCCCCATGAGGTTCCGGCGGCTCCAAGCTTGGCCAGTTTTTGATTCTCCCGGAAGATATTTGCTGAAATCGAAATATTGGGGAGCATCTCCATGTGGCTTGCCACGGCACCTTTTTGGGCGGATAAAAATTTCTTCAGCCCAGCCTGGATATCGGGCCGGTTTTCAAGGATTGAGGCAGGTACCGAGGCTGCCGGGAGAGTGACATCCGGCAGTTTATCTGAAAACTGGAGGGCCATTTTGGGGTATCTGCCCAAAAGGGTTTCAAGTTGCCTGACGGATCTTGAGTATAGATCCAAAGCCACAGCCAAGCCGGAACGGGCCAAACCTGACTTGGTTTTGGCAGCAGAGACATCATCAAGGGACCCAAGCCCTGCCTGGTAATTGACGAGAATGGTCTGCTCAATGCTTTCATAAAGTTTCACACGCTTTTCATGGATACCCAGTTTTAATTTGTTGGATTTTGCATAAAAATAACTCTGCAGGACTCGGGCGGCCAGGGAGTCCATTGTTCTGGTATATGTCAGTTCTTCCGCCCGAAAATTTTCTTCATTTTCACCGTACCGGGCGGAAAGTTTTCCCCATAAATCCAGTTCCCAGTTAAGGGAAAGGAAAACCTTATGCGCTCCTTCAGAACCGGTTCCCCCGGACAAATTGTTTCTGACGGCTGAATATCCCGCATGCGCCATGGGCAGTGCTTCAGCTTTGGTCCTGGAAAGAAGCAGCCCCGAAGACTTTAGTCTCAGGGCCGTGGCCCTGAGGTTGTAATTATTTTTAATGGCTTCATCCACAAGGGCTGCGGCCTGTGGATCATCCACCATCTCCAGAAGGCTGTGGGTAATTTCCAGTTTGGGCTTTTCAGAAGCTGCAACCAGCTTTTCAGGAAGCTCGGGCAAAACAGGTGTAAATCCCTTGTTAAAACCCGTACACCCCTGAAAAATAATGGCCCAAAAAATGACTGCCAGGATGAGAATACTCCTGTTCATCTGTGTTTCTCCTTTGGTTTTTAAAACGTCAAACACAGATGAACAAATTTAAAGTTAAGGGAGGGTTAACAGAGTTTATTTTCCCTTAACCCTTTGTTAACCTGCCAGGGATTAAGAGAGGAAAAAATGGGGATATCAAAAAATTTAACCAAATAATCAGGAGAAACAGGATGCATAAGCCCATAATTTTAAGAAAAATCTGTACTATTACTCTTTTTTTATTCACACTCTTTTTTGCCAGCGCATCTGCAGAAAATCTTAAAGATGAAAATAGCACTGGATTCAGCGGATATGTTCAGCCTTTCATTGGCATTGGCAACTTCAAATCCCTGGGTGATGTTCATGATGAGAACGAAAAAATCGACTCCCTGGACCAGGAGGCCAAGTCCGAGACAGAGGCCATCCCGGGATTCTTTTGGCAGGCCGCATATCTTTTTGAAAACAAAAGAACCCAGCTCCATTTGGGAACCCCGAAAACAAATGTCATTTCAGGAAATTTTCTTTTTGAAACAGGGGTCAGCCATGAACTGGAGGGCGGAACCGTCCTAACGGCAGCCTGGATACCAAAGATTCCCGGTCTGGATGATGAGGTCTGGAAAGATCCCTATCTGACCGGCCGGGCCCGGGAAAAAACAGACCGGAAGTCCCAGGCATTCAGCCTGGGGGCGGAAAATATTTTTGACAGCTCGGTTTCCCTGAAATACAGCTTTGGCACCCAGGATATCGATACGGAACAATCCGGGGTCTTCCTCTCCACAAAGCTTGGGAGCAAGCTTACGGCAGCAGATCTGGCATCCTTGAGGCGGTCGGGAAATGTTCATCTGGTTGAAAGCAAAATGATGGTCTCCCTGGGAAAATCATTTCTCCTCCAGCCGGGGCTAAATTATATGTGGGGTGATGCCGACGGAGATGTCAACAGCTTTAATGATTTCGGCGGGGAGATTACCCTGATGTTCAAGCAGCCCCGATATGAAGTATCTGCCAATTTCTCTCATAATTTGCGGCATTATGAAAAATCCAACCCCGTGTTTGCAAAAAAACGGGATGACCGGGTATTTGATACCACCATCACATTTGCTTATTTAAAGCCCTTTGGGTTTGAAAACGCTATCATTTCCCTTTTGGCCGGCTATTCAAAACAAAACTCCTCCATAAAATTTTATGACAGCCAAAGTCTGATAACAGGTGTTGGAATAGGGTATACTTTTTAACTATTATTGGCAGACCAGCCCCATGGGATTCTGCCAACCATATGGTTTCATAAAAACCGGGTATGGATTTTCATGAAACCATATTGTAAACTTGACAGGCATTTATTTTTTATCTTTTGATGAAAAACTGTAATTACGAAAGACCGCGGCCATTAGAATATACTTTTGATAATAAGAAATGATACTGAGGAAATCCAATGGGCCTTTTTCTGCTGTTAGTGGAAGATGATTTTGATCTTGCCGAAACCATTGTCCAGTATTTGGAATTGGAAGGCATTACCTGCGACCATGCTGCCAGCGGGGAAGCGGGCCTGAACCTTATCCAGCAAAACAGCTACGATGTTTTGCTTCTGGATATCATGCTGCCCCGGCTCAGCGGCCTGGATTTGTGCAGAACCATCCGCAGCCACGGGCTGGACACGCCCATTCTCATGCTGACCGCCAGGGATTCCATGGATGATAAGCAGGCAGGATTTGACCTGGGTACGGATGATTATCTGGTCAAACCCTTTGCCATGAAGGAACTTATCATGCGCATCCAGGCCCTGGCCAGACGGAAAAGCGGCCAGGCCAAAATACTCACAGCAGGGGAGCTTGTGATGCACCTGGATTCCAGAGAAATTTTCAGAAAGCGCCGTAAATTGCAGCTGACACCCACCGGCTGGATAATCCTGGAAACCCTTATCCGTTCCAGTCCCGGTGTGGTGAGCCGCCGCAAACTGGAACAGGCAATCTGGGGAGATGAACTGCCGGAAAGCAACAGCCTGAAGGTTCATTTACACAAACTAAGACAGCAAATAAACGTGTCTCCTGATTCAGTTATGCTCCAGACCATTCCAGGCCACGGTTATACCTTATTGATTGAGGACACATGAACTTGATGGGAAAAAAGTCCAGCTTGCGCAGACGTATCATGGTTGACCTGGGGGTACTGACCCTGGTCATCGTCATTGTCTATACCTTGCTCATAGGATATTTTATGATCGTCGGCATGGGTGAAGTCAGCGCCTATGACATGTACCTGACGGCAAAAAAATTTTCCATCAGCTATGAAAAGGATACCGGAACCCCCTTGCCCCAAGGCCCCCGTCTGAAATCATATGTAAACGAGGAGAACCTGCCCCCCTGGCTCAGAAAAGAAATTTCGCCCAGAAAATTAAAACACGGTAAAGCATGGCTTGAAGAAATTCCGCTCCCTGAAAATGAAGCCGGCAGGAAAAATGCCAGTGAAAGTGATGCAGACCAAAAGAGTATGTTTATCATCCTGCCCTATGATCTTCATGATGGCAACCGTCTGTATCTATTGGAAATATATCTTCCGGAAGAGCTATTGGAAGAAGCTTTTCCGGATTCAGACCGGCTGGGAATCGTTGCCCTGACCGTGGGGATCGGATTCATCTTCATTGTTCTGATGGCGGTCCGGTTTATTTTTTACAGGCTCTCTATTCCCCTTAGAACCCTTTCCGAATGGGCGACGACCATGGGCCGGGAGAAACAGGAGCAGCCCCGCCCGGATTTTCATTACCAGGAGATCAACCAGCTGGCGGACATTATACAAAATGCCGTCCAGGAGAAAAATAAATCCATGCGAAGGGAACACCATTTTCTTAGAAATGCCAGCCATGAATTAAGGACCCCCATTGCCATTCTTCGTTCCAATATTGACCTTTTGGAACGGCTGCGCCCCTCCCTGGAACCCGGGGAAAAGATTCCCCGGGAAAGGATAAAGCGGGCCGTGGAAAAGATGCAATGGCTCACAGAATCTCTGCTGTGGCTCAGCCGCAAGGAATCCAAAATGCCCGGGGTTGATTCCGTGGATATTGACAACCTGGTAAAAGAACTGATCCTAGAAAACCAATACCTGCTCACGGGAAAAAAGGTAGACCTCTCCCTGGATCTGAATCCGACCCGGGCAATGATTCCCCTGGCTGCAGGCAATATTGTTCTGGGAAACCTGATCCGAAATGCCTTTCAATATACGATTAAGGGCCGGATCACTATCAGTGCCAGGGACAAGTGTGTGATCATTTGCAATTGTGACACCAACCAATTCGGAATGACGGAATCAACAGACACAAAAAATAGCGATTATGGGTTCGGGCTGGGCCTGGATCTTGTGGATCAGATTTCCAAACAAATGGGCTGGGAGTATGAAAATATTCCCAGCAATAGCGGGCATCAGGTCACATTAAAATTTTAATATGATCCCACCATTGGTTTCAAGTATCGATCACTTTTATACCAAAACCTGCTGGTTTGGCGGGGCCTGGCGCTGCCTGTCGTCGTCCCCCCCCCGATATTTGGCAGAAAGCTGTTTACCGAGACAGGACTCGAGGCCGAGCCTGTGCGCACCAGTTCCAGGACATTGGTGGATTTTTTCCTGACCTCAAAGATGGGGTTCAGGCATACAATTTAACTGTTCCATGTGTCTGCTATTTTTACAAAAGTTAAACCAACCCAGTCAAGTATGGCTGATAATGATGCCGCCCCCGGTGACAGCATCGCATTACGGAAAGATAATTTTCGGTGCAAAGAGGAAATGGGATTTTTAAGGGAGTTGAATCCTTATATCACACCAAATTGCATTTTTTTATTTTTCCCTGGTCCAGGTATAGGATACGCTGACATAGCCTGGATACGGTTTTTATATCATGGGAGATGAACAAAAGGCTTAGCGCCATCTCCCTTTGCAGGGTCATGAGAATTTTGATGATGTTCACCTGCTGGGGAAGGTCCAGGCTCACAAGGGCTTCGTCGCAGATCAACAGCTTTGGCGAAACAGACAGCGCCCTTGCAATGGCAACCCGCTGGCACTGGCCGCCGCTGAGCTGACCGGCTTTCAACCTGGCGGATGATTTTGGCAGACCCAGAATTTCCATCAAGTGATCGGCTTTTCTGATCCGCTCTTTTTCTTTGCCCATGCCAAAGGCTGCCATGGGCTCCATGATAATGGTTCGGATTGGCAGAAAGGGGTTCAGGTAGACTTTAGGGTCCTGCCATATCATCTGAACCCTTGAATAATGGGCTCTTTTTGCCCTGTTTCCGGAGTATGAAATCGGTTTGCCCATGAACCTTACCTGGCCTGAATCAGGCCGTTCCATACCAAGGGCGATTCTGGCAATGGTGGATTTCCCGCTTCCGCTGGGGCCGATCAGACCCAGGGCCTCTGACCTGGCAATGGTGAACCCGATCCCCTTGAGGACGCTTTGGCGGTCAATACCAGCCCTGCCGTAGGATTTACGGATATTCTGCAGTTCAAAAAAGCTCATGGGGCCTCCTGGAAAAAGCCCATGGCATCGACCAGCTCCCTGGTATGGGCATGGCCCTGGCCTGCAAGTATCTGGGCCGGAGTACCGGCCTCCACCTGTTGTCCCTGAAAGAAGATAAGCAGAAAATCGGCCAGACCGCAGAGAACGCCCAGGTCGTGGGAGATGACAATGGCTGAAGACAGGCGTGTTCTTGTATACTCCCTGAGCAGCATCAGCAAATGGTCCCTGTTGCTGTCATCCTGGCCGGCGGTGGGTTCGTCGGCAATCAAAATTTGGGGCCTGAGACCAAAGGCCATTGCCATGAGGACTCTCTGACGCTGACCGCCGCTCAGCTGAAAGGGGTAACGGTCAAAAAAAGAGGCGGATAGCCCGACCTGTTCCATGGCCTGGCACGTTTGTTTCCGCCCTGTTTTCCGGTCCCATCCAAAGGCCTGGACCAGGGCGTCAGAGATCTGGATGCCCACCCTGACCCTGGGATCCAGGGCGCTGGAAGGGCTCTGGAACAAAAAAAGAATATCTTGTCCCCGTTTAAATCCAGGGTGCTTTGTTTTTTCGGGAAAAAGCGGGCCACCGGCAAAACGCATTTTTCCGGAAAGGATCCTGACAGGTTCGGGCAGAAGTCCTGACAGGGCTGAGGCGGTAAGGGTTTTGCCTGATCCGCTCTCTCCTGCAATGCCCAGAATCATTCCCGGTTCCAGGCTAAAATTGATGTTCTCAACCAGACAAACCGCAGGGCAGCCAGTTGATTTGATGCCCAGGGACAGGTCCTCCACCGTCAGGAGGGAGATGTTTTTTGACCGGTTCATGATCTCTTTGATCCTTTTCCTATCAGGTTCAGGGCCGCCACCGCAAGGGTGATGGCCATGCCCGGGGCCATTATAAGCCAGGGCGCCCGGGTCATGTATATGCCGGCTTCCTGGAGCATTCTGCCCCATTCAGGCGCAGGCGGAGCCGGACCCAGGCCCAGGTAGCTCAGGCCGGAAAAAGCCAGTATGACCCGGCCGGTCTTGAGTGCCGCAGCAGCCATAACAGGAGCCTTCATCTGGGGCAGGATATAATGGGTCACAAGTCTTGTTTTTTTGATTCCCGCAGCCTGCCCGGCCAGCACATATTCCCTTTGCCAGGCGGACAGGGTAAGTCCCCTGATCAGCCTGGCCCACCAGGGCCAGTTGGCTGCAACAAGCCCCAGGATCAGGCTTGCCATGGTCCCGCCCAGGAGTCCTGCGATCACAAGTGCCAGGATCAGCCCCGGAACGGCCAGCCCCACATCTATGACGGCTGTTAAAAAAAATTTGGGCACGCCCCTGGCCAGGGCCGCAAGCACTCCGATGATGCCCCCCAGGGCAAGGGATAGCAGCGAGGCGGTCAGGGCACCTGACATGGAAATTCTGGCACCGTAAATTATCCGGGACAAAACACAGCGGCCCAGCTGATCCGTGCCCAGGGGGAAAAAAAGAGAGGGGGGCTCAAGGCGATGGTCCAGGTCTGTTTCCAGAGGCGTTCGGGGTGCAAGCAGGGGGGCTGCCACGGCTGTCATGACCAGTACCAGGAAGATAAGCCACCCGGCTGCTTTGCCCGGGCCGGGCAGGTGCATTAAAATTTTCACTGGGGGGTTCCCATCTGGGGATCGAGACGCAACTGGGCAAAATCTGCCAGCGTGTTGACCATGACAAAAAGAAAGGAGATCAACAGCACCAGGGCCTGGGCAGTGGGCAGATCCCGCCCCATGACCGCCTCAACGGTCAGCCGGCCGATGCCGGGCCAGGCAAATACACTCTCCACAATCACGGCCCCGCCAAGGAGCTGGCCCATGCAGATTCCCCACATGGTCACCATTGGGGGCAATGCGGCCGGCAGAATATGCCGGACCAGAATCTTTTTTTTGCCCAGCCCTTTGGCAAAGGCAAAACGAATGTGATCCATGGACATGATGCGTAGAAGAATGGCCCTGAGCACATTTCCCTGGAAAAATGCCAGGCCGAGGGCCAGGGTGGCTGAGGGCAGGACAAGATGGGCCAGGGTTCCCCGGCCGGCAATGGGAAAGAGTCGGCATTGGAGGGAGAGCAGGTAGATCAGCAGAAGGCCGACCCAGAAAGTGGGCATGGCCGTCAGGACAACGGTTGCGGCCTGGATCAGGCGGTCGACAAACCGGTTGCGAAATACAGCAGACAGCGTTCCGCTCAGGACAGACAAGACCAGAACCATGGCAAAGGCTGTCCCGGCAAGTTCAAGGGTGGCTGGAAAACGGGCAAAGATCTCGTCAACAACTGGCCGGCCTGTCTGCCAGCTTTGGCCAAAGTCGCCCTTAAGAATTTTTTTCAGCCAGGAAAAATATTGAACGTTCCAGGGAGCATCCAGGCCCAGCTCCTCTCTCAGGGCAAGGATCTGGTTTCGGGCCGGAGTCTCATTTTGATTGTTCAGGATAATTTGGGCCGCATCTCCCGGGGCAAGGGAAAAAAGGGCAAAGGTGCCAAGGCTGATGCTCCAAAGAACAAAGGTCAGGTAAAGCAGTTTTCTGGTCACAACAGGCATCATATTTTTTTTTCCTCTGCCTCAACCTGCCAGAAGAGAACTTCCAGCCCGGCGTTGCCTTTGATTTGCACCCTGCCCCGGGCAAGGTGGGGCAAAAGGGCGTTTCGGATGGCATTGTCCAGTTTTTTCGGGCAGGTATCAAACATGGTAAAATAGGCCCAAAAATAATCTTTAACCGCTTGTTCTTCTGCATCCAGGACCACTGGCAGACAGAGACTGAATCTTTGGGGCGACCTGCCTGCTGCCCGGAGAAAATTTTGGGCGCATTCCATGTGGAATCCGGCAGAGGGACAGGGAGCCGCCATGACCTGGTTCCAGATGTCCCGGCGAACAGGAAAGGTTTCCCTGCCGTCTCCGGTTACCAGGATGCAGGTTCTGGCCGCAAGTTTCTCCATGGAAAAAAGCCCTTTGGCCGTGCAGGCTTCAGGGAAAAATACGGCGGCCGCCACATCATGGGCGATTTGGGGAGAAAATTTTTTCCAGTCTGCCGCCAGGGGCTCAACCGGCAGGGCCGGCCTGTTTTTAAGCCTCTGCTTTACAACCTGGATCATGCCCGGGGAATTGTCCAGGGCTGTGACGCGAACCTTTTTTTGGGCCATGGCAAATGACAGATTACCCGGCCCGCATCCAATATCCAGCAGCGTCTCCCCTGGCCGGA
>Ga0180007_10007181_pt1 | contig 10606 bp, 8 predicted proteins | sample MM_PC_MetaG_FD_121122 | JGI IMG/M metagenome (GOLD analysis project Ga0180007, IMG submission 121122) | Groundwater microbial communities from the Aspo Hard Rock Laboratory (HRL) deep subsurface site, Sweden - MM_PC_MetaG | ecosystem: Environmental > Aquatic > Deep subsurface > Groundwater...
GAGAAAAATCCTGATTTTGATAAAAGATTACTTATGATTCCTCCTGTTGATCTGGATGCTTTGATGAATTTCAATTTGAATTCTCGTTCTCAGGGGGGTAACTATCTATTGACCGTTCCCTGTGTATTTTATTTTTTTAAGGATCGAAAAATCAGCGACGGCGCTCTAGCGTCCGCTGGATTGGTTTATTATACCCGAATTTCGTTTGATTCTATATTATCAATTTTATTGAGATTTTCAACGCAGATTGAAACGAAATAATGTCCCGGTGTTGAGGGATTCGATTGTTATTGCGACGAAAGATTACGCAATAATAGCTAAAATTCCTCTGACCAAATGAAGAATAATATTGGCATAAATTCCCGCCACGACATCGTCGCCGACCACGCCTAAAGCGCCATGGTATTTCTCTATCTTATCAGCGGGGGGGATTTTGATCATATCTAGGGCGCGGAAAAGAAAGAACCCGCAAAATATGAATTGCGGAGTATGGGGAATAAACAACATCGTTATTAACATTCCGGCAAAATCATCTATAACGATTTTTTTGGAATCTTTTTCATTAAATATCTTCTCTGCTCGAGAAGAAAGCAAAAAAGAAACCACCACAGAAATAGCCGTAAACACCACAAAAGAAGAAGAATTCTTGATGAGAATAAAAATAAATACCGCAACTACGCAAGCCAACGTCCCCGGAAAAAAAGGAGAATACCCAATCCCAAAAATACTAGTAATCCAAACACAAACCTTATCCCGCAACAACAACTTCTTCACAATCCTCTTCTCCCCCCTTTCAAAATTTTCTCTCAGAAAATTTTGGTCGATAGTCTGATTAGAACGTCTTTATCGTCTTCCTATTAGTCCACAAATAACTTATCCCGGAAAAAAGCGTAATTACCACGACATACCACATAACCGCGGGAACAAGCTTATAATACAAAAAATAAACCGTGCTGCTATCGGTCACTTTAGAAAGAATCAGCGTGATAAAAATCAAAACTATACCGATTATTTGAGAAACTGTCTTATGTTTACCTAATGTTTGAGCTTCTAACACTATCCCCTTACTTAAACCATAAAACCGCAACCCCGTAATAATAAACTCCCGAAGCATAATCACACTAACCATCCAGGCGTTTATAATGCCTACCTGCAAAAACGCGAGAAAAACTCCTATAATAAGAATCTTGTCAGCGATAGGGTCAAGCAGTTTACCTAAATCTGAAATTAGATTTTTCTTGCGCGCTAAATACCCATCAAGAAAATCGGTTATCGAGGCAATAATAAAAATAATAAAAGCAACGATTAAAAAAGCTAACGTATCTTTTATAATTAACCCTATACATATAAAGGCTAAAAAGATACGTGAAATTGTAAGTTTATTACAGATATTCATAACAAATATTGATACTTATTGAAATTCGCTTCGCGAAATTTGTAGAAATTCATTGTTCCCAGCTTTTGCAATAAGTTTCTATCAATTTCAATTAATTTCGCGAGAGTAAGCGAGTTAATCTCAGTTAATTTTTTTATCAGATCCCTACCAAATCATACTCGTAAGCGTCGACAATCTTTGCTTTATAAAAATCGCCAATCTTTAACTTCTTTTTATTTATAAACACCTCACCGTCCACCTCAAAGGCGTCATACTGAGTTCTGCCTATAAAAATATTGTTATCCTGATCCTGGACTAACACGTCTAACTCTTTACCTATCAATTTTGAACTTACTTCCCCAGAAATTTTTCTCTGTAAATCCATAATTTGACGATACCGGCGCATCGTCGTGCTGTGATGCACGGCGCCTTTACAGTCATGAGCGAAAGTACCTTCTTCACGAGAGAAAGCAAAAACACCTAATTTTTCAAACTTAGTCTCCTCTAAAAAATCTAGAAGCTGGGAAAACTCTTTTTCGCTTTCTGAAGGAAATCCCACAATAATAGATGTCCGCAACACACATCCGGGAATTTTACTTCTTATTTTTTTTATCAAATCAACAATCTGTTTACGGGATGTGTCCCTGTTCATCAATTTTAAAATTCTATCATTTATATGCTGAATAGGCAAATCAATATATTTACAAATCTTAGAAGATGTGGCAAATAAATCTATTAATGAATCGGAAAAATGCCTAGGGTGAGTGTACAGCAATCGAACCCACTTAATATGGATTAATTCTTTTAAAATGTTTTTTAGCAAATAAGTTAAATCACCGCGGACGCCTAAATCTTTACCCCAGCTGGTAATATCCTGACCAATGATATTAAGTTCGCGAACTCCTCCTTTATCAAGGGCTCTAACTTCTTTTAGTATCTCATCTTGAGGTTTGCTTTTAAGAGGGCCTTTTATAAAAGGAATAGCGCAATAAGAACAATGGTTTAAACATCCTTCACTAATCTTTAAAAAATCAATAAATGGCGGTGTAAGTTTTTCTCGTTTTAAGAAGCGTCGGCTAAACTCTAAAACCGGCCACCACTGATCTACTTGGGGAAAAAAGTCTTTTAGCTCCTTTTTATATCTTGATACTAAACAACCAAAAACAATTACTTCTTTAACTTGTTTTCTCTTTTTTAAATCGAGAGCTTTTTCAATTATACCGATAGATTCTTCTTTGGCATCTTTAATGAATCCGCAAGTATTGATAATAAGCGTGTCCGCTTTATTATCTTTTTTTAAACTATACCCTTTATCTAAAAACTGCCTGACGACAATTTCTGAGTCATAGGTATTACGAAAACAACCCAAGGATATTATAGAAAATGTTTTTTTAGACATCCGATTAGACTATTGACTATCGACCATAGACTATAGACCTTCCCAAATTTTTTCATAATCCTCTAAGAGATTTTTGTCGATGGTCGATGGTCTATCGTCAATGGTCTATTTTATTATTTATCCACAGAAATGCCCGAATGAGTTATTCTAAGGCTCTTTATCGGTTTTCTCATCGCGGTTAGCGGAGGAATAGGTTTTCCATTTACCTCTAAATAAACTGCTGAACCATCACTAATTTTAAATTCTATCTCTTTTGTTCCTTTCCACATCTCTACTGTTCCTTTATTCAAAATACCTTCAAAAAGCAGATTACCATCAACTTTAACCCTTACAAAACAATCCTTTTTAACTTCTAACGACACATCTATCGTATCAGATAAATTATTATCCTTACCAGGTGAAGAAATAATCTTACTTTTTTCCTGAAATGAACTCGAGTTACTTTCTTTTTGAACCTGACTAACCACGGGTTTTTCTCTCGGCTTAAAAATCATCCCAATAACAAATTTAGTAAACATAAACAATACAAATAAAATAATTCCGCCAACAATAAACGGTTTTATATTCTTTGTTAATTTGGCAAGAACCTCTTTCTCTGTACTTTTATTGTCTTTCTGTTTAGATACAACTGCGGTATCAACCTGAGCATCGTCAATCCTTGTACCGATTTTTTTAGATTCTACTTCTCGGAAAGGTTTTGGCCTGCTAAAAGGATCTTTCTTCTCCCCCGAAAACCCCCTAGAAGTTTTTACAGAAGAAACAGTATCAAAGGTACCGGCAGCAATAGTAACACCTAAAAAAGAAGCATAAATTTTTATAAACCCTCTAAAATAGGTAGCGCTTATATTAGTTAAATCTCCCTCTTCAATAGAATGTATTACAGATGGACATAATTTTGTCTTTTCAACTACCTCTTCGATAGTAAGCCCTAACTTTTTTCTTTTCTCCGCTAAGTTATAACATAAATCTTTAATCATACAGCATCCCTCTCTGCTAAAAATTCTTCCGGATTAACTAAAATCTCCCGCGCTTTGCTCCCGCAAAACGGGCCAACAACTCCAGAGTCTTCCATTAAATCAAGCAACCGAGCCGCCCTGGTATAACCCACACGCAACCTTCTTTGTAAAAGCGACGCTGAAGCCTGCCTTGCTCTAAGAACCGTCTTAACCGCGTCATCAAAAAGCTCATCTTGAGCACCACCTAACTTCTGTTTCTTTTCTACTTCACTAATTGACTCTTCATACACAGGCCCGCCTTGAGAACGAACATAATTGGTAAGGTTATCTATATCTTCATCATCCATAAACGAACCTTGAGCTCTAATTAATTTTAGCGCGCCTGGCTTTAAAAACAAGAGGTCTCCTTTCCCAAGAAGTTTATCAGCGCCCATAGCATCTAATACTGTACGCGAATCCACTTTCGCCGCCACTTTAAACGAAATTCTAGCAGGAAAATTTGCTTTAATTACACCGGTAATAACATCAACTGATGGCCGCTGAGTAGCTAACACTAAATGGATTCCAACTGCCCGTGATAACTGAGCAAGCCTTTGAATAGCTGTCTCAATGCTTTCTCTGGCAACAAGCATAAGATCGGCTAATTCATCCACTATAATTACAATGTAAGGCATTCTATCTTTACTTCTATTACTATTATAAATATCTATATTTCTAACGCCGGCATCGGCTAACATCCGATACCGTTTCTCCATCTCCTCAACAGCCCAATTTAAAGCGACAAACGCTTTTTTCGATTCCGATATTATAGGATGAATCAAATGCGGGATCCCACCAAAAGAAGCAAGTTCTACCATTTTCGGATCAATAAGAATAAATTTAACTTCATCGGGCTTAGCTTTAAAAAGAATAGACGAAATCAAAGAATTAACACAAACCGTTTTACCTGCCCCTGTCGCGCCAGCGATTAAAAGATGCGGCATTTCTTTAAGGTCCGCAACAACGGGATTGCCTGAAACATCTTTACCTATAACTAAACTCAATTTTGAAGATGCCTTAATAAACGCTTTTTCCTCCAACACTTCCCTTAACGAAACTAAAAGCTTTATTTCATTAGGTATCTCAACACCAACAGTACCTCTACCCGGCATCGGCGCGACAACTCTTACCGAAGACGATTTCATCGCTAAGGCGATATCATCCGCTAACGCTGATATTTTTTGTATTTTCACTCCCGACTGAGGTTGTAACTCATACATTGTAACAACCGGCCCCTTTTGAACGCTTACAACTTTAGCGCCAACACCAAACTCAGCAAGAGTCGCTTCTAAGTCTTTAATGTTACTCTCTATATCCTCTTTTACTCCCTGATGATCAGCGTACACGGGTACTTTTAAAATCTCAGGAGTTGGTAAATTGTAAGTTAGTGAATTAAACTGGGTGCCTACCTGATTCTCTAAATCTGATAATTTCTTTTTCACCGCTTCTTTATCAACTTGTCTTTCCGCTCCCGGCGACGACGAAATCACCCGATTAACATTTTTATCAACTTTGGGCGTATATACTCTTATTTCCGGCTTATGTTTCTTATTAAATTGAACCGTACGCTTAAGAAAAGATTCTTTTTTAGGTTTAGCGGCTTTACTGAGAACAGGGTTAACTCTTCTCTCTTTTATCACCGCGTAACCACTTTGCCAAAGCATCGTTACCATCGAAACTAACTTAAAAATCAATAGTTTTACCGCCAAAAAAGCGTCAACAAAGAAATAGCCGAAAAGTAATAACGCGTTCACTGCAAGCAATAGAAAAAGCGTAATAAAAGCGCCGTGACTGCCTAAGTATTTCTTAAAAAAACTGGTGATAAAAAAACCCAATATACCTGAGGACTTAAATAAAAAAACATTTTCTTGAAAAAAAAGACCTAGAAAAGCTGAAAGAAAAATAATAAAAAAACAATAAGAAATAATATTAATAACTTTATTACGCCCTAATCCAAAAAAACGTAAAACTCTCAATTCGCTTAACCCAAAGAAAAATAATGAAAAAGGAAAAAAGTAAGAGGCATACCCAAACGCGAAAAATAAACAACCCGCTACATACGCGCCGCCAATACCAATTAAATTATTTATTTTTCCCGATACAGGAGAACTTAAAAAAGAAATATCTTGACCTGAATACGATATTAGACTTAAAAAAATCAGGATGGATGAAAAAAAAAGAATAACACTCTTCAGAAAAGAAGAGAAATTTTTCATTACGCTTGTTTAATACTAAGATTGATCCTTCCTTGAGGATCTATACCAATAACCTTTACTTTTACAATATCTCCTTCCTTCAATACATCATTTACATCTTTTACAAATGTATCAGAAACCTCTGAGATACGTACTAACCCGCTTTTACCCGGGACTATTTCACAAAACGCGCCAAAATTAACTAGCCGCTCTACTTTCCCTTCATAAACATCGCCTACTTCTATGTCTCTAACTAAATTAGAGATCTGCATTATTGCTCTTTCCAAATCATCTTCTGTCTGGGCCACCACAGAAACAGTGTTCGTTTCATCATCAATATCTATACTAACATTATAATCACGGGTAAGACGCCGTATCATCCTTCCCCCCGGACCAATCACCGTGCCGATCTTGTCCTGATCAATCTTAAACGATTTTATCTTAGGAGCATACTTTGAAAGCGCCGGCATAGGCGCCTCTAAAGCTTTCGCCATCTTTTCTAAAATAAAATGACGACCTTCCTTTGCCTGATCAAAAGCTTGTTCTAAAATTTCAAAACTTAAACCATCTATTTTTATATCCATCTGAATCGCGCTCACTCCTTTCTTCGTTCCCGCGATTTTTAAATCCATATCACCATAATGATCCTCTATTCCAGCTATATCAGTAAGCACCTTATACTTATCTTTACCCTTAACTAATCCTAACGCTATACCAGCAATAGCGGCTTTTATAGGAACACCTGTATCCATTAAAGATAATGAAGCCGCGCACACTGTAGCCATACTGGAAGATCCATTAGATTCTAAAATTTCCGATACTACCCGTATCGTGTAAGGAAACTCTTCCTTTGTGGGAAGTATACTTGACAGCGCTTTCTCAGCTAACGCGCCATGCCCAACATCACGACGAGAAGGACCTCGCAAGGGTTTTATTTCTCCAACACTAAAAGGCGGAAACGCGTAATGCATCATGAAATTTTTATATTGCTTCCCCTCTAACGCTTCTATTAACTGTTCATCAGAACTGGTTCCTAATGTAATAACTGCTAACGCCTGGGTTTGCCCACGCGTAAAAATGGCTGATCCGTGAGTTCTAGGTAAAACTCTCACTTTACAATCTATAGGTCGAATCTCCTTTAATCCTCTACCGTCAGGCCTCATATCTTTCTCTAAGATATTAGTACGCATAACTTCTTCTTCTAATAAAAAGAAAACATTTTTCACTTCATTTACGGTAAGTTCAGGATTATCCCCTAATAGTTCTTCATGTATAGAAGAAATCAGTTTCTTCGCGGTCTCTGATTTTTCTTCTTTATTTCCTTTACCATACAGGTCTTTTACTTTTGGCTCCATTTTCTCTCTAATTACTTTTTCTAATTGAGAGTTATTTTCAGCCACCTTAACAGAAACCTTCTTTTTTCCAACTTTATCGGCTAATTTTTTCTGTAAAGAAATTATCTTCTTTATAAAAGGATGAGCAAACTTTATCGCGTCAATTATAATCTTTTCATCTATCTGGGAAAATTTGCCTTCAAGCATTAAAACTGAATCATCTCTACCGACAACTACCAAATCAAGATCTGAAGATTGTCTCTCTTCATAGGTAGGGTTAATAATAAACTCATCTTGCGCCAACGCGACTCTAACTGCCCCAATAGGCCCGTTAAAAGGAATATCGGAAATTGTCAAGGCGCAACTAACACCATTAATAGCTATAACATCAGGATCATTCTTCCCATCGCTTGATAAAACCATCGCGATTACCTGCAACTCATGGGTCAAACCTTCAGGAAAAAGAGGTCTTATCGGCCTATCTATTAAACGAGACGTAAGAATTTCAATATCTTTAGGTCTGCCTTCCCGCTTGAAAAATCCGCCGGGGATTTTACCGACAGCATATGTTCTTTCTTGATAATCAACAAATAATGGAAGGAAACCTATACCTTCTTTAGGTTCTTTAGGTTCTTTAGACATACAAGCCGTAGCTAACACTACCGTGTCTCCGCATGAAACAGAAACACTGCCATTGGCTTGTTTTGCTAACTCACCAGTAGAAAAAGTAATAGGATCTTTTCCGATATCGGAAAGAGAAAGTGATGTTTCCATAATATTTTTATTTACTAAGTTTAAGCTCTTTTGCGAGCTCTTTGTACCCTTGAGGATCCTCTTCTTTACAATAGCTTAGAAGCCTCCGCCGTCTACCGACGAGCATTAAAAGACCTCGTCGAGAATGGAAGTCTTTTTTATGGGCTTTAAGGTGTTCGGTTAAATATACAATACGCTCAGTAAGCAACGCTATCTGAACAGAAACAGACCCGGTATCTTCCGGATGCCCTTTAAATTTCTCAATTATCTTTTTCTTTTTATCTTTCGTTATCATAATGTTCTATAATACCTCGCATATGGATATCTGTCAATTACAATCTTCCCTCAAAAAACTCTGAATTTAGTTTGTTTTTTCGGAAAACGACAGGACCTTCTAAATAATTATCACCAAGAGGTCACAAAAGATTACTGTGAATCATCTCCAATGCGTATACATATTACCAGAGAACCAATCTAAAGTCAATAAAAAATATTTTGATTCAGTTTATCCAAACAATACCTTTATTTGAAAATCTATTTGCGATGCGTCTAATTCCTCGGGTATCTGGGGAAAACTAGGAGCATCAGACAGAACCTCCTCAACAATTTCTCTCAACCCATAGTCACTGGAAGAAACCCTTATATCTTTCACATAGCCATCTTCTCTTACAGTGAAAAACAAATCAACACTGCCCTTAATAGGAATCTTCCTACAGGCTAAATAATTATTCATTTTTTTATATACACCCGCGTAATACTGTTTCCTTTTTACTTCGGCAGAATCAACTACGGCCTGACTCTTCATGCCTTGGTTCTTTATATTTTGCAGTTTTACAATCTCTTGCACCACCTGCTCTCTTTCTTTTTTAATTATTCTTGCCTGTCTCTCCAAGTCTCTTTTTAATTCATCCTCTTTTATTTTCTCTCCGGCTTGTTTTATTTCTTGGTGTAATCTTCCTGAATTATTGTCTTTATTAAGATATTTTGTAGATGTATACCGTCGTGATGATACCTCATTTCTGTTTTCTGAATAAATTCCTTCAAATGAAGATTTACTATCGCCAAAAGCGTCAAAAGGCACTGATACGTTAAAGCCTAACATATGAGTAAAATCATCTGTTCCTGCGGGCATATCAAACCAATGCATACAAGTATAATCAATCCCAAAAGTTAAAGGACAATTTATACCATCTTGAGCAAATGCCTGAGGCCCAAACTTAATCCCTAACCCTCCAGTAACAGCTTTATCCAAACTGCTATCGGAATTTATATTATACCCGCCTAATCTAGCGGCAAGAGAAATACCTTCATAAGGTAAATCAAACCATCTCTCTATACCAAGGCGTAAATTATTTTCTGTCTCTTCGCTCTCGCCCAAAACATCGTACAATTCCGCGCAAATAATAGTCTTATCATCCGGCCTAAATGATATGCCAGGACGAAGGTTACTTATTGCTTTTAATTTCAATCTTTCTCCAAATAAATCAAACTCAGGCTCATTTACATCCTGCCATAGCACACCTAAAGATACTTTGTCCAGCTTCCAGAACAAAGATAAATCTAACCCTACAGCATTATCTGAAGATGTATCCGGCCCAATAATAGATGTACCCGCAATCATCCATCCAGCGTTAATTGTCGTTTCATAATTTCTTTGTCGCAAATTCACCCCTAATGATAAATCTAAAAAATCAATAGGCAATTTTTTGGCGTAAGACAGCCAATACCATTTATCAACAATTTCCATTGATACAGCTTTAGCCCCTGAATTCACAAAACTAAAACCTAAATTACCATAATCCTGCCCATCAAAAATAAGAGGTGAAACGACACTTACAAAATCATCATAGTTTACCGTATCCCTATCATAAAGAGTCGGTGTATATGTAAGTTTAATATCCTCAATTTGCGTCAAACCAGCAGGATTCCAATAAGTAGCATTCTCATCATCAGCCACCCCTACAAAAGCACCGCCCATGGCAAGAGGCCTCGCTCCCACACAAGCAAAAACCTGATACCCTGCTATCATATTGATAGCACAACATACTAGAAACAGCCTAAATACTAAATACCTAAAAACCATATTCGTAAACTCCTTAAGTTTATCCCGACACGATCCCCCAGATAAAAGGATAGTCGGGATTCCGCTCCACAAGAAGCAAGTTATTCAGTAAATCCAGGTAACCCGTGGAGCTTCATTTCCCTAAAATAGACCCAAAAGCCTATCTTGAGTGTGACAAATATATCATAGATGTATTTAAAAATCAAGATAATTCCCGGCGCCTTCAATATAATAGGATTTCAACAAAATCCGGATAGAAATTGCTTTACCTCTAGTTATTTTATCTTTTTTTTACAATAGGGGACGCCTATAGAAAAGTACAATAGGGGACGGAGTTAACTTATTAACTTACACCCCTTCTTTTCATGAGTTAAAATACTTCTACTGTCAAGACCAAAGTTAAGATAATTCAAGGTGGAAAATTTTATTTTCCGAAACGTTAAATTTAATTCCGGAATAAACTTCCCACGGCGTTTGATAATCCAATGACTGA
>Ga0180007_10007182_pt1 | contig 10606 bp, 9 predicted proteins | sample MM_PC_MetaG_FD_121122 | JGI IMG/M metagenome (GOLD analysis project Ga0180007, IMG submission 121122) | Groundwater microbial communities from the Aspo Hard Rock Laboratory (HRL) deep subsurface site, Sweden - MM_PC_MetaG | ecosystem: Environmental > Aquatic > Deep subsurface > Groundwater...
ACGGCTGGATCGTGGCCGTTTGCGTTCAATACGAACAGTGTGGATCTGGTTATTGGCGCATTGGCGAACACGCACGCACTGCCGTTCCTTGGGCGAATGGACGAAGTAAAGATCCATGCTGAAATAGTAGATCCGGGGGGGTTCACTACGCCGACCCAGATGTCTACAATTACCGAGCATGCTGAGATTATGATGACTACCGCGCTTGCCTACCCTAATCCCGTTCGTCAAGCGCCAGCGCGAATTGAGATTCAGGGGCTAGCCGGAAGCTTCACGGTTGATATCTATAGCTTGGCGGGGGGGCTCATTGCTCGTAGTGGAGAGGTGCAAGGATCGTTCTATGATTGGCCACTGCTCACAGATCGAGGCGAGCGCGTGGCGAATGGAGTGTACTTGTGTGTGGTGCGTTCATTCCTAGATGGAGAACCTGCTCGGAAACCGGTGATCATCAAATTGTTTGTGATTCGATGATGCAGACGAGTTGGAGGGAAATTGCCCGGACTAGCTGACGTCGTCTCACCCGCCATAGTTCGCACGTCAGTTCTACTGGTCGGCGATTCCTTATCGATGCCGCGCAATGTTAGCGAGCGTGAGCGCGTGCCGCTGGCTGATACGTACCCTGCATTGCTTCGGAGATGCTTGAGTGATCAGGGTTATGATTTTGCGCGTCTGGGGGGCAGAGCCCGCACTTTGCCTGAATTGGTGCGTGAACTGGAGAATGAGAAAGAGCAATACGAGCCAGATTACATTGTCATTCATGCGGGAATTGTGGATTGTGCGCCGCGTGTGTTTTCGCGCTGGCAACGGAAGGTCGTCAGGAGACTTGGCATGTTTCGAGGCCCGCTGCTTCGATTCACCCACAGACACAGACGGGCAATCATCCGAGCTTTGCCGCGTCGAGTTTATACCTCCGCATGTACATATCGGACAGCCGTTAGATCTGCGACGCGCATTGCGTCAGAAATTGGCTCCGGAATCGTATTCATTGGAATTGCGCCAAGCCGCTACGAAACTGAACATCGATCTCCTGGACTCGAAGAGAATATTCGTGTCTATGACGACATTCTACGAGAGGAGTGCAAAGCCTCGAACGCAGTCTTTATAGACGCATTCGCCGTGTTCTCTGATATTGAACAATGCATCCTGAGTGATGGAATCCACATAAGTAGTGAGGCTCATCGGCGTCTTGCAGCTTCACTGCAAGACGTGCTACGCAAGAAGAGTGTTCCCTAGTTGGCAGCAGCAGCGGCATGTCGTTGCCGCAACACCTTTTCCCCTCATGACGAAAGCTGCAGACGGGAATACTGTGCTATCGACGGTATTCGGTTTCGATCACTGAATGTCGAGTTGAGTCATATCTTTGTCCTTCTGCAACTGCCTTGCAGCGAAGATCGACAGCATCACCAAGAGCAGTTTGTTCGGCTCGACGGCAGAAGCTTGGGGCCAAAGCCGAGCGAATAGTCTCACCTGCTCGCGGAGCCGATCATCATGCCAACAATCGCAGAGAAGAGGCGGTGTTGGGCGATGCTCGTATGTATTGAATTTCAGTGTGGGCCGAGAGTGAGACTTTCTGCAAGTGGCAGACTCGGTAGTCGGTTCTCCAAGAAAGAGTGCCCAGTTCTAAGGAGTGAGGAGATGTCGCAATGCTAGTACGCCCGCGGAAGCTGCTTATCACTGGACCCCGTCGTAGCGGCACGACGTTGATTGCCAATCTGCTCAACGCCCACGAACACGTGACGATCTACAGAGACTACCTGCACCTTTCCAAGCTTCAGCAGCGAATGGGAAATCCCAAACTTGATACCCGAATGTCCGATGCTCAGAAACGAGTATTACTCCAGTTCTTCTTGAACGAAGACAATGCGAAGCTTGGGGTAGAGCTGAACCTGGATCCCGCTGAATTCTCCAATCTCCGGGAGTTCTATGTTTGTGCGCTTAGCCGGATTGCTTTGTTTGGAGATGTGGTGGTCGGACACAAAACAACTGGAGCCTACGCCGTTCTGGGTGAATTGCTCAATCTGGTCCCGGATCTGAAGATCATATACGTTGTTCGAGATCCTAGAGATGTGATAGCATCGTCACTCAAGAGGTTTGAGGAGGAGAGCAAGGAGACGGTTTACGATTTTGTGTGGGACTGGCGAAAATCGCGCTCCGCCGTTAGATTCCATATGGAATCAAAAGGTTGTTCTGACGAGGTGTTTCTGCTTCGGTACGAAGACTTGCTGCTTTCAACAGAGGAGACACTCGCGCGACTTGCGACTTTCCTGGATGTCGAGAAATTGGAGGTTCCTGAATCATTGACAGACTACGGGACTCCCTGGAAAGGCAACTCCTCTTTCGATTCTCTGAGTCGCACCCTTGATCCTGCTCCGATCGGAAGATGGAAAGCGGAGAACCCAAACGCGGGAAAGATTGTGGAAGTGCTCTTGAAGAAGGAGATGATCCACGACGGCTACGTGCCGGAGTTTGAAAATGCTACTCTATTTTTTCGTTTCCGAGTGCGAATCGGCATGTTAGGATCCCAAATTCGATTCGTCTGTCTGCAACCAGCGATGAAGCTCAAGCGGAGGATTCAGAGACAGCGGCGCAGAAAGCGGGTGGCTCTCTCGAAAGGAAGGACATGAGCAATCGAACGGATCAACAACGATCGGCTTCGTCTTACGTGATTGCGGAAATGGCTTGTTCACACGACGGAAACGCCGATTTGGCAAAACGGATAATTGATGGTGCTGGCGACGCCGGAGCGCACGCAATTCAGTTCCAGATCTGGATACTTGCGGATATGGTTGTCGCACATCATCCAAGCTACTCCATTTTGCAGTCGCTTGAGTTGTCACCCGATACATGGAAGGAATTGGCGACCTATACGCGTCAACGATATCCGGCCATGGACATTATCGCTTGCGTATCGGAATCATCGAGCGTTGAGCTTTCAGAGGACTTAGGGGCACACGCGTACAAGATTCATGCCGGAGATCTCTCCAACCACGTGCTGCTGCAGCAGGTCGCGCGAACTGGGAAGCGGATAGATCTATGCGTGGGGGCCTCAACGCAAGACGAGATTCAAGCTGCACTCACAAGCATTCACGGAGCGGCTGCCAGCGAAGTCTGGCTTATGTATGGGTATCAGGTATTCCCGACCCCGACGCATGCGATTCACCTGCGCTACATGCAAACCTTGATAGACAAGTTCGGTCTGCGTGTGGGCTATCAGGATCACTCGGATGCTGAAGCAGAAGCGGCATTCTACCTCCCAGCCGTGGCAATGGGTTTGGGAATTAACGTTCAGGAAAAACATATCACTCATGACCGAAGTGCCAAGGGAGCAGATCACCAATCTGCATTGAATCCCTCTGAGTTCAAGCGGTTTGTGGATATGATTCGTGACATTGACAAGGCGCTCGGATTGGCCAATCAAAGAGAGTTTTCAGCACAGGAAAGCGAATACCGAAGATACTCCAAAAAGAGCCTCGTCGCTGCCCGGAATTTGCCTGTCGGACATCGCCTGGAAGGTAGGGATCTTCTAGCCATGCGAGCTGACCGAATAGGAGTCCCCCCAGATGAGGGAAGCCGTTTGAATGGCCGCGTTCTAAGGCGGGCGATTAGTGCACAGCATCTGATTGCTGAAGAGGATGTGGAATGAAGACAGCTATTCTCATTACCGCGAGACTCAAGTCGACACGGCTTCCGTTGAAAGTGCTGAAACCCATCATGGGGCGCCCCATGCTTGAGCACCTTGTGAACCGTCTGAAGCGAGCGAAACGGCCACAAGGGATCATTCTTTGCACATCGACGCTTTGCCAAGACGACCCGCTAGCAGAGCAAGCGGCGCGCTATCCAGGGGTTGAGGTCTTCCGGGGCGATCCTGACGATGTCCTTCTCCGCCTTGCGCACGCTGCAGAGACGTTTGGTGTGAACACGATCGTCAGTTGTACCGCTGACAATCCTTTCGTTGACCCTGAGTACGTCGATTTTCTTGTTGAGTTTCACCTGAACGGAGCGTACGACTACAGTCGAACGGAGGGAATGCCGTTCGGAACGTTTTCCTACGCGCTTCGTCGTGATGCGATCGTCCGTGCATGCGAAATAAAGGCGACTTCAGACACGGAGGTTTGGGGTGGCTACTTTACTGAAACGGGCGAGTTCTCGTGCGGCGTACTTCGAGTTACAGACCCGGCAATTGCGTGGCCCGAGCTGAGACTAACCGTGGATACGCCTGAAGATTTCGAACTCGCGACCCAGATTATTCAGGAGTTGTCGGCAAGCGGAGTCCCATTCGGGCTTCGAGAAATCGTGCAGCTCTGCCGGAATCGGCCAGACCTTGTTCGCCTCAACAAGCACATAGTCCAGAAAGCTGGGGCACCTACGGTGCTGAAGAAGGGGGGATGATGGAGGTCCGTGTTGGCTCGCGCACCATTGGTGCTTCATACCCCTGCTTTGTCATTGCTGAAGCGGGGGTCAACCACAACGGAGATCTTGCGCTTGCTAGGAAGCTCATCGCGGCAGCGTCAGCTGCTGGGGCGGATGCTGTGAAGTTCCAAACGTTCAATGCAAAGCGGGTTGCTTCTGCAGTCGCTGGGAAGGCAGCATATCAACTTGAGACGACAGATCGTGGGGAATCGCAGATTGAAATGCTGAAACGACTGGAGCTTGCCCCTGAGACCTTCGGTGATCTGAAGCTCTATGCGGAATCCATGGGGCTCATTTTCTTGTCCACGCCCCATGATGAAGAGAGTATTGATGTCCTCGAAACGATCGATGTAGTCGCTTACAAGGTGGGTTCCGGAGATATTACGAATACACCCTTTCTGGAATCTATCTCGCGGACAGGAAAGCCGGTCCTCCTGTCGACAGGAATGAGCACTCTGCAAGAAGTGGGAACTGCCGTCGATATGATTCGAAGCGCAGGGAATCTGCAGATCATTCTGCTGCACTGCGTCTCGGATTACCCAGCCGCCGTGGAAGACAGCAACCTTCGCTCGATGCGGACCTTGGCGGATGCGTTTCAGCTTCCGGTTGGTTTTTCAGATCACACAATGGGAGACGCCGTTGCTCTTGCTGCTGTTGCCCTTAGTGCATGCGTCATCGAAAAGCACTTCACACTTGACCGCGGCTTGTCCGGACCAGATCATGCGGCTTCTGCGGAACCTGAAGAATTGACGCAGCTAGTCCGGCGAATCCGGATCGTGGAAGCTTCGCTAGGTTCGGGCATCAAGCTTCCGACGGCGAGGGAATTGGCGAACCGAGATGCCGTAAGAAAGAGTGTTGTGGCGACGTGCGATATTCCTGCGTCAACAGCCATTGAACGTAGTATGCTGACGATCAAGCGTCCTGGGACTGGTGTTCAGCCGATACGGATACATGAGCTTGTTGGAAAGCTGGCACGTGTCGCGATTCCGGCGGATACACCAATAGAATGGGAGATGTTGTATGACTAGGAAGATGCGGCGCATTGCCGTGATTACCGGAACTCGCGCAGAGTACGGAATCATCCGACCTGTACTACGAGCCATCCAAGCGCATCAGAATCTTGAACTATCGCTTGTGGTCATGGCACAACATCTTGCTCCCGATTGCGGATACACGATTCAGGATGTTCTCAACGATGGATTCGAGATCTCAGCAGAAGTTGAAACGCTACTGAACAGCGATACGGGTTCGGGAATGGCCAAATCACTGGGATTGGCGATTATTGAGCTCTCACAGGTGTTCACGATGAGCAAGCCTGACATCATTATGGTGACAGGCGATCGAGGAGAGATGCTTGCTGCAGCAATTGTCGGCGCGCACATGAACATTCCAGTGGCCCATCTTCACGGGGGCGAGATCTCCGGAACTGTGGACGAATCGATCCGCCATGCGATTACGAAATTCGCGCACATTCACTTGCCTGCTACGCATCAGAGCGCGGACAGAATTCAACGATTGGGAGAGAATGTCGACCGCATTCATGTGATTGGAGCGATTGGGCTCGATCAAATACGAGAAGGCCTCTTCATGTCGGACAAGGAAGTGGCTCAAGAACTCGAACTTCGGCTTGATCGGCCCATCGTGCTCATTTCCCAACATCCGGTTACAACTGAAGTTGCTTCTGCCGGGCAGCAGATGCGCGAAACCTTGGAAGCGATCAAGGCGGTTGGGTTTCAGACCGTGCTGATCTTCCCGAACTCGGACGCGGGCGGGCGCTCCATGTGCAAAGTGATCGAAGAGTTCGAGGAACTTCCATTCGTTCGTCGTTTCGTCAATGCACCGCGCGAGCTCTATCTTGGCGTAATGCATGTGGCATCCGTGATGGCGGGGAACTCAAGTAGCGGCATCATCGAGGCTCCATCATTCCACCTACCATTTGTCAACATTGGCAGTCGCCAGACGGGGAGACAGAGAGGGGAAAACGTTCTCGATGTCCCGCACGAGCGGACTGCGATTGCCCAAGCCATACGATTTGCAGCGACAGACACGGAGTATCGCGAACGAGTCAGAAGGTCACAGAATCCATATGATTACGGATCGTCCAGCTCCAAAGTCGCAGATATCTTGGCATCTCTGCAGATTGACGGATCTCTCATTCAGAAACGTATGATTGAGAGCTGACACGTTGGTGAAGGGGGTTTGTTGAACGTCGACCATGCTTGGAATCCCCCTCTGAGGGCCTCATGCTGAATCTGCTGAAGCGCATATTTGGCGACTCGATTGTATATGGGATTGGGAATGTGGGGCAGAAACTCGCGGGCATGTTGCTGGTCCCCATTTACACCCGGTTCTTGGTTCCCAATGACTATGGAATTCTTGCCATCACGACCTCTGTTGTCTCTGTCCTGGGAACGGTTCTTGGTATGGGACTTAATGGCTCGATTGTGCGTCTCTACCACGATGAGTCAGACTCTTCTGCCTCTACCAGAGGAGCAGAATTGCTTGGGGCGGGATTTGTCGCCTATCTGTCGCTGGGACTTCCGATCTGCCTGGCCCTAACCATTATGGGCGCCCCCGTTTTTGGCGCGCTATTCAAGTCCATGCCCTTCTATCCGTACCTTATCTTGGCGATTTGGACAGCGTTCTTCGCGAGAGCGCCCATGATACCCCTCGGGCTGCTGCGAGCTCGCAGACAGGCAACGCTTTACGTCACGATCTCCCTTGGGAAGCTCCTGCTTTCTTTCGCAGGCGTGATTGCGCTTGTGGTGGGTTTTGGATTGGGTGTTTATGGAGCCGTCATGGGCACATTCGTCGTCAGTGCCCTGTTCTTCGCGTGGACCATGTATTACGTGATTCGCGAAGCACGAGGCAAGCAGTTGCATTTGCGAAGTGCAGGTCTTGCCCTGCTATCGTTCGGGATCCCTCTCATCCCCCACGCTTTATCAGGATGGATGCTTGAGGCATCGGATCGATATGTGCTGGAGCGGATGACCACTCTTAGTGATGTGGGCATTTACAATTTTGGTTACCAAGTCGGATCTATCGGAAAGCTCGTTCTGATGGCGGTTAGTTTCGCCTGGGTTCCCATATACTACGGCTTGGCAAAAAAAGATGCGTCCCAAGCATCTGCACTTGGGGGGCGAGTGTTCACCGTTATTCTGCTCATGATCTCCAGTGTAACGGTCGCCGTCATGTTGTTTGCCAACGAGGTCGTAGGATTGCTCGGAACGAAGGGCTACCTTGAAGCAACCCAGATTGTGCCGACGATTGCATTTGCCTATCTGATGCAGGGCATGTATTCGATCTCAGCGGTTGTCATGCTTCAATCAAAAAGGACGCGCACGCTGGCCATGATCTCCGTGCCATGTGCTGCTGTCAACATTGGGCTGAACATTCTCCTCATTCGCTGGCTCGGCGTGATGGGGGCAGCCTACGCGACACTCATCTCCTTTTCGCTCCTGTGGATAGTGACGCATTTCGTTGCCCAACGTATCTTTCGGATTCAGTATGAATACGGGAGGATCGCGACGATTGTCGCATTGGTGGGAGGAATCTATCTCGCTCTGCTCGCTATTCCGGCCATTCTGGGCTCACTTGGCGCCCTCGCAAAAGCTGGTCTTCTTGTTGCGTACGGAGGTCTGTTGCTCTTGTTCCGTGTCGTCACGTTGAAGCAAATGCGTGATGTCTTCCGCACGTTGGTAGGCCGTCGCGCAGAGACTCCTCCAACATTGTGAGCGCGGATGAGAGGATTCGGAGCGAGAATAGGCAAGAACCATGTCGTTTGCGGGGAGAGAGTATGATGGGGGCAATGAAATGGAACTGAACATGTCTAGTTGGCTTCCGCTCGCTATTTCTGCGTTTCGACGAATGCGCAAGCGTTGGGTTCGCACGGTGTACTCTCGGAGCGTGCGTTTGACGGCGGCTGCTTGCGGACAGGGACTGAAGATCGGGGGAAGCTCTTGGGTCACAAAGAATACGTTCTTGGGCGACAACGTGAGCTTCAACGGCATGCAAATCACGGGTGGTGGAGAGGTACGAATTGGAAACAACTTTCACTCTGGCCCTGATTGTCTGATGATTGCGCACATCCACAATTATGACTCAGGCGATGCAATCCCTTATGACGGAACCTACATCAGCAAGCCCATCGTGATTGAGAATAACGTCTGGTTGGGAAGTCGGGTGATTGTTCTTGGAGGCGTGACCATTGGGGAGGGAGCGATCATCCAAGCAGGCAGCGTAGTCGTATCAGATATCCCTGCATGCGGCATTGCCGGAGGACATCCAGCGAAGGTTTTCAAGTGGCGCGATCGCGACCATTATGAAACACTCAAGGTGCAGCACAAATTTCACTAGGTTCAGCCAACGGGCGCCGAGGAGAAGAAGATGATTGATCAAGAAGATTCTGCGGAGACGTGCTCGAATGAATCGCGAATCAATCTTCGGGAAATCTCAGAGGAGTTGCTCCGTTTCGAAGTGGCGGAGCGGCTTTGGAGTCTTACGATTCGCGGCATTCCGTTCTGGGAGCGTGTTCGTTTCCAGGTTCACCAGCAGATGCTTCAGGCTAGCGGCATTTACGAGCAGGCGCATGATCGATTCCGGTTCTCTATACAAAGTCTCATTCGATTTGCAGCCGAGTCAACCCGGAACACGATTGCTGGAAACCCTGAGACGGTAGGCCCCAGCGAGTATGTTTTTTTCGGATCTCCGCGCAGAAAACTAGGAGAAAATGGCAATTGGTGGGATATCTACTGCGATCCGATTATTGAATCTTTGGACGGGGACTCGACGTATTGTGAGTTTCCTTATCGCGGACGCCATCTGCGGCCCGCCCAAACGCAGCATATTCGTTACTTTGATCGGTATGTCATCACTCGCTACTTCGCTCAGCGCATTGCCCCCAAGCGAGCGGCTTTACCTCCTGCAGCGATGCGGATGCTTCAGGAACTTGGGAATGGGCTATCCGGCCTATGCGGTCAAGAGATTGTGATTGATAACCTCGTGCAGAATTCTCTTGTTGAACGAGAGTGGATGTTGCCTGTGTACGAGAGGTTCCTTGGCAAGGCACGTCCGAGCGTTGTTTGTCTGGTGTGCAGCTACGGACTCGACACGCTAGTTGAAGCGTGTCAACGGCTTGACATCAAGACTGCCGAGTTACAGCATGGGAGTACAGGCCCATATCACTTCGGATATCACTATCCTGCAGAATCTTTCAAGAAAGCCCACTTCCCTGATTATATGCTGTTGTTCGGTGCGTTTTGGGGAACTTTGGCTGAATTTCCAGTTCCCCGAGAGCGGATCCGCGTCGTCGGATTCCCGTATCTTGAAAGTGAAATTGCGAAACGTAGAGATCATTCTCGAAAGCGTCAGATTGTCTTCATCTCTCAGGGGACGATTGGCAAACGCTTGTCACGCATGGCTGCCGAGTTCGCTCGAGATAAACGGCGAACCCACTCGATTGTCTATAAACTGCATCCTGGCGAATTCGATCGGTGGCATGACGAGTACCCTTGGTTGCAGGACGAACGAATCGAAGTCGTGGCGAATCAAAGATCGCTGTACGAGATCCTCGCCGAATCCGAGCTTCAAGTGGGCGTTTACTCGACTGCGATTTTTGAGGGATGTGCGTTTGGCCTGGGCACGGTCCTGATTGATCTTCCCGGAATTGAGCTGATGCAGACATGGGCCGAAGCAACGGGAATTCCCGTGATATCTTCGGTGAATGAGCTTGTCGAGCGAACGGTATCACCGCCTGCCGCAGGTGCAGATTCAGAAGCGTTGTTTGCATCGCATGCTCTTGAGAACATGCGGAAAACGCTCGAAGAGCTTGCGACGACATAGGGTGGATTGGAGCCATACGAGCGGAGGATCATCCGATTGGAGGGCAGCGTGGAATGACGATGTCAGGTAGCCGGCGAATCGCGTATATTACGCTGCAATCCACACGCGAAGGACAGGCTGCACATGCGCATGTGCACGAGATTATTGGTGGATTGGAGAGCCTGGGCTGGCAGGTTGTCCTGTACGCAGCTCGAACGGCGCACGGTTCAGGAATACTCCGCCGATTGATTTCATTCGTCTGGACACAGTTGAAGCTCATGCTCTTCATACGACGGTATCACGCGCTGTATGTACGATGGCATGTGGCGACGTTCTTCGTCGTTCTCTGGGCGAAAGTTTGGAGGGTTCCCGTTTG
>Ga0180007_10007183_pt1 | contig 10604 bp, 17 predicted proteins | sample MM_PC_MetaG_FD_121122 | JGI IMG/M metagenome (GOLD analysis project Ga0180007, IMG submission 121122) | Groundwater microbial communities from the Aspo Hard Rock Laboratory (HRL) deep subsurface site, Sweden - MM_PC_MetaG | ecosystem: Environmental > Aquatic > Deep subsurface > Groundwater...
GGGTTGCCAGCCAGCTGGGGGGTTGTTGGGCCGATACGCCCCGCGGAGGTCTGCCCCGCGGAGGTCTGCCCTGCGGAGGTTTGCCTCGCGGAGGTTCGCCCCGCTGAGGTCTGCCCCGCGGAGGTCTGCCCCGCTGAGGTCTGCCCTGAAGAGGTTCGCCCCGATGAGGTCTGCCCCGCTGAGGTCTGCCCCTCGGAGGTCTGCCTCGCTGAGGTCTGCCCTGAAGAGGTTCGCCCCGCGGAGGTTCGCCCCGATGAGGTCTGCCCCTCGGAGGTCTGCCTCGCGGAGGTCTGCCTCGCGGAGATTTGCCCCTCGGAGGTCTGCCCCGCGGAGGTCTGCCCCGCGGAGGTCTGCCTCGCTGAGGTCTGCCTCGCGGAGGTCTGCCTCGCGGAGGTCTGGTACTACAGAGTCCAGAGCATCATCGTCATCGGGCGGTTTTTGGTCGATGGGATCAAGAGCATCGTCGTCGTTCCCAGTTTCTAGCATGTCCCAAACCCGGGACTCGATCTGGGTAAACGCCAGACCCAGCGCCTCTTGCGTCTCGGGCGCACTCTGGGCTCCGTCTGCGCCAGGGATGGGGCTCTCCTCGATGGTGGTCATCATCCAGATGATGATGGCTTTTCGCTCTCTTTCTGTGAGTCCTTCCTCCCCGTATAGGTTGCTCGATTCCTGATCCGCCACGAACTGGCGGACATTGCCGATGGTGGCTGTGTAGTCCATCGTTTCCCTCCTTCCAGAAGTCATCACCGCGTTGCTCTTTCCTCGTCCCACCTCTCCCAGCACAGGTATTTGTTTGGGAAATGTTTACATCTGGTAAACAGGCCCCAGCCGCATTCTGGCCAGTATGGCTTTCTCCTGCTATCCGCCGACTGGAACCACCATTGTGGGCATGTGTGGTCTCTAAGCTCGGATTTTGGCGGGAACGGCTCACCTTTAGCCCATTCAGGGTACGGCATTCCTCCTGCGACACCAATGCCTAGTGTTATACCAGGGTTGGCTTCGGCTACTGTATCGACGTCATACCTTGGAACGCGCCCCTCAAAGTCGTCCCACTCGAACACCAGCATCGTTTTACCAGTGCCTTTGCACTTCATGCAAAGCACTCCGTACCGCTCGCGTTCCGCCATGCCGACATATATACCAGTGCCTTTGCAGTCCTTGCATTGGGCTTCTTCCTCTTGTTTGTGGTGTGCCATTATTATACCTCCTTGTTCCTTAGACTCCCCGCTGGGGTGGTCAAACCCGTGCTTGGCCACCCTGCCGAGAGTCTAAGCCGCCGGGAGGTATGCCGCTATACGCTCCATGCGTGCATCCAGGCTCTGAGTGGTTAGATCATCTCGGAGCCACCCGGTAGACGCCGGCTCGACATCACACCCGGCGATTACCAGTGATAATCGCCGGATGCTCTCTTGATGCGCTAGTCGCCGCTCGTGCTCCGGCGAGCCGCAATAGTCCAACATACTCGCCAAGTCAAATGGGGGCTCTGGCCCCATGCGATCAAGGCGGTTGCGGCATAGCATCCGCAGCCTAATGGCCGCCATCTTGATATTGTTTCGTCTCATTGTTTTCTCTCCTCTCTCTCTCGCATCCATGCCTCAAACGCCTCCGCATCACGATGCCGAAAAGCATGATCGGCAGGGTCAAAGACTCGATACGGTATGCCTGTTCGCGGGCAACGACATTCCAGGGTATAGCTCCCGTCCTGTAGGCGATAACCGGTAACGACGCCGCCATCTTTGTTGATCTGTTGCGCTAGCGCAACAACTTCTTTACTCGTCATCGTTTTCTCTCCTCTCTATTGCCTTTGCTAGTGCGTGATTATAAGCATTAGCATGGCGGCTGTGCCTGTTGCTCGCCCCGCGCAGGATGGCGTATAGACGGTTAACCTCGGCGCATTCGGGGTGGTGGCACGATCCGTCTACCCAGGCCGAGCCCACGGTACAGTAGGCTCGCACTATAGTCTGTGAGGGCCGACACCGTTGGCACAGCCAGTTGTCACCTTCTTCTTCCTCTTTTGTTACAAATGCCGTGACGATTTGCTCACTGTGAGCAAATCATCTCACAAACCCGCTTTGTTGCCATCTGTTTCTCCTATCTCTCTATCTCTTCCTCTGTCTCTAGTAACTAGCGTCGTCGTAGCATTCTGGGCAAACTGACCCGCTGCTAGAAGACATCAATTCACGCGCCATGCACCCGCATCGCGAGCAGACTTTTGCTGCCCGGCGGCGCTTGCGGATGCTAGCCATCCTCATCTCCTCGGCGGCTATAAAGGCCGCCATGTCCTCGGAGGACTGATCTATGTCTGCTGGGATTCTCCCGATTCCGTATGCCATCTTTGTTTCTCCTCTCCTGTGCTCTATCTGGGCGATTCTGCCATGTCCGCATATGCAATGATTGTGTGCACCCAAAGGCCCTTGTGCCTGGTGTAGATGGTGCCGTCGGGTAGGCGTAGCCCACGCCGCCGCTTATTGCCATCCCTGATAACTACATCTTCGATGACCGTGGGGACGGTTTCGCCGCTTGTTAGTCGGCGAAACGGCTCAAATCTGTGCCGGGCTAGGTATTCATGTGTTTCCACTGCGTTCTCCTCTCCTGTCTATCCCCGCGCCTAACGATATACCGCTATCTCTCGCACCCAGTCGCGAGTCAGGCAGTGCGCGAGGTCAAAGCCTGCTCCAGCTATCATGACCGCTGCGTTTGCGATCGGGGCATCGGCCAGCGTCAGGTAGGAGTATCCACCGTCATAGGGCTGGCGGTCGTCCCAGGCATCTGATCCCAGGCCCACGAGCCACGGCGCGCCATCTTGGTCCTCCATTATCCAGTGGTCGGGGTATCTGTCGTCGTTGTAGTACACAGCTGGTTGGTAAGTCTTGCGTGTCCATTTTGGTGTCCAGTGTCCGGCTGCTTGTTGCTGCTGGTGTGTCATCTTGTTTCCTCCCTTTCTTTCTAGCCCCGGACTGCCCGCTTGAGGTCTGCCAGCGTCCAGCCGAGCTCCGCCTGTAGTGCGTTGAGCTTGTGCTGGTCGACCTTGCCGTTGCGGCCGGTGACTCGCCCGGCCTTTATGGCCGCGTTCCACTCGGCCCGGCGGGCTGTGGTAACCTCCGGTGTCCACTCTGCGGCGAATTGCTTGAGGCCCTCTTCTATGTCGGCGTCGATCTGGCGGTCTATCTCGTGGTTGCGGCGGGCCACCGTGCCGTCGATCTGCTCATTGCGGCGGGTGAACCATGCGGCCTGCTCGTGGGGTTCGCAATTTCCGAAGTCCTCCGGTAGTTCCCTCTTTGTCTTTTGTGCCATCTGTTTTGCCTCCCGTCTCTATCTGCTACCAGTATATAGTATAGCAGATGCTGTGTCAAGGGTTTTAGCGAAGCTCGTTAAAAGTCATTTTGCTGTTGATACCCCCCAGCAGATGCTGTATACTAGGCGCATGAATAGCAGTGGCATAGGCCAAGAGATACGTCGCCTCCGGCTAGCCGCCGGTAAAAGCCAGGTGGAGCTGGCATCTGCGATCGACGTGCACTGGACTACGATCTCACGGTGGGAGCGGGGTATAAGCGTCCCCATAGCGCCGCTGCGAAAACTCGTGCTGGCGGCTCTTGTTGTGCAAAAGACTTGACAACCTATAGGGCAGTTGGGCTATAATGAGCGTGGAGGCTTCTAATGATAGATTTGTTGCAGGGTGACGCTTTGATTGTCAGCACTGACAGACTGTTCCCAGGGCGAGGCTACGCAACACTGACCCTCACGGAGCGGAACTTAGTGCGCGAGGAGGCCAAGCATTGGTATGCCCAAGCAACTATGTTTCACGCACGCGTGGCTTATGACAATGCGAGGATGGCAGGGTGGAGACCGGAATGGCTGCTCTAACGCCTGACGAGCGAGGCAGGCGATAGGTATGGCCACTAATGGCCACTAATGGCACTTCTAAAAACGGAGAGGGTGGGCTCAAGGGCAAGCGCAAGCAGTTCCTAGCGCTCTACCCCAAGGTGCGCAGTATCACGGTTGCCGCTGATGGCGTTGGCGTACACCGCCGGACGATCTATAAGTGGCGGGATACCTGCAAGGAGTTCGCCGAGGCATTCGCCGAGGCCCGGGAGCAGATAGCCGACGAGTTGGAGGCAAAGGCACTAGAGCGTGCTATAACCGGCGATCCCGAAGATAGAGGCTCGCATGTGCTCATGATCTTCCTTCTCAAGGGCTTGCGGCGTGAGGTCTATGGTGACCATCGGGAGCTGCGCCACGAGGGGTCTGGGGGTGGCCCTATAATCATCGAGCGGCGCGTACCTCGCCCGAACTACGATGACGACACAAACGCGGATTCCCGCTAGCTACGAGCCGACACCCCGACAGGTGGAGGCTCACTCGGCTACGCAAACATGGGTGCTCTATGGTGGTGCCGAGGGCGGCGGGAAGACCTTCTGGCTGGCCCAAGAGGTACTAGAGTTGCTCTTGGAGTGGCCAGGCATTGAGGGCATTATAGGCCGCTACGATTATAACGACGTCGTGTCACCAACGCAAATCCGCGACGTGTTCGGTCGAGTTTGCCCTGCCGAGATTATTGAGTCTGAGTATCGCTCCCCTCCGTCGTGGGTGCGGCTGATCAATGGCAGCCGTGTAACATTCACAGGACTTAAAGACTATCAACCATCTGCAGAATATGGGTTCTTTGCCATAGACCAGGCTGAGGAGGTGCCCGAAACAACCATCCGTCTTCTGTCTGGCCGCATCAGGCAACGGATACCAGATGGGCGGCATCCTCATTTCAAACGCATTCTAACGTGCAATCCTCATCCTAATATGGTGTGGTTCATCGATACTGCCGCAGAGCACCCAGACGATTATCTCTTTGTGCCTGCACTGCCGCACGAAAACCCCTATCTCCCTGATGTATTCTTTGATGATCGCAAGCGGGACTACACTGATGATCAGTATCGCCGTCTCATTGAGGGGGCTTGGGACGTATTCGAGGGCCAGTATTTCCCGGAGTGGGAGCGCCGAGCGCATGTCTGTCAGCCATTTGCGATACCCAAGGACTGGATACGCATGATCGGCGTAGACTACGGCTACGGAGCCCCCTGGTGCGTCTTGTGGGGGGCTAAGAGTCCTGATGGTGTGATCTACGTCTATCGAGAGATTTACGAGGCTGGGGTTAGGGCCGACGACCAGCCCGGGCGTATCCTGGACCTATCAGAAGGGGAGACGCTGACCCGCAGCTTCGCTGACCCTTCGATGTGGCAGAGCCGCAACGAGGTCGGCTTAGATTCTATCGCAGCAACATACGCCAGGGCAGGGCTGACGCTGGAGCAGGCCAACAACGACCGCATGGCCGGCTGGCAGCGAGTACGGGAATACCTTGCCTATGATCAAGGTCGGCTCCCGCTACTTCAAGTCTTTTCTACCTGTTCTAACCTGATACGCACTTTACCCATTCAGGTACATGATGAGCGCAAAATCGAAGACCTTGATACAGATTGGGAGGATCACGCCGTCGATGCGCTGCGCTATATGCTCATGGGGGCCAAGCGGGTGACAAAACGTCGCCAAACGCGAGTCCGCGGCTACGGGAATTGGGGTAGATAATGGCCGAAGATGATTTGACTCTTGAACGAGTCGAAGATTGGCACAAGCAGCTCAAAGAGCAGCGGAAACGAGTCGAGGAGCAGTGGGATATCCAGCAGAAGCTCTATGATGGCGACTATGATTTTAAGGTGCCTGACCTTGTGACGCAAAAGGGCCTCAAGCTGCGGGCCAGCAAGGGCTCGCAGATCGTCCACACTCTGGCCGAGCACATGACCACAGAGGAGGCGCAGATACACTGCGACCCAAGGGACAAGGAGAATCAGCTTGATATAGATGCTGCTACCAACGTTGAGGAGTGGGCTGGGGCGTGGCTGCACCAACAGTCCGTCAACGCGTTCCTGGAGCTAAGGGAGCCTCCGGCCAGGGCAGCCAGCAAGCTCTTGGCGTTGCGTGACATGGCAGTGCTCAAGGTTATGTATGACGTTGACGCTGTCACTAACTCGCCTGAGCGCCGTGATGGAGATACAGCAGAACTTTACAAGTCCGCAGTCCGCAGGTGGGAACGGGACTCGCAGAACGCCTCCCCGATACTACTGAGGACACGCGATCCCGTATGTGTCTATATTGATTCTGGTGGACGTTATGCCATCGAGACTTACATGCGGTCACGATCGGAGATAGAGGATATCTACGATCTGGAACTCAAAGGCAACGCTGGGAATAGCAAACTTGTCAAATGGCTAGAGTGTTGGACGCCGACGCAACGGCTTTATGCTGCTGGCGGCGAGGTCCTTGAGATCAGCAAACACCGCTACGGGTTCATCCCGTACGTCATTGGCTATGGTGGTTGGGGGCAGGGTTCCACGATGGCCCCCGGCCAAGCCGACAACGTAGAGACCGACGGCGGGATGCACCGCATGATAACTGGTGCTCTGTGGTCCGTGCGTGGTGAGCTGGAGGCGAGGGCCAGGAGGATGACTCATGCTGACTTCCTATTGCACCAGTATGCCTATGCCATGCCAGGGATAACCGGAGCCACTAGAGAGATTGACGACGACTTTGCGGTGCAATGGGGGACAGGGAATCCGACGGTGTACCCCGAAGGTACGCAACCGGTATGGAATCGCCCAGACCTCCCATTGCGCGACATACTGGAGTTCATTGCTACGGTTGACCATGACATAGCTAGAGCCACCGTGCCGGACATATTGGCTGGCTTTAGGCCCCAGGGCGTTGACACTGCGCGGCAGACCGAGCTACTGGCGACGTTCGGGCGGATGAAGATCGGGCCGGCCATCGCCTCGTTGAACGCCATGTTCACGAAGGCCCTGGAATACGCGCTGCGGCTAATCGAGGATGTAATAGAGCAGCCAGTGACGATAATTGGTGATTCGCGTCGTGATCCCAAGAATCCTCGGCGTATCATTCGCGGCTGCACGTCATACACGCTGGACCCCGCAGAGCTGCACAGAGTCTACTTCCCGGAAGTACGGTTCATACCGACGTTGCCCCTGGACCGCAGCGGGAATATTGCGATGGGCAAGCAGATTGAGGACAAGATCACACGGGAGACATTCCTAGAAGACTATGCGGGCATGGAAGATGGGGCACAAGAGGCCGAGCGCAAGCGGAAAGAGATCATAGCAGATGCCATAGATGCCGCAATCCTGGAAGCCACAATGCCCGCGATACAGGCGGCCGCCATCACCGGTCTACCGCAGCAGGTGCCGCAGTTAGTGACGGCAGAGCAAGAGCGTGGCGGCATGGCTCCACCGATGCCGATGCAGCCACCAAGGCTTGGGATGGGCTAACATGGCCGTCAAAGGCGAGCGCAGTCTAGTCACGGAGGTATTCCTGGAGGAGTTGCGGCTTATCGCTAAAGTGGTGGAAAAATCCCTGACCAGGCACGAGATACCGTTCATGCAGGAGCGGCTCACACGCCGCCAGCAGCGGGCACGGCTGGAGAAGATGACGATAGAGGAGTTCTTAGGGCTGGCCGCACAAGCGGTACAGAGCGGGCAGGGCCTCGGCCCGTTGCAAGAAATGATAGACGAGTTCAAACCAAGGGAGTAGGGGTATGGCGAGCGGTACAGACATATATGGCCCAAAAAGTGGTGCGCCAGCCGCAACTACTACAGGTGGTGGTAGCGATTGGGCGATTAACTTTGGACGCATGGTAGCGCAGATGCTTCAGCGACGTTCCATCTATTGGGCTGACCTTATAGCTGACCCAAATGCCAGGTATGAGGCAGGGTTAACCGGTCAGTTGTTGCTAAAGGTAACCCGTATGGTTAATAAGGGAGCTACTGACGCTCAAATAGATCAGGCGCTTGGCATAGGCGGCTCTACGCTGTCTACTTCTACGCCGTCTGATGGTCGTGCGCCGTCTGCTTTGGAACAGACACTGGCTTTACTTCGGCAGCAGTTCGGGCCAGATGCGGTTAACCAATATCTCCAACAGCAATACCTTGGTGCTATGAGCCCAGCACAGCAGGCGCAGCAAGATCGACTCTACCAGGCTCAAGAGGAGTCGAACGCCTTGCAGAGGGCTCAATTCGAGTGGCAAAAGGAGCAAGCACGGCTGGCGGCAGAGGCCGAACGGCAACGGATGATCGAGGAATGGAGCAGCCGTCCTCGGGACTGGGCGACGTTGTGGAGTGCAACGCGGGGCCAAGGGATAGGCGACTACCGCCCAGCCATACCACAGGGGGTGAACATACCTCAATGGATGGGGAACATGGGTGTTACGACTGGCTTGACGGAGGCCCAAGGGGAGCCTAACCCGCCTTGGTTGCAGCAGTTGTTGTCTGGGCAGGCTGGCGGTATGCCGTCGTCGCAGGCGTTCAGGCTCCCTGGCCAGGGTGAACTCGGCCCGATGCCGTCGGCGCAGTATTTGAGCAGTTTGACGCCATCGGAGCTAGAGGGGCTTGGTGGCTGGTACGGCAGGCAGGGCGTAGACCCTGGTGACGTGATGGCAGCGGTGAAGATGCGGCTCCCAAAGGTGAGCGCACCGATGGCGACGTATGGAGCGAGGAGGTATTAGATGGCTGAGCCCGCTATTGAGTGGCAAAAGGAAGCCACGAAGCTGCGAGATGCAATGATGGCAAAGTGTGGCGACTTCGACGTAGACGCTATGCTAGCTGAGACAATCGAGGAGCTGTTTGGGCCGTGTGAGGAGGTTCTAGATGGTTAGTGTCACGATCACAGACAGGGAGTGGAGGGACGGCGTTAGGCCGCCTGGAAAGTACAAGCTCGTGCATAGAGATGCGCAGATGCTGGCAACGCTTTACGTTGTTGCCCCACTCCACTATTTGCTGATCATATTCTATAGGTGGAGTTGGCGCATAAAGTATGCCTGGGGGAGAGTAGTCTATCACTTCTCGGCACGGCGCATCAGAGATGACATTGAGGCCGCAAGCCAACGAGGGTATGCCAGAGGTTTTGTTGCGGGCTATCAGAGACGCAGCGAGGAGATAGAAATGGTCTTTGACGACTTTGAGAAAGAAAGGGCTGAACGCCGCCAGAAGTTAGGCGAGGAGATACTAAATGACGCTTGAGATACAGGAAGCGCAAACATTCAAAGAGTGGCTCACGTCCAACAATGGCAACACGAACGAGATTGGTATCGCAGCTATTCTAACAGACAAGTTACGCGAGTCCGTACATTGTAAGCGGGCTATCTCCATAATGATGACACAGATGTGCGATGAGGTAGCCGAGAAACTGTACCGTGACGGCTACGTCTCTGATAGGGTGCATCTTGAGAAAGAGCGGGATGCTTGTCTAAGGGCCACGGAGATATACATGATCTCTGGGGGCCATTTCGAGGGTGAGTTCCCAAATTACATGTCCACCTGCTTCGAGATGTGGAACGCTTCCGCGCACTTACGGCGGATGAACCCATTCCAGTTCACCAGACATTGGATAAGAGTAAAGCTACACCGAGTCCGTGGAACACTGCTAGATTGGTGGGACGCGGTCAAGGAGGTTCTAGATGGCTGAGCCGTGGGTGATCTTTGCGGGCTGGCTCGTCGTGATGTGGGCCTACACGCTGTTTTGTGAGGTGACGGATGCAGTATAAGGTAGTTTCTGCTCTATTTGGCGCTGGGCTCCCGTATAATGTTACTGGCATTGTGAGCTTTAGAGGCTACGCAGTGTATGTGGAGGCAGACAAAGCCTATGTCCTGTTCCAAGGCGGCCTCATGGACGAGTGGGTTGAGGTGACACTTGCCCCCTAACTGGTGGGAGCTACGCCCTGTGCGGCTGGACGAGGACGAGCCTGAGCCTATCGCGCCCGTGACGCTGCAGTCGCTGATGCAGTTATTCTCGTGGCTCAGTTCGCAGGCAGTTGTTCCCGAAGAGCCGGAGACGCCTCCTCTTATGCCGTGGAGTCCAGAGTTATTGCCGCAGCTTATACCTGGTTTACAGGAGGCCCCATGGAAAAGCGTTGTAGGGGAATCATTAACACGACATTGGCCAACGCTTCAAAGGGGCGAGGCAGAAGGCGAGTTACCAGAGATACTACCTCCTGAGATGCCATTGTTCGCGAAGCCAGTCGAGCGTGTAGAGCCGGAGCTAAGGCCGGAGCAAGAGGCAGTTGCGGGGATGGGTGGATTATTGTTGGACATCCCAGTATTTGCGGCATTAGGTGGGCCTTTTGGAGCAATAGGGCAATCAGTAGCGACGAGATTGCCAGCAGCATTAGCTCCCATAGCAGCGAGGGGCTTAGGTGGTTCAGGAGTATTGGGTAGTTATGAAGCTTTGCGTGGACTCTTAGAGGAGCAATCTCCTGGTGCAATAGCACATCGGACAGCGATAGGGGCTACTCTTGGAGGAATGGCTGGTGGGGCAGGAGCCGTAGCAGAACCACTAGGGAAGGTGCCGTCATTTTTGGCTGAGGCAGGGGTATTCGGTGGCTTGGCCCCATCACTGGAGGCTGGCGAGCCAACGATGCCGACGCCGGAAAGCATGGGGATGACGGTAGCGACTCTATTAGCGATGGGACTTGGTAGTCGGCTGTACGCATCGGTGCGAGGGAAGGTTAGTACTGGGGATCAGTTAAGCCCAGAGGAGCGCACCTGGTGGGA
>Ga0180007_10007184_pt1 | contig 10603 bp, 12 predicted proteins | sample MM_PC_MetaG_FD_121122 | JGI IMG/M metagenome (GOLD analysis project Ga0180007, IMG submission 121122) | Groundwater microbial communities from the Aspo Hard Rock Laboratory (HRL) deep subsurface site, Sweden - MM_PC_MetaG | ecosystem: Environmental > Aquatic > Deep subsurface > Groundwater...
ATATAATATGAATAACTGAACAAAGACATCTTATTTCGTATTTTGTAAAAATTCGTATTTCGTAGAAAATACTATGAAAGAGTGCTACTTATATAAAAAATCAGGCGACTACATTGAATGCCAGACCTGCGCTCATCGTTGCCGCATTGCCCCTTTTAAACGAGGCATTTGCGGGGTGCGAGAAAATCAAAAAGGAAAACTTTATCTTTTAGTTTACGGCCGGGTTATTGCCGAGAATATTGACCCGATTGAGAAAAAGCCACTCTATCACTTCCTCCCCGACACATTTTCTCTCTCCATTGCCACCGTGGGCTGCAACTTCCGCTGCCAGTGGTGCCAAAATGCTGATATCTCGCAATGCGCCAAAGACATCAACCGCAATGAAATCACTAATAAAATGGGTGTGGAAATGGAACCGGCTCAAATTGTCGTCGAAGCCCAAAAAAACAAATGCCCCTCTATCTCCTACACCTATACTGAACCGACCATATTTTTAGAATATGCTTTGGACACAATGAAATTGGCTAAAAAGGCAGGGTTAAAAAATGTCTGGGTTTCCAATGGTTATATGACGAAGGAAACCTTAGATCTGATTACGCCATATCTCGACGCCATTAATGTTGACTTAAAGGGGTTTAGCGAAGAAAATTATTTAAAATACTCTGGGGCCAAACTGCAGCCGGTCTTGGATAATATCCGTGAAATTTACAAAAGAAAAATTCACCTTGAAGTTACCACCTTAGTTATTCCCGGGGTTAACGACGACGAAAGACAGCTACGCGGCATTGCGGAATTTCTAGCGGAAATTTCCAAAAATATTCCTTGGCATATCTCCCGATTTTCTCCCGCTTATAAAATGATGGATACTCCTGTGACTCCTCTTGAAACTTTAGAACGGGCCGGAAAAATTGGCAAAAAGGCCGGATTAAAGTATATTCATATTGGAAATGTTTAATTTAGAAACCAAATTAGCTAATTTAAAACTTAAAAATCCGGTGGTTTTATCTTCAGGCACTTTTGATCACACTATTACTAAGCATATTGATGTTGGTAAACTTGGCGCTATTACCACTAAAACCATTACCTTAAAACCCCGCGAAGGCAATCCCCTACCGCATATTATTAGAACAAAGTTTGGTTTTTTAAATAGCGTTGGTCTAAAAAATCCCGGGATTAATAAATATCTAGCTGAAGAGCTACCATTCTGGCAGAAACAAAATGCTGAGGTTATTTGTAGTATCGGTGGTGAAAGCATATCCGAATATATCAAATTAGCAAAAATTTTAAACAATGTTAACTTAAACGCAATCGAAGTTAACATATCTTGTCCAAATGTCAAAGGCGGATTAACTTTTTCGGAAAATATTGGTAAATTAAAAGAATTAACTTTAAAAATCAGAAAGGCTTTTAACGGCACTTTGATCGTTAAACTTTCGTCTAATACTACCGATATTAAATTGTCAGCCAGTGCGGCTTTGACTGGCGGTGCCGATATCTTGACTTTAGTGAATACTTTTTTCGGTTTAGCAATTCATCCTGTAACAGGAAAGTTCTATTTTACTCGTAAAATCGGCGGTTACAGCGGTCCGGCCATCAAACCCATGGCTTTAAGGGCAGTTTTTGAAGTTTACAATCAGTTCAAATGCCCTATAATAGGAGGTGGAGGAATAGTGTCGATACATGATGCGATTGATTTTCTGCGTATGGGTGCTAAAGCAGTATTTATTGGTAGCGCCAATTATTTAGATCCTCAAATATCAATCAAAATTTTGAATGGCCTAAAAAGGGTATCAATATGAGTTTAAATTTTGCCGCCATAACACCTCATCCGCCCATCATTATCCCCGGCATTGGCCAAAAAGATGATTTAGTAAAAGTCGGTCAAACAATTTTGGCGATGAAAAAATTAACTAACATCTTTCAGGAAGCGGAAATTGACACTCTAGTCATCATTTCCCCTCATATGTTAATCTATCCCAACCAGTTTAGCATCTGCAGTATGAAAAAACTTTTCGGAACTTTTGCTCCTTTTGGCAGTCCGGAGACAATGATAGAGTTTTCTAATAATTTAGATTTGGCGCGTGAAATTGACAAAAAAAGTCGTGATGGCAATATCAAAACTTTACTTTATGATAATGACGGAGAATTTTTTGAACTGGACCACGGCTTGATGGTACCTTTATTTTACATCTCCAGAGGACAAGAATCAGCCCTCAAGGTTGTGCCTATTGCCTACTCTCATCTTGATCGCGCCTCACATTTTACTTTTGGTCAAATTCTTAAAGAAGTGATTAAAAACTCAAACGACCGCTGCGGTATTATCGCCTCCGGCGATCTTTCCCATCGTCTTACGAGTGGCGCGCCCGCCGGGTATTCCGTGGCCGGTAAAGATTTTGACGAAAAAATAGTAAAAGATATCAAGAGTGGCAAAACTCAAGAAATTCTATATTACGATGAAGATTTTATTGAGGAAGCCGGCGAATGCGGTTATCGCTCTATCTTAACTTTATTGGGTGCGCTTGATGGTCTAAATGCCAAACCTGAAGTTCTATCATATGAAGGACCGTTCGGCGTAGGATATCTTGTAGCCAATTACAAATTATCGGGGTAGAAATGGACACTTGCGTTAAATTAGCTTTCGATACAATCAAGGGATATTTAAATAGTAAAGAACTACCCGATACTAAAAAAATAGCTCCCGAGCTTCTCAACAAAAAAGCGGGTTGCTTTGTTTCTTTGCATACTAAAAATGATAATGCTCTGCGGGGTTGCATTGGGACAATTTTACCGACTTGCAAAAATTTGGCTTCGGAAATTATGAGCAATGCGATGGCCGCCTGTCAGGATCCAAGATTTGAACCTGTCTCTAAAAATGAATGTGATAATTTAAACATTTCTGTTGATGTTCTCTCCAAACCAGAGGCAATTGCTTCGGAGAAAATGTTGGACCCGAAAAAATACGGCGTCATCGTTAAATCTTCCGACGGCCGCATCGGGCTACTTTTGCCTGATTTAGAAGGTATTGATTCTGTTGAGAAACAAATCGATATAGCCCGCCAAAAAGCCGGGATATTACCGGATGAAAAAATCTACTTGTACCGTTTTACAGTTGAGCGTCACGAGGAAAAATAATGCAGATTGCTCAAATTGTTCCCAAAGTCCGAACTGGAAAAGAGGAGATTTTTGACTATTCCATCCCGCCCGAACTTTTGCCCGGAATTCAACCGGGTATCTTGGTTGAAATTCCTTTTCACGGCCGAAAATTAGAAGGCATTGTTATTAATTTAAAAAAATCTTCACACATTTCTCATCTAAAATCGCTTATTTCTATTATTGACTACCAACCCGTAGTTGATGAAATTCATATCAAATTAGCTCAGTGGATGGCTAATTATTATCTCGCGCCTCTTGGGCATACCCTTTTTGAAAATATCGTCCCGCCTGCCAAAAGAACAATTAAAAAACTCCGAGTAAATACTACTTTTTGTGCTCCAGCGAAAAAAGTAGAAAAAAACCACTATTTAAACCATAAAAAATATAGTAGATCCAAATATAAAAAATATTTGATTGCCGCCGACTTCCCCGCAAGATTGAGATTTTATCTTCAGGCGATCCAAAAAACTTTAGTTCAAAATAAATCAATTATTATTCTTATCCCTGATTTATCGCTCGTCCCCTTCTTCACTCGATATATTAAGGGCCCCTATACCATCCTGCATTCCGGGTTATCCAAAACCCAACGTTGGATAGAATGGGACAAAATTCGCAATGGCAGGGTTAATATCATTATTGGCTCAAACTCGGCTCTTTTTGCGCCGGTAAAATCCTTAGGACTCATTATCATTGACCAAGAAGAAAATGAAACATATAAAAACGGCCGCTCTCCCCGCTTTCACGGACTCACCGTTGCCGAGGAACTATCTAAACTGACGGCCGCCAATTTAGTGCTTGGTTCTATTACGCCCAGAGTGGAGACCTATGACAGGGCTCTCAAGAATTATTATTTTCTTAAAAAAATACCGTTTGCTTTTAGACCAAAAATTTCACTTGTTGATATGAATACAGAACGTCAAATTGTGAGTATTCCCCTTCAAGAAAAAATCGAGGAAGTACTGAATCAAAAGAAGAAAATTATTTTAGTTCTTAATCGAAAAGGCGAAGGCACAAAATTTGTCTGTACTGATTGCTTCTGGGTCTTCCTTTGCCCAAAATGTAATCTACCCCTTGTGCCTCAAGAAACGGTCGGTGTCTGTTTCCGTTGTCAAAAGTCCTTGAATTTACCAGAAAGCTGTTCTCAATGCCAAAGTATTCATCTTCGTCCTTCTGGAATAGGCACCAAACGTTTAGAAAAATTTCTTAAGGACTTTTGGCCAGAAAGTAAAATTATTAGAATTGAAGAACCTTTGTTATCGCAAATAAAAACAAAATGGGATATTGCTATTGTCACCAGTTATGCTTTAAAATTTAGTTTTCCGAGAATTTCTCTGGTCGGCATCATTGATGCCGACCAGAGTTTAAATTTTCCTGATTTTAGAGCCGCGGAAAAAAATTTCCAGACGCTCTATAAATTCTTAAAAATAGGGGAGCAGGGGATTATTCAAACCCACTTACCGGAAAATCCGACCCTTAAGGCCCTATCCCAATTTGATTATGAAAAATTCTTCCTCAACGAGTTGGAACTGCGGCACAAATTTCACTTTCCGCCGTTTGGACGCCTCATTCGCCTTTTATATAAAAACTCCGATGACAAAATCGCCCAAAAGGAATCCTATCGTCTTGCCAACCTCTTAGAAAATCTCCTGATTAATCGGTCACTCATGACTATTTTGGGTCCAGCGCCGGCTTTCATTAAAAAACAACGTGGTTTATTTCGCTGGCAAATTTTAATCAAACTTCAATCTTCTTTGCCATCTGTCCTCTTCATCCTTTTAAAATCACTACCAAAAGGTTGGTCCATTGATATTGACCCTATTGATTTGCTATAATCTTTACAGGAAACAAAAAGGAAGGAGGTGAAAACTTGAAACCTTTGCGTATCGGTATTTTTACGGAATGTTATCATCCCACCCTTAACGGTGTAGTGATTTCAATTGAGACCTTCCGTCAAGAATTAGAAAAGAGAGGACATCAGTATTATATTTTTGCTCCTGCCACTAAAGGATTTCATGACATTAACCCTCGTGTCTTCCGCTATCCATCCTGCCGATGGCCAAAACAGAAATATTATCCTATCGCCCTTCCTTTTCTGGCTCCTTTACAAACTGCTCAAATCAGAAATCTCCGTTTAGACCTCATCCATACTCAACACCTTTTTTCCATGGGAAAACTGGGTTTAAAGGTAGCGCGGACATTAGATATCCCTGTTGTCCATACCTACCACACACTCATTGTTGAATACACTCATTATTTTCCTCTATTTTCCGATCTGGCGAGAAAATTTGTCATCAGAATGAGTCGTAATTACTGCAACGCTTGCGATCAAGTTGTCACCCCTTCCCCCTCTATGCAACAATTCTTGCGTTCTTATGGTGTGGTTCAGCCCATTGAAGCAATTCCGACGGGCGTCAACTTAGATGATTTCAGTCATCCTTTCTCTCGCGACGAACTCAAGACAAAATGGAATATTCCAAAAAATCAAAAACTTCTTCTTTATGTCAGCCGCATTGCCAAAGAAAAAAATCTTGATTTTCTTTTTAAAGCAATCCGGCGGCTCACTCAAAAACACCAAGATTTCCATCTTCTATTAGTGGGTGGCGGACCTGAATTGGGCTATTATCGCAATAAGGTCAAGAGTTGGCATTTAGACAAAAAAGTAACTTTTACCGATATGCAAGAAAAAAAAACAACTAATCGCTTTTTTGGCGCCGCTGATATCTTTGTCTTCCCTTCTACTACTGAAACGCAAGGCATTGTCATAGCTGAAGCAATGGCCGCCGGCATTCCGGCCGTCGCCGTAGGCATCATGGGACCATCTGACATTATCAAAGATGGCGTTGATGGTTACTTGACTGGCTTGAAAGTGGAAGAGTTTACTGATAGAATAGAAAAGCTCCTTAATGATGAACGCTTGCGAAAGAAATTTGGCAAACAAGCTAAAGGAAACGCTAGCCGGTTCTCAGTCAAGATAACCGCTGATCATATGGAAATAATTTATGAACAAACCATTAATCATTACCGTTCCCAATAAAATCCTAGGTGAGGTGGCCACACCAGTCACCTCTTTTGATGATGTCTTAAAAAACCAAATCCAAATGATGCGGAATTTCCTCAAAACCCAAGAAGGCGTGGGGCTGGCCGCCAATCAGTTAGGGTTTGGAAACCGGGTTGTCATTATCGAATTTGTCAATCCCCAAGATAAAAAAGATAATATCCCTTTTCAGGTCTTTATTAACCCAAAAATTGTCGAGTTAAGTAGAGAGAAAGATGAGCAAGAAGAAGGATGCCTGTCGTTACCAAAAATTGAGCTGCCCGTTGAGCGCTCAACAAAAATTAAGATTCGCTACCAGAATATTTCTGGCAAAAAAGCAAAATTAACGGCCAGGGATATTATCGCCAGAATTCTTCAACATGAGACTGATCATCTTAACGGTACTGTGTTTACTGATCGCGTCAGAGAAAAACTTTTTCTAAATTTTCCCGATTTAAAGAAAAAAAAGATTGTTTTTGTGGGAACGGGCGATTTTGCCGTTTCAATCTTGGAAAGCCTTATCCTTTTAAGCCTTAATCTCTTTATCATCACGGAAAAAGCCAAACCTGCCGGTCGCCGGAAGGAATTAAAACCTTCGCCAGTAGCAGAAACCGCCAAGAAATTTGGTAAAGGATATTTTGAAACTGACGATATCACCGACCTCTCCCTCCCATTTTCTTCGCCTCCCTTGCTTATTTGCGTTGATTTTGGCCAAAAAATCCCTGAAAAGATCCTAAAGTTATCAAAATTAGCGATTAATATCCATCCTTCGCTTCTACCTAAATATCGCGGACCCTCGCCTATTTCTTCGGCAATCCTTGCCGGCGAGCAAGAAAGCGGCGTGACTATAATTAAAATGACAAAGGAATTTGACCAGGGTCCGATACTGGCGCGGACCTCTATCAATATCTTCCCCACAGACAATAGTTTAACTCTAGAAAACCGTTTGGCGGTGGTCAGTCTTAAACTTCTCTTTAAAATTTTGCCAAAAATCTGTCAAAATCAAATTAAAACTGTCCCTCAAGACGAATCGCAGGCCACTCAAACTTTAAAAATCAAAAAGGAAGATGTAGAAATTAATTGGAATGAAGATTCGGAATTAATCGAAAGAAAAATTAGAGCTTTTTATCCTCAGCCCAAGGCCTATGCATTTATTGGTGACAAACGTCTCATTATTCATCGAGCCCATCTTGAAAAAAATAAATTAATTATCGATATAGTTCAAGAAGAAGGGAAAAAACCTATTTCTTGGTCAGAATTTTTACGCGGATGGAGAGGCCCAAAACCAAAATGGTTTGACAGATAAATATTTCCTTGGTATAATTAATTTCTGGAGAATAAGTGTTAACCATTAGATTGCGTCGGGTAGGCAAAAAAAGACAACCTATATTTCGTATCGTTGTGGCCGATAATCTCGCCCCTATTTATGGTAAGTATCTGGAAATGCTGGGAACTTATAATCCTAAAACTAAAGCAGTTACCCTTAAAAAAGAGGAAATTCTAGTTTGGCTAAATCAAGGAGCAAAACCTTCTAATACGGTTAGTAAAATTCTTCAAAAAGAAAATCTCAAACACAAAAGTATTGTGGTGAAGATTTTCCGAGCTATCTCTAAAAAAGACCTAGAGGCCCAAAAAGCTCAAGAAGAAGCGGAAAAAGCCAAACTCCAAGCTGAAAAAGAAGCAGCCAAAGCTGCCTTTGAAGAAAAAGTGGAAGTAGAAAAATCAGAGAAGCCTTCACCCGAAGAAAAACTTCAAGCCGCCGCCGAAGAATCAATTAAAGAAAGAAAAGAGGAGGGGACGGAAAAAACTGAAAATATCCCCGCTAAAGAAAAATTAGATGAGGTTGAAGAAAAATCAACAGAGAAAGCAGAAGGTAAAAAGAGTTGACGCTTTGCAAGATTGATGGTATACTTGTATCATATAATTAGTACATTCAGTCTGGATAGTATAGCAGAACGGTTCCTTAACGGTTCCGTCGTAACGGTCGACTGCTAAGAAAAATTATGATAATCGGAGAATAATATGGCAGAGCCAGATAGAGAATTTGTTGAAAATGTCGTGAAGGCAATTGTTGACCATCCCGATGATGTTAAAACCAAAAGGTCAGTTGATGAAATGGGGGTTTTAATTGAACTTTCAGTTCATCCTGAAGATATGGGAAAAATTATCGGAAAAGAAGGTCGCACCGCTAAATCCATTCGTACCCTTCTTCGTGTTTTAGGGGCCAAAAACAATGCTCGCGTGAACCTCAAAATTATTGAACCAGAAAATGGCCGCGAAGTAAAAATTGTCGATGAGAAAGAAGAAAAAAGCTCCAAGCCTCTTGAAGAAGGCCAAGCAACTGAAGTCGTCTAAAACAACTAAAAAATCCGCCCGATGGCGGAACAAAGGATCGCCACAGTCCGAAAAGATTTTGGCGATTCTTTAGTAAATAAAATACTATGAAATATAATATTATTACCACCCAACTGCAAATTTATGAATCGTTTCTTAAAACGGGACTGATTGCTCGTGGTTTGGATAAAAAAATTATTGAAATTAAACTATTTAATTTACATGATTTTGCGCTTAACCGTCATCGTTCAATTGATGATAATCCTTATGGCGGCGGCGCGGGAATGATTTTGCGAGTGGATGTAATGGATAGAGCGATAGAAAAACTCAAAACTCAAAACTCAAAACTCAAAACTATTTTGTTAACACCACAGGGAAATATTTTCAAGCAGAAGGACGCTCAACGATTAGCTAAGCAGAAAGAACTTATTTTAATTGCCGGACGATTTGAGGGATACGATGAAAGAATTCGCGATTTAGCAGATGAAGAAATCTCCATCGGTGATTATATTTTAACCAATGGCGACTTGGCTGCAATGGTTTTAATTGATGCCATTTCCCGGCAAATTCCAAGTTTTATTGAAAAATCGGAATCAATTAAGAATGAAAGTTTCAATCCTATTACCCTAAACGCTAAACGCTCTACACTATTGGAGTATCCGCAATATACCCGACCCTTTGATTATCGAGACAAACAAGTGCCGGAGATTTTACTTTCCGGTGATCATCAAAAAATTAAAACTTGGCGGGAAAAACAAGCCATTCAAAGGACTCAAAAGCGACGGCCGGATTTGACAGAAACAGAAAAAACGGTATAATAAAATTATAAAGGAGAGAAAAAATGCCAAGTATTGGTGAGATTATTAAACAAATACAAAAAGACCTCTGCTGTCCGGCCTGCGGTAGAAAATATGAGATTGGGGAAATTCGGCTCAAAGGTCTCTTCAATCACACACTTATTGTCCAAACTATCTGCGCTAATGGACATCTGGCTCTCTTTATGACTAACTTCAAAAAAGAACGAGTGGCCGAAAAACCCATCTCTGCCAACGATGTTATTGTCCTACATCAGGCCCTTGAAAAATTTGACGGAGATTTCCAAAAAGTATGGTCAAGCTAAGCTTGCCGCGGAATTTTCTTGGAAAGAAAATATGGAGCAAATAAACCTCAAAGCGACTACCAGAGACCTTTTGGGGAAAAAGGTAAAAATTTTACGTGCCAAGGGAGAAATCCCGGCTGTTTTGTATGGCCGCAAATTTCAATCTCTTCCCATTCTTATTGATAAAAAAGAATTTCAGAAAGTAGCAGAAAAAGCCGGTGAAGCCACCCTTATTAACTTAGAAATACCCCAAAAAGAACCAGTCAAAGTGCTTATTCGAGATATCCAAAAGGATCCGGTACAGGATACTATTACTCACATTGATTTATATAAAGTGGATATGACCCAAGAAATTCAAACAGAAATTCCTTTGGCATTTGTTGGTGCCTCTCCTGCTGTTGAAGAGCTAGAAGGAAATCTCATCAGCAATAAAGATACGATTGAAGTAGAATGTCTGCCTGATAAATTGGTCCCGGAAATCAAAGTGGATATTTCAGTTTTAAAAACTTTTGACGATTTTCTCCATATCAAAGATTTAAAAATTCCGGAGGGAATTAAAATCCTTGATGACATTGACGATATTGTCGTTCAAGTAACTCCACCCCGTTCCGAAGAAGAATTAAAAGCCCTTGAAGAAGAAACAACCGCCGAAAAAGAAAAAGCCCAAATTGAAACGATTGAATCTGAAGCTGAAAAAGAAAAAGCCGAAAAGGAATCTGCCACTAAAGAGGAGACGGAAAAGACCGAAAAATCTCAAACAAAAACTCCACCAAAGCAAAAAGATGAAAAAAAGTAAATACTATATCTTGACGCTCGGCTGCCAAATGAATATATCGGATTCGCAGCGGATTGCAACAAAATTAGAATCGCTTGAATACAAGTCGGCCCCTGAAAAGGAGGCCGATTTGGTAGTGGTCAATGCTTGCTCGATCCGCCAGCACGCCGTTGATCGGATTTGGGGAAAAATTAAAAAATGGCAGGAA
>Ga0180007_10007185_pt1 | contig 10603 bp, 9 predicted proteins | sample MM_PC_MetaG_FD_121122 | JGI IMG/M metagenome (GOLD analysis project Ga0180007, IMG submission 121122) | Groundwater microbial communities from the Aspo Hard Rock Laboratory (HRL) deep subsurface site, Sweden - MM_PC_MetaG | ecosystem: Environmental > Aquatic > Deep subsurface > Groundwater...
ATCTACCGATATATCAACTAAGACCCTGAAATGAATTCAGGATGACACCAACATCATATCAAAAATGAATAATCCCATTATTTCTAACAGGGTGAACGATCATCTTCAAAAAACAATTCTCGCCGTCAAGAGCAAAAAACAATTTGCCTTTAAGGAGGCCGGCGCCAAAGTCAAAATTAACGAATCGGTCGGACGAGCGGCTTTTTATTACGAAAAACTGCGAAACACGATTGATTATCAAGACGAACATTTATTTTTAAAAAACGCCATCAAGCGAATACTCAAACGCCACGCTTATCTCGCTAGTCGCGGCATAGGGTTGGCACTTTTAAAAGAACTCGTCTGGGCAAAATATTTTGAAAACGAAATCGTGCCAGTGGCGCTCGCCGAAGAAATCGAATCGATTTTGCGAAAATACAATTTCTTTCGTGAAAAGGCAACCTTTAATATCTCTAGGGCCGCTCTTACCGATTTAATCGCCGGATTTGCCGCTTGCGAGATTGAGGAGCTCCTTTCTCCTGCCAGCGATAAAGAAGAGTTTTTACTCCTTTGCAAGCAAATAATTTCAAAAAATATTCACCTTGAAAACGAAGATCCGTTTTCGGTGGATATCCAAAGCGAAATTGCAGTAAGAAAATACATCATTAAGGAAGACTTTGAGCAAATACGCTTTAAATTAATTTCGCTATACTACCAAGATTGGCCAAAAGTCAAAAAAACCGAAGGGGAGGTATTTGCCAAAGAATTTGCCAATTATTATTCCTTGGCCGAAGAGCAGCTTAGAACTAGCAAAAAATCCAAAATTTCCCAATACATCAAGCGAAACTCGCCGCCCTTTAGCGTTATTTACGAACTGATTTACAAGGGAACCGATAATCTCGAGCGAAATTTAAAAAATCAGGATAGTTTTAGCGCCCTCGTTAGATCGGAAATAAACCGCCGCCGCGATCAAACCCGCTCCAGAGTGTTAAAAGCGGTTGTGCGGGGAATCATTTTCATCCTTCTGACCAAAATCATTTTGGCGTTTTTGATTGAACTCCCGTATGAACAGCAGGTTTTGGGACAAATTAACTACTCAAGCTTAATCACCAACATCACTTTTCCTCCGTTCTTGATGTTCCTGATCGGACTTTTGATCAAAGTTCCGGGACGCAAAAACACCGAGGAATTAACCAGACGCGTAAGTTCGGTTGTCTTTGAGGAAAAATTAATCTCAAAACCCCTCATCGCAACTTTTTCCGCTCCTTCCAAAAAATATCTCATTTTCAACACGATTTATTCAATAATGTCAGTGGGCGTTTTGGTCGGAGTTATTTATATTCTTATTCTATTGCAGTTTAATATCGCCAGCATTATTGTGTTTTATATTTTTGTATCTTTGGTCAGTTTCTTGGGTTTTCGGATCCGCGCGATCGCCAAAGAGCTTGAAGTTCGGCCCGAGGACGACACAATGCTTGGTGGTCTTTACAATTTTATTCTGCTTCCGTTTGTAGTGATTGGAAAATTTCTCTCCGAGCGCTGGAGCGAGTACAACATCACTTTGATTTTTTGGGATTTCGTCATCGAAGCGCCGTTCAAGGCCATCATCGGACTATTCGAATCTTGGCTGGCTTTTTCGCGGGAAAAGAGAGAGGAGTTCGAGTAGGATATAATAAGATTAATGATTTTTATAAAAAAGAAAACCAAAGATCAGAAAGTTCTCACAAAGCTTGAATTGCCTCTAATTCGTCAAAAAATGATCGCTTGAGATGGATTCAAGACAGAAGAAGAAGCATTACAATTTGGCAACAATTCCTGTGGCGCAGCCTGTCTTGAGATGATTCTCGAAGCTTTCAGAATAAAAAATAACTTAAGCGTCAAACAAATCCAAGAAACTGGTATCAAAAAGAAATATTACAACGATTCTGTTGGCTGGTTGCACACCGGACTTGTTCAAATGGCAAAAGATTTTGGCTTGCAATCTTCAACCACTAAATTTTCTCGCCCAGAAAAACTGCTCGATGAATTAAAAAACAACCGCCTGCTTGTCGCCTCAGTCTCATACGGATTTGATCAAAAGAAAAAAGGCGGACATTTAATTGTCGTCAGAGGTGTTTCGTTTAAAGACGGTAAATTGCAAAAAGTATATTTCAACGATCCATCCAGTTTTGGTCAAACCCACAATGAGATCGATGGAGAATCTTTTTTGAAATCTTGGTCGGGTAATGTGATTATTCTGGGTAAGATGTGATCAAAGCTTAGCTCTTCAGTAACTTTATAAAAACATCCGTAGGGATATCGATTTTACCGACTCTCGCCATTTTCTTCTTGCCTTTTTTCTGTTTTTCTAACAATTTTCGCTTTCTTGTAACATCGCCACCATAAAGTTTTTCCGTCACATCTTTTCTAAACGGCGCAATCCTCTGTGAAGCAATGATTTTTGCCCCAACCGCTGCCTGAATTCTGACTTCAAAATTTTGCCGCGGGATAATTTCCTTTAATTTTAAAACTGAATTTTTGGCAATTTTATCGACAAAACCTTTATAAACCATTCTCGAAAACGCATCAAATGTCTCTCCTGAAATAATATAATCAAGTTTGACCAAGTCGCTCTTGCGATAGCCGGTTAGCTCATAACTGAGCGAACCGTAACCGGAAGTTACTGATTTAACGAGGTCATAAAAATTAATAATAATTTCGGAAAGCGGCATTTCGTATTCAATTACGGCTTTTTCCTCGATATGCTGAATCCCCTTCTGCTCGCCGCGATGATTTTGGAAAAGTTCGATTAAACTCCCCAAATATTGCTTTGGCGCGATCACTTCGGCTTTGACAAACGGTTCCTCGAAACCATCTCCCCCCTCTTTAACGTCAACCGCTGGCGTGGTCACGATGAGCTCCAAATCGTACTCTCTCTCAAGCCTTTCTTTGACAATTTCAAGGTGAAGAAGCCCCAAAAATCCTATTTTGAACCCGAAACCAAACGCTTTTGACGAAACGGGATCATACGAAATCGAACTGTCCGAGAGGGATAATTTGGAAAGCGCCTCGCGCAATTTATTGTAATCATCGCCAGAGGATGTAAAAAATTCGGCAAAAACCATCGGTTGGGGCTCTTTATAGCCCGGCAAGAGTTCACTGTGGGGATTTTTTATGACGCTCTCCCCGACGCGCGCTTTCGACACTTCCTTGAAAGTCGTTACAACATAGCCGATCTCGCCTGCCTTAAGAGAATCGGTTGACTTTAATCCCAGCTGGATCATCCCCACATCGCTCGAAATAGCGCTTGTTTGCCTGTGCCCGAAAATAATCTTCTCCCCTCGCTTCAATTGCCCATCAAAGACCCTGACATAAACCACCACTCCTCTGAAGTCATCGTAGAATGAATCAAAAACGAGTGCCCTTAGATCTTGCTGATTTGACTGGCGTGGAGGCGGAATTTTTCCAATTATTGCCTCAAGCAGCCCTTCTATCCCCTCGCCTGTTTTGGCTGAAACAAACAAAATATCATCAAGCTCGCACCTTAAAACATCGGCAATTTCAAAAGCAACTTCCTCCGGCCTCGATTCCAGAAGATCAATTTTATTAATTACAGGAATAATCGTAAGGCCCGCCTTTTTGGCCAATTCCAGATTCGCCAGCGTTTGCGCCTGAATGCCCTGGGTTGCATCAACCAAGAGGATTGCTCCCTCGACTGCTGCGAGCGAGCGCGAAACTTCATATGAAAAGTCTACATGTCCTGGCGTGTCGATCAGGTTGAGTTCATATTCAACCTGATCGAGCACACCTGCTGACTCACGCTGACTTACGGCAGAAGATCCGGAAACACGTGCCGAATCGTATACAATCCTTTTGATTCCTAAATCTTTAGAGCCGAAGTTAACAAGCAGAGCCAACTTATAATCACAACCCTTTAAGTACGACCATAATTGCTCTACTTGTGGTTTGCCGATTTCCGGCAGAGCCTTCAATTCAACCATAACTTTATTTTCTACAATAAAATCTGGTCGATAAGTTCCTACCATCTGGTCCTCGTAACAAATATCGATCGATTGTTCGTGGGAAAAATTTAGGCCTCTTAACTCAAGCTCTTTCTCGAGCGCATGTTGGTAAACTGATTCTTTGTGTCCCAAACCCAGCTGTTTTTTAACCTCAAATGCCGCACCCCTAATTTGGTAAGTTAAATCTTCATATAAAAGCGTCCTGTCCGCGTCAGTCCGCGTCTCTTCAGCGTTGGTCTGCGTCCTGTCCGCGTTATTCAGCGTACTTTTCTGCGCTGTTCCGCGGTTAGAATGATATTTCATTCTAACAGGTTGGAGCTTGATCGTAATCCCTCTTTCGCGCTCCAATTCCATATTGTCTAGAATTTGCTCTTTCATCTGGCGCTTTTCAACCGAACCGGTCAATTCCAAAAGCCGATCCGCCAAAGTGCTTTTTCCATGATCTATGTGTGAGATTATACAAAAATTTCTTATATTCACTTTATATCCCGTCTGCGTTAGTCTGCGTCTTGTCCGCATTTGTCCGCGCCTGGATTATCATAATTCCCTCTTCGAGGTCAATTCTTGTGATTGTTACTTTTTGATCTACAAGTGCCGCCTTCAGAGCATTGTTTGCTTCGCTCTCCAGCGGACCGGCCAAAAAGCGGCCCGTTTTGACTGCTCCTATCCTTACTTCCGTCAATTTCAGTTTTGCTTCTCCATTTTCAATTTGCGGAACGAAAGAAACAGTCGAATTTGCGGGCAGAAGCGCTGATATTTTTCCGCTAATCCTTATGGCTTCGGTATCGATCGAACATTTGATTTCTCCGGAAACTTTCTCCGCTATCTTTGAACACAACAGCCCCTCGGGCATATTGACCGAATATTCAGATGAATCTTGACTAGCACCGATCAAATCCACTCCGGATGAGATCGCCGTCGCTTTGGTAAAATCATCACCGGTTGTTTTCTTTAAGCTCCCACCGATGTAAAAAACCAGGATTTCCAAAACTGCGATGAAAATGATGAAAAAAACCGCCAATGTCCACGGCGATAATGTTTTTTCTTTCTTTTGCACGCGCCTCTCGTCGAGCTCCTTATAGAATTCTTTCTCTTCTCGCATTTTTTACTTTCTTACTTCGTCGAACCTAAACAAATAAGCAAGTCCGAGGTACGATCCGCCACCGACCAAGGCCGTTAGAAGTATTTGAAGAGCCAAGAATCTGACCATATCGATGTCGTAAAAATCCGCCACCAGCACTTTGACGCCTTGCGCGATCACCATCATCACCACGGTCAATGCCACAACACCGATTAAAAAGTTCAAAATATATTGGTAATTAATTCGAATTTTTTTGTTAAATAAAATGGCCAGAATGAACAAATTAACCCAGCTACCGATGGAAAACGCCAGCGCCAGAGAACTTACCCCTTCGGCGACAGGAGCAGCGCTGCGGGAAAAAATATAACCCAAAGTAATACTTAAAACAATCGAGAAAATGCTGGCATACATTGGCGTTCGCGTGTCATGTACAGCATAAAAACTGCGGGCGAAAAGCGGTATTAAACCTTGAGCGACAATACTGATTGCAAACAAACCCAGGGTTGCGGCGGCCGCTCTGGTGTCAGACCAACCGAAAAATCCGTAGCCCAAAATTATTCGGATAATCTGCGCGCGAAGAATGATAACAAGAGCTGTTGAAGGTACGATGAAAAACAATATCGCTCTTGTCGATTTGTAAAACAACTGCAAGAATCTTTCCTTGTCTTCCGTTACTTTAAGCGATAAACCCGCTAAAGTGGGGAAAACTGCCAAGGCAAAAGAGTTGCCAAAAATGACCGAGGGAACAGTTTGCATATTGTCGGCAAAATTATAAATTGCTATTCCTCCCGGAAAGGCCGAGGCAAAACTGGTAAATGCGACCAAAAGAATCTGGTTTGTCCCGAGTCCGATCGCTCGCGGAACCATTAATCTCATTATCCTTCTCACGCCCGCTTCTTTTAGATCGAATATAAATTTTAGGCTAAAACCAACCCGGTAGGCCGGTACAAGCTGGATCAAAAGATGCAAAATCGAACCGGCAATTACACCGATTATTACCCCGCCGACACCAAATCGTTCGGAGAACAGCAGAATGCCAAAAATGATCGAGATGTTATAAATCAAGGGAGCGATCGAGTAAGCGAGAAAGCGTTTGTGGGCATTTAGTATCCCGCCTAAAAAGTATGAAATCGTGAAAAACAACGGGGAAAACAGGAGCCATCTGGCAAAATAGACCGTTTCGGCTTTTTTCTGCGCATCGAAGTTCGGGACTAAATAATTCATCAAATACGGCATTAGTAAAAATAAAAGGACAAGACACGCGGCTACAGCTAAAACACCGATTGTGATCGAGGCCTGCGCCAGACGGGTCGCTTCTTTTTGGCCTTTGTCTCTTATATATGAAGAATAAACGGGTACGAAGGCAGCGGCGATTGATCCCAAGATTAAAATATTAAAGACCAAATCGGGCAGACGAAAAGCGGCAAAATAGATGTCGAGTCGATCGGTTGGGATATGAGAGGCTAAAAAATGGTCTCTTAAAACACCAAGTAGGTTCGAAAGAGCCAGGGTTGCAATAAGAATGAGGCTTGCGCCCCTGACCGAATTTTCTCTAACTAAAAAATTTTTGATGCGTGAGATCATAAGAATAGTTTAGCAGAAGAGAGCAAAAACTTAAAGCGTAAAATTACAACTTATTAAGTTCAAAACTTAGGAAGCGGTTAAAAGTTAATTAGTTTTAACTTGAAGTTGTGACTTTTGAGTTATGAGTTTTAAGTTATTTTACCCTGTAAATACCTCGCCCCTCATTAGTATTTTCGCGATAGGTACTTGACAAACATATATAACATGTGGTATGATTAACAATGTCGTAAAGGAGGGGAAAAGTACTCGAAAGGGAACCTTTGCGAAGCACGTTAACTCATCAAGCATCAAATTTCTTAGGCTACAGATCTATATACTTAGCTTAGGATCACTCGTGAGGCTTGGTGAACTGAAAAAGAGCGCATGAAGGAGCGGTACATAATTTAAATAATATATTACCGATTACTCCTATGTACATGCGCTCTTTTTAGTTGATATATGCTCTTGACCATTCGGGGTTTTTTTGTTATACTCCTTCCAACCGAATTGGGCGTACATTTTGTCAGCTTAAGGAGCTGATCCAGATGCTAAAGTTGCTAGCGAGAATACCCCAACCCTGGGGCCCTCTTGTTCCTGTTGTCGTCCTTGCCGTCATCCTCGCCAGCTGCCCTCCGCAGGCAACCACCACGGCTGTGCCAGCTGGGGTGCCAGCCGGTTCAGTGCTCGGCAGGATCACACACGGCGATATCACCGCGGAGGTGGTCCTGCTTGAGGATTGGGACGGGCAGTTCCCCTATCCGACCGTGCAGTACCGGGTCACCTTGCCAGCCCCAGTCAAGCCCGAGAACATCAGAAGGATCATCATCGAGCAAAACAACAATAGATACTTCGAATCGTACTGGGCAGTATTCCTCGAGTTCCCAGATCGCGTCGAGGTTCGCGAGCTCTCTTGGCTGAAGGCCAGGCCCAACGGAACTTTCAACAGTGTGCGTTGGGCAACAACCGATATGGTCGGCTCTCCAATCTTCACCTGGCGCAAGTGACGCGCCAACACCACGCTCATCAGGGGCGGGCACTCGTGCCCGCCCTTTTACTTTTTATTTAGTACTTACAAAACTCCCACACACCGCCCATTTAGATGGATACTTTACAAACTAACCCGTTAGTGGTTCAATGCTGCTAATCGAATATTCGATTGCTGCCCTTGGGGCAGTTTAGTTCTTTGATTGGATGGTGGACGACATGGTAGGGAGACTGATCCTTCTGGTCCTGGGTGCCTCAAACGGCATCAGCGTTTGGACCGTTGACGACGACGGGTTTCACGTGATCGAGAACGGGATGAAGATCCCCTGGAAGTACAGCAACGGCGCAACTTACTGGCCGGTCGAGTGGTTCCAAGCCTTCCTGCGCGACAAGATCTTGGCACTAGCAGGACAAGGCGACACTATCGGCGGCCTAATGTGGGGCGCCGATCTAGTTGTCACCACCCAAACTGACCGTACTGAAATAGCTGCGCCCCTACACTACCCGTGTCTGGCAGGAGTTGGCGTGAAGGAAGAGGCCCTAAGGCGAATGCCGGAGCTGGAGATCTATCGGCGTACCGGCGGGGCCAACGTCGACTTCTACCAGCCCTACTGCCAGCTGCTCGGCTACGACCACTTCCACCCTGGCATCCTACCGCATGTCGTGTCCGTCGAGCTGATGGCCGACTGGATCACACTCCAACTCAGCGGAGTTCAGGGGCATGATCGGGTGATGCTCCAAGACCAAGGGCTTTCGCCCGAGAGCGACGGCGCCAGAGTCTGTGAGGAGGTCACCGGAGTTCCGGCTTCGGTCTTTCCCGGCTCCGCGTTCCCTGACAATAAGGTGATCAAGCGAGACGACGGTATCGGCGTCGTGCCCATCAGCCACGACAGTGTTCCGGCACGAATGGCCGGCTATGCCGCCAGCAAGCAGGGGCATCCAGTTGTCAACTGGACGGGTACCTGGCTCGGCACGGCCGTCTACCTCGGCGACCGGAAGCCGAAGCTCGACGAGGAGATGATGGAAGCACGTATCGCCATCGAAGGCGCCGGACGAAGCGCAAGCGCCATCATCAACAGCGCCAGAATCGGTCAGCTCTACAGGGCGCTCAAGGAGCAAGTGGGGATCAGCTTTGATGAGGCGGCGCGCGAGGCGCACAGCCGCTTGCGGCACGTCTCAAGCACCTCCGGCTACTCCTTCGAGCGCGAGAATCTGTCTGGGGAGGATAACGAAGCGCTTGCCTGGCTGAGCGAACGCTATCCTGACCCGCTCGATGGGATGGCGGCACTGGTCTGCTCGGCCAGCGATTTCACCTACGAGGACGTGGTCGCAACACAACGCGCCCTCGGAGTAACGCTGCCTGACGAGTTGATTGTCGTCGGCGGCTGGTCGCAGAACACCGCCTATACCGAGCTGCTCGCCAATGCCGGCTTCGAGGTCATCGTGCCGTCCTATGCCCCAGAGGCGACGATGCTCGGCCTTGCTGCCGACTGCCTCTTCCGCACCGGCCAAGCCGAATCAATGGAAGAAGCCTTCGCCAAGCTACCGGAGTTTTCATGAGCAACCGGCAGCTCAACCTCACGCTCTATACGGGGCGGGCAACAATGCCCGCCCCCTCATCTTTTATAAAAAATTTCGATAAGAATTTACAAAATAAAGGGGCGGACTCGCATACGAGTTCGCCCTGGTATGAACAAACTGTGCCTTGGCAACTACTCTCCAGCGGCTTTGAACTTCCCTTGCCGTCGGGCTTCCCCCAGCCTCCAGGCGATCCGGCCCTTAAAGGTAGGATCCCAGAGGGAGTAAAGGAAAAACGGAACCTCCTGCGTGAGCAGCCAGCGGACCCCGAGCCGGAACCGGCATGGTACCGCTCGAACCCGCATCTTGTGAACCTCGCGGGCACGCTTGATCGCCCACCAATTGATCCGCAACCGCCAGAGGTGGAACCAATTGGAGACGATGTACACCTCCTCAATCTCTGGATCGAGCAGGTCAAGCGCCAGCTCAACTTCGCCGGCCGAGCCGGCAATGTTGCGCCGCTCGGCCTCCTCCGAAGTCACCGGGGAATGAAGACGGATCCGGTCGAGAGGTATTTCCGCCGCCGTCAAATCAAGCACCATCGCGCGAGGGCTTAGCGGTTCCCCCGTATCCTCCGGGATCGCGAGGAGGATGATCTTGACCCATTTGAGCTGTTCGTAGAGCTCGACCGCCCTCTCAACCCGCGCTTTCCATTCGGGATGGTAAGGCGGCAGGGTGTGAACAACAATCGCCGTTGGCAACTGTCATCCCTTCTTTCGTTATGTAATGAACATCGTTCGCACTGAGCCCGTTATCATACCGAAAAACAGCCAACTCGTCAAGAGTTGGTTAGACTCAAGTCCCAGCGCAAATCAAAAGATCAACTTTTGGGCCTTCATTGTCTAGGTTTGCATTCCACCTGCAAACCCCAACAGAGAACTAAAATATTTGCGATAATTTTGCAAAACGGCTTTGTATTTGATCAAGATCAGGAACGGCTCAAGGTGAGCCGTTCGCCGAAAAGCCGTGGTTTAGCTGATCTTCTTCGCCCCAATCCAGTAAAATGATTGCCTGTACGGTTCATCTAGAGTATATTGTTTATAATTTCGTAGAATGCTCGCGGAAGGAGTGGTTGAGCATGATAGCGCCCGAGTGGCTCCAGCATGCTGTCAAAGTCGCGATGTGGTCTGTCTGGGTATGCCTGACCATGGTAGCCATTCCCGTTTCCATATATGTCGCCGTTCCCCCGCAGTATTGGTTGCCAGGCCGACCAAGACGATCGGCGTAGATTTCACCCCCCACAACCGTGATCCGCAACTGTCCGAGCTCGGCCTCCGTTCATACGGATGCGCCGGGCTCTTTTCTTTTGTAAAACCTTGAACGGCTCAATAGTGAGCCGTTCGAGTAAATTAACGGATTAGACTCCGCATCCCCAGTAGTACAAAAATTTGACTACGGGGCAAGCAAGTGCGGAATG
>Ga0180007_10007186_pt1 | contig 10601 bp, 7 predicted proteins | sample MM_PC_MetaG_FD_121122 | JGI IMG/M metagenome (GOLD analysis project Ga0180007, IMG submission 121122) | Groundwater microbial communities from the Aspo Hard Rock Laboratory (HRL) deep subsurface site, Sweden - MM_PC_MetaG | ecosystem: Environmental > Aquatic > Deep subsurface > Groundwater...
GCTGTACGAAGGGGACGAACAAACATTGCTGACCCGAATAAACCGATCGGTTCGTTCATCTTTCTCGGCCCCAGCGGTGTCGGCAAAACCCAGCTGGCAAAATCTCTGACCGAATTTCTGTTCGGTGATGAAACTGCCCTTATCAGACTGGACATGAGCGATTTTATGGAGAAACACAGTGTTTCAAGACTGGTTGGGGCGCCTCCCGGCTATGTAGGTTATGAAGAAGGAGGATTACTGACAGAGAAGATCCGCAGAAAACCATTTTCCGTTATTTTATTTGATGAGATCGAGAAGGCTCATCCGGATGTCTTCAATATACTGCTCCAGATACTGGAAGAAGGACAGCTCAGCGATAACTTGGGACATGTAGTAAATTTTAAAAACACGATCATCATCATGACATCCAATATCGGAGCAAAACATCTTGATAAAGACTTTAACCTTGGCTTTGACTCTCAGAAAAAAAATAATGATGAACATTACAAAGACCTCAAAGACCATATTAATAAAGAGATGAAGAAGCTGTTCCGTCCGGAATTTTTAAATCGTGTAAATGAAACAGTTGTTTTCAAACCTTTAAGTGAAAAATCCTTATTAAAGATCGTTGATATTCTTATTGTAGAAGTAAAGGACCGCTTGCATCAGTATAAGATCAAACTGGACCTTTCTCTCGAAGCAAAAAAATATTTAATAAAAAAAGGATACAACAGGTCTTACGGAGCCCGTCCTTTAAAAAGGGAGATCCAGCGTAAAATTGAAGATGTCCTGGCTGAAAAAATATTACAGAATAAAACAAAGAACAATTCTACCATACGCATTACGGTGAGTAAGGATAAATTAGATTTTGAACTACCCTAAAACTATTATTAAATTTATTATATATAGTTTACTCCTCACAAACCTTCTATCAGCTCAATCCGATATTAATTTCAAAAGCAGTCTGGACCTCTTCAATAACAGGCTTTATTCCACTGCTCATCAAAAATTTCTATCTATTATAGACACGACTCATAACATGAAAATGATCGAAGACTCTTATTACTATGCCGCCCTTTCCTCATATTATTCAAAGAACTATTACAATGCTTTATCCGAATTCACTACCCTTCTCCTGAATTTCCCGAATACAAAGTATAATAAAGAGACGGATAAATATATCAGTCTCTCCTATTTTTATTCACAAAATTATGTCTATACCATAAAAAATCTGAAGAATTATCTGCGTCAATATCCTGAAGAAAAAAATGATCCCGCCTTTAAAATGTATATGGCACTTTCCTACTTTTATATGGAGTACTACGACCAGGCTATAGAACTTTTTGAACAACTGCTGAAGAACCTCTCTTTAGATATTAATTTAAAATACAGGGTAATGTTTTATTCTGCACAGATCTACTTTCACAACCGGGATTTCGAAAAAGCAGAAAATATATTCAGCATAATTTACTCAAAAAGCGCTGACCCCCAGTTAAAGAACTATTCGATCTTTTATAAGGGCATAATAAATTTTTACAAAGATAAGAACAAGGCCTCAATGAAAGATCTGTTATTGCTTCAAGAAGATAAAGATATGCCTGTGAAATTACGTACTCTATCCTCTCTTTTTCTGAACATACAGGAAAAAAACCTTTCAGAACCATTTCTGTTAAGAATTATAGAAGAGAATCAGGATAATAAAGAATTATTAAACTTTTCATATTTAAATCTGATATCCATCTATTTTAAAAGCAGTAAAACTGATGAAATAGAGTCCTATCTTGAAAAAGGACTGGAGCTGGATCTCAATAAGGATTACTACTATCATTATTACGCCTATTTAAGCAACCTGCAGAATGATAATGAAAAGGCGGAACTTTATTTAAAAAAGATCACCCTGGAACATCCTGATTCTGTTTTTGTAAATGAATCTTTATATAACCTGGGAGTGATAAACTTAGCAAATGGGCAGATAGATAATGCAGGGGCGTTTCTGTCTGAATTGAAAAAGCGGTCTCCAGAGGAAGACCTGAAAGCGAGGATGTACTTCCATCTGGGCAGAATAGAATTCGAAAAAAAGAACTTTGACCTTTCAAAAGAGTACTTTACATCAGCTATTTCATTTGGCGATCCGAAATCCGCATTATTCAGAAAATCTCTCCTCTACATGAGTGATATCTTCATCTCCGACAAGGAATATGAAAAAAGCATAGAACTTCTGGAAAAATATTCGAACAGGCTTCTTGATGATCATATAGATTATAATCTGGCCCGGTCATATTATAATATTCAAAAATTCAGCAAAGCATCTGAACTCTTAAAGGAAATACTGGAACGATCAACAGACCAGAAGATAAGGTTTAATTCTTTTGTACTTCTCTTTAGGGCAAGCGAAATATTATCAGATGATAAAATAATAATGCCCTATCTGTTAAAATTCAAAAATCATAAAGAGATGGATGAACAGCAATATATTGAATATATTATAAAAATATCATTGATCAATACTAAAAAAGGTGATTATAAAAATGCTATAAAAAATCTGCTCTACGCCATGACATTACAGGCTAATGAAGATTTGAAGAAACAGATCCATTTTCAGCTTTATAAAAATTATATCGAACTGGATATGGCTGAAAAAGCAATAAAATCCATGGATACCCTCCTTGAGTCAGAGGAAGATGAAGAGCTTATCATTTATTACCTGTATTTAAAAGCCCAATCATATAAAAAAGCAGGCATGACAGAAGAGCATTTGAATAGTCTGAAAAAAATACTGGAATATTCCGTTTATACGAATAATAAATATTTCATTAAAGCAAAAGAAGAATTACAAAATGAAGAATAATATACTTTTATTAATGCTGATCCTGATACCTGCTGTATTATCCTCGGTTACCCCGTTAGCTGCGCTAACAGCCGGGACCAATTCCGGAAATGATCTTTATTTTCAGGAGGTTGAAACCCTGAACCTGATCACAAATTACCGGTTTAAAGCGGATACACAAATAATCAAACAGGATGATACCGGTTCTGAAGGGAAAATATCCAGGGCGGAAATCTCTTATGGTAAAAACGAAAATCTGGATGCGCAGATAATGATCGCCGGAGAAACATCGCAGATCGATTATATCATTGAATATAACAGGTTTAAGATAAACAGCTACCAGGTAGGAGGCAATACTATTTATAATTCGTTATATGGATATGACAACCTGCGATCCGGTGTTAATTTACTTAAAGCAAATGATTATATGCTGAACCTTGCATTTGACTACCAATACGGTTTTGCCGGTCTTCACGGTAACACAAATTTCAATAATCAGATAAAAAGGAACCTGATCTTTTCACCCGAATTTAAATATTTCTTTTCCGAAAAATCATATTTTAACTTTAAATTTGATTTTTCAGACCTGTATATCAATTATGAAAATGCAGAGAACAGCCTTAAAAACAAGTATTCTTTTTTACAGACTAAAATTACATATAAAAGAGTCTGGTCATCCATCAACTCTTTTCAGATAGAATTCCATACTATTTCGGATTCGCTTAATATAGATAAAACCTATAATAATAATGTTGCAACTGCAGGTATATTTGACCGGTTTGCCATGTCAAAAAAATTGATGATAGATCTTGGCTTAAAAATTAATGTGAATAAAAACTATCCCTTTGTCATATCACCATCCGTGGATCTCTTTTTCATATTTAAACATTTTAATATACAGATAGGTTATGACAGGTTATATGATTATTTAAATTCTTTTGAAATAATTAATAAAAATAAATTTTATAAATTTTACAAAAAGAGCGAACCACTGCTCAATCATAATTTTCGGATGATACTCTATATTTATTTTACAAAAAATGTAACATTCAATATAAGCTCTTCATACAACCAGGCATCCAATTATCCCGAATCATTCCAGGATAAGGATGAACTTTTTCAATTACAACTAAAAGACAACATCAAATATGCGAGAATTAATCCTGAACTTATGATTGATTTAGCCGGAGATTTAAAGTTAAATTTGAATTATATTTATATCCCCTATAAAGATCCCGGCAAATTATCCGATCTGATAGTAAATACTGCAGAAACAGCTCTGATATATGACAGTAAAAAAATTAAATCAGGCTTGATATTAAAATATCAGGATATAAATTATTTTATTGATAATAAAAATAATTATACTATTATTAAACCGAATATTTTTATGAATATTTATTTAAAGATTTATCTCACGGAAACATTTGGTTTAATGATAAAAGCTGAAAATTTAACGGATAAAGAGATTATCAAAACACCAGGATATCCGGAATTTGAAAAAATATTTAATATAGGGATAATTGCAGAGTTCTAATTATGGATGGAAAAAAGATCGAATTAAAGAAAAAGAAAAAAGAAAAAATAAACCCGAAATTCATTTCTTTCGGAATTACTCTATTGTTGGCAGTAGTTCTGCTGATACTTCTGTACCTTTATTTTTACTACTATTTTTTTGGCGGCAGGATCAATACCTATGTAGAAAAAAAAGAGATGATATCGATCCTTTTCATCGGACTGGATGATGCAGATGATCATAAAAAAGCAGATACACTCCTCTTGGGGCTTTATAATCCTCCTACAAAACGCTTCGGCCTTGTTGCTCTGCCCCGTGATCTAAAAGTGGAGGTAGAAGACAGGGCCGGCTTAAAGACCATGAAGATCAATTCCCTCTATTCAAAATACGGATCCGGGAAGCTTTTAAAAATAGTCAGAAATTTAACCGGAATTGATGTAAAATTTCACGTTGCCATGGAAATCTCTGCTCTGGTAAAGATCATAGACCTTATTGGAGGCGTCGAATTGTATATCGATAATGAGATGAAATATGTCGACAAAGCGGCAAATCTTTTTATTGAACTCCCTAAGGGTATTATCAAATGTGACGGACTTAAAGCAATGGAATTCATCAGGTACAGAAATGATGACCGGGGAGACATGGGTCGGATCGAACGGCAATATGAATTCATTCTAAACCTCTTGAAGAAAGCCGTCATTCAAAAAGATCTATTATCGAATTTACAGTTGATCAAGATACTTTATAAAAATGTTGATACCAACCTTAATTTTAAGGACATTATTAATCTGATAAGATATTCTTCACATGCAGATTTTAATAATGTCGATATGATCAAAGTTCCGGGAAAGTTTCTCAATCTTTACGGTACAAGGTATATAGAACCGGATATCACGAAATCAAAAAGAGTAATATCAAATTTTATAAAAAAAATGACATATACCATATCAGATATCATCCCACAGGAAATAAAAGTACAGGTACTTAACGGAAGCGGTAAAGGAGGAGTTGCGAAAAGAATTCGGGATAAACTTGTAAGAAATGGTTATAATGTTGTGGAATTCGGGAATGCCGAGTCGCAGGATTATGAAGAGATGCTGATCCTTGACAGAAGCGGAAATATGAAAAAAGCTTTAAAAGTAGCCTCCCTTTTAAAATGCAAAAATGTTTTTCCAAAGATCAATAAATTCATTTTAATTGATTCAACTATAATCGTAGGAAAGGATTATAAAAAATACTGGTAAGCTTAAAAATATTTATAAATGATTAAAAAAATAATCCGCATAATAGTTAAACATCTGGATAGTAAAAAAGCTGAAAACATCGTTACACTGGATATTAAAAAAATAACCACTATTAGCGATTATTTTATTATTGCCTCTGCTAATTCTGAAACACATTTAAAAACTCTGGCCAAGGATACCGCAAGCATGTTAAAAAAGGAATTTAAATATATACCGTTAAATCCCATTACAGAGGATGATAAGAATTGGATCTTACTGGACTATCAGGATTTTATTATACATCTGTTTCTTGAAGAGACACGTGTATATTATAATCTGGAGGACCTCTGGTTTGAGGCAAAAAAGATATGAGTGATATTCCTAAAAAAGAGATGGAATATCTTGACAGTAACAACAAGTTAAAGCTTATAAGCAACCTCTATAAGGTCACCTCTTCCACTCTAAATCTCAATCAGCTCCTCTATCTGATCATGGATATGACATTGACTAATCTCAATGCTGAAGTCGGAAATATCATCTTAAAAGATAATGAAGAGAAACTGTATTCCAAAGTTGTGCTTGGATTATCGTTAAATATTATTAATGAACTGGAATATAATAATAAAAAACTTATCAATTACATCTTTGAGACTAAAAAGCCTTTACTTATTAAAGACTACAGTAAAAAATTCAACAGCCCGGAAAAGCTTAATATAAAGTCGATCCTGTGTTCTCCCTTAAAAACGAAAAAAAGAATTATTGGGATAATATTTCTGATCAACAAGAACATTGATAATAAAATGTCAAACTTTGATCAGAATGATCTGGATATTTTAAATATTATTGTGAATAATATTGCATTCTCAATAGAAAATGCTCAGCTATATGAAGAAGTTTTAAATATTAAAAATTTTAATACAAATATTATCAACAGTATCTCTACGGGTGTTCTTACGACAGACCTGTACGGTGACATTTTATCAATTAATGACTCAGCTGAATTTATTTTTGACCTGAATCAAAAAACAAAATATGTCAACAAGAATATATCAACTATCATCCAGAATCTTAATAATAAAGAAGTGATCATTGAAGCTCTTAAAAGGAAAGAAAACCTTCTAAATCTCGAATCAAAACTCCGGTTGAAAGACGGGACAGAAAAGATACTCAATATATCGATCTCCGTATTAAATGATATGCACAGGGAAATCATCGGATTCGTTCTTTCCACTGATGATATTACTGAAAAAAAAATGCTGGAAAGACAGGTTTTAAGAAATGAACAACTGGCTGCGCTGGGAGAATTGTCTGCGGGTATAGCACATGAGATCAAAAATCCTTTAACTTCGATCAAGGGTTTCGCACAAATACTGCCAAAAAAACTGGATGACAAGAAATTCCTTATTAAATTCAGCAGTATTGTTAAAACAGAAGCGGAACGTCTGAATAAATTTATCGATGACCTGCTGCAGTTTTCAAAACCAAAATCTAAAAAATGGAAAAATCATTCTGTAACGGGGATCATCAATACGGTTATTGATCTGATGCGTTTTCAGTTAAAAGAGAATAATATTAAAGTGAAGAAAGACCTGTATGCCATGCCTGATGTTTATTGCGACCCCGGACAGTTGAAGCAGGTCTTTATAAATATTATATTAAACTCTCTTCAGGCGCTGGCGGAGAACGGAACGATGGAATTCAGAACCAGGCTTCTTATCCGCAAATCACCTGAAAATCTGTACTATGAATACATTGCAATCTATATTATTGATAACGGGAAAGGTATACCTAAAGCCATTCAGAATAAACTATTCAATCCATTCTTTACAACTAAATCCGAAGGAACAGGGCTGGGTCTTTCCATAACATACAGGATCATATCAGAACATAAAGGATTTATAGAATTATTTTCTAAAATAAATGAAGGAACGACCTTCATCATATATTTGCCCACAGTAAATAACTGGAAAAAATAGGCTTGATATTTAAATAATTTTTACCGGAAGGATTTCATTATTTAATTAATTTTTCCTGATATTAATTAATTAATTTCTTGACAGATAAATATAATTGAATATATTAAATTGTCTTATGTAAAAGTCCAATCCACCTATTGACAATTATTTATTAAATAACAGGTGATAAATGAAATATACGGTATTGATCGCTGATGATGAAATAGGCATTAGAGAACTACTGAAAGAACTGTTGAAAAATGATTATAATATTCTACTTGCGGAAGACGGCAATAAGACCATAAAATTATTGAATGAAGAAAATCCCGATGTTATTATTCTTGATATACGAATGCCTAAAAAGAATGGTATTGCCGTGCTTGAGCATATCCATAAAAAAAATCTAAAAGCTATCCCTATTATTATTTCCGCTGACAAAGATGTTCAGACTGCCATAAATGCAATGAAACTGGGAGCTTTCGATTATATTGTCAAACCTTTTGAAAATGAGAAGATCTTCAATCTTATAAAGAATGCCATTGAAAAGCTTTCATTAAAGAGTGAGGTGGAATATCTTCGTACTGAATTGAAGAAACAGTACAGTTTTAAAAATATTGTAGGCATGTCCACTGAAATGGAAGAGGTTTATAAACAGATCAATAACATCCTGGATAATGATGCAGTTGTCCTTATTACTGGAGAAAGCGGAACAGGGAAAGAATTAATTGCCAGGGCTATTCATTTTAACGGAAAACGGAAAGATTACCCGTTCATCCCTGTTGATTGTGCTTCCATACCGGAGACCCTGATAGAAAGCGAACTCTTCGGTCATGAAAAGGGTGCCTATACAGGTGCCATGAATAAAAAAATAGGTAAATTTGAATTATCTAATTTTGGGACCATCTTCCTGGATGAGATCGGTAACCTTAAGCCCGAAGTTCAATCAAAACTGTTAAGGATCCTGCAGGAGCAGGAATTCAGCAGAGTCGGAGGAAATGAAAAGATCAAAGTGGATGTAAGGATCATCTCCGCAACAAATGCCGATCTGTTAGGACTTATCAAGGAAAAACAATTTCGCGAAGACCTTTTTTACAGGTTAAATGTGGTTCCTATCAATCTTCCTCCCTTGCGTGAAAGAAAAGGGGATATTCCTCTATTAACACAGCATTTTCTTGAAACGTTCAATAAAAAATTTAATAAAAAAATTAAGATCCTGAAAGATGCCGTTGATTCTTTTAATCAATACAATTGGCCCGGTAATGTAAGGGAACTTGAAAATACGATCCAGAGGATGATCCTGACCTGTCCGACAGACACCATCACATCAAATAATTTGCCTGAAAATATTTTACACTCAGAAGAAACAAGTGGGTTAACCGGCTTTCAAACCGGGATCACCCTGGATGAAAACGAAAAGATCGTTATAAAGAAGACATTGATAGCTAATAATATGAACATCAGTAAAACCGCTAAAGTTCTGGGAGTCACAAGAAAGACTCTGCATAACAAACTGGATAAATATAATGATCTGAAGAAACTGATCAAAAAGAAAAAAAGCAGCTAATCGTTGTATTCCTTCATCAGCTTTTTAAAGTCTTTTTCTTTCCTTAAATTTTCAAGGTCCGGATCATTCAAAGATTCTTTAATTTTTCCTTCTGTAAAATAAGGCAACCCTTTTTTATAGTACTTTAAAGCCATCCCCACCTCTTTCTTTCTGGAATACAGACAGGCAAAATTATAATATGTGTCACTTACATCTATGCGTATGCTTAAAGATCTCTTAAGATGATTTTCAGCCTTTTCATACTCTTTTTGAGTAATATAAAGGGCTCCAAGATTATTATATATCCGCACATCACTTGATTTGATCTTTAACGCTTCTTTAAGAATGTTTATGGATGCAGAAACATCTCCATCCTGAAATTTATTCATGGATCTCTCAATTAATGAATTGATCTTTATTATTGGTTCGATCCATTTTTTAACATCCTTCATTCCTCCATTATTTTTATAATAGCTATAAAAACTGTATGCATGGTCATAATCTTTAATAAGGATATCATCATGCAGAAGCCCCAGATAATAGTATGTCTCTAAAAAATCTTTATTATCAGGATCATATTTCAGCACCTGCATAAAATGTTTATATGACTTGCCATATTCTTTGATCTGAAAATAAGCAATACCTGCTGCATAATGGGTCCTTACATAATAAGGAATACTACTAAAGGCTTTTTCAAATTTTTTGATCGCCTCTTCATAGTTTTTCTTTTTAGCCAGTTTAACACCCTGATTATGAAAATATAATCCATTCTGTAATTCTTTAAACTCTTCATCCGATGTAGCATACTTCAGGTGAACGATATTATATATCCATTTCTTGACCTGTTCCAGCTTCTCAGCCTTCCCGTCCCCGGTCTCAAGATATTTTATATAATAAACAAGTGCGTTCCGGTAATCATGCAGATACTGATCATATATGACCCCAATATTCAAATACGATTGAAGAAATAAAGGATTCTTTTCGATCGAAAGTTTATATTCATGAAGTGCCTTCTCATACATTTTATTCTTTAGAAAGACATTACCTCTCTGGTATGCCTTATAATATGCTTTATCCTCTTCTGCTGAGTACAGTACTGACATTATCATAAGTAACAAGAACAGAAATAAAGAAACTTTTTTAAACAAAAATTACCCTCTTAGTATCACCGAATGGATGATCTTTTATTTTATAGGATAAAAATGCAGTTTACCGGTCTCAGGAAGGTCTCCAATGATCGGAGCTGCATATTTTATAAATTCTTCAGTAATAAAATTATTTTCCTTATTCATATAATTATCAGGAAGATCTTTTGTTACTTTGGCTACATTCTTCAGTTTAGTCAATCCGAAATCGATTTCATATCCGCTTCCTTCTTTTCTGTTAATAGTTACACTGCCGTCAATATCGCCCTTCATGGCATACTTGACTGCCCACTTCCCGGCTTCCCTTGCTTCCCGTGAGTCATTTTCCGAAATAATTGTAGGAAAATGCCTCTGACCGTAACCCAGCGTATCCGACCTTACCCGCAATTTCTTGTTTAGCTTTGTTCCCAGGA
>Ga0180007_10007187_pt1 | contig 10601 bp, 6 predicted proteins | sample MM_PC_MetaG_FD_121122 | JGI IMG/M metagenome (GOLD analysis project Ga0180007, IMG submission 121122) | Groundwater microbial communities from the Aspo Hard Rock Laboratory (HRL) deep subsurface site, Sweden - MM_PC_MetaG | ecosystem: Environmental > Aquatic > Deep subsurface > Groundwater...
TACATATTTAGTTTTAAAGAAGTCGGTTGTTCGGCCAAATATGGTAGCAGTTCTTTGTCTACGCCGTAATAGTTTAAAAGCGTAGAAGATCGGGCGGGACAGGAGTTTCCAACAATTGATTTTCCTAGCCCTTTAGTTTTATACAAAAAATTCATAAATTCAAATCGGGCTTTCTTAACACGATTTGCGAAATTTGTAAAAGTTTTAAGTTTTCCAAGGCCAAATTCTTTTTCCAATTTCAATAGTTTTTTAACTTGATGACTGATTGGTCGATTTTTGCCTTTTGTAGCATAGACACGGATATTTCCCCCATACCTGTCACCCCTTTCTACATCGCTTACTGTGAAATCATATTGGTCAAAAAGTGTAACGAGAGATTTTAACGAGTAAGTTCTTAAATGTTCATGGTAAATAGTATCAAACTGTCCTCCCTTAATGACATCTAAAAGATAGTGAGTTTCATTAATAAATACACCGTTATCTCTTAATAAATGATAAGCACCTATGATAAACTCACCAAGTGTCTGCATATGGGCAAATGTATTTGTTGTTATTATCAAAGAAGCAGGTCCATATTTTTTCCTGATTTCTTTGGCTGTTTTGATATCAAAAAACTTTTGCACAGTTGTAATATTGTTTGCATTTGCAATTTTTGCAATATTGGTGGGTTCAACTCCCAAGATTTTAATTTTTTCCTTCAGAAAGCCTTTTAATAAGGTACCGTCATTTGAACCAACGTCTACAACTAAATCCTTTGGAGTTAATTTGTATTTATTAACAAGGGCTAATGCAATACTTTCCTGATATACTGCGAGTTCTTTTGTAATACCGCTTCTGTAAGGATAATCCGGGTGATAAACCACTTTTCCGGAAACACAATAGTCTATTTGTACTCCGCTACAAACTTCACACCAGATCATTCTTAAAGGATAAGTTTTTTCCGGTTCATTAAGAGTTTTTTCCGTTAATAAACTATCACATAGCGGTTGATGTCCCAGATCCAAAATAATGTGAAGCTTACTGGAATTACATATCTGACAGTTAGCAATGTATCCAGTTTTAATTAGATGATGTTTAGGGTAACTTAGACTCATAGCCCGATTCCTTTATAGATAATTCCGGCTTCCAAAAAAGAATATTTATCATATATTCTTCTTCCATCTATAACAATTGGTCTTTTCATATTCTTTTTAAAGAATTGGGCAGACAATTTTTTGTATTGTACCCAGGCAGTTACTAAGATAACTGCGTCTGCATTTTTTACTGCTTCTTGCGCTGAATTACTTAAAGCAACTGATAATTTAGCAAGTTGTGGTGGGATTTTTTCCTGATAAGCTTTTGGATCATGACAAGCGACAATAGAACCTCTTAAAAGTAATTCTTCAATGATAAGCAATGCTACAGATTCCCGAATATCGTTTGTATCAGCTTTAAAGCTAAGGCCTAAAACAGCAATTTTTTTATTTTTTAGATTTCCTAATGCCTTTTCCAAAAGTAGAATAATTCTTTTTGGTTGGGTTTGATTGATTGCAATAACACTATTTAAAAGATTTGCCTTAACCCCCAACTCAGTAGCAAAGCTTGCTAAAGCCCTTGTATCTTTTGGAAGACAACTGCCTCCATAACCACATCCTGATGAAATGTAGTTTAAAATTCCAGGTCTAATCCTTTTTTTACCATCCAAAGGGCTTAATCTTCTGTCCAAATGAACACATTTCCACACATCAACAATATCTATTTTACCGGTGTTTTCTGAAATTCTGGCAATCTCATTTGAATAGCTAATCAGTGTAGCAAGGAGTGCATTGGATGCATATTTTGTCATCTCCGCTGTCCAAAGATTTGTAAATATTATCGGGCAGGAAAATTTTGAATAAATTTTTGCAAACTCTCTACCGCTTTTTTCATCAACTTGGCCAATAACAATTCTATCAGGATTGCTTGCATCTTCTAAGGCATTACCTTCTCTTAAAAATTCTGGATTCATACATAAACCAAATTCTCCAATTTTTTTATGTGAATATTGTTCCAATATTGGCTTGACAACGTTCTCTGTTACTCCTGGTAAAACAGTAGATTTAATCACAATAACTTGATATTTTTTTGATTTTTGCATAATCTTGCCTATTTGGATAGATGCTTTTTTAATTGCGGATAAGTCGATTTTATTATTAACTGTTGGTGTTCCAACGGCAACGATGATGATATCAGATTCCAATATGGCATCCTGAAGATTTTCTGTAGCTTTAAACAAACCTTTTTTTAATACATCTTTAAGGGATTGATCCAGGCGAGGTTCATAAAAGGGTGATTTACTACTATTAATTGCTGAGACTTTATTATTGAATTGATCAATACAAAAGATTGTATGGTTAGCTTGGGCAAGTGAGATTCCAGTAATCAGTCCAACATAACCTGTTCCTACAATGGCAATTTTCATTGTGATTCCTTATACCAAAGTAATGTATTTAATAATCCTTCATCCAGTGATATTTTGGGATAAAATCCTAAATCTATCCTCGCTTTCGTTATCTGAGGACACCTACGGTTTGGGCTATCTGTTAAGTAATTTTGGTCTTCACTTTTTTTCCTAACTACTTTTCCTAAGTAACCTAAATGTTTTTCTGCCAGATCTTTCATTTTTTCTGCTAGATCGTACATAGAAATTTCCTCTTTCTCAACACCGATATTATAACTTTCAGCATTTTTCCCTTTGATCAATGCTTTTATATATCCAATGATGGCATCAGCTATATAGCAGAACGTTCTGGTGGGAGAGCCTTGAGATAGAAGGGCAATATCTTTATTTGCTAAAATATCGTTTGCAAAATCCGGGATGACTCTTCCATCATTAATCTTTAAACCAGGCCCGTAATTATTAAAAGGTCTAACTATTTTTATGGGAAGATTGAAAACCTTGGAAAAATTTACACAAAGGGTTTCGCCGAATCTTTTTGACTCGTCATAGCAGGCTCTAGGACCGGTACAAGAAACATTTCCTCGATAAGTTTCAGGCGTTGGAATATTGCCTTCCGTAGGATCTCCGTAAATTTCGCTTGATGAAAAAAACAGTAATCCTTTAACTTCTTTTTTTGTTTTTTTCCTTTTTAGCATATATTCCAGGATATTATAAAGACCTTGTACGTTTGCGTTAATTGTTTCTATAGGAAACTGACGATAAAAGATAGGAGAGGCAATAGAAGCTGCATGAACAATATAATTAAAGATTTGATCTGAAGTTGGTTTAAATCTGCTGATATCTTCTTCAATGATTTTTATATCATTACTTTTAAGCCAGTCCGGTACTCCTTTTGAGAAAGTATCTAAAGCATAGACAGTGATTTTTTTTCTGGGGTAAAGATTATTCCATGCTAAGATTGATTTGATAAAATAATATCCTAAAAAACCATTAGCTCCTGTAAAAAGAACGGTATTCTCACTTAAAACATCAAATTCTTCTGTTGTTTCTTTGTGAATATACTCTAAATCCTTTTTCTCTATGGGATTTTTAATAAGGGCCATTACCTCCAAATCCTCCACTTTGGATCTTCATCCCACAGATTATTTAAATCACTAACATCGTTATAGGTGTCCATAGAATGCCAAAAACCATCATGGATATAAACAGAGAGTTGTTTCGCGTTGATCAGTCTTTTAATTGCCGGATGTTCAAACTCACCTACTCGAAGATAAGAGAAAAACTCTTTTTTGAAAACCATAAACCCTCCATTAATCCATTCATTCAATATAGGCTTTTCGGAAAATTCCTGGATTATATTATTTTTATCAATAGTTAGAAGTCCGTATTTACTTCTTGGATGTACGCCGGTAACTGTTCCTACAAGATTGTGTTTTTTATGAAATTTAACTAAACCTTCAATATTTACATTAGAAACTCCATCTCCATAAGTGACCATAAAATCATTATCAGTTTCTGGAATAAAATCTTTTATCCTAAGTATTCTTTCTCCTGGTAAAGTCTCTGCACCAGTATCTACAAAAGTGATTTTAAAATCGTCTTTATTACTAGAGTTATTTTTGTGAAGTTTAATAAAACCAGTTTTAGTAGAGAGAGTAAAGTTATCAGCCAGATACTTTTGATTTAAAAAATAATCTTTTATGTAATCACCTTTATAGCCTAAGGCAATAATAAACTCATTAAAGCCATAATGGGAAAATATCTTCATGATATGCCACAGAATTGGTTTATTACCAACTGTTACCATTGGCTTAGGTTTAAATTCAGTTTCTTCTTTAAGTCTATATCCAACTCCGCCACATAAAATAACAACTCTCATGATCATACCGATTCTAACGGAAGGTTTTATTAGAAGTCAAGGTGGTGTATTATCATTATTGTTTTTGATGATTATGAAAAAAACTAAAATATATATCTTTGCTTTAGCGGCAACAGGTAGTGGGATTTCCGGAAGTGACCGGATTTTTATCGAGTTTGCCAGGAGGTGGAGTAAGATTTGTCCTATTGAGATTTATGTTTGGGAAGAAGGGTACAAGATGTGCCAAAGTCAAAATTTAAATTCATCAAATATAAAATATCTTGTATCAAATATGGAGCCATGGAAAAATTTTGGATTTATTGTTAATTATATAGGTAGGATAATAGAAGGGATTAAGATTGGATTAACTCTCAAAACGAAAGAAGACACCCGGATAGTGATTTACTCTGCTTCTGAATTTTGGATGGATTCTTTACCTGCCTTTATCCTAAAAATTAGGAATTCTAATATAAAGTGGGTTGCTGCCTGGTATCAAACAGCCCCGTTTCCATGGAAGGGCTATTCGGAAGGAAACAGAGGAAACAAGTATCACTTTTCTGCTTTGATCTATTGGTTGATACAGTTTCCTATAAAGAGCCTGATTAAAAAACAGGCTAACCTTGTTTTAATAAATAATGAAGAGGAAAGGAAAGTTTTTCCAAAATTAAGCGGGAAAGAGAGGGCAGTGGTGGTATTCGGTGCTGTTGATATAAATAAGGTAAAAAAGTGGAAGGAGAAATTAGGAAATCAACCTAAGATTTATGATGCTGTTTTTCAAGGCCGTTTTCATCCTCAAAAGGGGGTAGAGGAGTTAGTTGATATATGGAAGCAGGTTGTAGCCCATAAGCCCGGAGCTAAACTAGTTATGATAGGTGACGGTTCATTAATGGATACCGTAAAATTAAAAATTAAGAATAAAAAGTTAGAAGATAATATTATTTTGACAGGATATCTATTTGATGGTGAGGAAAAATACCGGATTTTTTCACAGAGTAAATTAGTAGTCCATCCGGCTTTTTTTGACAGTGGAGGTATGGCTGCTGCAGAAGCGATGGCTTTTGGCTTGCCTTGTGTGGGTTTTGATTTAAAATCCTTTAAATCTTATTACCCTGAGGGTATGGTAAAGGTAGGAAGTGGAGATATAGAGCTTTTTGCGGAATCTGTAGTAGAATTGTTAAATAATTCAAAGAAAAGAGTTAGCTTGGGAGCACGAGTTTTAAAAATGATAGAAAAAAAATGGTCATGGGATATGAGGGCACAGCAAGTTTTTGCTAAAATTAATTCTAATTGGGTTAATCAGGTAGGGTCCAAAAAATATGAAGATACTTGATAATTTAAAACTTAAACTCCCCTTTTCTTATATGCGGCTTTTAAAAGCCACAATCGGTGATGCCAAAACAATCCTGGATTTAGGTTGTGGGGATGGAGCTTTAATGGAACTTCTTTCAAAAGGGGAGAAATGGCAAATAACAGGAATAGATATCTACGGGAAAGATATTGAAAGTGCCAAGAAACGTAATGTTTACCAAAGACTAATAAAAGGGGATCTTTTAAAGACAATTAGCAATAACAATTTAAAGTCTAAATATGATGTTGTATTTTTCTCTCAAGTAATAGAACATGTTACAAGGAATCAAGGGGAAAAAATACTGAATGAAATTGAAAAATTGGCAAGAAAAAGAATTATTGTAGGAACACCCAGAGGATTTATGGAGCAACCACACGAATTTTTAGATGATAATCCCCACCAGGTTCATAAGTCTGGATGGAGTATCGAAGATTTTATTTTAAGAGGGTACAAAGTACATGGGGTAGGATTTATGCTTGTCTGGTCCTATCATGGATTAGGTAGAAATGCCAATATTTTTAGGATGATTATATCAACTATTATTTCTTATCTGATGTCGCCGATTGTTTATTTTTTCCCAATACTTGCTGCAGGTATTATTGCCACAAAGGAGAAGCAGAAAGTAAAAAATGTCTAAGACAGCTAGAGGTAAATTACCCTTTATATCTATAGTGATTGCAAACTATAATGGAGAAAGTTATTTAAATACTTGCCTTACAGCAGTCCTGAATTCTTCTATAAAACAGTATGAAGTTATAGTAATTGATAATAACTCTAATGACTCCAGTGTTAAGATTGTTAATAAATTTATAAAAAAAGATTCAAGGATTAGATTACTCAAGAATGAAGTTAATTTAGGAGTTCCTGCCAGTAGGAATAGAGCTATTTCGAAGTGTAGAGGAGAAATAGTTATCCTTTTGGATAATGATACAGAATTAAAAAAAGATTCCCTAGCACAATTGATTAAACCTTTAATAAACAATAAAGAGGTTGGTGCTGCCCAGGCTCTTTTAATTGATTTTGAAAATAGAAATCTAGTGCAAATGGCCGGTGGTCATCTAATTCCACAGGCTATTTGGCTGATGGGTTTTTACGAAAGAAGTGTTTATAAAGATATAAAGTCCAAGCTAAAACTTTCAAATATAATTGCAATTTCTGCAGCACTAGCAGTTAAGAAAGAGGTGCTTGATAAAATCCATAACTATGATAGTTTGCTCTATAATTATACAGATGATTTGGATCTTTCCTGGCGAATTTGGATTGCAGGATACAGGGTAGTTCTTGCACATAATTCGATTGTTTATCATTACACAAAATCAGTAGCGAAGCGTATAAATATAGGTGCAAACAATTTTGATATCTATTTTCAGCTTTCCAAGAATTCGTTTAGATCGATGTTAAAAAATTACGAAATTAAAAATGTAATCAGATATTTGCCTCTTTCTATTTTTGTAAACTTGGCACGGGCAATCCTGGTACTTGTAAGACGTGGGGACATTTCTGCACTCCTTGCAACTCTTTACAGTATTTGGTGGAGTGTAAAGAATTTAGCCAATACAATACAAAGCCGTATTAATACTCAAAGGAGCAGAAGATTCAGCGATGAATTTATTATGAGAGAGGTTTTTGTTAATGGTAGCTTATTGGATATATATAATAGAAATTATAGAAGCTCAAAACTATTATGGTAAAAAGAATTAAAATACTTTCTCCCATCCTTTTCCTGGTTGTGTCTGCAGTATTAATATGTTCATGGTTTAGGGAGGGATTTATATATGGTGGTGGGGATACAGGATTGCCTTTATATAATCCAAAGATTATGGCTTCTATTGCAAGCAACATCTGGTGGGAATCTCTGGCTCCGGGTATTCCTGTAGCTCAAGGTTTAACTTCAGTTCCACTGCTTTTCTTTTTATCTATCTTTCAGGGGTTTGGGGCAAGCCCTGTTGTAATCCAGGCCTTGTTGTTCTTTATACTCCTTTTTCTGATGGGATATGGTATGTATCTTTTAGCTTTTAATATTTTTTCTAATTTCTCTGAAAAATCAAGGTATCTTTTAGCTTTCTCTGCAGGAGTATTTTATCTGTTTAATCCCTACATGATGGTCCAAATCTGGCACAGGTTTATCCATAACGCCTTTGTTTTTGCGGCATTTTTACCCTTTTTGGTATTAACCTGGCTCTGGTGGATTAGAAAACGTCAGCTTAAGTTTCTACTGCTTTTTCTAATTGTAAATTTCCTGGCTGTTTACGTCTATGGAACTATTGCCTTTATAGTCCCTGTTTGGACACTGCTATTTTTTTTAACTTTACTGGAAGGTTTAGTACCCTGGAAAGGGAAAAAAGTTGCCCTAAAGCTAGCAGTTGCTTTTTTTGCTGGTATATTTTTTTGGCTTTTAACCAATAGCTGGTGGCTTATCCCTACCTTTAGTATCAGCCCTGCCTTATTTGTTAGTCAGCACACAACAGATGATAGCCTAAGCGTATTGATGGATCTTTCTTGTCAGACCATCCTCCCATATATATTGCGTCTTATTAACCCCTTTTATTTATATTGGTATGCTGACTGGGGAAGTATCTATCAAAATCCATTCTTTATTTTTATATCATGGCTTTTTGTCCCGGTAGTATTGGTAGGCTTTATTAAAGGCTTAAAAGAAAAAGCATATGTTTTATGGAGTATATTATTTTTGATATTGCTATTTTTAGGTAAAGGAGCTGCAACTCCTTTTAACTTTCCGTATATATTTGGATTTTCCCATTTTTTCCCTCTTGGAGTAGTTAGAAATCCTTTTGAAAAACTTGCTATTATATTGCCCCTAATTTATGCTATCTTGTTTGCTTTAGGGCTACAATATTTGTTAATAACGTTAACCAGGAGAGTTGGTAAACCTAAAACAATTCTTTTTTTAGCAATTTTTACCTTTCTTCATATGGTGTTTTTGTGGCCTATGTTTGCAGGGAAACTATTCGGTACTCTGGATAAGCAGAATTCCGTTAAAGTTCCTCAAAGTTATACTCAGACTGATGAGTGGATTAAACAAGATATTAAAAATGTTCCAAGTATGGAACAAGGAAGAATTCTTCATCTACCGCTACCTCAGACAGAAGATGTTACATATAACTGGCAGTATGGTTATTCCGGAGTAGAACCATCAGCTGCTATCTTTACCTCTTTGCCTTCAATTGCCAGAGGGTTGAATATTCCCAGAATTAATGATGCTCTATCTGGTCTATCGCTCATATTTCATAAGCCCTATGCTGCTAACAATCAGGCTGTTATTTTAAAGATGCTACAGGATTTCAGTATTAAATATATAGTTTTGCATAAAGATATTGAGTGGTTAGGGGGAGAGCTTTACGATCCGTTAGAGACAGGAACTATTCTTGATAGATTGGAATTTTTGGAAAAATCCGAAAGATTTGATAACTTAACTGTTTATAAATTAAAACCAGGATATTTTAGCCCGAAAATACTTATTTCTGATAATATTGAGTTACTCAATCCTTCACAAGAAAATCTCTTTTGGCCATGGGTGATTACAACCTCTTCAGCACAGATGATTAACAGTATTAATAACGAAGATAATGTTTTAAGCGGTGCTAAGAAGCTTGTAATCTTTGCAGAGGAATCAAGAATAATTAAAAATTTGGAAGTACCAAAATTTAATGGCAATCTAGATAATTTTAACAGTATCAGACTGCTACCAAACTCATCACTCTATTTTTTAATCGAGATTAAAGAACGCTTAAGTCTTATAAATAAAAGTAAAAAGGATCAGCAGCAATGGAGGATAATCTTTGCTGAAAAGAGACTAGTAGAGATGTACAAGATTAAAAGAATGAAGGAATTAGGGTTTATAGATCAAAAAGCTGGAGAGCAGTTAATTATTTCATCAATGAGAAGATATGAAAAATTGCTTAAAGAGATTTTTAAAGATGGGTTAATAATTGACAATATTTTAATTGGAGTTCAGCAGTTTAGTGTTTTGGATGAATTCCGAAAACACATCAGTTTACTTAAAGAGTTTGGTCAAAGTTCCGAAGATGTGATTTTATTAATTAAGGAATACCTTGCTAAAAACGGTTTGTCACCAAAGTATCCACTATCAGATGAAAATGGTTTAGTTAGGGATTATGGGCAAGTATATATATTTAATGTTCCTGTTAAATCAACTTATGAGCTATTAATGAGTAATCCACAGGTGGAAAGCATATATCCTAATAATTTATCTGATTTGACTTTTCAAATTAATGAAAGTACCCAAAAATTTCAAAGGGAAGATAAAGGGAATTTAATGGTTTTTGGAAAAAAAGAAATGGAGCCGGGTGAATACCAAATAAGTATACCAAGATTATTTTCAACTGACTTGACACCCCCTTTTGCGGAATGGACTAAATCAGGTAATGTGGTATTTTCCGAGCAATCTGGCACAATTGAGATATCTTCCGAAAGACAAAGTGTTTCATATATAGAAGGTGATATCAACCCAATCTATGGAAGAGATACATATTTATTTGGTTTTGATCTTAGAATTCTATCTGGAAATAGAATAAGGGTACAAATCCTTCAAGATACAGATAAGGTTAATAAAGAAACAAAGAAAGTGTTACTAGGGTTTAATAATAACTATCTTCCGACCAATCTTGATAAAAACGGATGGAGTCATTTTGAGGCAATTGTAAAACTTCAGCCAACTACCCAGAGGGCGAAGTTAAAGATTCAGGTAGAACCTTGGGATGATTGTTTAACAGTTTTAAGTAATAAAGAAAGCTGCTCAAATGAGAAAGTAAGAAAGCAATATAACCGACCTTCTAAGTCTATTGTTAAAAATATAAACATTGTTAGACTTTTGGACAATGAATTTTTTTTAAGTACAAGTTTGTCAGATAGCCCTATAGCTATTCCCTCAGGGTCACTGCTCGAAGCAAAACAGATAAATCCGAGTGAATACTCCGGCAAAGTAAAAATTGACA
>Ga0180007_10007188_pt1 | contig 10601 bp, 13 predicted proteins | sample MM_PC_MetaG_FD_121122 | JGI IMG/M metagenome (GOLD analysis project Ga0180007, IMG submission 121122) | Groundwater microbial communities from the Aspo Hard Rock Laboratory (HRL) deep subsurface site, Sweden - MM_PC_MetaG | ecosystem: Environmental > Aquatic > Deep subsurface > Groundwater...
CATTTTCTGCAAGCTTTTGATATAAAATTACGCTTTTTCTTGCAGTTTTGAACATCAAAAAATATCAGTTATTAACATTAATATGTTGAATATCAACAATCTAAAACCTTATTAAGGATCGACGAATTAATATCTGGTCAGAAATTTCCTGATATTATTGCAAATAAATTTTACGGTATTGAAGTAAAAACTACAAAGCAAAATCACTGGACAACCACTGGTAATTCTGTACTTGAAAGTACTAGGGTTGAAGGCATTGAGCGTATTTTCATGCTCTTCGGTAAAATGGTTAACCCCGTTGAGTTTAAATGCAGGCCATATGAAGATTGCCTTTCAGAAGTTGTTGTCACACATTCTCCAAGATATTTGATAAATATGGATTTACCATCTGGTCACACAATCTTTGATAAACTTGATATTCCGTATGATACATTAAGAAATTACCCTAATCCAATAAAACCAATTACAGATTATTACAGACAATTTCTTAAGTCTGGTGAGGAAGTCTGGTGGTTAGACCAAGAAGAACCAAAATCAACTGGATTGATTATCAAACTTTGGAATAATTTACCTATTGAATCGAGAAAACAATATATGTTGAAATCAATGATATTATTTCCAGAGATTTTTAGCAATCGTCCTGATAAATTCAATCGGCTCGCTGTTTGGTTGGTTAATTCAGAAGGAATTGTGTGTCCAAACATAAGGGATGTTTTCACTGCAGGTGGACAAGGAATTATAGAGTGGAAGAAAAAACAATATTCTAGAATCCCTCAGATATTAATAAAGTTGTCAAACTCGATAGATGATTTAAAAATCATCTTAGACGAATTAGAAATTGATATTTTGGAGAAGTACTGGAATTTGTCAATTAAAAACAAAGTGAATGATTGGCTTGGGTTGATTAATGAAAACTCAAAAAAAATAAAGTCCTTGAATTTAGAGGAATATTTAAAAGATAAATTTGCCAGGCCACAGTCGTAAGCACATTTGCAAGCCCGCACAAGCCAACGCTTAAACCAAAGGCTTGCAAAAGAGCTTCCGCCTCACCTGCCCAAGTAACCGCCTTTGAGGGCAGTTTTAGGATTGCCCACGCACAAAAAAACAAAATAAATTTGTGCTTCGTAGAAAGGTTTGTAATAATTAAAAATGACTTCAATAATATCGCTAATTAATTGATAAACAGACTTAAATGAATGAACACCAGCATACAACAAAGTGTATAAATCATTGGGCGGATAGGGCTAATTTCAAGGGCGTTACATTTAATAAAATTTGTAGCGGTTTGACAGGAAAGTGCTTCGAAATGCCCAACGCTTCATACACTAACCGTTGTGGCTCATTTCAAGAAGAAATACAGCTCAAACATGCAGATAAATGAGCCATAAAAACTATCTTTGTGAGCTAAATTATTCAGAATGCTTGATTCAAGAGAACAACAGATAATTGACTTTTTAAAGCAAAGAGGAGCCTGTTCTTCGAAAGAAGTTCACGATAATGTAGACATTTCTGTCAGTTATGCAACATTAAAAAGAGTTTTATCAAAGTTAATAACAGACAGTTATCTTGTAACTATTGGACAAGGGAAAGGAACGAAGTATACTATTTCCCCAACATTCGAGCTTCTGGCGCCAATTGATATTGAAAAGTATTATAAGGAAGAAATTGATGATAGAGTTATAAAAGAGAATTTCAATTTTTCAATTATTAACGAAGTTCTTGCGAAGAATAGTGTTTTTACTGAAACTGAATTAGAGAAACTCAACCTACTTCAAGCAAAATTTCGGAACAATATTTCACAACTATCAGAAATTGAATATAAAAAAGAGTTTGAACGATTAGCGATTGATTTAAGCTGGAAATCTTCGCAAATAGAAGGGAATACATATACATTATTGGAAACCGAGAGGTTGCTAAAAGACAGGGAAACAGCAGCTGGCAAAACTAAGGAAGAAGCGATAATGCTTCTGAATCACAAGGATGCATTGGATTTCATAATTGAAAACACCGATTATTTAAATCCATTATCTGTTTCAAAAATAGAGGATATCCATCGTATTTTAACCAAAGAACTTTTGGTAGAGCGAAATCTAAGAAAGCGCCGTGTTGGTATTTCAGGGACAAATTATCGTCCATTAGATAATGAATTTCAAATTTCAGAAGCATTAAGAAATTCTTGTGATGTAATAAACTCTAAGAAAAGTGTTTTTGAAAAAGCTTTGTTGGCACTAGTATTGATTTCATATATTCAGCCGTTTATGGATGGAAATAAAAGAACTGCAAGAATTGTGAGCAATGCAATTTTAATGAATGAAAAACATTGTCCATTATCCTTTAGAACGGTTGATTCTATTGACTACAAGAAGGCAATGTTATTATTTTACGAGCAAAATAATGTTTCCAAGGTCAAAGAGATTTTTATAAATCAATTTGAATTTGCTGTGAACACCTATTTCTAGAAATGAAAAACGAGCCACAAAATCATGCATAAAACATTGGGGTTTAAGTGATTAATTGAAGTATTCTGCCCCGCATCAATCCCGCCTTAGGCGGGATGTAACTTGACAGGAAATTACCCGCAATCGGCAACTTTTCATACCGCAACCGTCAGACTGTCTAAAAACCCATTCATCCGTACAGAAATAAATCATATTATTTTCGGTAAGAATTGCATGTATAAATTCAATAATAATTCGTAAATTGAATGCGTATACAACGCATTCAATGAAAGTCCAGCAAGGACACAACAGGGAGCAGCTGCACATCTTTCCGGTGAGTATGGAATCTGCCATCGGAACCGATAATGAGGTTCGGATGATTGAGCTGTTTGTTGAGGGGCTCGATTTGGGTTTCGCCCGGTTTCAGGCATGACCATACTGAAAACGGTCGTCCGGCCTATCATCCCAAAAATTTATTAAAGCTGTACCTCTACGGGCATATGAACCGCATGCGCTCCTTCCGTGAGCTTGAGAAAGATACAAGCGCAACATCGAAGTCATGTGGCTGCTCCGAGGCCTGAGCCCCGATCACAACACTGTAGGCTTCAACAGGATCGCGACCAATCAAAGCAACAATGAATGGGCGCTTTAATGCTTATAAATTAAATTTTCAGGCAATGTAGAAATATAAAGTCAGTCAGTTAACTTTGTGTGAAATTTTATTCCTGTTATGTATGGAAACTGGATTTTTGTCATTGTATTTCAGGATGTTCTACAAGCCGAAAGCTAGCTTCGAAAGCATCTTTAGCCAGGATAAAAGCCTGCAATACGGCTTCTTTGCATTGCTTGTTCCGGCAATCGGCTATACCCTGTTTTACATCATGGCCATGTATGCCGGTGGCTCGCCTTCATCTTTCAAGCCCTGGCTCGCTTTGCCAATTGAGGATTATTTCACCTACGACATCTTCCTTACCATACCGGGCTATTACCTCAGCTGGGCCGGCGCGTCGGTTACGGTATACCTGGTATCGGCGCTGATGGGTGGCAAGGCCAGGTTCGATCATATGCTGGCCATCACCGGCTTTGGCATTGGCGTGGCCACCTGGAGTTCGCTGCTGCACGACCTCACCGATGCCTTCTTAAGCGTCATTGGAGTTATCTCCATGCAGGAATATGAGCGCTTACTGAACGAACCCACTTTCTGGCGTGGCTTGTTATGGACCCTCTATTCACTCTACTTCATCTGGTTTTTAACCCTGTTTACGATCGGGATAAAAACCGCCCAGCGCTTTAGCCTGCTAAAATCGGTGATCATCGCCTTCATTGGGCTTGCCACCTTTCAGGTCATCCTGTTGATTTTTATACGCTAAGCCAAATCAGGCCCGGACAAAGCGGTAGCTAACAATGAATAATCAACAAATCTGTGAATAATATGGTTGTATTTGGAATCATTTGTGTGCTGTTGCTAAGCTATCTCCTGTTGATCAGGCCATGGCACCTGCATTGGGGAGCAACAAAGCAAGAGGTAATGTCAGCAATGCCGGGTGATGGCATTGTGCCTAAGCCCGACTTTAATGCCACCAGGGGCATTGGCATCCGATATCGCAATACTTTCTTTTAACATCCAATAAATGAGCCAATAACTGACTATGGAAAATGACATCATTGCCTACCTTTCAAAGTACATCCCTATCACTGAAGAACTGAAAGAAGCTATCATAAAAAGTGAATTTATCAAACGCTTTCGCAAGGGGACGCTTCTGCTCGAAGAAGGCATGCTTTCAAACGAATGCTTTTTCATCATAAAAGGATGTGTAAGATGTTTTTACATCAAAGATGGTGAAGAACGAACCACCGAATTTTACACAGAGGAGGAGGCAGTAACGCCATCGGCCTACGGACAGAAAATTCCTTCTGAATATTACATCGAATGCATCGAAGACACCATTGCAGGTGTTGGCACGCCCGAGTTGGAAACAGAGATGTACCGGAAGTTTCCACAGATAGAATCATTAAACCGGGCGCTGGGCGAGGCCATCATGGCAAAATTCCAGGATAGCTTTGCCGGGTTTAAGATGGCCTCGCCGGAGGAGCGTTACCTGAACCTGCTCAAAACAAGGCCTGATTTGTTGCAACGTGCACCCCAGCACCAGATCGCCAGTTACCTGGGCATTAAACCCGAATCGCTGAGCCGCATCCGCAAGAGAACCATGGCAAAGAAAAATTAGCATCAGCTTTATTCATCAACAGCCAAATGCGTTTAAAAATCGACAAATACCATTGATCATGCAGCAAAGCCTTTTCGACTTTATTGAACAATACATCATCCTCACAGAAGAAGAGAAAAAATGCATTACAGACCTGGATATTTTTCGCAGCGTAAAAAAAGGAACCCTCTTGTTAAGTGAAGGTCAGTGTTCGCGATCATCCATCTTTGTACTTAAGGGCCTGATCAGGACATTTTATATTGTTGATGGTGAAGAAAAGACAACGGAATTCTATGCTGAGATGGAGGGAATTTCACCCCCTTGCGTATTGAGCGGCCTTCCTTCCGAACTGTACATTTCATGTGTTGAAGACGCCATGATCAGTGTGTCGGATCCGGGTATGGAATCAGAGGTTTTTCGAAAATTTCCCAGGTTTGAATCTCTTTGCCGGATATTATCTGAGCAGTTGCTCTCGAAAAACCAATGCAATTTCGACACATACAAGACCTCTTCGCCCGAACAAAGGTATCTGCATCTTTTGAAAAACAGGTCTGATCTGCTAAACCGCGTTCCTCAACATCAGCTGGCAAGTTATTTGGGCATTAAACCACAATCGCTGAGCCGGTTAAGGGCAAGGTTGGTGAAAAAGAAAAAATGATTTTCTTAACTTAAGTGAACGTTTCGAGCGCCAGGGCCCTGGTAATTTTGCCCCATCAATTTTAAAATGAATATTACGATGAAAAGAAAAATTGCATGGTCGCTAATTGCCGTTTTACTGGCATTTTCTTCCCCTGTGATGGCGCAATATGCCAGCCATGACACTGGCTTTCACCGGTATTATGTTGGAAGCACACTCTTTATGCTGGGAAACCTGGATGCAAAAAACAAACCCGATTTTGTGCAGCTGAATTTAGGCTACCGGCTGACACAGCGCGATGTAATTTCTGTGGAGTTAAAGACATGGAAATATGGCTGGTCGCTGGGTATTCCTTACGGCGATAAATGGGAAGCGCCGGAGGAGAAATTCCCGGGCTACATCAGGGAGTATGGTTTTGCACTGGCTTATCAGCACTTCTGGTGGAAAGGCTTCTATTCAGGCATTCATATGATGAACGCATGGCAAACATTTGTTGATGCTGCAGGAGTTAACATCGACAAGGGCTTTCAGGTTTTCAACACCTACAGGCTGGGTTACCATTTTAGCTTTTTCAGCGATAGGGTTTTTATCGAGCCTTCGCTGGCAGTTACACACAGGCTGTACCATACCGAAATGCCGGCTTCGTTCAAACAAATGGATGACAAATGGTCGAAATTCTTTTTTGGTGAGCCGGGATTGCATTGTGGTATAAATTTTTGAAACCTTTAAACCAGAGGGTCATTTCTTAACTTAAGTCAATGATTCGATAGATGACAGCTATGTAGTTTTGCAGCAAGTTTTTATGTTTCATTTTAATCAATGCACCTATGAATAAGAAACACTTCTTAACCGCATGTCTGATCACCTTGTTTGTTTCGCAGGCGATTGGTCAAACCACAACCAAAATGACCACCGGTCTTGCGCGCGAACGCAAATTCTCATTGAGTACAACCTTCCTTGTTTTCATGAATTTTGGCGAGGAAAAGAAAAACACCCGGCACTACGAATTTCATTTGAAGTACAGGCTCACCGACAAAGACATCGTTGGTGTCAAGGCGGCCACATGGAAATTATTCGCCCCCATGGGTATTCCGCTATGGGATTCGCTTTTCCTTGATGAAAGTGAGTTCTTGCCTGGCCGCCTGAGAGAAAGTGGCCTTGGAATCAGTTATCAGCGGATGCTGTGGAAAGGACTTTTTGCCACCATAGAAGTCCTGCCCTTGTACAAAACCTATCTCGACAAGGAAAACGAGAAGGTCGGACATGGCTTCAAGCTTTACACCTCATATCACCTGGGCTATCATATCGCACTGTTCAAAAACAGGATGTTCATTGAGCCACAGTTACACTGCAATTACTGGCCTGTGGACACCAACATACCAGATGGCTTCAGGGAAATGGAACGTAAATGGAACAACTATTTCCTGTTCGAGCCTAATGTGTATATAGGGTTTAAATTTTAACACGCAGACGCAATGTATAAAGACGAAAAATTCTGGGATAGAATCGCTTCAAAATTCGATAGAATTGAAAAGAATGATATTGCCTATACTATTTTTATTGAAAAGGCAAGAACATACTTAAAAGCCGATGACACCATATTGGATTTTGGTTGTGGCACCGGGCTTATTTGTAATGAGATTGCAGAAAATGTAACATGTATTCATGCCATCGACATATCAGCGAACATGATTGCCATCTGCAGGAATAAAGCATCGGAGCGCAACATCCGGAATATTGAATATTCGCGTACGACAGTATTTGACGAAAAATTCAAAGAGGGTTCTTTTGATGCAATTATTGCCTTTAATATTTTTCATTTACTGGATGAGCCTGAAAAGTATTTTCAAAGGATCATCAAATTACTGAAACCCGGTGGAATATTACTTTCGGCAACACCATGTATGAGCGAAGCTCCGGGATTAAACTTTGTGCTTAGGTTCTTTTCCATTTTTGGATTGACACCGAAGTTAAATTCATTTACACACACTGAAATGGAAAATTTCTTTTTAAAAACATCGTCTATGACACTGGTTTTGAACAGAATAAAACCACATTCTCCACAATATCTTTACATTTGCAAGAAGCATCTGAATCAGTGAAGATTAACAGGTACTAGATTGATAATTTGTCTATTATGCCCATATTTCAGCAACAATAAATCTCAGAATCATGAAAACAAAAATTAATATCGCATTACTTTTCATGGCTTTAACGCTCATTATCGCGTTTTTATCCGGGTGCAACAGTCAAATCAATTTTCCTGCATCATTAATGGAGATGAATAAACCCGAATACCTGCTTCAGGATTCCTTGTTTTGGAACAGATATGAAAGCAAACATTTTATCTATTATGCAAGCAAACAAGTGGATGACGATTATATCAAACCCATAATTGAAAATCAGGAAATTAACATAAGCCATATTGCCGGGATAATGGGTATCGGCAATATCGATACCTTACCAAAAATTAATGTATGGATATTCAATTCTGATAAAGAGAAATACCTTAAAACCCAGGTTAATTCAAATGCCCATGCTTTAACAGCATATTGGTCGGTTTATTACAATAAAAACAATGCAGCCGGGGCACATGAAATCGGGCATTTGATGAGCCAGCATTTCTGGGGCTATCTACAGTCGAAGAAATATGATTTTTTAATGCAGGAAGGCTTTGCCTTTTATATTGATGAAACCAGGTTCTTTAAATTTAATTTTTACAAAAAAGCAAAAGGAATTCTTCGGGACGAAAAATATAGCTTATCAAAGATCATAAAGGAGAATAACAATACTGATTATGAGGACAAAGCTATCGTTTGCGGGGCTTTTGTTAAATACTTAATAGCTGGCTACGGAGTTGAAAACTTTGCCAGACTATGGAAGGCTATTGATGACAGTGACAAGGCCTTTATTACCATATATAATCAGGATTTCTCAGATTTGGAGAATGATTTTAATGCGTCCTTGGAAAAATAAAGTAAGGTTGTAAAAGAATTTTAATCCAAAACAAACCCATATGAAAACAATCCTCCTGTCAGTATTTATCTTATTCTCTTTCAACATGGTATACAGTCAGCAGTATATCAAAATCCTGGAATTGCCCAAGCCAGATAGCACCGGAAATATTTGGAATTCCTTTTATGCTCAGAAAGAAAAAATTATGGTTTTGTCTGACAAATACGCGAATGATAATGAGTATAAAAGGATGTACGGTTATTTCCTCCTCGACACCACGCTTAAGGCAAAACCTGAATCGCAGTTAAACGAAGCCGATTATAAAAAACCTCTATTGATATTTGGTCCTGTGAATGGTTTCAAAAACTGGAACAAGTTTGATGCACTGGTAATCAAAACAAAAAATGGATTTTCCTTTTTAAATAAACAGTACAACGAAATTAATGACGGCGTATTTTACAGTTCTCCCAGCCGAATGGTATATACAGGAAATTCGCTGCAGCCGGTTTGGGAACTTCAGTCGCAGTTTCAGAATTATCCATACACGATTGTCAGTAATAACGAAAGAATTATTATGGGTGATTACGTGCCTGAAAAAGCATACAGTATAGATTTAACTTTGATCAGGAACAACAATTACACAGAGATAAACACAAAGTATTTCAAAATTTATGCTTCCAAGAACACAGCTACCGACTTGGTAATGAACTTTGTTTCAAAAACTGATTCAATATTCGAAGAAATATGTGGCAAGTTAATCATTCCGCTTCCGGAGAATCCAATAATATGCTATTTACATGCTGAACCCAATGAGGCTACCTTTTTTGCCAACTTCTATTTTATGCAAGGATTTGGCGTGTTGCCCACGGACAGGACATTTGGAACAGTTTTTATGAAACAGTTACATTGTGTAGGACTGAACCTTGACATTGTCAAACACGAAGGTTTCCATGCTTTATGGGAAAAATCAGTCGGATTATCAATTAACGCATTTTTTAGCGAAGGCATTCAAGAGTATTATCAGTGGGGAAATGATACAGCCATTGTAAACAGCAATAAAGGAATATTGAAAAAGCATAGTGATTATGATTTTACGGACCTTGTTCTGAAAGGAGAAATTCAGCATTTCTGGGGAGGTCCGGCCGAAAATAATTGGCCCATCGCCTATCCGTTATCAGGATTATTTGTGAAATACCTGGTTGAAAAATGGGGTATTGAATCATTCAAGGAAATGTATATTATTGAAGATAAAACAGTTGCTTTTAGAAAAGTGTATAATAAATCGACAGAAGAATTGATTTTTGATTTCAGAAAAAATGCAATAAACCAATAATCTAGCCATGAAAAAATCATTTATCGTTACCCATGTTTTGCTGTTCCTGGGTTATTTGACCTACTCACAAACCATCCCGACTGACAGCCTGTATTTCGGGCAAACACTTCCCGGAAATACCCCTGTGCTTTTTGCCCCAGGCATTGTTTCTCAGCCCAACAGGAATGAAGCTGTGATCACCTTTTCGCCCGATGGGGCGACCGTCTTTTTTTATATCCAAAAGTGGCCGCAGCCCGGATCTCCTTATACCCTATTTTCCACATATACCGATAACCATTGGACTGTTCCTGATACCATTGGATTTACACTTGGCCGGTCGACAGGTGAACCATTTTTTTCGTTTGACAGTAACAGGCTTTATATGTTTGCCACCAACGCCGTAAATCATCAGGGTGTTGCCGACCTGAGTTATTCAGAAAAACAGGGCGACAACTGGAGCGCCCCTATCAGCCTTGGCAATCCGCCAAATAGCGAAAGCTATCAGTATCATCCTTGCATCGTTGGTGATACCTCGGTCTATTTTTCAAGTAACGCAGGTTACATCTGCCGGAGCCAATACATCAACGGAAGCTACCAAAACAGGGTCATTCTGCCTTCACCTGTAAATTATATCGGAAGCCAAACCTGGGGCGATCCTTTTGTTTCCCGTGATGAATCCTATCTGATCTTTAAGTCGATCAGGGAAGGCGGATTTGGACAAAATGATTTGTATATAAGCTATAAAAAGCCAGATGGCTCCTGGACGAACCCAAAAAATCTGGGCAATACGATTAATACGCCATTTGACGAAACTTCCGGTGACATTACCCCTGATAATTTATACATGACGTATGGATCAAACAAAGACCTCTATTGGGTGTCGACGGGTTTCATCGACAGCTTAAAATATACCAATTATACTCCCTACCTCAGTAGTGGGCACTTAAAACCCACTGATTATTAATTGATTACTATATTGTTCTTTGACATTTTTGTAATTGCACTTTGTAAGTATCTCTCTTACAGGAGTTTTGTCCAGTAGAGATATGCTC
>Ga0180007_10007189_pt1 | contig 10600 bp, 7 predicted proteins | sample MM_PC_MetaG_FD_121122 | JGI IMG/M metagenome (GOLD analysis project Ga0180007, IMG submission 121122) | Groundwater microbial communities from the Aspo Hard Rock Laboratory (HRL) deep subsurface site, Sweden - MM_PC_MetaG | ecosystem: Environmental > Aquatic > Deep subsurface > Groundwater...
ATGCGTTTCAATCAATAGCTAAAGAGGGGAACGTATATATTACGGTAGAAGTTAAGAATATTAAAATAAAAGATGTTTCGGTGGTAGAAATCGTGATCCAAGATACGGGGTGTGGTATTCCTGAGGAAGTTTTGTCCAAGTTATTTAATCCTTTTTTTACGACAAAAGAAGATGGCACAGGTTTGGGGCTAGCGACAGTACATAAAATTATAGAGTCGCATCATGGAATTATTTCTGTTAAAAGCAAGTTGGATTCAGGTACAAAATTTCTTATATATCTTCCTTTGGAAGAAAAAAGTATATCGGAACTTAAAGAGTACTTAGAAAGTAGCTGAATGTTTTTATAATATATAGCCCTTGTATTTAAATCAGAGTAGTTTTAAAAGCCTAAAAGTAGTATGTATATTTAACGGGATCTTATGCTATAATTAGAGCCAAAATAAAAGGAGAAGGTTTTTGATAGAAGATATTTTAATTGTTGATGATGAGCCCTTAATGCGGAAGTTTCTACAGGAAGCTTTATCTAGAAAAGGATATGAAATTGATATTTCTAGTGACGGAGAAGATGCCATAAAGAAAATAGGGATGAATAGCTATGATCTTATATTTACGGATTTAAAGCTCCCTAAGGCAGATGGAATTACTGTATTGAAAAAAGCTAAAGAGCTTTCTGATGATACGACAGTAATTATGATGACCGCTTATGGAACTGTAGAGACAGCAGTAGAAGCAATGAAAATAGGTGCTTTTGATTATCTTTTAAAACCATTTTCTCCTGATCAAATAGAGCTATTATTAAATAGAGTTATTGAAAGAAAAAGTTTGATTAATGAAAATAATTATCTGCGGGCAGAGGTAAATAGAGAATATGATTTTAATGAGATTGTAGGTAAGACGCCGGAAATGGTTGCGGTTTTTGATTTGATTAAAAAAGTTGCTTCCAGTAAGGCGACTGTGCTGATTCAAGGCGAAAGCGGAACCGGAAAAGAGTTAGTCGCCCGGGCAATTCATTATAATAGTCCTCGTAAAGATAAACCTTTTATTAAAATGAACTGTGCGGCTATTCCGGAAAACCTTTTAGAAAGTGAGCTTTTTGGACATGAAAAAGGGTCTTTTACCGGAGCTTATAATAAACGGTTAGGTCGTTTTGAATTGGCTGATGGAGGTACTTTGTTTTTAGATGAAATTAGCGAGATTTCACCTGCACTACAGGCAAAATTATTACGTGTATTACAAGAGAGAGAGTTTGAGAGAGTCGGAGGTATGAGGCCTATAAAAGTCGATGTCCGAATTATTAGTACTACAAATAGAGATTTAAAGGAAGAGATTAAGAAGAATACTTTCAGGGAAGATCTTTTTTATCGTTTAAATGTCGTACCTTTTTTACTTTCTCCTTTACGGGATAGAGTGGATGATATTTCCTTGCTGGCTCAACATTTTTTAAGTAAATATGCCAAGGAAAATAATAAAAGAGAACAGAAAATTACCAAGGAAACTTTAGAATTAATGAAGGGGTACAGATGGCCGGGAAATATCAGAGAGTTAGAAAATATTATAGAAAGAATTGTAGTCATGGATTTAGGTGATAAGGTATTGCCTGGGCATATAAAAAGCTGGATTCAGAATGAAGCAGAAACATCTGAAAATGTTTTTCGAACTGGTCAATCTTTGGAAGAGATGGAAAAAAGTCTTATCATGGAAACCTTAAAACAATGTAATGGTAATCGGACTCAATCCGCAGATGTTTTACAAATTAGCATTAGAACCTTAAGAAATAAGCTGAATCTATATAAGGAGCAAGGGGTTGATATTCCCTCCTAAATCTCCCTTAATCAAGAATCAAGGCAGCTGAAAATTAACTAAAACACGATCACAGTCATCTTTCTTATAAACAGTATTGAATTCTCTAAATAATAGCCTTTTTCGCTGTGATTTTTATTAAAAAAATTTGCTTTTTTTGGAGCAATCTTTATAATTGATTTATGTTCTTATGGAATGTTAAGGTTCTCAAAAAGAAGGAGTTTCTACTAGGGTATATAAAAATAAGTATGGAGAAGTGGTATGTTTTTTGTGAGTCGCTCAAATTAATTCTATAGGTTGGTGGAGAGATTGTAAGTTATGAATAAAATAAGCTTATTACCTGAAAATTTAGTAAATAAAATTGCAGCTGGCGAGGTTATTGAGCGACCAGCTTCAGTAGTAAAAGAGCTGGTAGAGAATTCTATTGATGCCGGGAGTTCAAAGATAGAAATTTCTTTTGAAGGAGATGGGACTCGATTAATAAAAATTGTAGATAATGGTTGTGGAATGAGTCGTGATGATGCGTTACTTTGTTTAGAAAGACATGCGACAAGTAAGATTAAAGAGCTTTATGATATTGGGCATATCGAAACATTAGGGTTTAGGGGAGAGGCAATCTCCAGTATTGCTGCAGTATCTAAGTTGGAGTTGGTCTCTAAAGAGATGGGTTCAGGAGAGTCTGGAGTACAAGTGTTGGTGAATGGCGGAAAGATCTGTGCTGTTAAGGATATAGGAGTTCCTATTGGGACTAAGGTAGGTATAAAAAATCTTTTTTTTAATACCCCGGCTAGGAAAAAATTTTTAAAAACGCAACCTACTGAAGCACGGCATATTATTGAATTTGTACAGTTAATTTCTTTATCTTATCCGCATATTCATTTTAAGTTAATTGTGGATAATAAGATTGTTTTGGATGCTCCGAAAACAAGCCAAATCGAGCAGAGGGTTAAGGCTCTTTACGGGGGAACAATTGCCGGTGAGTTAATCCCTTTTTCTCTTAAGGGAGAAGATTTTTCTTTACATGGACTGTTAAGTAAACCTTCTTTTACCCGCGGGAATAGAAAATATCAGCATATTTTTGTTAATAGGAGAGTTGTTCAGAATCGAGGGATTTTTTATGGTATAAAACAGGGATATGATCGATTAATACCTGCCGGTAGATTTCCTGTTGCCATAGTATTTGTGGATATAGAGCCATCTCTAGTAGATGTTAATATTCATCCTACCAAGAAAGAAGTTAAGTTTGTAAGTGAAAGACAAATTTCTGATTCTTTAAGTAAGATTATTCAGAAAACTTTAAGCAAAAAAAATGTGATTCCTTCAATGCTTTTAAGCGAAGAAAAAGATTTTAGAGATAATATGAAATATGGAGGGAGTAAAGCAGTAGACGGAAATGAGCTTGCTTACTCTCTAGATAAGATATCCGGAGCGCAAGAAAAAGAATGTATTTTTTCGGAGATTAAAGATAATGATTATGCTGTAGTTCCTGAGACTTTAAAAATTAAGCTTGAAAAGTCAAAATATAAGAGAGTTATTGGTCAACTTAGTAAATCGTATATTCTGATTGAAAATAATGAAGGGCTTTTAATCCTTGATCAACATGCAGCACATGAGAGAGTCCTTTTTGAAAAGGTCAAAGAAAAGTATTTAAAAGATGAGGTCCCTTCTCAAAAGCTACTTTTCCCTTATACTCTTGAGCTGAGTGCTAAAGATGTTTCTTTGCTGCTGAATAACTTAGAAATATTACGTAAAATTGGATTTGAGTTAAGCCAGTTTGCTCAAGATGCCGTGATTATAGAGAACATACCTGCTTTTACCCTTAATTTAGATATTTCCAGCTTGATTATTGATATTATTTCTGATATACAAGAAGAAAGGTATAATAGAAGTCTAAAGCAAGAGGTAGAGCAAAAGATTATTCGACGTTGTTGTCGTAAAGCTGTTATGGCGCATGACTATATGTCGAAAGAGGAAATGGAAAGACTTCTTGAAGATATATTTGTTTTTAATATTCCTTTTAGTTGTCCACATGGAAGACCAATTGCTGTTCAGATTACTTTAGGAGAAATGGAAAAGAAATTTAAAAGATAGTATTAACTTTCTAGAGGAGGTATTTGTATGAATAACCATAAAAAAAGAAAAACCGGTTTTACTTTATTGGAGATGTTAGTCGTTATTGCCATTATCGGGGTTTTAGCCGGGTTTCTTTTTCCAGCCATTAGCTCCAGTAGGGAAAAGGCTAATTCAACAAAGTGTCGTTCAAATTTAAAACAGATTGTGATGGCGTGTAATTTGTTTCAGCAGGAGAATAGAAATTATCCTATTTTAAGCAATACGACGTTGGATGCGGAATTGATTCCTGATTTTTTAGAAAGCACGGAGGTTTTTACTTGTCCGACAAATAGATCAGGAGCTTCTTATACCTATAATACAACTCTATTTGCTTCTGCTGAGTCTATTGATACGATTTACGCGAGTGATGCTGTCATTATAAGAGATAGTCAAGCCAGACATAATAATGCTTATCTTATGGGGTTTGCGGATGGGCATGTGGAAAGAAAGAAACTTTTAACGGGTAATGATCGCTGGGGAAATAGCGGCTGGGGAAACTGGGGAAATAGATAATGAAAACAATTTTTTGTGTGGATGATGCTGAGATATTGGCTGATATTATTGCTTCCAGATTAGCAACTGAAGGGTATATTGCGCATCCATTTAGAGATGCAGATCTTGCTTTTGAAATGATGCTTAAAGAGATTCCTGATTTGGTTGTTATGGATAGATCAATCGATACCCAGTATGGAGATGATGGAATAGCTCTTTGTAAAAAGATTAGAGAATTACCTGATGGAAAAAGGATTAAGCTGATTATCTTGAGTGGTTTAATTTCTAATGAAGACAGAGAGAGATGTGAAGAAATTGGAGTAGATGAAATTGTAATTAAACCTTATAATACGAAAAAATTTGTGGAAATGGTAAATCGTCTACTTCAGCAATAGCTGTATAATAAAAAAAGTATAATTTGCTGTGGTGTTGTTTTAAATATGATATTTAAAAGAAGTATATATTATATATGGTTTGTTTTTCTCCTGGGATTTATCTCTGTGCAATCGATTTATGCCAGTGATCTTGAATTTACAGCTTCAGTCAATAGGCTTGAGGCTACCTTAGACGATAGGATTATTCTAATGTTAAAGGTTTCCGGTGCACAAGATGTTTCTGCTCCGGAATTGCCTACCCTGGATGGTTTTCAGGTTTTTTCTTCCGGCTCTTCTAGCCAAGTCAGTATCGTAAATGGAAAAATGAAAGCTACTGTTGTTTTTAACTATGTGATGTTACCTCTTAAAGAAGGAGTATTAACTATTGGTCCTGCCCGTTTAACCTATAAAGGAGAAAACTATAAGACGGAGCCTATAGAGATTAAAGTTGTTAAAGATAAAAAGCCGCTTAAAAAGCCTAATGCTCCTATCCATTCAAACAATCAACCGTTACCCCCTTCTGATAAAGATAATCAGGATAATTTTTTTGTAGAGTTAACGGTTAATAAAAAAGAGGCCTATGTGAATGAGCAATTAGTTCTTAGTTTTAAATTTTATAAGCGAGATGAGACAGTAGGTAATATTCAGTATGTTCCTTCCGAAACTAAAGATTTTTTAGAAGAATCATTAGGCGAAGAGCAGAGTTATAGAGAAAAACGCGGGGAGAGTGTTTATGATGTGATTGAGTTAAAGAGAGCTATATTTCCAGTTAAGACAGGTAAATTATATATTTCTCCGGCTTCACTTAAATTTAATCTTTTGATTCGCCAGGAAAGAAGAAGAGGATCAATTTTTAATGATCCTTTCTTTGATGATGCTTTTTTTGGCGGTTATGTTAGGAAACCTGTGGTTTTAGAAACTAATCCGATTGAGATAATGGTAAAACCTTATCCTGAAGAGAATAAGCCAGCAGATTTTAACGGGGCTGTGGGAGAGTTTAACTTAAATGCAACCGTAGATCCGGTTACGGTTAAGTTAGGAGAACCTGTTACCTTAAAGATGGTTGTTAATGGCGAAGGGAATATAAAAAGCATTACTCTGCCTGAAATTAAAGAGATGGATAAATTCAGAAATTACGAACCAGAGATTAAAATTAATCGCATGGATAGAGATAATAAAATTTATGGAGAAAAAATATTTGAACAAGTTTTAGTACCTAAAGAGCCGGGAAAACAAGAAATACGTGAAATATCTTTTTCTTATTTTAACCCTTATACAGCAAAGTATGAAACTTTAAAACAGGGGCCGATTTCGATTGAAGTTGAGAATGTTTCGGAGGAAGAAAAGAATCAAAATTCAGCAGTAGAAGCTGTGCCGTTAAATCAAATAGAAAAAAAAGAGATTACACTTTATGGCCGGGATATAAATTTTATTAAGGAAAAAGCAGAAGATATTAAGGAAAAAGGTGATTTATTGTACAAGAATGTTTTTTTTATCTTGCTAAATAGTTTTCCGTTGGGAATTCTAATCGTTTTTTATTTTTATAAAAGAAGGAAAGATAAATTTAAAACTGATGTAGGGTATGCACGTTTAAAAATTGCTAATAAAGCTTTTAATAAAAAATTACAGCAAGCGAAAAAGGCGATGAATAGTGGAGATGGAAAGAATTTTTATGCGCTTTTAGCTAAAGCGATGCAAGAATATCTCGGAAACAAGTTAAATATTCCTGCAGCTGGGATTACTAGTAATGTGGTTGAGGAGGAGTTATCACACAGAGAGGTTTCTTCTGAAATTTTACATTTTATTAAAGAAAGTTTTGAAGCTTGTGATATGGCCAAATTTGCTCTAGGAAATTTTTCTATTGAAGATATGAGAAATATGCTTAAGAAAGTAGAGAATAATTTTTCCCTTTTGGATAAAAAATTATGAAGTTACGCGAAGGAGAGTAATATTTTATGAAGAAAAATTTAAGTTTATTTCTTTTGTTTTTTACGGGATTATTATTAACTATGCCTCTTTATGCTCAAGAAATTGATGGTTCTTTTAAGCAAGCTAATGAGCTATATAAACAGAGAAATTACCAGGAGGCAGAAAAGCTTTATTTACAGTTAGTGAAACAAGGGTCTGTTAGTGGAAATCTTTATTACAATTTAGGTAATGTTTATTTTAAACTTGGTTTAAAAGGCAAAGCTATTTTGTATTATGAAAAAGCTAAAAAGATAATTCCCCGAGATAAAGATCTGACAAGTAATTTGTCTTTCTTAAATAGTATTATAGAAGATAAAGTAGAGACAACGAAACGTTCATTTTTTATTAAAAAAATAAAAGACATATATGATGCGTTCTCTTTAAAAGAGTGTACAATTGCAGCTTCTTTTTTCTATTTACTTTTAATTGTTTTTTTAATTGTTTCTTTTTTTATCCAAGCAGTCAGGTCATCTGCTAGGTGGGTAGCTGGATTTTTAGGTGTATTGATACTACTTTTTTCTTCTTTTTTATTCGGTAAAATTTATCAACTAAAATATATCAAAGAAGTTGTGATTACCGCTCGAGAGGCCACAATTTATTATGCGCCATCTAAAGCGGAAGTTCCAGCTTTTATTCTTCATGAAGGACTGAAACTGGGGGTTACTAAAGAAAAAGAGGGTTGGTATCAAGTCCGTATAGGAGATGATAAAGGAGGCTGGGTAGAAAAAGATAAGGCAGAAGAGATCTAGACTAGGTATTAGATGGTAGGTAGTAGATCTTAGGGAAAGATAAAAAAGATTAGACAGGATAACAGGATAAACAAGATAGGGACAAGGACAAAGGACAGTTCTTAGACACAGACTGACACAGACTAAAACAAGACTAAGGACGAAAGGGAAAATTAACCGCCCACTTCGTTCGATAAACGCGGATAAACGCAGATAAAGACAGGATAAAATTCATATAATATGAGCATAAAAAGGAGAGACAAATGATGGCGAAAGTACATTTTTTAAGTGCCAGAGTCTATAAATGGGAGTACAAACATAGTTTATTGGGAAGGTTTGAAACATTACTAAAAAAGATGGAATTTGATAAAAGAATAAGAGAAGGAGAGCTTATTCCGATCAAGACTCATTTTGGAAGCGAAGGTGCAAATCAGACCATAAAGCCATCTTTTATTAGAAAAATTGTGGAGGCTGTAAAAGCGGTAGGGGGAAAACCTTTTGTTACGGATTCTACTCGAATTCAGCCATATGAATATTTAGAAGTTGCTAATCAGAATGGGTACAATTTTTCTTCTTTAGGGGCACCGGTCATTATTGCTGATGGAATATTCGGGAATGATTCCGTTACGGTTAAAGCCGGGGAATTATTGGGAGAAGTTTGCATTCCTTCGGCGGTATATGATGCGCATTCAATGATAGTTATATCTCATTTTAAAGGACATATTCAAGCCGGTATTGGCGGGGCTATTAAAAATTTAGCTATGGGGGGAGTGAGTTACCATCCTCGAGGCGGTGATTGGAAAAAGGGTCGAGGGAGAATGCATTTTTTGATTGGTGATAAGATGAAATGGATTAAGGAAAAATGTAATCTTTGTAAAACTTGTGTAAATATTTGTCCGACTGATGCGGTTTCAGTCGAGGATGAAAAAATTGTAGTTAGTGATAAAGATTGCTGGCGCTGCGGAAGATGTTCCCGGGTTTGCCCTAAAGAAGCTTTGATTGTACCACAGACAGATATTTTATTTCATAAGAGTTTGGCAGAAGGAGCCAAAGCGGTATTAGATACTTTTAAAGATAAGAAAAAAATTCTTTATATAAATTTTCTTTTGGATATCCAGCCGGAATGTGATTGTATGTCGGTCTGTGATGTACCGGTTATCCAGAACATAGGTATTTTAGTGGGAGAAGATCCGGTAGCTATTGATAAAGCTTCTTTAGATTTGGTGATGAAAGAAAAGACCCTTCCCAGTTCTTTAGCGGAAGGTATAGAGCAAACCAGAGATCAGGATGTGTTTTCTATATTACATAAGAAAAATAGTAAAGGGCATATTCAGGAAGCTGAAAATTTAGAATTAGGTACGCAAAAATATGAGATTGTAGAAAGTTGAGATGGGATAATATTAGATTTTAGATATTAGATGGTAGATTTTAGTAAAAGACTCAAAACCAAAAAAACGATTTATTTAAATCAACTTTTATTCTTGTAGTTAGTCCTGTTTTAGTCTGTGAAAGTCTATGTCTAAAAAGTTTATTTTTTTATATTCTTAGGACGCCTAAAGGTAAGTTTAGATAACATGAATCAAAGATTCATTTTTTAGCTGATCTAAAGCAGGCTGTGAAATTAAATCTTAATATGAAATTACAGCCCCTCTATTTATACTTGTTCGATTCGACCTCCTATCTCAACGAACAACACTCGACTTCCTGTCTCGTGATAAATATCTGGTCTGCGGTTTGGCAATTTTAAAAATAATAGTTTTACTTAAACGCTAAACTTACGATTCAGGCTTTACTAAGAATATGGGGAAGTTAAGGGCTGAAAGATAATAATTTGTAGTATATACAATGACTAAAAGAAAATGCCTGAGGTAAATTGTACCAATACAAACTAACTAGTTTTGGGATTTTAAGTTAAATAAATCTTTAGGAAAAAGCAGGGACAGCCTCACACTTACTATTTATCTTTTTTTATCTGCGTCCATCTGCGTTTATCGAGCGAAGCGGGCGGTTAAATTTTGTTTTTTTGTTGTTTGTCCCTAACTTTAATTATAATTTTTTGTCTTAATCTGTGGATTTCTCTTATTTTTTATTTTTTATATCAATTTAATTCTTTTTATTTTAGAATAGTAGAGATGAACGATTCTATAAAAATTCCCGATATTAGCGAATATTATCAGCTTGTACTAAAAGATTCGGATTTTGAATATCGCTTAAAATTGCCTATTTTAGGAATTCCCGAAATTATCGGTTCCTTTTTAGAAGACCCGAAAGATAATAAACGGATAATATTTTTAAACAGGTTATATTGGGATATATTAGATAAGGTTGTTAATAATAGAGCGATAATCGGAAGTTTAGACGGATTGCTTTTCTCTGATAGTGAGAAATTATTATTAGATTTAGGTTGGCTTTGTGATGATATTGCTCCTTTGGATGAAGCAGTAAAAAGTGCATTTTTAAAACAATACCATGAAATAGTCCCCTTGGAGATTAAAAAAGAGGATATCGTTTTTTATACTTTTTCAGAATGGTTAACTAGGGAATATTTAAAAAATTTAAAAATAGAGAGAAAAAAAGAATTAGAGCAAAAGCGGCAAGAGATGTTGAATACTATGATAACGCTTCCTGAAACAATTCGTAAGATGAAAGAAAGCCGTAATAATATTCAAGATGCTTCTCTGCATAATCAAGAATTAAATTCTTTATCGGGAAAAATTGAAAATGGTATTACTGCTGTATATATTTTAGAGAAAAAAATAAGAGCAGGGAAAGCTTTATCTATTGAAGAAAGACAACAGTTGGCAGAATTACGTTATGCGGTGGATAAATGGAGAGATCGGAAAGCTTTTTTATTGCAGGATTTAACCAAGGTTGGAGCTGATGAACGAATAGAGCAATTAGATAAAATGATTAGTAAAAGCCTTTTGGGAATGATTGACTTAAGAGAAGACATGGCTAAGGTAGCTGATGAAATGAATACAGATTTAGAGGAAAGAGCAGCTTTAATAGAAAAAGGGAAAAATGAGGAGGGAATTCTTTATGCTGCTTTAGCTAAATTTAGAGTGGTAATAAGTTTATGCGCTAAACGTGCTTTTAAAACCCCGTGCAGTGTTCTTTTGAATCCTA
>Ga0180007_10007190_pt1 | contig 10598 bp, 10 predicted proteins | sample MM_PC_MetaG_FD_121122 | JGI IMG/M metagenome (GOLD analysis project Ga0180007, IMG submission 121122) | Groundwater microbial communities from the Aspo Hard Rock Laboratory (HRL) deep subsurface site, Sweden - MM_PC_MetaG | ecosystem: Environmental > Aquatic > Deep subsurface > Groundwater...
GAACACCATCTTTCGCAAAGGAGAAGGACCTTGATAACCAGCATGAACGTGCTTATCGCCGTTGATCGCCATCTGGAAGTAGAGGTCATCTCCAGAGTCAGCGATCTTCTTCATCGAGTTCATAGTATTTCACCCGTCATTACCTGTTGTAAACACCCGAATATTACTATGATGCTCTTCGAGATTCATCCGCCAATCCTCATTATTTGTAATGAGGCGCATATGCGAGCAGTTTGCGCACTGGAGAATGCAGACGATCTGCATGCCATCTGCCTTGGCCAACCACGCTCTCCAGGGGATGTTTGCGCCCAGCGGGCTTACGCTCCGTTGGAAGCAATCGACATACCAATAAGTGCAGCAGTCAAGATGATGAACCCAACCTGAACCTGTCACCGAGATCAAGCAACTTCTCGCTCTTGACTTCGAGGGGAAAGTGTGGTATGATCTCTTGATTCGGACCAATTCCCGCACCTTAAGGAGGTGTGACATGAGAAGGATGATCCTTCTCGTAGTCTTTTCGCTCCTCGCCTGCGCGGTTGTGCAGGCCGAGGTCAACCGGATTGGCAGGCGCCCGTCGGGTGACCGCCACCACGACCGGGGCAGCAAGCCCCGCGTCACAATCACGTTCGGGTTCGGCCAGCAGGGCTGGCCGATCATTCCCCAGCCCTGCCAACCGGCCTACGGCTACGGCTGGCCGACGCCTCAGTACAATCCCGGGTACTTTCCCGGGACCTCGCCGGTGTACGGCGGGTACCAGCAGTACGGCTACGGCGGCGCCAACGCCGCCTACGCCGAGGCATACCGGCAGCGCCTCGAGCAGTTGGAGCGCCAGCGGCGCTACCAGATCGAGGAAGCCGCCCGCCAAGCGGGGCGGCGCGCTGCCGAACAACAGTTCAACTACGGCGGCTGGGGCTACTAGCCCAGCCGCCAGCCGCACCTCCAGTCCGAGAGTCCGGCCACAAGGGCCCTGTCAGCAATGACAGGGCCCTTCGACTTTTAAAAACTGAGGACAAGGGGACGGTTCTCTTTTACTCTGGACTTTCGGCTTTTTTAAATTTTCTACTAATTTTTTGTTGTTCGTTATACCTTTGAGAGCCACTGCCCCAGATTTTCTTTTTATATGACTCTTCCACGACAGAATCAATAAATAGATCAACGTATTTTTTCTGTCTACTTTTTTGATCCTTCGCTAAATCTTCATATAAAAAATCGGGGGTTATCAAGCCATCCGGCCTACCTTCCGAATAAAACTTGGAACTAGAATAAGGCCACTGCTCGATCTTTTGAACGAGCCGTTTTCTCACAGGATTGAGCTCAATGTATTTACCGCATTGAAGAAAATAATCATCTTTACCGATCGCTTGACTTTTAAATCTGTCTTGCCAGAAATGACCCACCCAACCATATTGCTTTCGATAATAATGAAAATAAGCAAGATTTATTTTTTTCATGAAAACAGAGAAATCGCTAGCTATCCTAGTAGTCTTAATTTGAAAATGGGTGTGACTCGGCATCAAGCAATAGTGATAAAGATCGAAAGGATGTTCCGATTTATATCTGAAAATTAGATCAAGATAATATTGAAAATCCTCGCTCGCTCTAAAAACCACATTCTTATTATTTCCACGAGTCATAACGTGGTAGTAGCTTTGAGATAATAGTAAACGAGGTGACCTTGGCATATTCAAATTTTAGCAGTAGCGACATAAAAAGCCAAATCTTACCTTAAAAAGAGAACCGTCCCCTATCTTCTTACCCATCCGTTTTCGGTCGAAATAAAATCAATTGTCCCGAGTTCATCCGTTCTAAAAACCTTCATTCCTAGCCCCAAAAGCGCGTCAAGAACTATTTTAGCTGGATGGCCGTATGAATTTTTGCCAACCGAGACAACCGCCAGTTTCGCACCAACCGCCTTCAAAAAATTTTCATTTAATGCTCCCGCCGACCCATGGTGAGGTACTTTATATATGTCCGCTTTGAGCTCGTCTTTTAGCCCAGAGTAAAGCAATCGATTTTGCCCCTCGATTTCTATGTCTCCCGTAAAAAGCGCCCTGCTTTCCTTGATCTTAAAAAGCAAAATAAGCGAAAGGTTATTCTCGCTAAGGGTGGCATTCTCGATCGGCCACAAAACTTTCGTCAGCGATTCACCAAGGTAAATATCTTCGCCCGCATAGGCAACGCGATAGGGGATTTTCTCCTTATCGATTTTGTCTTTAATGCGCTTGAAAGTCTTCGTATCCCCCTTCTCGGTGTTCAAATAAACCATATCGATCTTGTAACCGCTCGCAACTGCCTCAAAACCTCCGACATGATCAGAGTCGGGATGGGTCAAAAAAACAATCTCTATTTCCCTGTCAAAAGACGGCATTTGGGAGGCAATTTTTTGCGTAACGACAGGAAACTCGCCCGTATCGATTAATATCTGTTTGCTATTTGGCAAGTTGATTAGCGCGCTGTCTCCCTGTCCGACGTCGAGAAATGAAATTCTGGCCGAGCCCTCTTTGATATCAGCCGTCGCATTTTGATTGACAGTCGTCCAGATAAAAATGCCTAGCAAAAACAGAACTGCAATAAGATAATTGAAAAATTTATCCGCTTTCGAGTTTGCCAGCTTTCCTCCTTATAAGTCCAGTCAATACAATGATTATTATATAGAAAATAAAAACAAAAAACGGCTTTAGCGAAAGCTCCATCGAAGCAAAGGGAAGCTTGGCCGAAAGCTCGATAACCGCAATCACATAATAAAGAAGGGCCTTGGTCATTCCTGCCAAGAAAATCCCCAGAGCGCCCCAAGTAAAATAGGTGACAAAACTTATAAAAATTAAACCCATCAGGAATGGAATAAGGGGCAGAATTAGAATATTGGCAAGGGGCGCGATAAGGGAGAAGGATCCGAAGGATCCGACTAAGAGGGGAAGCACAAAAATTTGAGCGGAGAGCGTCTGAGTGAATATTTTAACCATTCCAGGCAGAAATTTGATCTTCAACGAAAAGAGTTTAAAAAGCGGCTCGGCGAGAAAGAAAAGCCCGAAGGTAGCCGCAAACGAGAGTTGAAATCCCCAGTCGTAAATAGCAAAAGGATTAAAAGCCAAGATCAAACATCCCGCCAGAAGCAAAAGATGCTCCCCGCTAACTTTTCGTCCGATAAATTTGGAGACGAGAATTACTACTCCCATAATCGAGGCGCGAAGCACCGATGCCGATCCGCCGGTTAACAAATAAAAGATCAAGAGAATAAAAACCGAAAAAACGCCAGCGAAATTTTTGCCAATATATCGCAAAGCGCCAAAGAGCCAAGAGGTAATAATCGAAACATTATACCCGGAAACGGCCACCAAGTGCGATGTGCCGCTTGATTTAAGATCGGCCTTAAACCGACGCGAAAAATCCCCGCTTGAACCGAAAATAAGGCCATAAGCCAAAACGCCGCTATCCCCGCTAAAGAGAGTGTAAGAAGCGCCTTTGAATTTAACGCTTAAATTATTAATTGATCTTTTAAGTCCGTGACCGGTTTTCTCGATCTTTATATTTTTACCCTCAAAAACTGCGCTTCTGCCAAGCTGCGAAAGAATGTAATTCCGATCACTCCCCTCAAGTTCGACTTTATCTCCCATGCAAAAACTGATCTCATCGGCAATTCCCGCCTCATCATCGGGCGAAAAAATCAAAATTTCCGGACTTTTTACTTTATACAAAAATCCTCTTTTGTATTTTTTGGCACGAGAAGTAACTGTTGAGACAGTACAGACCGACTGAAAATCTTTGCTTATTTGAATTTGGCTGTAAAGTCCAATCAATATTCCAAGAGAGAAAAAAATTAAAAAACCGGCACTTTTTAACCTTGTCAAAATCATCAAAAAGGAGGCCGCCAAAAAAAGAACGATTAAATATATAAGAATCAGGGAATTGACTTTTATCCCCGCTAGAATTCCAAGAGCGAAAAACAGCAGAAAATATGTCGAGAAGGCAAACTTTTCAATTTTTGACACAAGGCTAATTTTCATTTAGCATTATTATAAACAAACTTTATGAAAAATATTCGAAAAATCTCAAATTACTCGATTGCGGGACTTTTGGCAGTTGGGGTATTGTCGCTTGGGATCTTTGCTTATCGGGCCAAAGTTCAGGCCGACACCATCCTGCCCGGCTACGCCACTGCCCATATTGGACTGGACATCACCGTTCCTCAGACAGGCACTCTACCATTTACAGCAAAATTTTTGCCTATCGATGGTGGGAAAAAATACTATTTTAAATCAAGAGATTTTACGTTTGAAGTCGCCGGACTAAATACTATCGAATGGTACATCAGAAAAATTCCAGAGGGTAATTACAAGGTAGTTGTCACTTCTTTAGATGCAGAACTTGCCGGCTCGCCGATTGAAATCTTTCTTCAAAATGATCAGGTTAGTGATACCTATGATTTCGGTCTAAACCTCGGCTCGCCGGCTCCTGCCGAGACGCCAGTTCCATCACCGACTCCGACAATAATGCCTGACGAGCTAATTCCTCCTGAAGAGAACCCGTTCGATTCATTGCCCGAACAAACCGTCGCTCCAGTCGAAAGCCCCGCGTCAAATAGCCAGAATGGTTTGCCTCCAATACCCGGCGTCTTCTAATCGGTCTAGACAGAATTCGTTTTTATTGCTAAAATCATTCAGATAAATGTTCGTATTCTACTTCTTCTTCGAGCGGAGCAAGCGCAGTCGAGAAGTCGGGATGTTCTCGACTCACCTGCTGATAGGTAGTTTTCACTCGAACAATAAAGTCTGTTTTTAACAATTTTAGACTATAATTTAAATTCGAAATGAAAAAGAAAAATTCCCCAAAAACTCCAAGTGAGATCGAAGAGCTAAAGGCAAGCTGGCAAAGATGCCAAGCCGATTTTGATAATTATAAAAGAAGGGTAGAGACAGAAAAGGCCATTTGGAGCGATCAAGCCAAGATCGAACTGATGCAGAGTTTATTGCCGATTTTGGATAATCTGGTTCTGATGAGCAAACACCAACCGGCCGAACTCAAGGAAAACGCATGGGTTCAGGGAGTTTCTTTGATCGCCAAGCAAATCGAGAGTGCGCTCGAAAATGAAGGGATCGAAAAAATTATCCCCAAAATCGGCGACGACTTTGATCCAAATATTCAAGAAGCGGTTTCGGCCATTGAAAATAAACAAATCAAATCCGGTAAAATCGTCAAAGTTCAAAAACCGGGCTACAAAATCGGCGACAAACTCATCCGCCCCGCCCACGTCATAACTTCAAAGTAATTTCTAGAATACTTACTCTCCTGAATCATCGTTTCGACTCCAGCTTCTTCTTTTTATTTTTACTATTGCATTTTCTTAATTTTTTTGATTAGATTTACTCTTCTCGTATTTTGAGAGAAAACGCGGGAAAGGAAAACGGCCATGACCGACGAGCAGAGAGCAGCGCAACGGGCGATTGGATCGCCCCGAGGAACGAATCCCCTCTACAAAGGCGCACAGAACGTAGGGATTTCCACCGACCAGCACGATGGACTAACCAGGTGCTGGCGTCTCGACAAGACTGGCCCTGACCTGGTCGAATGCCCACCAGGTTGTGTGATCATCCGGAGCCGCAGGTATGGCAACTTCCTCTCCACCGGCATGGGCTGGGAATGGTTCGGGAACAAGATGCCGCACTATACCCCGCTCGCCGTTGCTGTCCAACTGAGATTCTAGCCCCACCGGCAGCAACTCCAAGGCGCTACGTCTGGTCTTTACAGATCAGAAACGGGTGCCTTTTGGCTTTTTCAATACCTCTTGACCCCCACACCAACAGGTTTGGTATCTAAATTCCGTTCTAAATCTAGCCAGCCTAAAAATAACTCATCGTTAAGAGTCAATTAATCACCCCGGTTGGTGTGGGGGTTGACAGCAAAATAAATGTCAAGTATACTTTACATTAGTACCGTTAATGTCGGTAAACGCAAAGAGTGAATAAATTTCAAAAATTGAAATAAATAATTAATATCCCCCTTCGCTCTTACTCCGACGATACATCGGAGTGCAAGCTTCGGGAGGACTTTCGGGTCAGTAATGGCTGACTTGAAGCGGGAGAATAAAATGGGAAAGATTATCGGAATCGACCTTGGTACCACTAACTCGGCTGCGGCTGTTATTGAAGGCGGCAAGCCGAAACTAATTCCTTCTGCCGAAGGTGGCAAACTCGTCCCCTCAATGGTAGCCATGACTAAATCGGGCGAAAGATTAGTTGGGCAATTGGCCGAGCGCCAAGCTGTCACTAATCCTCAAAACACCGTTTCTTCGGTAAAACGTCTGATCGGCAGACGATTTGACGACGAAGAAGTCAAGCGCGACAAGAAATTAATGCCCTATGAAATTGTCGAGGGCAAAAATGATTCTGTCGAAGTAAAATTAGGCGAAAAGTCCTATTCACCGCAGGAAGTATCCGCTTTTATCCTGCAGAAAATCAAAAAGGATGCCGAGGATTACCTCGGCGAAGAAGTTAAAGAAGCGGTCATCACCGTGCCGGCTTATTTTAACGACTCCCAGCGCCAAGCGACCAAAGATGCCGGTAAAATCGCCGGATTTGATGTTAAAAGAATCATTAATGAACCAACCGCCGCCGCCCTTGCCTACGGACTCGATAAGAAGAAAGAAGGTAAAGTTGCCGTTTTCGACCTTGGAGGCGGAACATTCGATATTACCATTTTGGAAGTTGGGGGAGATGTTCTTGAAGTAAAAGCAACCAACGGAGACACGCACCTTGGAGGAGACGATTTCGATCAGGCGATTATGGATTACATCGTTTCTGAGTTCAAAAAACAAGAGGGAATTGATGTCACTTCTGACGTTGCCAGCCTGCAAAGAGTCAGAGAAGCAGCCGAAAAAACCAAAATCGAACTATCGAGCAAGCAAGAAGCAGAGATAAATCTGCCGTTTATCACCGCTGATGCAGATGGACCAAAACACTTGGTAATGACTCTAACTCGGCCAAAGATGCTCTCACTGATTGAGGATCTGATCGAGAAAACCGTCAAACCCTGCAAGGACGCAATGCAAGACGCTAAAGTCGAGCCGAAGGACATAGACGAAGTCATCCTCGTTGGAGGTATGACTAGAATGCCGGCCGTTCAAGCTAAGGTTAAAGAAATCTTCGATAAAGAACCGTCAAAGGGCGTTGATCCCGACGAAGCGGTAGCTCTTGGCGCTGCCACTCAAGGCGGAGTAATGGCAGGAGAAGTTAAAGACATTCTGCTTCTCGACGTAACCCCGCTTTCGCTCGGAATCGAAACTTTGGGCGCGGTTATGACCAAGCTGATTGAACGAAACAGCACTATCCCAACTTCAAAGAGCCAGATTTTTTCAACCGCCGCCGACAATCAACCACAGGTTGAAATTCATGTTCTTCAGGGAGAGCGTGAAATGTCGCAGGACAACCGAACACTTGGTAGATTCACTCTAGATAGCATCCCACCAGCTCCTCGCGGAGTTCCGCAAATCGAAGTTACTTTCGACATTGACGCTAATGGAATTCTAAACGTCAAAGCACAAGATAAAGCCACCGGTAAAGAGCAAAAAATCACCATTACCGCATCAAGCGGGCTTTCGGACGAAGAAGTTGAAAAAATGCGCAAAGATGCCGAAACCCACGCCGATGAGGACAAGAAAAAGCGCGAAGCGATTGAAGTCAAAAACGGCGCCGAAACTCTAGTTTATTCCAGTGAAAAAGCGCTCAAGGACGCCGGCGACAAGGTTAAAGTTGAAACTGGCCGTGCAGTGACTGAAAAGATTGATGCAGTTAAAGAAGCGCTAAAAACCGACGATACGGATAAAATCAAAAAAGCTGCCGATGAGCTTTCAGAAACCATCCAAAAAGTCGGCCAAGAACTCTACAGCCAAAAACCAGAGGACAAGCAAGAAGAGACAGAGAAACCAAAATCTGACGAAAAAAAAGAGGACAAGGAGAAATCCAAAGAGAAGAAAGAAGAAAAGTAATTATTTGTCATTGCGATCCCACTAAAGTGGGAGAAGCAATCTAGACCGCGCTGCTCGCAGTAACATCTAAAAAAGACCCCTGATCCTGCCTTTTGCCGCTATAAAGGCAGGTCCGGGGTCTTTTTTTGTGATAGAATATAACAAATGGGGCACAAAGTTACTTCACTTCTTGTTATAGTTTTGCTTGCAACTCTTCTTTCTGGTTGCCAAAAAAAATCAACCACTCAAATCACTTCAACCGATGCCTTACCGCCGGAACTTGAAAACCTCCAGGTTAATTCCCCTGTTGCTTCCGATTCCACAACAGATCAAGATCAACCCAAAAGTTATCAGAAAATTGACTCTTTTGTAGAAGAGCAAACCCAAGTCGACGATATTTTCAAGCAAAATTATCAAGCCGCTTACGAAGACGCCCAAAGAGCTCTAAAGGGAAAAGCAATTTACTGCGGCGCAATTGTGAAGTTTTACGGCGCGACCTTATTTGCGCAAAACGATCAATCGTTTGTCTTTTACTCTGATGATTTTTCAAAAGACTACTATTGGATAGTCAATTTAAACGGCTTCAAAGACAATCAAAAACTCCGTAGCTTCACTGCCAAACGAGATCTTACCTCGGATATTAAGTGCCTTGCCAATCCCATGGCAAATCCTCCTTTGTTTTCAAGTTTTTACTTGAGATTTTCGGGTTCTGACAAATTTAAACTCATTGATCCGGGAATAATCGCCCAAACACGCCTCCAAACCCAAGACACCGCCTGGAAGATTATAGTTGTTGACAATGCCGGGGCGATAGCCGCTAGTGAACTCATGAACCCGCAATCAACTACAAATTCCACCTCTTCAACGAACTAAAAGTAAATGTAAAGGGAGGTTTACATCCTCTTATTATTCGTATAGAATAATAAGAGTAATTTTCATTTTTCAATTCTCAATTTTGAAATTATAAAATTAAATGATTATTGGAAATTGATAAATATTGATAAGTATTAATTGTTAATTTATGGCTGAAGATTTCTACAAAACACTTGGGGTCGACAAAAAGGCCTCCGAAGACGAGATCAAGAGAGCTTATCGAAAGCTTGCCTTGAAGAATCACCCCGACAAGGGCGGTGATTCTGCTGAATTCCAAAAAGTGAACGAAGCTTACCAAATCCTTTCCGACCCTCAAAAACGCACCCAATATGATCAATTCGGTTCGGCTGGATTTTCGGGTGCCGGAGCCCAAGGCGGACAAGGCGGTTTCGGCCCCAATGGGGCCCCCTTTGGGGGAGGGCATCAATCTGGCGGATTTGATTTCGAAGGCGAAGGTTTTGAATTTAACTTTGGCGGGGGAGGACTAGGCGATATCTTTGGAGACTTTTTTTCAAGCGCTTTTGCAACTATTCAAGCCGAAGTACAGATCTCTCCTTCGCAAGCAGTTTTGGGCGATCAGATTGATCTTGAGGTCGCTGGCGAAAAAGTATCGTTTGATATAAATCCCGGCACGCAGGACGGAACACAATACAGATTACGAGGTAAAGGTAGAGCAATGAAAAACGGACACAGGGGGGATTTGATTTTAATTATTAGAGTTAGATTGCCCGAGCGCTTATCAAAAGAACAAAAAGAACTCTGGGAAAAACTAAAAGATCTCGATAAAGAGAAACGCTCTTGGTGGAATAGGTAAAGGAAAAAGGCCGGAACAGAGTCCGGCCCTTGGGAATGGTCGAGAAAGGGAGGCTCATTGTCAATCTTCTTCCGGCTCGTCCGGCTCGTCAAGCGATTGGAAGATGCGCTCGATATGGACAAGCAGCTCCCGCGGGTTGTAAGGCTTGGTCAGGTATGAAGCGACACCGGATGCCCAACCCCTAAAGATATCTGCATCCTGTGCCTTACACGTGAGCATGATCACCGGGATGTGCTGGAAGCGAGGATCGACTTGCAGGTGCTTCAGCACCTCGAATCCATCCATCCTCGGCATCATCACATCGAGGACAACCATGTCTGGCTGACACTCCTCGACCTTCTCAAGTGCCTCAACCCCATCGTAGGCGCAGATCACCTCGTAGCCCGCCCGCTCCAAATTCACCTGGATTATCCGAACAATCGGCCTCTCATCATCCACAACCAGAATCTTCTTCCTAGACATCTGCCTCATCCCTTTCGGGCTAGATTGTCAATGCTAGCCGAACTCTAGCACAACCAAACTTGAAAATCAAGACTTATAACACTTAATGACAGAAGCGAGAAGAACAAATTAGAAATTAAAATATTTATTATTGATACGACTTACGCAAAACCCCTTTATTCTTCGAGTGATCCTGAGCTTAACGAAGGAGAATCGAGAAGTTCTCCATAAAGTCGAACGATAATTGCGTAAGTTGTGTTATTGAATTTAAATTTAAAATTTTAAATTATTTCATTTACATTGTTATATAAGTTTTTGGTATAATAGTTTCTGTAGGCAAATAATTGCGTCCCGCTCCGCCCCTAGGAGGGGCCACGAGGGACTTTTGAGTCAATAATAATTGACTCGAAGCGGAGGAAATTATCCAAGTAGCGCCAACAGTTCCAACATGGGATTTGTTTTTAGGTATTTTTATTGCCATTACCGTTTTGTACGGTTTCATGATGCAAC
>Ga0180007_10007191_pt1 | contig 10596 bp, 11 predicted proteins | sample MM_PC_MetaG_FD_121122 | JGI IMG/M metagenome (GOLD analysis project Ga0180007, IMG submission 121122) | Groundwater microbial communities from the Aspo Hard Rock Laboratory (HRL) deep subsurface site, Sweden - MM_PC_MetaG | ecosystem: Environmental > Aquatic > Deep subsurface > Groundwater...
ATACTGACTCTCGTACTTGCCCACTCCGCTCATAGCCCCTCATGATGGAACACAACGATTGATCATGGCAAGGTAAGAAAGGAACCGAAGAGAGGAAAAGGTTCTCCTGGCGGTTTGGAGCCTGGGGGACTGAATGTAGAACGCGTTCGTTAGTTGTTTCATGGTAGTCCAAGTTAGATATTCTATATAGGCACTTGTCCGTGAGCGCTGACATGCCCTACAGAAGGTACTTCTATGAAGTTGTCTCATCTGCCATTCCATCCCGGTTTGGAGATCTGTGACATTCGTTACACTTGTGAGTATCCGTTTCAGCGCGTTTGCCCTTGATATTGCGCCCTTTCGCCTAATCCGTGTGGCGAATTCATCGATGTTAGTTTTCACATTACCTTTGGACCGGATCTAGGGGTGAAGGTCATGTCGATTAGACTAACTCTAGATGTGGACCGGCCCTGGGAGGCTGGTCACGTAGAGGGCAAACTAACGGTTGCCTTCACGTGCTTGGCGGCTGCGGCGCGAGCGATTTCGCCACATAGCAAACGTCAATGCGGGTAGAACTGTTGGAAGGCGCCGATAAGCCAAATCGCGTGCAAGGCGTTGTTAGCCCGTCGCTCTTCTCTGTTGGAAGAGGGCGGTAAACTGGGCGCAGCTTCAACCGCTAGACAACCAATCCAGCAGATCGCGTGTTCGATCTGCTAGAGGTGCAATCTCTGGATCCTTCTGAAGTATTCTCCAGGCCGTACGACCATGCCGGACGAGCACGTCTTTGAAACGCACCAGGTAATACAGATAAACTTTAGGTGAGTTTGCGGATACCGAATAATGTTTCGCCAGCACGACTCTAGGGAGAAAGATTCTGCGAGCAAAATCGCGTAGGCTGGCCCATAAATTATCTCGCCCCATTAACCGTGCCAGTTCGCGGCTTAAAAATCCTGTGGGTGTCCAGCTGGTGAATATCTGATTTCTCGCCGTGGCAACGACTGTTTCCTCAAAGGCGAATGGCTCAAGCTGGCGCAATACATCTCCCGGAACATTGGCCCCCACCAATTCTTGCGCCACCCGCAAGGCCAGATAAACGCCCCGTCCCCAGCCCCACGCCTCAGCGCGCTGCTGTACCGTCCCCCAATCGAACGTCTCGCCGCAGTGTTGGATGAGGTACGCGATATCGCAGGAGGGGCGCAGGCCAAAAGCGAACTGGTGCTGGTAGGAAGTGTGGAGACAGAGGTGCAGCAACAAATCCTCGGAGCATAAGCCTAACACATCTATGCCGGCAATTTGGAGAGGGACGGCCCGCACCCATAATTCATCCACAGCAATGGTGTAAGGTTGGTTAGGCTTCGTGAGCGTCCAGTGGATTTCAACTTTGTCAATTTTACTGATTTCCGATTTGATAAAAGCTGTCAAATGCTGACTAAGTGCTACATCCACGTCAACTGAATAGGGTTTGAGCGGCTTGTAGCCTGATGTAATCAACGCGTCGGCGGCTCGTTGCAGATGTTGTTTGGGTACCAGCAGGTCGAGATCCCCCATCTGGCGCAGCGCGATATTGTCGTACACTTGAGTCGCCAGATGCAACCCCTTGAGGACGATCACGGGAATGATCTCTCCCGTGGAAGAGACATCATCGGCGCGCAAGGTCTCGACGATGCGCTTCAATTCATTGCACAGGCGCAGATTGCGTGCTGCGTTTTGGAGATAGAAATCCCGCAGCACTTGCATAGTCACGTCCGGTACAACGGCGTCCAGACCACGGGATTTAAGCTGCTGGGTGAGCAATGCACAAACTTGTTGCTCTGTCGCCAGTGCGACCAGCGCTTCCCAATCCGTCTCGGTCAACGCTGCCAGCCTGTCGGCATCAACACAACTGGCGTCTAGGTGCAAACAATCCAACAACAGGTCAATTAGCTTCGCGCGTTCCATATCGTTCTCCTCTAACGAGTCTCTCGCGTCTGCTGCCGCCACGATTGCGCGTAACGTCCGTCGAGAGCCATCAGTTCCGCGTGGGTACCAGATTCAACCACGCGCCCCGCCGCCATCACGTGAATCACGTCGGCCTGCATGGCGGTGGTGAAACGGTGGGTGACGATCAGGGCCGTGCGCCCGTCCACCAGATCGCGGAAGCGGGCTAGCCAGTCAGCCTCGGCCCAAGAATCCATCGCACTGGTGGGTTCATCGAGGATGATGAGTTCGGATTGACGCAGGAAGGCGCGCGCCAAAGCAATCCGCTGCCACTCGCCGACGCTCAGCTCCGCGCCGCCAAACCATTTGCCTAAAACGGTATCATAGCCTTGGGAGAGCTTATGGATGGCGTTTTCGGCTCCAGCGGCATGGGCAGCAGTCGCTATTTCTTCAGGGGATGGGTTGGCGCACAGGTCACCGTAGGCAATGTTGTCGGTCACGCTCTCGTGGTAGTGAACGGGTTCCTGGAATAAGACGGTGATTCGCCTACGCAGTTCTGCAACGGGATATTGGCGCAGATCGGTGTCACCAAAGCCAATCGAACCAGCCTGGGGATCGTAGAAACGGCAGAGTAATTTGATGAGAGTGCTTTTACCGGCGCCATTTTCGCCGACGATGGCGACGATTTGCCCAGCGGGAATGGTTAGATTGAAATCCTTGAGGGCGACGCGTTGGCTGTCAGGATAGTGAAAGGTAATCCCTTTGAGTTGGATGTCGCCGCTCGGCGGTTCAGTGGCAGAACCCCCATCGGGCGCGCTGACCACCTCCGGTTCCAGATTGAGGAACTCGAACAAGTTTTCCAGAAAAAAGAGATTGCGGTAAATATCCCCCACCTGGGAAAGCAGAGATCGAAGCAGGCTTTGTCCCTGGCTGAAGGCGGCGTAGAAGAGGGCGGTATCCCCCAGCGTAATCGCCCCTTGCGCAACCCGCGTAATGATCCAGACCAGAGATGCACCCATAGCCAATAGCGCCAGAATGCCCGCGCTAAGTTCCGCCAGCGCCTGAGCACGGGTGAGTTCGATTTTTTCGCGGCGCAGTTTGGCGCGCAAGTTTTGAAAAGATGTGCGGAAATGCTCGCCGAGTCCAAAAAGGCGCAATTCAGCAGCGGATTCGTGCCATGTGATAATCCAGTCGTAATAGCGGCTACGGCGTTCGTTGGCAGTGTTCGCCACTCGCCAGTGGTGGAAACGCAGGGTGTAGCGGATGACAACGAGGAAACCAGGCAGGGTACTGAGCAGCAACACGACGGGCAGCCAGAGACCAAAAGAAAGCAGCACCACCGCCATTGCAGCCAGGGTAATGCTATTTTGGAGCAGTGCGCCTAGGTTTTCGAGCAGCGCCACGGGACGGTTGAGGGCATCGACGCGAGCACGGTGGAGTTGATCGTAGAATTCGGGGGTTTCGAAAAAACCTAAATCGAGGCGGATGGACTGACTGTGGATTAAGTCGTAAATATGATCGCCGACTAACTCTCCCTGGGCAGTGCGCACCCAGCTGAGCAAGCTGTTGAGGCCTTCGTTGAGCAATAAGGTCAGCGCCAATAGCCCGACCCAAAGCAGCGTTGGTTGAATGACAAGCCAATCTAAGCCGCTGCCTAAAATGTCTACAAGGCTGTCTACGACAAGGCGGGTGAGGTAAACGCTGGCGACAGGCAGGACGCCACGCAAGATGAGCAAAATGAGCCACACAATTGTCCATTGACGTGCCGCACACCAGACCAAGGAGAGGGCTTGTCCGAAATAGGGGATTTGCTGGCGCAGTGCGCTAAACTTCTGGCGTATGGTTTTTTTCATTACACTCAAACTGCAGCAGAGCCTTTTTGTAGCATTTTCCTAAACGGAACTCTCTGATGCCCATATAATTCTATATCGTCAGACAGGGTCTCTTCGACCGCTGGCAATGACACCCGCTCGAAACCCAGTTTGCGATACAGGGCAATGGCCGGGAGATTATCCTCGAACACACACAAGTATAACTCGGACGAGCCTTCAGAGCGAGATTGTTCAATGACATGCTGCGTCAGGGCTTCGCCGAGCCCCATGCCGCGGTAATGCGAACGGACGGTCAGGCTGAAAAGCCAATGCCCGCTGTAGGGCGGCTCGGTTTCGGGTCTTCGCATCAGACGCACAAAGCCGAGTACTTTTTCGCCGCAACGGGCGACATAGTTGGTCAGACCAGGATGAGTTTTTCGCTCCGATTCGGGTAGGGTGAGCGCACCGTCAGGGCTGAGCCAGACGTACAAGGCAACGAGATCGTTGTAACTGGCTTCCTGAATGGTATAGGCCGGACAGGTGCGTTTCAGCCAACGGCGAAAAACGCGCCCCCGCTGTAGTCGCCGCAGCGATTTACCGCCTAGCCGCCGGAGCCTGAGATAGCTTTGAAATAGATAGAACCCAACTGGATAAATAGATACCCAACCCCGCCCAAGTATATGCCAAATTCCGCGAGTATGGTCGCGGATTTTGCCGTGATGTTCGGAGTAGAGTACTTTGCCGAAGATATTTTCAGGTGCGAGCGGGCCTTCTTTGCACGTTTGAGCATCGCCACGCAAGTAGAATTGCTCATCCCTTTGGGGAGAAGACTTCCGAAGTTTGGCAAGCTTCGGAAGTCCTGTTGCTTTGACGAGCGCAACCCGATGGACAACATAGCATCCGCATGTATTTTGTGCCAGGACAATATCACCCAAGCGCAGAGAGCTTGTTAGTGGCTCCAATTCAACGGTATCGTCATTGTGAATAAAGGGGAGCATACTTGCCCCGTTAACCGTCATGCGCACCCGCTGGCCACGTTCCAAAGCGGCACGGATGAGGGGCATCAGCTCGCTGCCGGGAAGGATCATAGCACCGAACGCACCATAGGGATATTGCTTTTCTCGGCGCGATTGCGTAGACGATAGACAGGCACATGCCCCAGGATGGCATTGAGATTGGTCATGGCGCGCGCCATCAGGCTTTTATCCCAATAAGGCAGGAAGGAGCGCGGCGCGAGCAAGGGGGCGGCTTCGGCGGGAGAGAGCCGTGAGATTTCATTTTCGGGGGCCTGCTCTAGAACGATGAGGGCGGAGAGTGGGGCAGCGTGGTTGCGGGCAATATCGGCGGTACCGCCCCAGGGCGTGCCGTAACACATCGGGCCGGATTCAGCCACGCGCACGGCAACGCGGTCGTCGTTCATGGCAATCACGCCGGGTTGCTGGTTCCAAAATCCCATTTGAGTGCTTTTGCCCACCCCGGCATGACCGACAAAAACGATGCCCTTGCCATTATCATCCAACCCTGCGGAATGAAAGACCAACCCGCCGGTGGAAAGAATAGCGGTGCGCAAGATCAACTCGCCCGCGCCGATGTTGAGCAGGCTTTGCCATTTTGCCCTATTACGCTGCTCGGTCAGGGTCAGGTCGTCCCAGGTAGGGTTGGCACGCAGCACGCTTTGGTTTTGGGCAGCCTGTTCTTCGCTGTGATAGGTCAGTTTGGCATAATAATTATACGCATCATAGTACATCTTCCAGATCGAGCCGGGGTCGTAGATCAACTCGCCTCGCGGCCTGGGAGGAGTGTCGCTTTCCTCCCAACGCAGGGCCAGGCGCGCCTGGGGGTTCTCTGGCGTTCCAATAAATGCGCCCAGCCGTTCTTCGATGCCCAATTCGACGGGGGAGAGCGGGGAAGTCAGTTCGATGAGAATTTCAGCAATCGTGATGGGGATTCTGTGCATAGTGTTCCTCCAAAATGGATCGCGGATTACACGGATACAGCGGATTGGTGCAAATTCTAAAAACGAATCAAAAAGCCGCGTGAAATCCGCGTCATCCGCATTCTATGGATTGATACCGTTCTTTACGGGCAAAGGCGATTTCGCACAGGTAAGGCACGGGTTCGTTCAGGGTTTCGGTCTCCATCTCGGACCAGGCCGGGCAGCGACTGCAAAAGCCGCGCGCCTCGCAGGTCAGACAGTCGGTGTGCAAGGGCGGGGCGGTATCCACAAAAGCCTGCACCTGCTTCCAGGCGGTATCAAACCCCACTTCCGACGGGCGGGCAGCGGGTTGGGTCAGGTCTATGCAGGGGTTCATCTCACCATTGGAATTGACCACAAAGGCGGCTTTGCCAGCCTGACAGTAGAAGTTCTCGCTGTTGACCAGGTCGGATTCACGCTGGGCGGCTTCAAGCGAATCAGTTGCCGAGGCGCGGTCAGTCGCTTCCAGTTCGACACATTCCAGTGGCGACAAGCGGCAATCTAGCACATCGGAGGGCGCGCCGTCGCGCCTGCTGGAGAGCAGCCAACTCGCCGAGAAGGGCAAACCCCACTCGTGCGCCATCTCCCGCATTCTTTCCAGTCCGCCCACATTCTGACGGGTGAGGGTGGATTTCAGCCCCAGCGGGACGCGGTGTTTGATGAGGTTTTCGATGCCCTGAATACAGCGGGCATAACTGCCCTGCACGCCAGTGATAGCTTCATAATCTTCGGCGGTAGCGCCATAGAGCGTGATTTCAGTGCGGCTGGGGGGCGCTTCGGCTAAGCGGCGAGCGATTTCATCGGTGATGAGCGTGCCGTTGGTGAACAGTGTCAGGATGAAGCCCATGCGGGTGAGGGGCGTGTAGATTCCGAAGAAATCAGGGCGCACGAAGACTTCGCCGCCGGTCAGCAGCAAGAAGACCGTGCCGCCCGCTTTGGCTTGCCGCGCCAGTTCATGCCACTCCGCCGGGGAGAGTTCTTGCGCACGTCTGGCAACATCCCCGGCGGAGTGGCGCACATAGCACATGCGGCAGCCCAGGTTGCAGCGTTCGGTCAGCTCGAAGGTGCCATTGACGGGCTGGCGTTTCGCGGCAGCGCGTGCGTGCAGTGCACGCACCAGGGATCCGTAGTCGGTGGGAAAACTCATTCCAACATCCCCACCTCGCCAATCTGTTTCAAAAAGACGTTCACATCAGTGAGAGCCTGGGTGGGGGTGACCTCGAAGCGTTCGGCGAGAGCGGCAGCCAGATCATCCACTGTATGCTCTTCTTCGAGTAATTTCCACAGATAAGCACCGCTGTCGTTGAGGGTGATGATGCCGTTTATATCCATCACCTGGGAGCCCAGAGGCACCAACAAATACTCGCCGCCCACGTTTTCCATCATAAAATCAGCTTTGCGTTTCATAAGTATGTCCGGCTCAGTCTTTCAACGCAAAGATGCAGCCAATGGCATCAACCACTTTTTGGGCGCGGCCAAAAAAGCCAATGATATGAGCGTTTATATCGGCAAGGTCCGCGTTGTAATCAAACTCGACATCGCCGTGAGAACCACCATATTCGTATTCATTTTCTTTGGATGTGTAGAATTTGATGTGGTCGATGTATTTGCCATATTTTCCAGAGATGGCTATCAAATACTCATCGTCACGCAACTGAACAACAGGTTGCTTGGGGTTACCTGAACAGCTACCGTGTTCCTCTGATTTGCCTCCAGACCATGTTATCTGAATGCCTTCAACGACATCACCAGCCCAAATACTAATCTCGGTGATTTTTGCGCCTAAACGTGGCGTGTCGTCAAAGTTTGTACCGCCATTACCGCCGGACGGTCCGCATTTGAATCTTTTTTGCGCTTTCATTGCCAACGCTCCTTTCGATATGTTTTTTAGTGAGAAGTCAAATTAAATTTGGACAAGCCCTTTCTGGTGACAATGTTTTGCATTGTCACCAGAAAGGCTGCCTGTTTTAAAACGGTTTTCCCCGCGCCAAGGGCATAGGGCTTTGTCCTGAGCCTGCCGATGGGCCTGTCTGAGCTTGTTGAAGGGACCAAGGGCTAGTGTGTGGGGGGGGGGGATGGGCTAAGACAGGTTATCAGGTCCTGGCGGGCAACCACCAAATGACTTCAAACAAGCCAGTAATCTCTCCTCCAGCTTGAGGGGTACGAAAACTGCCTGGGGCGCTTCGTAGGACAGTTTTTCGGTTTTGGCGGCGGCGAGTTTTTCTTCAGGGTTCTTGTGGTTTTTGGGGGTCATTTAATGTTCCTTTTTATTTGGTAATTAGGTGTTAGATGTTTCGGGTGTTAGATGTTTCGGTGTCGGGGGGTGCGCGGAGGCTGGCCCGCGCCGTGTCGAAAACCTGTATTGAATGTGTATGCGGTTGTTTTCCGTGAGCACGGGAACGCTGTAAGTTTCGGTAAAGTAACCATATCATCGTCGGCGCATTCGCCGTGTGGCGCTTGGTAAAATGTGTGCCCATTTTCCCTTTGTCCTCACATGTTTTCTAAATTTCAACTCGCACTTAAGCTTATCTTAGCACAGATCGATCAGGGAACAAATAGGACAAGGGTTCTTCAATATCCGGGTAATCGTGTCGCCCTGCCCCCGCCCCTGAAATAGGTCCAGAAGTAGAGCTAGGATCTGGATCCGTAGAGTCGGATGAGCGTGATATGTATTACACAACCCTAGGGGACTCGAACTCGGAAGTATGGACCCTATCTATGGATACGCGAATGGGGGTTTTGCCCATGGGATCCGAGAAGAGTGGAAAACTCTGATACCATCAGCGATTGGTAGATTTCTCTGGAGCCTATAGGACTGAATGTAGAACGCGTTCATACATTGCGGCCTGGTGATGCATGTCCTCATTCGACGAGAACGGCTAGCGCCTGTGCCGTTCCCGTCTAACTTTACGTCGCTCTGGAACCTCGCTCTTTGCGGCACAAGACTGGCGAGTCTGATATCACGATTGGCCTGAATCCATGGGTGAGGTCAAAGATGTGACCGCCGTACATATGAGAAAGCCTTCTCATCTCATCGACATCGTCGAGCCAACACTATGGATGAGCCAAACGTCATATGGAGTAACAGGCCTATCGTGGCCTGCGTGAGATCCTAGGGGAGCTATCATGGAATCGACCGTCGCCATCAGCCCTGCGCTGTGTCATACCATCTCGTGGGCACACATAGGAGCACGTGCTCTCTCATTGATCGAGATCTACGTCGTCAGCCTGCAGCGCGTCATTGCTGACCTGTTTGAGCAGCAAGGGAGAAGCTGATGCCGGAGAAACGATGGGCTCCCCGTTTCTTCACAATCTGGGTTGGGCAGAGAATCTCGTGGCTTGGGAGTCGGGCCGGTGGATTCGCGCTTGTATGGTGGCTAACTCAGGAAACAGGCTCAGCTCAAGTTCTGGCGACAGCCACGCTGGGACTCATCCTCCCAACTGTACTTCTGGGGCCCGTTGCGGGCGCCTATGTTGATCGATGGAATCGTCGCCTCATCCTGCTGATCTCTGATACAGGCATAGCTCTTGTATCTCTGCTTCTGGCTTACTTGTTCTGGTCAGGCCACATGGAGGTGTGGCACGTCTACATAGTTATCGTAGTCCGTGCCATCGGGTCAGCGTTTCATCTGCCTGCCATTGGGGCATCAACCACGATGCTGGTTCCAGCCAAGCATCTAACACGGATTGCAGGACTGAACCAGAGCATGGGCGGCGCACTACAGGTGGCTGGGCCCGTGCTTGGCGCCTTTCTCATCAGCGTCATGCCTGTTCACAGCGTCATGCTGATCGACGTGGGAACGGCTGCCTTTGCACTGATCCCTCTCCTATTCCTGAGTATCCCAAATCCGCCCGTTGATGCGTCCAAAGAACGCGAGAGCATCTTTGCCTCTATTCGGATTGCTTTTCGATTCGTACTGGATCATCGAGGCCTCTTGCACATCATGCTTCTAGCCAGCTTCATGAACTTCGTTATCAACCCTGTCTTCGTGCTTCTTCCTCTGTTGGTCACAACACACTTCGGTGGGACTGCCCTCCATCTAGGCTGGCTTCAGTCCGCAACGGGTGCCGGGCTCATCGCTGGAGGGTTCGTGCTATCTGTGTGGGGTGGGTTCCGCCGCAGAACCATGACCATGTATGTTGGCGGAGGGCTACAAGGCCTTGCGCTTCTATTCCTGGGGGTAACACCATCTGGCCTGTTCCCCGTGGCAGTGGCGACCATGATCGCCAACGGATTCCTCAATGCACTGTACAACGGCCCGATTGCCGCATTGCTGCAGGCGACCGTGCCGCCGAACATGCAGGGGCGGATATTCACGCTTCTCGGCAGCATCGTCCAAAGCGTCTATCCAATCAGTTTGGCCATTCTGGGCCCTGTAGTTGGCGTCATCGGGATTCGTGCCTGGTATATCGGTGGAGGGATTCTCGTATTCGCCGTGTGCACACTTGCGCTTTTCATGCCTTCGATTGCGCGCCTAGAGACACAGCTCGTGGAATCGGCTGACAAGTCTGCGGCCTAGCAGGAGACTCGCTCATTCCATCTCGGGATCACAGCGACTCGAGAACGGGAACACGCTCATCTGCACTGGCGGGGACGGGTACTTCTTCGAGGTGACCCCAGATGGCGACACCGTCTGGGAGTACGTGAATCCGAACAGCTCCTACCAAGCCGTCTTCCGCTGCGAGCGGTATGAGGCGGATTCAGCAGAGCTTGCAGGAACGGAACTCAGCAAGTAGGAACGCGATGTGGTCCTGGCACAGTCCCAGAATCACGAATTCTACTTGCTGTTTTGGAGCCTGGGGGACTGAATGTAGAACGCGTTCATACGTTGCTATGTGGTGATGGACATCATTGTTGGAGAGGACTCCTCTGGATGTGCAGTATAGATCCGTATTCCAGCGCTCTCAAAGGAT
>Ga0180007_10007192_pt1 | contig 10596 bp, 17 predicted proteins | sample MM_PC_MetaG_FD_121122 | JGI IMG/M metagenome (GOLD analysis project Ga0180007, IMG submission 121122) | Groundwater microbial communities from the Aspo Hard Rock Laboratory (HRL) deep subsurface site, Sweden - MM_PC_MetaG | ecosystem: Environmental > Aquatic > Deep subsurface > Groundwater...
CAAATAATTCTTGTCCATTACTTCCTACCATTAAAATATATTCCTCAAGCAAAGCATTATTTTTCTCATAGGTTGTAATTTGCCTATCTGCATTTTTCAGATGTAACCTTAAAGGTTTTCTTAAAAATCTCCTGCAAAAATCTTTAGTCTTTTGTGCATTTACTAATGTATCTAAACTAGAGCAGTCTCTTTCAAGATTAGCAAAATGAATGTATCCTGCAGATAAACCATACTCAAAAGTTGAAATTAAAGAATTAAAAGAAGACAAACCAAAACTTTTAAACATTAATCTATCTGGCAGATAACTAATACAATACTTAACGTCTATTGGAGCAACAATTTTCAAAGGGCATTTCATAAATATCAAATTAATAGTTAGTTTAAAAAAATTTGTAGTCTACAAAAACTCCACTTTAAATTATTCCTTATATTCAAAAACCCTTATTATCTTAACATTAACTTTAAACTTGTGAAACTCTTTTAAAAATAAATTTAGATGTTCAGAAGGTATGCTTATAACATTACTTCCTAATTTATTTCCTTCATAAATCTCTAGCATCCCTTTGTATTTTCTCCCATAATAGTTATATCCAATAAGTTTCTTATTTAACATAACTCGTTTTGAATTATTTTTTACAACAGACCAGATTAATAATATTTTATTTTTCCCTTCCTCTAATCTAGGAGAATATTTTTGATACAAAATAATTGAATTTCCCAACATAGAATCTCTTAATTTCCATTTTTCTAATTTTCCTACAACAATATTTATCTCATTTTGAATACCCAATAAATTCCAGTGTTTTTTAAATTTAAAAGAACCAAAAAATTTATCCACTAATTTTAAGGATTCCCTTTCTATTTTTTTTTCATCTCCCATAATGTCAATAAAAATATCCACATCACTATCTGTTCCAGCATCACCTCTAGCAACACTTCCAAACAAAATTAGGGATTTAATTTTATCCTTTTCATTTTTTTTCAAATTCTGAAATAAAAAAGATACAAAATCCATAGCATAACTTATTAATCCCATTTTAATCCTTTCTTTTTAAATAATTTTTTAAGCTCATTAAAGGAATTTAACACAGATTCTATTTCAGAAACAGGCCTGGGTTTACCATAGCAAAGCAAATTTCTTTTAGTTTCAATTTCAAAAAGAAAATTGATTATTTTCTCCTTTTCTGGAAAATTAAAATCTAATTTTTCTTTTGCTTTTCTGAGGGAAGTAAACCAATCATGCTTAATCATTAATCCAGGATTAATTATGTTTTCCTTGTGAAGAAAAACTTCAAGCATTTCTACCGAAGCTACAGAAACATTAAACCCAATATTTCTTTGTCTTTCTTGAATTCCCTTTTGAATACTCTCTTTTATAACATCTAAACTTTCTTTTATATTTCTCAAATGATCTTCAATTTTCATAAAAGAAAAACGTTTTAATTATTTTTAAACCTTTTGTTTCAATTGTAACTACCTTTTTGTTTCAATTGTAACTACAAAAACTCCACCTTAAACTTTCCTTCCTTTATATCTTTAATGTTCATAACATCTTTCAAATCATCGAGAACATCTTTCAGTTTTTCCTTGTCCTTTTTTGGCAAGCTCAAAAAACACTCGGCATTCATTGGTTTCTTAGATTTAGTTTTTTCCTGTCTTATTTTAGAAATTAATTCAACAATACTATTAAAAAATATAGCCTCCCTAATATCTTTCTTTTTTATTAACTTAAATTCAGGCCACTTACTTATATGAACACTCTTGTCTTTCTCTATTTTCTTAAAGTGCTCTTGATAAATTTCTTCTGTAATAAAGGACATTATTGGGGCCATCATTTTAACGATAGTCAAAAGAGATTTATACAAAGTGTACTGGGCGGACAGTTTTTTCTGCCCCTTTCCTTGATAAACTCTCTTTTTTACAACCTCTAAATAATTATCACAAAACATCTTCCAAAAAAACATATCAATCTCGGCTTTTGCCTTTGAGGGTTCATAATTTTCAAAAGCCCTTGTTACATTTTCAACAACAATATTCAATTCATCCAAAAACAATTGATCCAAAACCTCTAACTTCTTTGGCTTCTGACCCCTATACCCTTTTAAATTCATAAAAACGAAGTTTGAGGCATTCAACAACTTGGTGATAAATCTCTTACCAGCAAGCACCTCTTTGTCTTGATAATCCAAATCATCCCCTAGTTTATAACTAGAAGCCCAAAAACGCAGTGCATCCGCGCCATACTCTTCCATAATCTTTCTAGGAGAAACAACATTTCCCTTTGACTTTGACATCTTTTCACCTTTAAGTTTAACAAATCCCGAAACCATTATGTTCTCCCAAGGAAGTTTTCCCTCGTGTAAATAACTCCTAACAATTGTATAGAAATCCCATGTTCTTATTATATCGTGAGCATTAGTCCTAAGAGAATAAGGAATTTTTATTTTATCTTTTATCAACGACCCAATAATTTGGGGGGTTAAACTAGAGGTGGCCCATGTATCTAAAACCTTTTCTTCTGGTTCTGTATTTTTCCCACACTTTGGACATCTCTTTTTTATCTGCAGAGGGTCTACAGGCAACTCCTTGTCCTCGGCAAATAGAGTCTCTTTACACTTAACACAATACCAAACCGGAATTGGAACTCCAAAATGCCTATCCCTAGAAATATTCCAATTCCACTCCAAGCCATTAACCCAATTTTTATATCTCTTATACATAAGTTCTGGACGCCAATTAACTCTTTTCCCCTGCTCCAACCAAACATCTTTTTTATCAAGTATTTTAATGAACCACTGTTCAGTTGGAAGAAATTCTATCCCAGTTCCACACTTATCATGAACATTAACAACATGGGTTATGTTTTTCTTATCTGTAACAAGTTTAGCTTTTTCCAAATCTTCTAATATTTTTTTCCTTGCTTCTTTAGCTTTCAACCCCCTATAATCCCCCTCCAAAATCCTCCCTTGTTTATCAAAAACTATTCTAGGTTTGAGTTTAAGTTTTGTTATTACTTCAACATCATATTTATCTCCATAAGAACAAACCATTAATGCCCCTGTCCCTTTCTCCATATTCGCACTTTCATCAGCAATAACCTGAACCTCATGACCAAAAAGCGGAACAACAACATTCTTCCCAACAAATTTTTTATATTTCTTATCATCCGGATTAACAAAAACAGCCACACACGCTCCAAGTAACTCCGGTCTTGTTGTTGCAATAAGTAAATCCTGTTTGCCACACTTAAATTTTAAAGTTGAAAATTCGCTACTCATTTCTTTATCCTCTAGCTCCGCTTGTGCAATAGCCGTCTGGCACTCTGGGCACCATATGGTTGGAAACTCTTCCTTGTAAGCAATTCCCTTTCTAGCCAATTCTAAAAAACCAGCCTGAGAGATCTTCCTAGAATTATCATCTATAGTTGAATAATTGATTCCATAATCCGCACTCACACCAATATCCTTCCAGTCTTGAATAAATTTTGGAGTTATCTCTTTTAAAGTCTTTAAACATAATTCAATAAACTCTGCCCTAGTCATATCCTTACTCTTAACATTTTTAAGTCTCTCAACAAGCCTCTCTGTAGGCAACCCGTTGTCATCCGTTCCAAAAGGATAAAACACTCCCTCTCCCTTCATCCTATGAAAACGGGCAACAAAATCCTGTTGAGAGTACTGGAAAGCATGGCCTATGTGCATATCCCCAGAAACCGTTGGAGGAGGATTATCTATTGCATAAACACCCTTCCCCCCCATAGTATCAAATCTGTATATCTTTTGTTTCTCCCAAAAGACCTTCCACCTTTCCTCTATTTGTTTATGATCAAATTTGTTTTTTAACATGTTATGAATATGATTAATGATGTTTTAAGGTTTACGTTTAATTTCTCCTATCTTCCACAGCAAATCAAAATAAACCTTAAATGACTTGGCTATATGGATATCTTTCATATGAAAAACAATAATTTCTGGTTCATACAAAACTATTAAAACATTATCCCTAACAATTTCAATAGAAGCTGGAGTTACATACTCTTTAGGCATAACTCTTACACTAACCAATTTTTGTTTTTCCCTTTCCTCTCTTAAATCTTTAGCATCACTATTATAAATTATTTTTAAACTCACTTTTTTTCTTGCTCTTTCTTTATTAAATTCATTAAAATACCCTGCAAATAAATCAGCACTCTTTGGAGCTCCAATTATTAACCATTCATCTCCATTTTTAACCTCTTGCAAAAGAGAACTCCAAATGGTTTTAGCACCTTTCATTTCCTTATAGATTTTAGTTTTAACCCCTTCATTATTCTCTTGAAACAGGTTTGTCATCTCTGGAATTTTATTTTTCAACAAAGAGAGCTCATCTTCTTTTTCCTTAATTAATAACTTAATCGAACTAGGGCTACATGATTCATAGCATTTCCTATTTGATTTAATTACACTTGTAACTAAACCTGATTTAGAAAGTTTTTCCAAAGCCTTATATACTGAAACCCTATTTAATCCTGTTTGTCTAGCTATAATTCCTGCAGAAGAAGGACCCAACTTCAGTAAAGCAAAATAAGTTTTCTCTTCACTTTTTAACAATCCTAAGGGTCTTAATGAAATCTCTTTCATAAAAACAATTACACTAATGAGTTTATATATCTTTTTATTGTTGTATATATATAGTCAACAAATAATTATATACCCCCATCCCGCCTAAAATTTATGAAAAACAAAATAAAAGAAAACCTAAAAACACTAGGAGTAGCCATATTGGCTTGTAGCATTCCATTTCTAGTTGTTAGCCCTTATTTAATAGATGATATAGAAAGGAAACAAAGACAGAAAAAAACACATGAAGAGCAAAAAATATGTGAAGAAAGACAGCGAGCTATAATAAGAAACATTCACAAAGATCTCTTATCAAAATCAAGATTATACAGTGATCTTCAAAACTGGGAAATATACCTCTATGAAAAAGACTATGGAAGAGGTGAAAGATTAAAATTTGATAATTTGCGGGATAGTGTATTAAGAGAAGTCCTAATTGAATACGACCCAAACGTAAAAAATTATCCTGGATTATACTCTAACAATTATAATACTCTTTCAACAAGAGACTATTTCAATGGACTAGAAATTAGCCTAAATGAATTGTGGAAAGAAACCTACAGAAGAATGAATGAGAAAGATTCACTCTAAGAAACTTTTAAAAACTATCCATTTTTATGTATTCCATGGCAGAAACAAGCATGCAAATGCCCGGAGCATTCGGAGGATTGATGCGTTATAATGAGGAGTACGAATCAAAAATCCCATTAAAACCAATCTACGTAATAGCCTTTGTAATTCTGATAGTGGCTTTTAGAGTAGGCCTAGCCATGTTTTATGGATAAATCAAAATGTTTGGCGGAATAGATCCTAAAAAAATGCAAGGAATGATGAAAAAGATGGGAATTTCCCAAGATGAAATCCCAGCATCTAAAGTGATCATTGAAAAGGAAGATGGAGGGAAGATAATAATTCAACCGACAGCCGTAACAAAAATAACCATGCAAGGGCAAGAAAGCTTCCAGATTGCAGGAAATATAAAAGAAGAAACAGCAGAGGTAAACATTTCTGAAGAAGACATTAAAGCCGTTGTAGAAAAAACAAACTGCACGGAAGAAGAAGCAAAAGCAGCCCTTGAAGAAACAGGGGATTTGGCAGATGCCATAATGAAATTGAGCTAATTTGTTCTAAACCAAATCAATACATGTGCATTAGCAATGTGCAGAAGCATTCATTAGTAATGAAAAGGTTTAAAATTAACGGTAAAAAGAAAATAAAAGTGTTGTCTGTTTGGAAATGGCTTATTAAGAAAGACTAATAAAATTAAAGGAAATGGATTTCTTGCTAAGTTTTAAAGGTTTTTAAGTTGGACAGCAATGGACATAGACTACTAAGATTGTGCCTCCATAATTAGTTGCTTCGTCTCTACATCTCCATTCACTAGCACAACCACTCGCACTCCCATCGCAAGCCCAATCCCACACAAACTGACTAGATCTAAAGTTATTAGTGTCTCTACAAACATTACCTGATGAATCTGAACAAGCAACCATATTTGCACCACAATAAGTTGTTGGGTGAGGTGTTTGCTCTGTTGGAGTTGGTACTGAAACCCATTGTCCTCCAACACCTGTTGGAATTCCACAATTTATTTCTCCATTACTTATTCCAGTAACAAATTGCCCAATAGGACAAGTCCCAATAGTACCTACCCTTAAAGTAACATCTCCACTGGTTCCACCACCACTTAAACCAGTTCCTGCAATTACACCAGTTATGTCTCCTCCCCCACCAGCTCCACCCACTGGTTCACAAACAACTGTTCCGTCAGCATTAATTACCCTTATGGCTGTGTCTTGATCGCAAACCCCCATAACTCTTCTCTGCAAAGAATTAATATCAACGCTTAATAAATCTACACAAGCCCAACCACCCCCAGTCCACTGCAAAACCTGGTTAACATTGCATGGCAAGGGGGGAGCTAACTCTCCTGCAGAATGTCCAAAAACCTGTGGATCATCTGAACCAAAAGCATTTATCCCTATAGCAGCTAAAATCAAAACAGCAATTGTCACAATAGTATAAACAAACCTATTAGAAAAATTAATCTCAACTCTTTTCCCAATTCCAATCCTCATGCAAAAGAGAGAGAGAGAGAGAGTTTAAATACTTTTTCCAAATTTAAACTTCTCCTCAATTATTCTTGAAATTGGCTTACCCGTCTTTTCTCTTAATTTTTTCAATTTATTAATAGTATCCACCGATAAAGTTATATCTATTCTTTTCCTTTGAAAAGGAAGCTCTCCGGTCTTATCGTATCTTTCTAAAATTTCAAAGGCTTCTTTATTCTCTTTCAATATTTTTTTAATTTCATTTAATTGCATTTTTTAATCTCTGTTCAATATTTCTTATATCTTGGATATTTTGCTTTGCAATTGAGACAATGTGATGTAATGACAAATCCCTATTCATTTGCTTATTAGACTCTTTTGCAAATGCAAAAGCAACAAACATTGCCGTCCTTTTATTTCCATCTGAAAAAGGATGATCCACCAAAATAGCCCGCCACAAATAAGCTAATTTTTTATATTTCCCAAGTTTTCTATTTTTAAACCTATCAAAAGCAAAATCTAAGCTAGAACCACTTCTAAGATTCCCTCCAAATCCATTATTTATCCTTAACAAATCTTCCTTACCAATATCCATACACATAGATAATAGTAATTTAGTATTTAAATCTTTCCATTTTCTCCACCACCGACATATATTAATATTTCTTAAACCTTCTTTTCTAATGGAAAAATTCATACAATATCTTGAGGATGCTCAAAAAAAGATAAAAGCCATAGACCACATGCTTTATGTGACATACCCCTTAGTAAGAGACAATCGACTCCTTCTAAAAGTCTTAAACGAATCAAAGATAGCAATAGCAAACTGCATAAACGCCATACTCCAGTACGAATACCTGTATAAAAAAATAAAACTCTACAAAGATACCAAATCTAACCTACAAACCTTCATAAACAAATGTTCGCCAAGATGTAATATAACAAAAGAAGAGATAAAACTAATTCTAGATCTTTTTGAATTAATTGAAAAACATAAAACAAGTCCTTTCGAATTCTCAAAAGGAGACAGAATTTTTATTTTATCAGAAACAATGAAGCAGGAATCAGTTTCACTAGAAAAAACAAAACAATTCTTGATATTATCAAAAGATATATTAAAAAAAACTCAAAACTACCTAAAATCGAGTTTTTAAAGAAAAGTATATAAACTTCGACTTCGTGGTTTACTTCGATTCTAATTGGGGATTTAGAAGTTATTGGTGAATGGAAGACATAATAAAAGAAAAAATTAGTGCTGATCATCTACTTTATGTTAGTTTGAAATACACAAAAACATGTGATGTTATCATGAATTTGCTCATAAGATGGAAGGAGATGATAGACGTAAGTATTGATTCAATACTTAGACAAGCTAAAAAGAAAAAAAAGATCTCCTCCATTCCTACAAACCCTGTTGGAAAAATAGAATCGGTAAAAAAATTATTTGCAAAAGATAAAAATTTTCTAGAGGTTTTAAAATTATACGAAATGTTCAAAAAAATACGTGAGCTCAGATGTGAAAGGATAGGTGAATTTAGAAAAAACGTTAACCTAAAAGTCTTCTACCAGGGAAAGGAGATAAACATAAACCTAGAACAACTAAAGATATATTCGGACCAGGTGGAAAAGTTTATAACCTCAACAAAACAATTTCTTACATCATAGACATAAAGGTTTTTAAATTACCTGACTCTATAAAAATTACAAAATGAAAAAAGTAATTGTAATTACCTCTGGTAAGGGGGGTGTAGGAAAGACTACTACCGCCATAAACCTGGGTGCTGCCATGAATTATTTTGGAGAGAGTGTGCTTATTATAGACGGTAATTTATCAACACCAAACATAGGTCTACACTTAAACGCGCCAGAAGTTCCAATAGACTTAAACCAAGTACTAAATCAAAAAGCCGAGGCTTATGAGGCGGTATACGAACACGAATCCGGGATGAAAATAATGCCTTCTTCTCTATCTATAAAAGAACTTAGAAAACTAATGCCAGAAAAACTTAAAGATTTCAAAAAAGACTTCAAAAAGATATCTGACTGGGTAATAGTTGATGGTGCGGCTGGTTTGGGGGAAGAGGCCCAGGGTGCAATAAATATGGCAGACGAATTAATAATAGTTACAAACCCAGAAATAGCGGCAATAACAGACGCTCTAAAAACAATAAAACTTGCAGAACAAAAAAACAAACCAATAATGGGGGTAATAGTTACAAAAGTGAAAAAAAATAACATAGAAATGGATCCGGAAACTGTAAGAGATATGTTAGAAACAACAATATTGGGAATGATTCCAGAAGACCTTGACGTTGCAAGATCTCTAAGTCTTAAAGATGCCGTAGTCCACACACATCCAAAATCAATTCCAGCGAGAGCATATAAGGAAATCGCAGCTGCTCTTCTTGACATTGAGTATGATTCCAATAAAGACAAAGAATCTCTTTTAAAAAGAATGTTAAAAAAATTAGGATTGAAGAGTTAAAACAAAATACAATAATCTTTTTAATTAAAATAAAATCTATTTAATTATGATAGGAACGCATAACATAAATAATGATATATGGATTTTTCTAGAAAACAATCAAGAATTTCAATTATTAAAAAACAAAATAATTTTTGGAAAATATATTAATTCGGTAATAAAAGGCAAATTAGAATTAAAAGTTACAGAAAAATGCACAGAATTAGCAAAATATGAATTTCAAAAAAATAAAGAAAAAATAGTGGGGATAAAAATAGAAATTCATCCAAAAATGTATTATACACTAGTAAAAGAAGGAGAAATTGAAATCCACTTAGGATATGCTCATATTAACATAACAAAGTGTGGAGAAAAAATACAATTCAAAGAAAGATTATTATATGACCAGCTTAAAACATTAGAATCACAATGTTAAATTCAACAATATAAATCTTTAAAAACCCTCTTTCTCAAGACAAAATAAAGTAAAATGCCAATAAATTTACCACCCAGGATTGCTTACTTAGTTTCAAAATTCTGTGACAGAAAAAATCATAATCCTGATTGGGATATTGATGATTTCAGAAAAGAACCAGCAGGAAAAAATATGGAATCATATATTGCTGAGGTAAGAAATCCAAAAGCAGAATTTCCAGAATTTAGAGTAAAATTCAGAAGAAAAGGATAATCAACTAACCCTACAACCAACATCAATATCCTTTTCGGGGGTTAAAGGCACAGCATCATTCACAACAGGAATAACTAAACCCCCCCTACCAATTCCCACAACAATCTTATCTCCTTTATTTACATCCAAACCTAAATTAATCTGAAAATCCTTTTCGCCACAATTAATAGTAATCTTATCATCAATGTTTTTTATTTGCCCAATTCTCAACTCTAACTTTGCCCAATTTTTAAATTCAACTATTTCTGTCATTTTTTAAACTCAATTTTCTCTCCTGCAGAAACATCTAATTTTGGTCTTATCAAAACAACCTTCTTCTCATCTTCTGAAACAGCAGCAAGTAACATTCCTTGTGACTCTATTCCTCTCATTTTTCTAGGACTTAAATTAACAAACACAACAATCTTCTTACCTTTTAATTCCTCAGTAGAATAATATTCTTTTAATCCAGAACATAAAGTTATTTTCTTATCTCCTATATCAACATTAAGCTTGTAAAGTTTATCAGCCCCAGGAATATCTTCAATATCTTTTATAACTCCGACTCTTAAATCAAGCTTGCTCCAATCATCAAAATTAATTTCTTCCATTAAAAATACTAAAAAAAGAATTATTTAAATCTTCTTAAGCATATCTTCTTTTGCCCATTTTCCAAAGGCTTGTGAATGATAAAAAAGATCATCCCCTCCAACTCTCCATCTCCACCACCAAACACCCTCAACAGAAACAGGCCTATCAACTATAATTCCTGTTTGCCCCTCATAACTAGGCTGGCCTGATAAAGCACCTCCTGGC
>Ga0180007_10007193_pt1 | contig 10595 bp, 8 predicted proteins | sample MM_PC_MetaG_FD_121122 | JGI IMG/M metagenome (GOLD analysis project Ga0180007, IMG submission 121122) | Groundwater microbial communities from the Aspo Hard Rock Laboratory (HRL) deep subsurface site, Sweden - MM_PC_MetaG | ecosystem: Environmental > Aquatic > Deep subsurface > Groundwater...
AATTCAACAGATGCAGATGATTTTGTATCGAAATACATTTGACGAGCTATTTCAACGCGTGGAGTTGCTGATTTTTTTTCTTCTCTATTTAAAAATCCGCCTTCTGGTTTAGCACCATAATAGTTATATATTTCGGTTGTACATTCTAAATCATTTATTTTTTTCATAGTCATATTTATTGAATTTTAATGTCTAAACTGCATTTTATAGATATTGTCTTTTCTTTTATGTTGGGTAACGGCCTTTGCTACTAACTGGGCATTCTTGTAATTCGATATTCTGTCTTTCATTTTTGCTACATTATTTATCTACCAGCGATTGTTTATCGTTTGTCTGCTTCTGCAGCTCGTCTTAAAGCTAAAAACGCTTCTTTTAGTGGTTGTGAAACAGAACTTGTAGGTTCAGCTAAAACCATTGATTGATAAATATTCAAAAATATATTTCTCTGTCTATGAAAAAAATGCAAGTAATGCCTTATAAAACCAATACAGTCTAAAACTGCAAATTCAACCCCAGTTTGTTCATAAAGACTTTTTGCATATTCGGCAACTTCGATTTCAATAATGTCAGTTGTTATAAAAATGTAATTATCAATTTTGCTTTTAGTCTTTGATAATTTTTGTAGTGCAACATCAATATCAGTTTTAGTAACGCGTTTATCTTTCATTTCATAGCAAGTAACAATTCTGTCGTCATTTGTTAATGTAATTTCTACATCACCAATTGAACCAGTCTGTTTGTCGGCTGCATTATGAGCTTTAAGTAGTTTGTTTACTTCTCCAATTTGGTCTTTTACGGTCTGATAAGCAGAAGATACAATTAAAACAGGTAGTCGGCTGGAACCTTTGCAATTCAAATGTTGCGTTAGCAACATTACAATTTCTTCGGTTGCAAGCGGAAGAATATCGTCAGCTTGTTTTAAGTCAGCAATTAGTTGTTCCATTCTCTGCTCGTCTTCTGCTTTAACGATTAACAGAAAACGGATAATTTCTTTCAGAATATATTCAGATTTTTCCTTGTTGCTTTGAATGAGATTTAATATTTCAACTGTAAAGTCATAAGGTTTTCTTGGCCTTCCAACTAATACAAATCCATCAGTCAATGGTCTATCAATATTCCTGAAAACAGGCGATAAATATGCAGTTGTAGGATTACAAGGCAACTTGTATTTATGGACAAATGGCTCGACAAACTCTTCATCAAAACCTCTTCCTGAAAAAGCATCGTCTGCTTTTATCTCTGTATACGGTTTTCTTATATCAAACTTTGGATTGTTAATTTTGGCAAGTAGACACGACATTAAAAACCTTATCGGGGCTTTAGTGGCATTGCACCTGCATATAAATTCAATCTTTTCTCTAACAACTAAAGATTTCAGAGAACTTTTCGACAAACTACCGACAGCTTTCTGAAATAGGGTTTCTAAAATATCTGATGGTGTAATTTTACTCATTGGCAAAAAGTGAAAAGCTATTTTTATGTTTTAAATCTTTTATTTTATAGTTTACCCAAATTACTTCTTGACGCATATCTTTGGTAGAATGAATTATTTTTTCAGGACTGTATATCTTGGTCCATTTACTTGCAGGATATAATTCTTCCATTAAGTCACAATCATAATTAGAAATGGCAGCAAGCCCTTCAATTGAGTTTAGTGTTTTGGCTAAATCTTTATGGTCAAAGTCAGTCATCTCAAACCCATATGCTTTTGTATCACCCCGTGTTTCGTGAATGTATGGAGGGTCGCAATAAAAAAGTGTTTCTTTGCTGTCATATAATTTTATGATGTCAATTGCGGGTCTGTTTTCAATTTGTACTCTCAAAAGACGTTCTGCTATAAAATCAAGCTGTTCAACGCCACCAAGCCAACGGCTGACAACTCCGCTCATTCCAGCACGGCTTGTATTTTTGCAATTTGCCCAACGACCAATTGAAGCAGTTTGAGCTAAACCAGTCCGAACCTGTCTTGCTCTTATATAAAAACGTCTTGCACGCTCAAGGATTGTTAAGTTTGGGTCTAATTCACAGGCAATTCCAAATTCTTCTCTCGAAAAAGGTGTTAATGCTATTTGCTCAATTAAAGCATTTTTTTCTTCTCGAAGAACTTTGAAAAAATTAACAACTTCACCGTCAATGTCATTGTATGTCTCTACTGGTGAAGGGTCTCTATTTAGTAAAACTGCACCCGACCCAGCAAATGGCTCACAATAATGTAAGCAATCAGGAAGTTGTGGTAAAAGCCAGTCGAGATGAGAGAATTTCCCACCATACCAACCAAAGGCAATAAGTTTCTTTGGTTTTATCAACCGTTGTAATGGTGGGGCAGTTTTTCTATTATTTTTTTGTATAGTTTCCAAATCCATTTTTTCTGTAAAGTTAAAGCTTTTCTTATAAATTCGAGGAATTTATTTACTCTGTTTTAAGCAGCAAAAATTCCATTATTATTCCGTCTCTGTCTTTTCTTCGCCTTGTTGGTAACGATTGTATATACAGAATTCCATATATATTTTACTATCTTTTCATTTAAATCCACATATACTACAAAATCAGAGGTATATACGGAACTCTTTTTATTATTACAATTCATCCAATATGTCCATTTTATCAATAGGGCTTTTAATTTTACGAAATGCCGTACTTGTAATGTGAGTATATATTTCTGTTGCCTGCCCCGTAAGAAAGAATGACTGTATCGGGGTTCTACTGCTTTTATGTCCCAGAATTTCCTGTATGTATCTCAAATCAGTACCTGACTCCAGTAAATGGGTGGCAAAGGAGTGCCTCAATGTATGAACTGTTGCCTGTTTATTAATTCCACTTTTAAATAGCGCTCGTTTAAATATTTTTTGAATGCTACTCGTGCTGTATTTTTTCTTACCTATTCCTTCAAACAGCCAAACTTCAGGTTCGTAGATTTTATAATATTTTCTTAATAACTGCAGTACTTTTTCAGATAATAAAACATAACGGTCTTTGCTTCCCTTGGCGTTTCTGATAAATATCTGCATCCGCTCAGAATCAATATCGGCTACTTTAATTTCTGTTGCTTCACTCACCCTTAAACCGGTAGAGTAGATCAGAAAAATGATACATTTATGTTTAAGGTTTGAAATCTGCTTGAAAATTAGCGCTACCTCCGATTCGCTTAATACGATGGGTAATTTTTTCTCCTTTCTTGACCGTTGAATGTTGTAGTATTCTTTTTTTCGGCACAGAATTTTTTCATAGTAAAACTTGCTGGCATTGATTCGTTGGTTTTGCCGGCTGCTAGAAATATTCTTTGTCTTTATCAACTCCAATATATAAGCATTTATTTCTTCTGTTTTTACCTCTTTTAAATTTCTGTTCTGAAAATTTAGATAAAAATCTCGAAAGTAGTTAAAGTAAATATTTTGAGTATTACTGCTGTATCTTTTTTGAATTAGCCTGTTTTTATATCCTGTTAATATTTCATTCATTGCTATTCAGATAATAAAGATATTTAATAGACATGTCAACAGGAATATTACGCGGCTTTGCATAAAATTCCCCACCCAATTGGCTTTACTTAAAAGCGCATATGTTTGACGGATTCACCGCGATTGGCTAATTCGAGTAGTGCGTCAATACCGATATCCAGATGGTTTTTTACATATTTCAGAGTAACTTTACGGTCGCTCTCAGCAGTTTTAATACCTTCGGGAGTCATCGGGCTGTCAGACACAAGCAGTAAGGCACCATGGGGAATTTTATTCGTAAAACCAACTGTAAAAATAGTAGCGGTTTCCATATCGATCCCGGCTGCTCTGATCTTAGTCAGGTAATCTTTGAATTTTTCATCGTGTTCCCAGACGCGGCGATTGGTTGTATAAACCGTTCCGGTCCAGTAATCAACTTCATGTTTTTTGATCATTGCCGAAACTGCCTGCTGTAAACGGAAAGAGGGGAGTGCCGGTACTTCCGGTGGCAGGTAGTCATTGCTGGTGCCTTCACCCCGGATGGCGGCAATAGGCAGGATCAGATCGCCGATTTTGATCTTTTTCTTGAGACCACCGCATTTCCCGAGAAAGAGCGCTGCTTTGGGTTTAACGGCAGCCAGCAGGTCCATAACGGTCGCCGCCATGGCGCTGCCCATACCGAAGTTGATAATCGTGATATTTTTAGCCGTGGCTATCTGCATGGGCTTATCTTTTCCCATAATCGGCACGTCGAACCGTTCGGCAAAATAACATAAATAATCACTGAAATTTGTCAACAGAATATATTCACCAAACTCTGATAATATTGTGCCGGTATAGCGGGGTAACCAGTTTTTAACAATCTCTTCTTTTGTTTTAAAACCCATTCTTTCCTCGAATAATTATTAAACATAAGTTATTAGGAATTGGGATTCCTGCAAAGCTTAACTTTAGTAATTACAGATTGCCGGAAATAGAAGCGGGGATTTTTAAACAGGATTAATGATTTTTCTGCATTTTGTTGAATTTCTATTTATAGATGTCTATTCAATATAATCTGCTTTGAATGTTCCCTCTCCGGTAATTTCGGGAAACAAAATCCATGCCCAGATGCCATTATATGAACTATTTTCCAGGGTACCGATTAATTGCAGATTATTATCTTTGTATTGAGAATTTAACTCGATCCACAATTTGTCATTGTTAAATCATCCGATTAATATACCGTCACCAACTTGTGGGCCAATATTTTTTGGACTTCCTATTTTATCAAAATGCCATTCACCGGAAATATTACCGGTACTATCTTTCACTATGGTAAATCATCCTTCAACAACTTTTTTCCCGTCAGAATGGAAACTGCGGTAATGATACGAACCCGATGGAATATAAATTGGATCAACAGGATTTATGCAAAAAGATAAAATGATGATTCTTTGATTCAAATCACGTCCGAGTGAAACTCCGTCCTAAATTAAGCATCGGAAGCAGTGATTTTTTTATGTAATCGTTGTTTGCGTTTTTGGAGACTACCTAATTCGTTTGTCCTGGTAAAAGGTAATTGATCAATCGCGCGTTGAGTAAAACGGAGTGCATCCGGATACGCTTTGTCCCGGTGCTCATAATATTTCGCCAGTTCAATATAGGGCTCGATTGCATAGGGATAATCCTTACCGATGACTGCTTTCCAAAGCAGAAGGGCTTTTTCAAACTGTCCGGTTTTTTTGTAAAGTGCCGCTAATTCCAGACAGGTTTTCTGTCGCCGGCCTATGGAAATATTTGAATTCAATACATTTTCATAATGGGCGACACTGCGTTCAATGTCTTTCTTGCGGGTAAACATCCGCGCTTTGGCGTAATCTGTCAGAGGATTATCGTCGGGCTCGCGGGATTCATAGGCGTTCAAGATCAGAATCAGATTAGCGAGCATGGTAATAATGTCAAAACGATTGTGGTAAAAAATCCGCTCGATTTTGTCAATTCGCCGGCTGCGTAAATAGTCAAAGTATGCATCCGGAATCATGTCCCCGGGAATATCATCTTCCCGAAACAGACCTAAAAGATCGGTTTCAACGGTCTTCAGTTTACAGTTCTCCATGGAATATTTCCAAAACGTTCTGGTGGAGTGCAGGAGGTCGATATGATTGGTATCTTCCGGTATTGGTTGCATTCGGTTCATAACAAACCGTGAATTCAATAATGGGATATCGAAACTTTTGCCATTATATGAAACCAGACAGTCAAATTTCGGGATCACTTTCCGGAGTAGTTCCAGCATGCCTTCCTCATGGCTGAACTGGGTAATAAAATACTGATGAACAATGAAGCTGTGGTTTTCAATAAAACCCAGACCAATCATAAAGGCTACCGTACCGGTTCCGCCGCTTAAACCTGTGGTTTCGGTATCGATAAACAGGAGACGCTGAGGATCGACGGAATTGCTTATTTGAAAAATTTCAGGGAGAAGTTGTCTGTCCAATGAATAGATTTGATTCAGGTTTAGATTTCCATAGGGTTCATCTAAATCATAATTGTATTCGGCTCTGAAGATATCACCGAAGTGAGTGTTGATCCAGGAACCATGGACGACAGTGGATATGGATTGGGGTTTTTTCTCGACATTGGATTTTGGGAAGTATTTAGCGCCGTCTTTATGCTGGAAGAGGCGATTTAGTTCTTTCCGGATCTGAGGAGATGATTCTGTATCAGGATTTTTTTGATCGACTTTGGAATAGAGGGCGTCAAGACGGTCACGAATGTTTTTCATTATGTAAAAAATAGGCGTAAAACGGACAATAAGCAAGCAGCAAGACACTATTATACTTGGCATTATTCACCGAAATGTTTAGAATTCAATTGGTTCATAATGAAAGGTAACCAATGAAAACTGACAGAAAAACGATTCTGATAATTCTTAGTTTTTTCACAGTGATAAGCACAGCGCAACCGCTGTTTCGCTTTGCCTGGTTTACCGATACCCATGTGGGTGGCACAACCGGTGCGGAAGACCTCAAACTGGCGGTAGCCGACGTCAATTCACAGGACAGTCTCGATTTTCTTATTATTTCAGGAGATATCACCGAACTGGATATTGCCGGCAACCTGGATACAGCAAAATCGATTTTAGATAAAGTTGAAATTCCTTACTATATCATTCCCGGAAATCACGACACAAAATGGTCTGCGTCGGGGACCAGGAAATTTGCCAGTCTATTTGGCGATGACTATTTTTATTTTGAGTACAAAGGAATACGCTTTATCGGTTTTGACCAGGGGCCGCTGCTGCGAATGGGTGACGGATATGTGAGTCCTGAGTGCCTACGCTGGTTGAAAGAGACCTTGGAAAGCATGGCCAATCCCGATCAGCCGGTCTTCATCGTGAATCATTATCCGCTGGATGAATCCGTCAGCAACTGGTTCGAAGGCGCAGATTTACTCAAACAGTTTAATGTTCAGGCGATTTTGCACGGGCACGGTCATAGCAATCGACTCACGAATTACGAAAACATTCCCGGCGTAATGAGCCGGTCAACGCTGCGTGGCAGGGAAGAATATGGTGGTTATACTATCGCTACTGTTCGGACGGATTCGGTTTTCTTTCAGGAACGCAAGGTAGGCGGCAATACAACGCCGGTGTGGGCGTCTCTCCCGATCAGTAAATATGACTGGTTAGCGGATACAACTGTCTATAATCGTCCTGATTTCAGTATCAACCAGAAATATTCCAATGTAAAAACAGTCTGGTCTCATCAGAACGGTTGGGCGATTGCCGGGTCTCCCGCCATTGGTGAGGGAATTGTGGTTGTGGCGAACAGCTCCGGTGCGGTTGAAGCATTTGAATTAAAAGATGGGGCGCTGATCTGGAAGTATCAGACCGGTCAGCCCGTCTATTCAACGCCAGCTGTTGATAATGGCAAAGTGATCATTACTTCTACTGACTCGAGTATCTATTGTTTGGATGAGCGGAACGGTGAGATGCTCTGGAAATATAAGACCGAAGCGCCGCTTGTTGCCATTCCGGCTGTTGCCGGTAACCGGGTATTTGTGGGCGCCAGTGATGGAAAGTTTCGGTGTTTAAATCTGAAAACCGGCAGATTACTTTGGGAATATGGTGGTGTCCAGGGATTTGTTGAATCGAAGCCATTTATCTACAAGGACAAGGTCATTTTCGGGGCGTGGGATAATCATCTGTACGCACTGGATATTCGGTCCGGGAAACTGCTTTGGAAATGGGCGGACGGGACCAAAGGTATTCTCTATTCACCGGCTACCGTCTGGCCGGTGGCGACCATGGACAAAGTCTATATTTCAGCGCCGGATCGCTATCTGTCCTGCATTGATGCCGACGACGGTTCGACTGTCTGGCGTTCCAGGGGATTCAAAGTGCGTGAAACTATTGGAATATCGGAGGACAATTCCGTTGTGTTTGCCAGGACCATGTGGGACACGGTTGTGGCTTTCGATCCCGCTGTTCCGGAACTTAAACCAATCTGGATTTCCAATGTTAAATACGGTTATGATATTGATCCGTCCATGCCGGTAGAAAAGGGCGGAACCCTCTTTTTTGGAACAAAAAACGGATTTGTGTATGCCCTTAATTCGGAAACCGGGCAAACAATCGCCGGTCATCGAATTAGTGTCGCTTTAATCAATACTGTAGTGCCAATTGATAATCGCCGGGTAGTGGTAACGGCAATGGATGGCAGGATAGTATTACTGGAACTTCAGTAGTTTTATTCGCCGATTACCTGCACAAATATTTGACGCTGACGGGGAGTGTTGTCATGATCAATGACCACAATTTGCTGCCAGGTTCCCAGAACCAGTTTTTCCTTGGTAAAGGGAATTGTGATTCCCGGGCCCATAAAACTGGCGCGGATATGGGAAAAACCGTTATCATCACCCCAGGTTTGAGAATGATGAGAATGCATCTGCCGGGAAGCGAATTTTTCCAGTTGTTCCTGCATATCCAGAACCAATGCCGGTTCAAACTCAATCGTAGTGACACTGGCGGTAGATCCAATTACTGTAATTGATGCAATCCCATTTTGACACCCGGATTGACCGACAATTTTCTGCACCTGTTGACTGATATCAAGGATGTCGGAAAATCCTTTTGTCTGAATACTTATTTTTACACCAAACACCATTTATAGCTCCGTTATTTTTCTAAAGTTATATAAAAAACATGGGAAAAACTTTGATTTTCACTGTCGTTAAGTGTAATATTGCCTATGCAAAATAGCAATGTATGCCCCAAATGATAAATATTAGGTCGGGTTTTAGTACATGACGCCAGCATTGGAACTACTGAATAATGTTAAAGATCTGTTCGGTCATCATGTTGTTTTTGGAACCGGTATACTGTTATTCAGCGGTTATTTTCTTGGGAAACTGGCTGACAAATTAAAGTTACCAGCTATCACTGGTTATATTTTGGCCGGTTTATTACTGGGCAAATCGGTAATCAGTATCATTCCTGAAACGGCGCCTTATAAATTGAATAGTATCACGGAAATTGCGCTGGGACTGATTGCGATTACGATTGGAGCAGAGTTTGAATTTTCGCGGCTTCGTCAGATCGGTAAAAATATTCTGCTGATGACAGTCTTTGAGGGCGTTTTTGCCTTTATTTTCGTAACGACAATCTTCGTTGCTTTCGGTATGAAAATTCAGTATGCACTCCTTTTAGGATCTATTGCCCCGGCGACGGCACCGGCAGCTACCGTTGTCATTATCCGTGAGACACGCGCTAGGGGACGATTCATTGATATTTTATATGGAATCGTGGCGTTGGATGATGCGCTTTGTATAATCATTTTCAGCATCACTTTTGCATTGGTCGGACCGGTAATCGCCGGAGAACTTGTACCAGGCATCAGCGGATTATTTTCGGGATTATTTCTTGCTCTGAGAGAGATTGGATTGTCAGTGTTGCTTGGAATTATTAGCGGTTTTGCGATGTTTAAACTGACAGTGCGAAGATATAAATTGAATGAAATTTTAATCGTGTCAGTTGGGATAATATTTATTTCCACTTCAATTGCGATTGTCAGCGGATTATCCCATCTGATTGTCAATATGGTTGCGGGTGCGGTACTGGTTAATACATCATCACGAAATAAGCGAATATTCAAAGTAATTGAACCGCTGACACCGCCACTATTTGCCCTCTTTTTCATTCTTGCAGGGACGGAAATTGAGATTGGTGTATTTGTTAACGGGCTGATTATATTGTACGGATTGATCTATACCGTCAGTCGTTTTGCCGGGAAATATATTGGTATATACTCCTCTGCGATACTCGGTAAAAGTTCCGATAAAATACGAAAATATCTGGGTTTCTGTCTTTTTCCGCAGGCAGGCGTAGCAATTGGTTTGATTCTGTTCGTTCAAACTTCGCCACTTCTGGCCGGAGTTACGGCCGATATCAGGGAAGTTTTAATACTCATTGTCAATGTAATCTTGTTCAGTATTTTTATTAATGAACTGGTTGGCCCGCCCCTTTCCCGCTTTGGAATACATAAAGGAGCAGATTTTGATCGATAAATACGTTGTTTTTTAGAGCTGAATCATTTATACTTTTCCATACCGGTAATGGGGAAAATGACATTGCTAAGTACATCAATACATTTAAGACGATAAAGGGGCTTTTGTGCAATTTGTCCTGAAGTTTTTCGAGTTGATAAAATATTTCTTTGGTCAGCATATTGTTTTTGGTACCGGTATGCTTTTGTTAGTTGGATATTTCGCCGGACGACTCGCCGAGAAAATTCGTTTACCTGCGATCACCGGGTATATTCTTGCAGGCTTGATTCTGAGTGATTCTGTGACGGGGATTATCCACCAAACCGTTGCCCTGCGAATGACCAGTATTACTGAAATTGCACTTGGAATGATCGCGATAACTGTCGGTGCGGAATTTGAAATATCGCGACTGAGAAAAACGGGCCTGACGATTATGATAATGACCATTTTTCAGGCCGTGTTTGCGTTTATTTTTGTCATTATCGGTTTGACAATTATGAAAATGGAAATGAGTTATGCATTAATTCTGGGCGCGATCGCTACGGCCACCGCCCCGGCGGCGACAGTAGTGATTGTAAAGGAACTCCGGGCCCGGGGCGAATTCGTCGATTATCTTTATGGTATTGTCGC
>Ga0180007_10007194_pt1 | contig 10594 bp, 11 predicted proteins | sample MM_PC_MetaG_FD_121122 | JGI IMG/M metagenome (GOLD analysis project Ga0180007, IMG submission 121122) | Groundwater microbial communities from the Aspo Hard Rock Laboratory (HRL) deep subsurface site, Sweden - MM_PC_MetaG | ecosystem: Environmental > Aquatic > Deep subsurface > Groundwater...
CACAAGTGGTCTGCTTTGCCTTATGCTATAAAATTAGGAGGCTGGTGCCCCCACTGCAGTAAATATAAAAAATTGTCGTTAGAAGAAGTCAGAAATAGTGCTGCGGCCAGAGGCGGTAAATGTTTGTCTAAGGAATATATTAATGCGCACACTAAAATGGAATGGGAATGCGAAGAAGGACACAGATGGTTTGCTACTGCGGCTAATGTAAATAGAGGAACATGGTGTAGATTATGTGGCTACATCAGAAAATCAAAGTAAATATTATTTTTTTACTTCAATATTTCTTTCAAATATGATATACCTTTCCCATGTCTGAGAATATTAAAGACCTGCGCGAAGCAATTGAGCAAAAGATACATAGTTTAAAGAACGAGAACATTTTTTTACTTTTAGCTATGGGTGCGTATTTAGCTGCGCTGGAAGAATCTGGCGAATATGATCCATCACTTAATATAGAAGATGTTATGAAGAGATGCGGTATTTTATTTAGTACATTCAGAGTTGAGTTAGAGGGGATAATGGGCCAGCTAAAATCTTGTGAAAAAGATTCTGGAACAGGGGATAGCTCAAAACATTAGTTTTAAAATATATAGGGAGACAGTAGTATGAATAAAAAACTTAAAACAAAATATCGCAATTTATGCTTAGAGTTAGAGCGACATAATAATTTGTATTATGTTAGATTTAAACCAGAAATAGATGATTCAGAGTATGACAAATTGTATCAAAAACTGGTAAGGCTGGAGAAAAAATATCCAGAGTTAATAAAAGAATATTCTCCTACTCAGCGTGTAGGTTCTGCTATGGGTAAGGGCAGTAAATTTGAAAAAGTAAAACACGCTTCTCCTATGCTGTCTTTATCCAATGTTTTTTCTGTAAGAGACATTGATGCTTTTCAAAGAAGAGTAAGAAATCTTTTAGAGGAGCAAGTGGGTCTTTCCGCTTTACAAGAATATTATGATAGTAATTTCACAAGAAAATATATTGATTATTGCTTAGAGCCCAAGTATGATGGTATATCCATAGAATTAATTTATAAGAAAGGAGTATTCACTCAGGCCATTACTAGGGGAGATGGTGTTATTGGAGATGACATTACAGCAAATGTTAGAACAATAAAAGATATTCCTATGAAGCTTATAAGTAAAAGCGTTTTTGAAAAAATGTATCCTCCTTTGCTTATTGTTCGCGGCGAGATATACATGAGCTATTCTGATTTTGATGCGCTAAATGAAGAAAGAGCATTAGATGACAAGGCGCTGTTTATGAATCCTAGAAATGCTGCTGGAGGAACCCTGCATTTAAAAGATCCAAAAGTGGTAGCAAAAAGAAAATTGAAATGTTTCATTTATGATATTGTCGAAGGCGAGACACCTTATGATAAACATAATCTTAATCTTGGCTGGTTAACCAGATTAGGTTTACCTGTTTATAGGGGAAGAAACACTTTAAATTTAGGTTCTGAAAAATCTATTATAAAAGCACTGGAGGTTTGGACAAATACCAGAAATAATTTAAATTTCCCTATTGATGGATTAGTTTTAAAATTGAACTACAAGCCGTGGCAAAAAGTTCTTGGAACAAATGTTAAAGATCCTCGATGGGCAGTTGCTTATAAATTCCCCGCTGATCAAGCAGAAACGCAGCTTCTTGACGTTTCTTATCAGGTAGGGCGTACTGGTGCCATAACTCCTGTAGCAGAGCTTCAGCCTGTCGTTTTAGCAGGTTCTCGAATTAAAAGAGCTTCCCTTCATAACTTTTCTTACATTGCGGAAAAAGGCTTGAAGATTAACGACACAGTAATTATTGCTAAGGCAGGAGAGATCATCCCACAGGTAATAGAAGTAAAAATGCATAATGTTATTTCTAGGGATGTTATTATTCCTGTGGTTTGTCCTGTGTGCGGAACTAAATTATTGCACAAAGAATTAGCTTCTGGTACAGGAGGAACAAAAGAAAAAGCGCTACGGTGTCCTTCCATAGAATGCCCCGCTCGAATGCAGAGACAGTTGATTCACTTTGTAGGAAGGGACAGCATGAACATAGATGCTGTAGGTGAAAAATTTGTAATACAGTTATTTGATGAGGGCTTAATATGTAATTTTTCTGATTTCTATTCTTTAACTAAAGAAGATCTTTTAAAGTTGGATAGAGTAGGAGAAAGAAAAGCAGATAAGGTTTTAGAGTCTGTCGAGAATAGCAAGAAAGTAGAGCTTGCTAATTTCATATTTGCCTTAGGGATCCCTAATGTTGGTGTATCTGGGGCAAAGCTGCTGGCTAATTACTTTGGGTGTGCAGAAAGTCTTGTTAGTATTATAGAAAAGGATAGAGAAAAACAGGCGTATGCTTTAAATAGTATAGAGGGGTTTGGTCCTGTTTTGGTAAATGAGGTTTTAGATTATTTGTATAGTAACATTATCAATGAAGAGATATCCGCATTATTGGAATGTGGTATAGATCCCTTCTTTGAAGATGCTGTTAAAGAGGATTTACTAGGGGGAAAGACTTTTTGTATAACAGGAACACTTAGTAAAAGTCGAAAGGATGTGTCTAAAGATATTGAAACCTACGGAGGAAAGGTTGTTTCTTCTGTGTCGGCAAAATTAGACTATCTTATATCAGGAGAAAAATCTGGAAGTAAGTATGATAAAGCGCAGAAATTAGGCGTAACAATACTTTCAGAATCTGATTTTTACAATATGATTTAAATTTTATATTATTTCTACTGTAGGACAGCAGTATTACGAGTATTACAAAGAGTCTGTTAGAGGGTGTCTTACCTATTTTATTAGCGTTTAAGATATACTGAAAGGTAAGGTGTTGCTATGTATAATTATTCTTCGGAATTTGACGACACTAAGATTTACATTTTGATGGATAGTTTTTCTTCTATTTTTAGAGGTAGGAGGTACAGCTTTATTCCTATTCTTTGTTTCTACGCAGAGAAGTTAGATGAACATTTTGTTATTGACGAGCCTGATTTGGGTATTTTTGTAATTGCGGATACACCTAAGCAGTTGAAAAAAGGTATTGAATACACGATTGGTTATGCTTGGGAAAGATATGTAGAAGAGTACAATGAGCGTACATTTACAAAGATTGAGAAGCGTATAGCTCGTAACTTAAAAAACTGTATTGTCGTAGAAAAAATTTAATGTTTACTTAGATTAAGATTTTGTTTAAGGTTTCCTCTAACAGCTCCTTAAACTCTTGTCGCTTTGGTTCTAAGTCCTCTTTGTTCTTTACCGACAGTCTTGTATAGGCGTTAAACAAATCAATTTCTTCTATTAAATCTTCTGTTGTTTTATCTTCTCTGTTAACTAATTCTAAGAGGTAGGTAAGTTCTTTTATAGCAGGCTCTTTACAGAAACCTTTGGGGGGTAATTTTTTAATAAATGATTTTAAGTAGTGGGGCTTTAAGAATTTGAATTTCTTTATAACCTGTTTTAGAGGAAGATGCTCATATCCCTCAAGATATACGCCACCCTCTGTAGCATTTATTATTCTTCTTTGTGGGTCTGCGGATTTAAGAAATTTACTTGCAGACTCAAACCAAGAAATGAAGAATTTAAAATCGTCAATGGTTATAACTTTACCGCCGTGCCAGCCTTTGGCATATTGAACTCTTCCTGTAACTGTTTTAGCAAAGTCTTTTTTACCACTAGCTTCCCAAACATCTTTTTTAACTTCTCTTATAATGGTTCCCGCTTCTTCGTCGATTACTACTTTTTCTTTTTCATATTTAGTACCAGCAGAATACATTTTACCATCTGTAAATGCCAAGTCCTGCCCTATGAGAATGATAGGGTTTGCGCCAAGCATATAGGCGGTAGCAAAGGCAGAACAGGCAACAGATCCTCCAATGTCTATGTGTACCTTGTCGTTTAGTTTTGCGGCACTCCATTCGTTGTAGAAAGATGGTGCGTGGGAATAGGTTAAATGTCTGCTAAATGGTAAGTCCTGTAAGCTAGGATGTGCTACAAGTGGGGATATTAGGTTTGTGTCTTTTACATCTAAACCTTTAAACATAGCTGCTACGTTGTATGATTCAATTGTTGCCACAAAGTGTGGCGTTATCCCGTTAGCCAGAAGAGCTTTATATGCGGTGTTAACACATATGATTACTACTTTGTCTTGAAGTTTTTTAAGCAGTTTTATGTTTTTACTTAGAGATGGTCCTGCGGAGCATACTACTGCTGGAACACCAGATACTTTTCGTATAAGAGGCATCAAGTCAGGGTTCTCTATGTGCTTAGGTAAATTAAGTAATACGTTTTTTGACCATTCTCCATATCGAGCATCTTTAGAGTTTTCGCTCAGGTAGATATTTCTTATTGTAGCGTGAGTTTTTTCATCAAATTTGGCGTACTCTTCGCTGAACCAATTTTTCCAAGTGTCTAACGCTATAGTGTATATAGTTTCACCTCGTTTAAAATTAGTCATTAAGGCAGCTTCTAAACCATCTATAGTAGTAAATGCATGAAAGTTAGGATTTTTTCTAAGGTCACCTCGTGTAGAAGCGGCTATTTTGTATATTACTTCGCTGGGTTCAAATACATATACTTGCGGATTATCATACAATTCTAAACAAGCTTCCGCAGTATACCCGAAGTCAAAACCATAGATGATTAGATGGTTAACGTCTCCCGGTATCTTGTTATCTTCTAGTCTAGTTTTGGCGAAAGCTTTAGGATCTTCTGGGTTTTGTATAGGATTCCCATTAAGCGTAAAAATAAAATCCCCAGATTTAGCTTTTATAACTTGTAATTGAGATTGCATTGTGTAATAACCTTTATAAGAGTTTATAAAACTGTGTGTAAAAACATATGCAACACTATAACAATAATGTTAAAAAAAGTAAAGAACTATTGTTAACTTTTATGTAATAACTTTATTAGAATAACGTCATTTTAAGTAATAATTTTAAATTATTTTAAGTTCTTTTTGTTTGTTTGGTGTTATCTTTTTAAAAAATGTAGCCTTAATTTTATTTTTTGTTTTAAGGAGTTTAATAATGAAAAACACAAATTTAATACATGCTGTTATCAGTAGCCTAAAAGATAAGGATCTATCTCTTGCCGCCAGTCTTTTAGATTATGCTATTGCTAAAGCTAATGAAGAAGAAGATGCTAAAACAATAGATGACTATATAAAAGAAGGCTGGGTAGTTAAAAGAAAAAATGAGTCTTCAGGAAAAGAAGAATGGTGTTTAGTTGACCACGAGGGAAAGAAAACTAAATCTGGAGAGAAGAGAAATCTAAAATGGTTTGGCAGCAAGAAGCCCGATGTTAAAGAAGTAAAAGAAAGAATTGCTGAAATAAAATTTTTTAAATCTCAGAAATAAATACAGGAAAAACCATTATGGCATTTACAAAAAAAGAAACACAGCGTTTAAATAAAATAGTGGCTATGATTGAAAGTGGTAATTATTCTACCGCTTTTGATTTTTTAAGCGTCATTAGTAACAGGAACAATGTTACTATTGATGCAGACCTTAGTGTTATTCCTCTTGAGGTTTTAGAAGATGAATCTGAATTAGATGATATGTCAGAGTTAGAGGGTCCAGATGATTTGGAGTATTTTGATTCAGATGATTTCTATCCTTATGGCAAGGAAGAAGATAAGGATTTAAAAGTTGAGGTTGAGGTTGAAGTGGAAACTGGTTCCTCAGAGAATAGCGTTGTTGAATCTGCTAGCCCCGATATAGAGGAAAAATACCTATCCGACATTGCTGGTATTTTTGACGGAGGAAGCGTAAAGGACTATGCTCATGGAGAGGGCGTTACTTCTTTGAAAGAAAAAAGTAAAACTAGTGTTACATTAGAGACAAAAGATATCCTAGAGTATAAAAACCACACTACGGATTTGTTTGTTATAACTAAAATAACTGTAGCTGCCATAGATATAGAGTATTCCTTTGTTATAAAACATGCTAAAAAAGAAGATTATCCTACGGTACTTCCTGATAATAATGTCTACTCAGGAAAAGCCTCCTTTAAAGGTAAACCTGTGTTTGATGAGTATTTAGATATGATAGAAGATGTTCCCGGCTATGCTGTTAAAGAGGGGGCTACTTTAAAGGATACTTATCTTCCCTCTGTTGATTTGGTTCGTGAAGATATTGTTGATGTTGTAAAGATAATGATAGACAGCGAATCTAACATTATATCAGCATTATCAGATCATGACATTTCTATAAAATCAAAATAAGGATATTTAAAAATGAAAAAAACGTATGAGTTTCTTATAAAAAGTTGTTTGGAAGAACTAGAAAACAATAATACTACTGCGGCTTCTTTATTTCTAAATAAAGCTATACTATTAGCCGAAGTAGAGGCTCCCTCTAAAGAAGATTACTTGAAGAATTTGCTTTATGCCGCTTTAGGTTTTCTTAAAAAAGGAAATTATGAATTAGTAGAAAGTATCTTGGATGAAGTAAGTGATATTTCTGGGTGGACTGCTCCTGAATCCGAAAGACACAACCATAAAGTAAAAAGAACTTTTCCTACACATAGGAATAAGGCAGCAGACAATGATACAGAAGATACAGACAAAAAAGAAGAAATTGTGGATGATAAGGCTAATAAAGAACTGCTGGAGAAAATGAATACTTTGGTATTCATAATGAAAGAATTTTTTGATCTTTTTTTCAAATCAAAATTACCTACCGAGTTGAAGGATAGAGAGTCTGAAGATATTAGAAACTTTAAAACTCAGTATTATTCCAAGTTTACTAATGCTTTTAAAATACTAAAACGTGGACTGTCGGATTTTAGTGCTATTACGCTATCGGAAGAAGAAAATGATCGCATTGAAAAATATCTTAAATTACAAACTGTTTTAAAAAACGTTCCGCAGAAACCCGTAAAATAAATATAAAACAATCTGTGTCAAAGGGGAAATATGTAAAAGTCAAGTGGTACTTGTTTTCATGTTATTTATATTGTAGTTCTATTTTTACTAATGTTTATTTTTAGTATAAAGTGTGTATAAAAATGTCTACATCATCTATTGTATCCATTACCGTTTTCATAATAAGTGCTGTGTTAGGAATTATCGGTTTTCTGCTTAGATTTTTATTTAAGCAGATAAGAGAAAGCATAACTAACGTAGATAAAAAACACGAAAAGAAAAATACAGAACTAAAAGAATTTATAAATCAAGAAATAAAAAGAAGAGAAAATTCATATAGTAAGTTAGAGAAAAAATTAAATACATTTGTTACAGATAGTACATTTAAAGAAGCAATATCCGGAATCAATAAGCAGCTTGGTTCTATAGTAATATCTATTGGTAAGCTTAATACTAAACTGCCAGAAAACTATATTTCAAAAGAGGCATTCCAGCAAGAAAAAGAACGTCTTACTGTTAGACTAGATAAAACACAAGAAGATTACACTCAATTAAACAGTAAACTTTCTGCTGTAAATGAGCGTACAGGTCCCCATAAAATACCTACACGGTAACAAGAGTAGCTAAAAATATGTTTGAATTAATTGGTGTAGAAGTAAAAGATAATAAATACCATGTTACGTATAAAACATCGGAAGTATCTCAGGTAACATATATCTATACTAAAGATGCTTTTGTTAGAATGGCAAACTTGTTTAAGCAGTCGCTTAAGATAAACAAGTAATTATTCCTGTGAACTTACTCTCGCCTAAAGGCAGGAGCTTCTCAGTCGATGTAACCAGTGTTACAAGCATTCCTGAGCTATCCCCGTTATTCCAACGGTTCTTATACCAAAATTACGAATGTTTATTGCGGCATTGTGATCTCTATTATGAAGAGTTCCACAATCACATTCCCAATCTCTGTCTGATAATGTTAGTTTTTTATTTATACAACCACAAACATTACACATTTTGGAACTCGGAAACCATTTATCAATAACAAATAATTGTTTTCCTTGATCTTCTAATTTGTATTTTAGAAAATTTCTAAACATTCCCCAACCATTATCGGAAACTGATTTACCAAAATTCAAACACTGACTCATTGCTTGCATATTCAAGTCTTCAATACATACCATATCGTAAGTATTTGCTAATTTATGAGATTCTTTATGTAAGAAATCTTTTCTTTGGTTTGTTGCATACTCATGAACTCTCGCAACTTTTAATCTTTGTTTCTCATATCTGCTACTTCCAGGCTTTCTATGAGAAAGTATTCTTTGTTCTTTTGCTAATTTGTCTTGAGCTAATCTAAAAAATCTTGGAAAATTAGCTGAGTAAGCATTTGAATCAGCATATAATTCTCTCATTGAAAAATCTAATCCTATTACTTTTTCAATATCCTTCTTGATTACTTGTGTTTCATATTCAACAAGTATTGAAATATAATATTTGTTATTTCTTGTTTTAGTAACAGTAACAGATTTAATTATGTGATCATTTGGAATCTCCCTATGTTGTATTAGTTTTACAAAACCTATTTTAGGTAATTTGATTTTATTGTTTTCTATTCTTATGGAATCCTTTTGATTATTCGTTGTATAACTCAAACTACATTTTTTCTTTGATTTGAATTTTGGAAAACCAATTTCTTTCTTACCTTGTTTTATTCGTCTAAAGAAATTAGAATAAGCAGTTTCTAAATTCCTTTGAGCATTTGCTAATGCAAGGGAATCTACTTCTTTTAAAAATTCAAATTCATTTTTATATTGTGCTGGTGTATTTTTCAAAGATAACTTCGTATCTTTATACTGTTTTATTTTGTCAGCAAGCATACAGTTGTAGACAAAACGAGCACAACCTATTGTTCTTTCAATAAGATTAGCTTGAGTTTTATTTGGCATCAGCCTGAATTTGTATGCTTTATTTTTTTTTCACTATTCTTGTTCTTTTCTCTGATTCTCAACGTATTCACGTAAAATATCTATCGTCTTTGCGGACAATTCTCCCCTCCCCCTAAAGGAAGGAGGATTTCTTGTCGCTGAGGTTAAAAAGTTAAATCCTTGAATAATAAATTTTTATCTATTGGTGTTTCTAGTAGTATTTTTACAATTTTGTTTGCGGTGTTGCCCTCTCCAAACAGATAGGAGGGCTGTAGTTTAGTGGTTAGGGTTTTCAAAATAGCATTTTTTATTTTGTCGCTATCCGGTTCAACAAATGTTATATTATTTGCGTGTAATCTTCCGCCTTGTCTGTTGCCTACATTTATCACGGGAAGTCCTACGAAAGGAGCTTCAAAAATACCCATGCTAGAATTTCCTATAAGAAGGTCTGCGTGATGTAGTAAATTACAGAACAGATCATCAGGAAGATTTTTAAAAGGTAAAAAGTAAGGTTGGTTATTATTGTATTGTTCTTCTATTACTTCGTTAATACCAGCACTGCCAGAATCTGAGTTTGGAGAAAGAGCTATAACAAAACATTCCGCTTGTGTAGCTCTACTTACTCCTATAAATGTTTCTGTCATTTGTTTTTTTGCTGTTTCTGCTTCTGATGAGATACTGTGTTGAAGCATTACTATTAACTTGTCAGATTTCGGTGGTCGCACACCGCTATACTTAGGGTGCATAGCATTAAGTCTTTTCTTCAGGTCATCTTTACTCATAGTAGGATAAGCTTTAAGTCTGTCTAATCCTGCATGACCAACATTGTGAACCCTCCACGGCTGCTCTCCGGCTTTTATTAAACGTTCTTTGCTATCTTCCGAAAGAGTTAGCATTAAATGTGAAAGTCTAGATACTGCGTGCCGTACCATGTCATCTACATTTCCGACAACACGATCACCAGCACAGTAGTGGGCTACAGGAATGTTCATGTATGCCCCACAGACAGCGGCTGTTAGACTTTCTTCTCTGTCCCCTATAGCGAGTATCCAGTCAGGGCTAAAACGCTCTACAATGTCCACCAATGATTGGAGTTGAACCGACAAGCCTTTAGCTCTTCCTTTAAGAGAATCCGTGTTTATTAAACTATCAATTTTTGTAATACTAAACCCATCTTTTTCAATTTCTTTATAGGAGTAATTGTGGATAGGAGACAAGTGTGCTCCAGTAACAACTAAGTGTAGTTCCATTTCGGGATGATTATGTATTGCGTAGAATACAGGTCGGCTAAAAAAATATTCAGAGCGTATCCCCGTTATTGCTAATACTTTTTTCATTATTTACTCCACTGGGAATCATTTGATCTACTTTTACAAACTGCCAGCCCATGTATTTAGCAAGTTTTTCATCAATATACCTGTCTCCAAAATACACCGTTGCGTTACTATTAGAATTATAAAGAGGGTTTCCGGGACGCATTGAATCTGGATACCACATGTCAGGGTATTCATCTATTATATCCTTTTTAGATGTAACAAAGTAAGCATACGCTTTAGTGAAATTATGTTCTTTAAGTTGCTTTACTATTTCGTTGTATTTACTTTCTTGTCTTTTATATTCTCCCTCGCTAATAACCATCCACGGAGTAGCCAATTCATATACGTTTGTGTTTAGTCCCCTGTTAAGGTTTCGCGCATCTATAAATTGCTTTAAAAGACCTATTAAATGTTTAGTTTTTTCTGGTACTTTGATGTTTGTAGGTTTTGTTTTATTATATACAAATAAACACCTATCCACAAAATATTTAAGACGACA
>Ga0180007_10007195_pt1 | contig 10593 bp, 8 predicted proteins | sample MM_PC_MetaG_FD_121122 | JGI IMG/M metagenome (GOLD analysis project Ga0180007, IMG submission 121122) | Groundwater microbial communities from the Aspo Hard Rock Laboratory (HRL) deep subsurface site, Sweden - MM_PC_MetaG | ecosystem: Environmental > Aquatic > Deep subsurface > Groundwater...
AAAACAATAAAAATAGTATGACTGTGATAAAAACCTTATCTAGGATAATTATTAGATTAAAAAGTAAATGCAATTCCTTTGCTCTAGTGTAAGCTTTAATCATAGCTCTATATTGAGACAGAATAACAACTAATGAAATTAAAATGAAAGTCCAAAATGAGACATACTGCACTATAATTGCAGATGAAATTAACATTAGAATAAAGGAAACCATTATAGTTATAGTTAAAGAAGATTGAAAATTATTTTCTTTTTCAGATAGATGAAAACGCATATAAAATTGCGGTGCACCAACTGCTGAAAGAATTGTAATCCAACTAATAATTGGTAATATAAGTTGTAGAGTCCCAAACTCATGAATATCTAAAAACTCAGTTAAAATTTTTGTTTGCAAAAGACCAAATAATGGACCAATAATAAAACCAATGTAATAAAAGGTTATAGGAACACTTTTAATATATGTTTTTAGCTTGTCAAATAATTTCATTAATAATCTCAGCTACCCTAATTTCATCACTAATTGTTGTAACCAAATCTTCCTTAGCGCGGACTGCATTAAAGAAATTGTTTAATTGCTCAGTAAAACCTTTCTCCGCTTTATTAAATTTAAGTGATTTACCATAACCAAAAGTCTTTAATTCTTTAAAATCATCAATAACAAATGTATTGCCTCCCACATATATCTCTAATAACTCCTTTGGAAGTGAGGAATTTCCTTGCCCACTATAAAAAATAGTTCCAAGGTCACCATTTTCAAATTTTAACGTGATTGTATAATTATCTCGGGATATAACAGATTTATTGTCGGAAGAAATAAATTTTGCTGAAACTTCTCTGACTTCACTACCAGAAATATAACATATTAAATCTATAAAATGACAGCCCTCCCCAATTAAACGTCCACCACCTTCTACAGGATCTAGAGTCCAATGACCTTCTGGAAGTATTTGAGAATTAATTCGATATAGGATGTGCTTTGTTCCTCTTATTTTAGAAAGGTTATTCAATAAAGTTTGTATTAATGGCGAAAAACGTCTATTATATCCAATAGTTAGTAGCCCATTACTTTTTTTAATTTCATCCGCAACTTTAAAAGTATCTTTAATCGTTAATGCTAGTGGTTTTTCAACATGCACTGGTTTATTGCAACGAAGAATTTCAATTGCTAACTCTGAGTGCAGATTGTGCCTTGTTCCAATGATAAAAGCATCTATATTAGAATTATGTATTAGTTCTTTATAATTATTTGTTAAAATACTTGGCTTATAGTTTGTTTTTAAATATTGGAAATTTTTCTGTGATTTATTTGCAACACCATATAAACTTGCATTTAATTTTTTGAAATTTGGCAATAAGTTGTTTTGGACAAATGACCCACATCCAATGATACCAATTTTTAATGACTTATCAGAACTTTTTTGTCTTGATGTTACTAACGGTTTATCATATTTTTTTTTTTGCTTGAGCTCGCCACATTTTAATAGAATCGACAAATAATTACTCGATTCTAAAAAAAGATAATTATAGGCAAGTTGAGCATCATTAAAATCAACTATTTGGGATATTAGCGAGTCAACATTAATTTTTTTTGAGTCAATTGCATTTAGAAAAAATTCTAAGTTTCTCTGCTCTGTCCATCTTACATATCCAATAGGATAATCAAATCCTTTTTCTTCATATTTCTTTTCATATCTTCCTGGCCCATATGATCTACTCACCATGAATTTAAGTTCTTTAGAAAACAAAATATTCCTATCTAAATTTAGTGGCATAACACCAACAAGTATTACTCTCGCCTTATCTCGACACAAAGCAAAGTAATTGTTAATTATTGAATCATTTCCTTTTATGTTTGCGCAGAGAAACACAATATCTACACCATTTCCATTTGTTTCATTTAAGACAACATTTACATAGTCTGATTCATTATTTGAATTAATAACATTTTTGAACCCTAACTTAATAGCAACATCTCTTCGTTTTGAATTTGGTTCTACACATATAACATTTAATCCATTTGATCTTGCAAATTGTGCAACTATTAATCCAACCAAACCTAAACCCACAACAATACAAGTTTCACCCAAGGATGGGGTTGATATTCTGACCCCATGTAGTGCAATGCAGCCAATTGCACCATAAGCAGCTTCTTGATATGAAACGGACGCGGGTATTTTGCTTAAAAGGTTTTCCTTGACTGTTATCATTTCAGCATGTGGTGCACCAGCGTATGCTACTCTATCACCTTTGGTATAGAATTGTACATTCTTCCCAGTTGCAATTACTTCTCCAGCACCACTGTATCCAGTTGGAAAAACCTCATTGAACTTGGTTTTTACTTTTCGTATCGTAGATGTAATACCATTTTGACTTATATTTTGTAATATTATTTTTGAAGATGAAGGATTTTTCAAGTTTCTTGTTATTAACCCAGAATCATTTAGTTTTTCTGTTTCTGTCCCAGGACTAATAGCACAATATTTTACCTGTATGAGAACATCTTCTTCACCCACGATTGGTGTATCTACTGTTACAATATCTATCTTATTTTTAGAATTAAAAAATAATTGTTTCATGATTAATTTCTCATTTATTTGATCTATTGAACATATATCTTTCAGTATGCTCAAGAATATTAATTAGTTCAACTAAAGCATATAACATCCAACCTTGTCCCCATCTAATTAAAGGGATATCTACTTTAATCCATTTTTTAGATTTTTTGTATGCTTCCCATGCAAAATATCCAGATTTATTATTGTCAGTCACCCATAATTTGTCAATCGCACAGTCAAGTATAGCATTAGTAATCTCTTTTAATTTTGCTAAATCAATAAGGTTTATTTCAAAAGCTTTGATTAAACAAAGAATTGCCTCTGCACAACTATGTACTTCAATAATGGAGAAATCGGACCTCTGAAATGCAGGCTGCCAATTTGCAGAAAAAAAATCCTTAAGCCAAGTGTCAAAATATTTCTCAATTACTAATTTAATCTCATCATTTCTAAGTATTTTATTTATTGAAATAAGACTTCGAATTTCAAAACCACTATGATATGTATCTTGTTGTAGGTAAGAGCCAGATTGTGTATCACTCCAATAATTAAGTGTCCCATCATTTTTTATTTGGCTAATGGAAAAGTTTACTGCAGATTTAGCTAGTTCTATCCACCTAATATTTTCAATTTCCGTTCCTATGCGAATTAGAAAATCTGCTGCCATTAGATTTGCATTATGAACTTGCATTTGATCCAAAGGGGTATATGAAAAACATATGTTGCCGCTATTGTCTTTAGTTTTATTTAAGCCAGTTTCAATAAATTTGCAAATGTTTTTGCAAATGTTCAGAGCAGAATCATCATTGTTAGTTTTATATTCTAACCAAAACGCATCCCCTATTATTACGGTATTTACAACTGTTGGTGTTAATTTAGGTATATAAGCTTTCGTATTCCAATTGAATGGATAACCCCAACCCATTCCACCAAATTCATTTATTGCATTTTCATTAAGCCAAAGGTAAAAAGGCATGGACGTATTTTTTAAACTTAAGTCAAAATTATCTCCTAAATTTTCCAATAGTTTATAGCTGTTAGCAAACAATCCTATACCCTTTGGGTTAATTTTTTGTTTTAAAAAAAAAACTTTTCTAATTATTAATGGATACATTAATTCTAACTTTGTCACTATAAACCCTAATAATTTAGCGGAAAATGATTTTCTGCCTAACATCCATGAACCTAGTTTGCCATCCCAGACATCATACGGATCCCAACCTTCAATACCATTATAATACAACCAATTATCAATTTGCAATATTTTTTCATTGCATTTCTTTTTTATATCATTCATAAAAAAATACTTTTTTTCCTTTGTTTTTTTGTATTAATTCACTCAATATACTCTTGACAAAAATATGTTTGTTTTTTTGTAAAAAAGGAACTTTGCTTTTATCACTATATAACGATTCTGCCTGTTTTCAAGGAACTTATATTTCAAACTAACTTTTTGTCTTCCGCTATTGCACAAGAAATAGCAATCCCCAAATACAACTCAGTTATTGTTTTCTCATTTGTGTTTGATGCGTATTCTCAGCATGTGGATTAATGCTTTTATTATTATAACTATATCAATTTTTTTACTAACTTCTATTTCCAATAACAATTCTTTTTAATGCCTCACAGCTAAACTTCCACAACTTTTCCGTTTTCGAACTTGTATTTAATTCCCGTTCTTGAGCAAGTAGCCAAACCATTATCATCAAAATTTAATTTTTCACCAGCTTCCGACCACCAGCCAATAACTTTTGCTGGATTACCTACAACAAGCGCAAAATCTGGAACATCTTTTGTAACAACCGAACCAGCTCCAACCATTGCAAAACGTCCTATTGTATGTCCACAAACAATTGTTGAATTTGCTCCAAGCGAAGCACCTTCTTTAACAAGAGTATTAATATAAAACTCTGCTCCAACTTGTGGATATTTACTTCGTGGATTTAGGATATTTGTGAAAACCATTGATGGTCCGCAGAATACATAATCCTCTAAAGTTACACCTTCGTAAACAGAAACGTTGTTTTGGATTTTAACAAAATTACCAATTGTAACATTGTTGCCAACATTTACATTCTGACCTAGCACACATTTTTTTCCAATCTTTGCTCCAGATTGGACATGTGCAAAATGCCATACTTTTGTTCCTTCGCCAAGTTCAACGCCATCGTCAACAACAGCGTGGGGGTTTACATAATAATTTTTGTCGCTCATAAATTTCTCCTATAAAGGAATAGGTAAAGGTTAAGATTTACCTATTTAATTGTTAATTATTGTTACCTTATGTTGAAGGGAATGGTGGAAAAATGGAATGATGGAATAGTTACTTCCACAAACTCAAAACTTATCTTCCCAGTCACCTTCGTTTTGTTTTATTTGTAATGATTTTATCAAACTAATTAATTCATTCTCTACCTTGTAATGTAGCTCATCTAAAATTTCGAAGTCATCTTCGCTAATAAATTCAATTTCTTTGAATGAAATTATCCCCGAAAATAATTCACCGCAAGAACCTAGTGCAATGTTGAGAAAATAAAGATACTCTTTTATATTTTTTCTACAATATCCTTCCGCAATATTCCTAGAAATGCTATGGGCTGCATCAAGAATGTTATTTCGACTTTTGGAAACCTCATAGGGAAAATTTTTATTTGTTTTATAAACTAACTTGAAAAGAGAAATTGCATCTACCCAAACGTGAAGTTTAGTAAATCCTCTATTCACATTTTTTCGCTTTAATTCCATTTATTCATTCTCCAAAACAATTACTATTGGTTTTATCAATCCCAACATTCCATCTTTCCAAAATTCCATCATTCCGATTCCATTCCAACTTTCCATCTTTTATTCCATCATTCCGCCCTTCAACTTCTTCGTTGCTTTATCCAATATTTCAAGCACTTCAAGCGCGTGTTTGCCATCGGTTCTTGGAGTTGTGTTATTTAGTATTGATTCGTAAAAGTGCTTTTGTTCTTCGGCTAATGGCATTGTTTCTTCAAAATTGATTACTTCATAATCAGCATCAAATTTTTCTATCACTCCATCAACTTCTTTGAAGCCTTTTTTGTAGAATTTTAACTTTTCGGTTTTTAATGAATCTTCAAATACATACATTCCTTTATCGCCAATTATAACCATTCGTTGTTCCTTAAAGGGATGTAACCAACTCACAAAAATGTGTGCCTTTACATTGTTTGGATATGATAAAAATGTCATTGTTGTATCTTCAATTCCATTTTGAACATAAGCTCCGCCATTTGCTTGCACATCTGTTGGATTATCTCCAACCAAATATTGAATTACTGAAATATCATGAGGCGCAAATGACCAAAGTGCATTTTCTTCACTTCGTATTGCGCCAAGATTTAATCTGTTGCTATAAATATATTGAAGTTTTCCTATTTCATTTTTTTCGATTCCATCTTTAATTCTTAAAACCGCTGGATGAAAAAGCAAAACATGTCCAACCATTAACTTAAGGTTAAGGCTAAGGGAAAGGTTAAGGAGTTCTTCAGCTTCTTCGGGAACTAATGTAATTGGTTTTTCTACCAATACATTCTTGCCAGCCAACATACACTTTTTTGCAATCTCAAAATGCGTTTCTGCTGGAGTTGCTATTATTACAGCATTAAAATCATCCACATTGGAATGTTCCCGCTGGAATATGTTGCCCATTCCACGGGACAGGTGGAAAAATGGAAGACTGGAATATTGGATTTTATCTGATATTTGTCTGATTTTTTCCTCTGTTTCTGGATTTGAATCAAACACAACAATATTTTCGTGTGGAAGAAGCGAAGCTGCAGTTTTTACATGATTCATGCCCCAACGCCCAGCACCGATTATGGCTAGTTTAATATTTTCTGTTTTTAACACTATTTTCTCATTATTTATTACTGATTAATATTAAAGGGAATATTGGAAAAATGGAAAGATGGAATAAAACTTGTTGCTATACGTAGATAATTTTTCATTAAAATTTATCATCCCAATCACCTTCGTTTTGTTTCTTTTGAAGTGATTTTATCAAACCCAACAATTCATTTTCAACTTTAAAATGTAACTCATCCACAATTCCAAAACTCCAAATTGTTAATTAATGTTCAAGCTCACGTTTTTTCCAATATTCCATCTTTTATTCCATCATTCCAACATTCCTCTTTTCCAACATTCCAACATTCCATCTTTTATTCCAACTTTCCAGCCTTCCTTTTTTGTTCTATCCCATAAACGCTTTTATTGTTTCCACCACATATTCAATTTGCTCTTTTGTCAATTCTGGATAAATTGGAAGCGCAATTGAGTGCTCTGCTGCATAATCTGCATTTGGATATTTGTCGTTTGAACTTGGTAAATCTTTAAAACATTCTTGTTTGTGAAATGGTACTGGATAGTAAATTTCACAGCCAATTCCAGCAGCCCTTAAATGAGCAATTAATTCGTCTCGTTTTTCAACTCTAATTACATATTGGTTATAAATATGATAATTTTTATGTCCAGTTTCTTTGTAAACAGCTTTTGGAAGCAAAACTTTATTGTTTTCATCTAAAGTTATCTTTCCTTCTTCTTCGGCTAAACCAGCTTCAACAAACAATTTTGTATAAAGCGCTGCATTATCTCTTCTTGCTTGTGACCAGCTATCAAGATGTGGCAATTTTACACTTAAAACTCCAGCTTGTATTGCGTCTAAACGGAAGTTGCCACCAATCATGCTGTGATAATATTTTGGCTTTCCACCATGGACTCTTTTTACTTTTAGCAATTCTGCTAAATCTGCATCCATTGTTACTGTCATTCCGCCATCACCAAAGCATCCTAAGTTTTTACTAGGGAAAAATGAATAACATCCAATATCACCAATTGTGCCAACGCACTTTCCATCTTTGTACTGTGCAGAAATTGCTTGTGCACCATCTTCAACAACTTTAAGATTATGTTTTTTTGCTATTTCCATTATTGCATCCATGTCCGCACTTTGTCCATATAAGTGGACTGGAATTATCGCTTTTGTTTTGTCTGTTATTTTTGCTTCTATTTGTGTTGGGTCAATATTAAAAGTAACTGGGTCGCTATCAACAAAAACTGGAATTGCATTTAAGCGAGAAACTACTCCAGCGGTTGCAAAAAACGAATATGTAGGAACTATTACTTCATCACCAGCTTTTATATCCAAAGCCATTAACGCAAGAAGTAGCGCATCTGTCCCCGATGAAACTCCAACAGAATGATTTGCACCAAGATATGCAGAAATCTCATCCTCAAGTTTGGTCACTTCTGGTCCCATTATAAAGTACTGTGATTCAGCGGTTTTTAATAATGCCGCATCTAATTCGCTTTTTAGCGATTGATATTGTGCTTTTAAGTCTAACAATTGTACGTTCAATTTATTTTCCACTATTAAATTATTTTAATTTCTATTATAACCGTTTACCTGACGACCATCGCCCATAAGCCATTAAAGAGACAAGAAAAGATTCAATAAACGAGAGAAAAATAGCCGCAAATATGCGAATGGGTTTTCCATTATTCCCCAATTCCATCTTTCCATTCTTCCTTGTTCTTACCCTTTAAAAACCTTATATCCATCAAACATATTTCTAGTATCAAGAATTACTTTAGCGTTTTTGTGAATTAAATCAAGATGTTCTTTATAATCATCATGGTCTGTGCTTAGTAAAACTAAATCATATTTTGCAATATTTTCTGCTGTTAACTCTACCGAATCCATTTTAAAGTTATATTTTCTAGTTTTTGGTAATGTTGGAATATATGGGTCGTTATAATCAACTTCGGCACCTTTCTCTCTCAATATTTCTATCAATTTTAGAGATGGCGATTCCCGCATATCATCTACATTCTTCTTATAGGCCGCTCCCATTAATAGTACTTTACTGCCGTTTAACGATTTTTCATTTTCGTTTAATGCTTCCATTGCTTTATTTACAACATAATATGGCTGAAAAGTATTTATCTCACCAGCAAGTTCAATAAATTTTGTGTTTATTTCAAATTCTCTTGCTTTCCAAGTTAAATAGAATGGATCTATTGGAATGCAGTGTCCACCAAGTCCAGGACCTGGATAGAATGCATTAAATCCAAATGGCTTTGTTTTTGCAGCATTAATTACCTCCCAAACATCTATTCCCATTTTATCAAACACCATTTTAAGTTCGTTTACTAAGGCAATATTTATTGAACGATAAATATTTTCCAATAATTTTGTAGCTTCAGCAACTTCGGGAGATGAAACTGGAACCGTTTTAACTATTACTAAATCATAAATGGCTTGTGCTATTTCGAGACAACTTGGAGTAATTCCACCAACAACCTTTGGAATAGTCGCTGTATTAAAATTAGGATTATTTGGGTCTTCGCGTTCTGGTGAATATGCCAAAAAGAAATCCTCGCCAGCCACTAATTTTTCTTCTGTCATTTCGAAGGAGTCATCATTTCCTGACGCCTGAGAAATCTCTGCCTTCATTTTACTTTGAAATATTAGTGCATTTTCAAATTCTGGCAACATTAACTCACGAGTAGTACCTGGATAAGTTGTTGATTCAAGTGTTACAAGTTGTCCTTTCCTTAAATATTTTTTTATTTTATCAACCGAAGAAACAATATATTTCATATCAGGTTCACGATGCTCGTCTAACGGAGTCGGAACAGCGATTAAAATAGCATCAACTTCGGGTAATTTTGAAAAATCTGTTGTGGCAGAAAAATAGCCACTATCAACTGCTTTTTTAATTCTTTCTGCTGGTAAATGCTTAATGTACGTTTTTCCTTCCATTAGGATAGGAATTTTTTTCTCATCCACATCAAAACCTATCGTTTTAATATGTTTTTCTGCAAATTCGAGTCCTAGTGGTAAACCCACATAACCAAGTCCTACAATTCCGATAACAATCGATTTGGTTGAAATTTTTTCTAACAATTCACTTTTGTTTGGCATTTTTTTCCCTATTATATTTTATTTCTTTTTTAATAACACAAATTCAATCTGTCGCTTCAACCTTCCTGCCTCATGGAATGCATCTTGGAATGCATCTTGTTTTATATTCCATTGGGGTGTCTTTTTCTTTCCTCCCCGTCTCTTTTCAAGAGAAGGGGTGGAAAATCATTGTTTATTACAGTTTTTAAAAGTCCCTCTCTTTTTAAGAGAGGGATTTAGGGTGAGTTCTTTATTTTTCACACAGCCTCTTAAGTCTTGGGCTATAAAAAACGCCACTTACTAAATAACCGTTTCAACGGTTTATATTCAACTAAGAAAAGAGCTAATATTAATTTTTGTACTACTTCGCTCCTATCTTTTCCCACTTTGAGCTTTAACCTTCTTGTCCAGTGAAATGCCTGTCAAGTGAAATGCCTTTATCTTTTCTATTTCACATGGGCTTTTATCTTTTCTATTTCACAGGGACTCTGGTTTTTTATTCCATTGGGATTATCCTTTCTACTTGTCACTCATTCCATTTTTCCACATGTCCCGTGGAAAGGGTATTATATTCCAACGGGATCTTTCCAATATTCCATTTTTCCACCTGTCCCGTGGAAAGGGTATTATATTCCAACGGGATCTTTCCAAAATTCTCCCGAAGGGATGCCTATGGCACAACAAGAGTTTTCCACTCTTCAACATTCCCACAAAATAGACAACACACTATTATAATTTTGCATAGTAATGTTTGCCTCCATAATGCGTTTGTTTTGGTTACCGTTAAGGGAAAAATCCTCATTAAACCATGCATAAGCGGGAATGTCTTCCACTTTTGGAACTTCGGCAAATTTTTGTTTCATTTGGTCATAAGAACATGTTTTAAGTTTATAATTGTGCATTGCTTTGTGTAGGTCAAAAGCATAACTCATATTATGCACTTTTGCCCCATTGCGTAAAAATATAGCATCAATATCCTTTGCAGATTAAATTCATTTATTTTGCTTTATATACTCAACAACTTTTTCTTCAATAAAACTAAAAACATCTTTTCTTTTTATTTCATTATTTGCTACAAATAGAATTGGTATTTCATCAACATCATCA
>Ga0180007_10007196_pt1 | contig 10592 bp, 8 predicted proteins | sample MM_PC_MetaG_FD_121122 | JGI IMG/M metagenome (GOLD analysis project Ga0180007, IMG submission 121122) | Groundwater microbial communities from the Aspo Hard Rock Laboratory (HRL) deep subsurface site, Sweden - MM_PC_MetaG | ecosystem: Environmental > Aquatic > Deep subsurface > Groundwater...
CTGGCGGCCCTGCCGACTTTCATGACGAGTGTGGGCGCCATCCGCGACGGCCGTCGCATTACCTACGACCAGATGCAGGAGCAGCTTCGCCGCGAAATTCTTGACCTGAGCGCATCGTTTGATTTCAGCCGTCGCACCGAGCGTACCGAACTGGTGGTTCGGGGCTCCGGCTCGGATCTCGACGAATCCCGCAAGGCACTGGACTGGATGGAAACCGTCCTGTTTTCGCCGGACCTGTCCGAGGCCAACCTGCCGCGGATTCGCGATGCCATTGATGCCGCTCTGGGCGGGTTGCGCAATCGCATGCGCGGTTCGGAAGAGAGCTGGGTCAACGACCCGGCCGCGGCCTATTGGAAACAGGACAACCCGTTGTTGCTGACCACCTCCAGTTTTCTGACGCGAACGCATGCGTATCACCGTTTGCGCTGGCAGCTGAAGCAGCTCCCCGAGGGACCGGCGTTAGACGAACTATCGTCGTTTGTGGAAGGCTATCTGGCCTATGCAGCCGACCGTCGCAATCGCGAGGAACTCTCGGATCTGCTGGGCGCCCTGGGAAGTCACTTGGAAGGCGGTGCGACTGCCGACTCCACCGACTTGAAAGCCAGCCTGGAAAAGTACCCCCTGACCGATGAGGCCCGGGTGCTGGCACGCGACGCGGTGGAAGACCTGCGTCTCATGCTGGGTGGCATTCCGGATGAAACGCTGGCATCTGACTGGCATTATCTCTGCGGCCAGATCATGAGTGACCTGGCCGTGCCGCCCGCTGCGGTATTGGGTTCTGTCAACGGCATCCTGGATCGCATCCGTCACCAGGATAATGTTCGATCGTTTGCTATTACCAACGATGAACTGCTGGAAGAACTCCGGCCGCGTTTGGAATCCATGGTTGGACGATTCGACTCGGGTGTTTCCGAACGGGTGACGCTGACCCGCAGGCCCAATGTCGTCAATCGCCTTAGAGAACGTTTCCCCGATCTGGAATGGCCCACGTTTGTTGGGCTGGTGAATCCCGGCAGCCGAACCGGTGTACACATTAACTCCGCGCCGTGTGCCTCGCTGGTGGATTCGGATCGCGACACCTTGCTGAATTTTGTCGCGGGTCGGATATACGGCGGCGGCGGCGCACACAGTATGTTTATGAAAACCTGGTCGGCGGGCCTGGCCTATTCCAACGGCCTCCGGGCTTCCGAATATGCCGGTCGGATGAGTTACTATGCGGAACGCTGTCCCGATCTGTCTCAGACCATGCAGTTTGTGGTCAACGAACTGAAAAACGCCCCGTATGATCCGTCGCTGGCCGACTATGCCATCGCCCAGGCTTTCACTACGGTGCGTTCGGGTGGTCGCTACGAAAATCGCGGCGAGTCGATGGCTTCGGATCTGGCCGACGGTGTTACGCCGGAAAAAGTCCGGCAGTTCCGCCAGGGGGTGCTGGAACTGCGCGAGGTGCCCAATCTTTACGATGAATTACACAATCGCATGGTGAACTCGTATGCGAGAGTGTTGCCGGGATTGGGTGGTTCGGTGAAAAACGCGGAAGGCGCACTGTTTTTTGTGATTGGTCCTGAGGCTCAGATGGAGTCTTACGAAGAGTATCTGCGGAGCGTGGAGGGCGCGGACACCAAGCTGTACCGCCTGTATCCGCGTGATTTCTGGCTCGTGGAATAGTCTCTTTCAGTACAATATACAGACGGTGTTGCCGGGAGATCTGCTACCGGCAACACCAACACCAGCATTGGCAAACCAGGCAGCACGAGGAGAGAACATGAAGTTCGAATTCAGTCCTCATATCGCCGTTCCGGTCAGGGAGTATGAACGAGCGGTCGAGTTTTACAAAGGCCTGATGGGCCTGGATGTTGCTTATTCCGACGGCAACGAAACCGAGTTCCGCTGCGGCGAAACGTCATTGCACGTCGAAAACAACGCCGGGGGCCGGATCTTCTTCGAATTCAAAGTTGACGATCTCGAAGCGGCCAAACAGCAACTTGTCGAGGCCGGCTGTAAGGCTGTGGCTGCCGCCGCGCCGGACGGCCCTAAAAGTTACCAGATTACTGATCCATACGGGTTGTCGTTCCACCTCTGGGAGGGGTAATGAAACTGCTTCGCGCCATCGCACCTGTGCTGCTTACCGTGTTGGTAGTGGCCGCTCCAATCTACGGCCAGGATAAGTCCACCGCTCCACCCGTGACCGCCCGGGAACTGATGGAGAGCGGCGATTTTGAGCGGGCCATCCAGAAGTATACCGAAATAATCACACAGCATCCGGATTCCGCCGGAGCGTATTGCCGTCGCGCCACCGCCTCCTCGCTCCTCGGCGATGTGGACGGTGCCATGGCGGATTATGAACGGGCCCTGTCGATCACGCCCAACCATGCCGAGGCGTACGCCGGGCGAGGCACCCTGTGGCTGGTGCTGGGCAAGGCCCGGGAAGCCCGTCGCGATCTGAAACGGGCTCTTGAGATCGATCCGGTCAATCGGGATGCCCTGTACAATCTCGGGTACTTGTCGTTTATGGCGGGATCGTATCGGGAAGCCGTGTCGTATCTTGATCGAACGTTGCAGATTACTCCCTCGGATGCCCAGTCACAGTACATGCAGGCGGCCTCGTTTTACGGTCTCAACGATATCGAGCGCGCCCTTGCGGCCTATAGCCGGACTCTCGAGCTGGATTCGACTTTTGCCCATGCCTATCGCGAGCGCGGCATGATTTACTTCCAGGATACCGATGAACCGGAAAAAGCACTGGCGGATTTCAGCAAAGCGCTGGAGATCGATCCCGAGTTTGTGGTCGCCTATATTACGCGGGGCAATTTCTATTCCGGTCGGGAGGAGCACGCCCTTGCTATTGCCGATTATGCCGAGGCGGTGCGCCTGGCGCCCGATGACCCGGCCGGCTACCATAATCGGGGCACCGAATATCTGGCCATGGGAAAATTGAACGAAGCGGTGACCGACCTCGAAAAAACCGTGACGCTTGCGCCCGGCTATCCCAATGCTCACTATTCTCTGGCTCAGGCCTACGCCGGATTGGGCCGGACCGAGGAGGCGATAATCGCCTATCACACGTTTATTGATCTTGCTCCGCCGGAACTGATATCGCTGATCCAGCAGGCCCGCCGGGAACTGAAGGCGCTCAAGGGGATGTAGGCGAGAGGGAAAATCGCACTGCCCGCCGGAGCACAGAAGGCTCGTTTCGCATTGCTGAGACATAGAGACCGATACTCGAAACTCCAGGTGGAGAAGTCAGCGTGAGAATCACGAAACAGGTCAGCCTGAATCTCGATGTGCGCGGGTTGCAGCAATCGGCGACCCTGGCGGTAAACGACCGGAGCCGTGATCTGCAGAGCCGGGGACGGCAGGTTTATCGGCTGGGTCTGGGCCAATCACCCTTTCCCGTCCCCCAATCGGTTGTCGATGCACTGAAACTCCATGCCCACGAAAAAGACTATCTGCCGGCGCGCGGTCATCCCGATCTGCGCGCCGCAGTTGCCGATTTTCACCGTCGAAAAGACAGTGTTGAGGCCCGGGCCGACGGCGTGCTGATCGGTCCGGGTTCCAAGGAACTCATGTTCCTGCTGCAACTGGTATATTACGGTGAGTTGATCGTTCCCACGCCCTGTTGGGTCTCATATGTTCCGCAGGCTGCTATCCTGGGACGCAAGGTGAAGCTGCTCCCCACCCGCTTCCGTGACAAGTGGCGCGTGACCGCCGCTCACCTGAACAAACATCTCGAAGACGAAAACGATGACATGCGGCCGCGGATTCTGATTCTGAATTACCCCGGCAACCCGGAGGGGTGTTCGTACAGGGCCGATGAGTTGCAGGCCATCGCCGAGGTGGCGCGACGGTACAACATCGTTCTTCTGTCTGATGAGATTTACGGCCAGTTGCATCATGACGGCGGACATATATCAGTTGCACGCTACTATCCCGAGGGAACGATTATCAGCAGCGGTTTGTCGAAGTGGTGCGGCGCCGGCGGATGGCGGCTGGGGACGTTCACCTTTCCGCCGGATCTGGACTGGCTGCTTGACTCCATGGCCGCGGTAGCCAGCGAAACGTATACGTCGGTTTCGGCCCCCATCCAGTTTGCCGCCATTCGAGCCTTTCAGGGCGGTATACAGATCGAGCGCTACCTCTGGCAGGCCCGGCGTATTTTGAAGGAGCTTGGCGGACGATGCGCGCGGATGCTCAACGATGGCGGCCTTCGAGTGCATGACCCGGTGGGGGCATTTTACCTGTTTCTGGACTTCTCGCCGTTTCGTGAAAAACTCGCGGAACGTGGGATCACCAACAGCGCCGAACTGTGTGAAAGACTTCTCGCCGATACGGGAGTTGCCTTGCTGCCGGGGAAAGACTTCTCCCGGCCGCCTGAGGAACTGACCGCCCGTATGGCGTATGTCGATTTCGACGGGGCCGAGGCGCTGGCGGCCGGGGAGCGAGTGCCACTCGATCAACAACTTCCGCCTGACTTCACGGATCTCTGGTGTTACAACGTGGTTGAAGCGACCCGGCTGATCGTGTCCTGGGTGGGCCTGATCTGAAACGCTCCTAACTGAGCAACTCCGTGAATTCGTCGAATGAAATGACCGGCCAGGTTTCAGTCTCCAGGATGCCGCTTCTTGTGATTTCAGAGGCAATGCGAAATGCCTTTGTTTGATCGACTGCCTCAAACACCGCAAGACAGTCATAACGGCCCATCGTTGCATACAGACTGGTCAGTTTCGAGTCGTTCTTCTGGAATGCTTCGAGCGCTTCATTGATTCGGGTGGACAGGTCATCGTGGGCTTTTTTGGCGTTGGGGTTGATCGTCATGGCCATAATAAATGTTGCCATCGCATGCCTCCTCTGCTAGGGACTATCTTCAGGCGAATCAGGCTTACTCACCTACAGAAACACACGGCTCCAGCATTCTCCAACGATCCGGCCCCATACAAATCCGATCATTCCTGTCGGCCGTGACTACTGGTACGGATAATGCGCCCTGGGCAGACAGAGCGTGTCGACCATAGGCGCCGCCAGGTCAAGCATCATGTCCAGTACCGGGAGTCCCTCCGGCAAATAATGTTCCCTGAGCAACAGCCGGTAAACTGCCGAGGGTAACCCGGTTATCTCATAGTCGAGATCAAAGAGACACATGCAGTCGCACAGACCTTCCAGCTCGACCTCGTCAATCAGTATCAGGGTATCATTCACCGTGATGACGGGTTCCAGAATCGGACAGCAATTGAGATTGGCGTTCACATGTGTGACCGACAGTGTCGACACACCGTCCCACGCCACCGCCAGACAGGTGAATCCGTTTAGATCAGGGCTCTCACGGTCGACTGCCTTCTGGTATTTGCACTCGGAGCGATCTACCAGAGTACCCACAGGCGGCGGAGTCTCGCACGAGGGGAGATCCGGGTAATTGATAAACAGATAGTCAATCAGACCGGTGATATCGGCCACATCAATAGAACCATCCGGCACCTCCAGAGGAGCAACATCGGCCTCCTTGTGACAGCACAGGGGGGTGAAATTGATGAACAGGTGATCGATAAGATCGGTCAGATCGGCAATATCGACCGACTGATCGGCGGTGCTGCAGTCCGGTTCCAGTTGCACATTGCCCCGGGAGCCGATACAGCAGGTGTCACCGTTCGCACCGGTGGCCGCAGCCAGCAGCAGGACAATCGAGAACACGACGATTTTGTAGCAGAGGATACGGAGCCTGGCCATGAATACCTCCCGAATATTTAGAACAGACGGACGATTCGCGCTGCGTGGCATTGGGGTCGGGGAAACGCCGTCGAGATGCCCGGCAGGTGTCGCCGCCGACCCGACGTTCTGTTCTCTCAAAATATATCAGTTGGCCCATTATTGGTCAAGCGCAAAGGTGGGACGCCGGACACAAGGTGTCACCTGCGCGACGGATTTCAACAATACAGTGGTCTGGCGGTGGTCGCAGAAAGAGGTGTAGCGCCGACGATTGGGGGCGCCGGCGCTACGCTGCGTGTCGTGTCTGCAGCGACACGCAGATGGGAGGGCACAAAAGGCGTGATTGTGACTACTTGATTAACAGCATCTTTTTCGACGCCGTCGATTCGCCGGCCACAGCCCGGTAGAGATACACTCCGGATGCGTAATTGGAGGCATCCCACGTCACCGAAACTGTTCCGGGACCATCGGTTCCTTCAAACTCCTTGATAGCCTGCCCCGCGATATTGTAGACAGTAATCTTCCAGAATACGGCCGACGGCAGATCCAGGCTGATCGTGGTTGCGGGGTTAAACGGGTTCGGATAGTTCTGGTGCAGGGCAAAGGTCAGCGGCAAGCCGGCCTCCGGCTCAGGTGTGTCGCTGCCGTCCTTGAATTCCCACCTCGGGCAAAGCGAGTAGTACTGCAGCCTGGTTGTACCCGGATCCAGATCACAGAACTCTGAGAAGTCTTCTCCCGTCCGTCTGGCATATCCGTCCGAGAAGTTGAGACCCACATTGCAATAGGACTGGCCGCAATAGGAATCGGCTGTGTACTGGACCTGACACAGGTAGACTCCACCCATCGAGCTTATGGGCGCAAAAGAGCTGGTGCTCCAGATGAGGATAGTCCAGTCATTCACTACGGAGTCCACTATTCCCGATCGCAGATAGGTGACGTCGATGTTGTAATTCGGACTTACGTTGATGCGCAGTGCGACGGAATCGGCCTCGAAGTTGTCCCTCAGGTACACATACTGTTTGGGACACGCATTGCCATACAAGAGGTCAGTCGTGTAGTATTCGGCAACGTAGACTTCCAGCGAGTCAAATTCGCTGAGGTCAAGAAGTCCACTGGCACTGTCGGCCGTCACGCAGTCGTTCAGATCGGGAAGCATTGTCCTCGCATTGGAGTGTGAGAAACTGTCTGCAAAAAACGGGTATATCCAGCGATCCTCCCACGTAGGCGTGAGACCGTTGGATTCAAAATCGAAGTCAATGGTGTGACGATGAACGGGCGTCGAAGAAGACAGCCATACTCCTGAAGTCGTGTCGGGTTGAAACAGGCAGAGTTTCTCCCAATATACACCACCGCCTTCGGCCTCAAACGCGATACCACCTGAATCACCCTGGTAATCCAGGTACGGTGTGGAGTTGATGTTGATCACAATGCCATTGTCGTCGTAAATACTTGAGCGACCGGTTGCAAACGTATTGCTAACAAAGAGAGAACATGACACCGGCTGGTCGACAAGATCGGTAGCTGAAACCTTCTGGCCGCCAAAAGACGTGCTCAGGGTTGCGGCCTCAATATTCGTCACCGATCCCGATGCAAGCGAATCCGGATCCCTGGGAAAAACATACTCACAGGTGTTCTTGCCCTCCCAATAGGTGCTGTCATAAAGCTCAATGACCGTCGTACCGTGCCCAAGTCCACACTTCTGGTGGAGTATGGCGGTGCCGATGATTTCGGACGTATCCGGATCATGTGTCGCGCTGAAGCTCGTAAACTTCAGCTCCCATGCGCCGACATCTACGGGCGAGACGCTTAACGCGTCCCAGTTGCAGCCGGAAGTGTCCACGCCAACAAGAACGACTTTCGAGGTGTCGTATGCCATCACTATGGCGGCGGTTCTTGTGTTCACATTCGTATTAGCGTAGATTGGCACATTAAAATAGTCCATGCTGCTCATGCCGCCGACCAGCGTATCATGTCCGAACCAGTACTGCACAACGTACGCGCCAATCGTGACACTGCCATCTTCGAAGCCGCCCGTTGACGGCGTATAGAGTCTATCTCCGGCGAACACGCGATTCTCCGACGCGCCGCCGGTGAATACTATGTCATTGACGTTCAGTTCCGGCTGACACAGCGCGGAGAAACGGATCGACGCCAGCGTAGTAGGGGTTGACAGCGGCGTAGACAGACTGAGCTGCTCCAGCGTAACCGAGAGAGTTCCCGTGGTGTCGTTGGCGACGGTTAGAGAAACGTCTGAAGTCCAGCCAGTATCGCTTAAAGCGATGTCAATGAAGTGAAGCATGGTGGTATCATACTCAATCTGGAACTCTACCACACCGATGTCGAAAGCCAGGGTCGTATCGAATGCCATTTGGAACTCTACTTCGGCAACCCAGTAGGATGAGTCCGATGGCACCGCATTGCCAAGCAAGATCGTTTCATCGGACAGCCCAAACTCCAGTGTGCTCGTCTCAGTCACCAAAGGGGCGGCCGAAAGCACGCCCGTGGTCAGCACCATCGCTGCCGCCAGCATTAGCACGGTCATGCGTGGTAATATATAAATCTTCATCAGTCAATCCTCCATGATTGGTGGGTGTTACCAGATACTGGAAATTGTCAACCCCCTTCCAGACATGGTTAGCCCGTATCACCTCCCATCCGTGACAGGCGTTCGCCCTGTTCTGCAGACATCATGCAGACATAGCCGGCAACCAGGTGTGGATACACCTGTCGCGTAGCATTGCAAACCTTCCGGCCGGCCCAAGCCGTCGGTTTTGCCGTTACTCTCTGTTTTGAAAAAGGCCCCGACCCCAAACTGTGCGCAGATCGTTGAGATACAATCTCGAATACCGCACATTGCGAGTTTGAGTGTCGCTATATGGAATCTATTGGCGACGTTAGATCAGGTCAAGGAATTTCGCGCTATTTGCAGCGTCACAACGAAGATATCCACCTCCACTGCCGAAAAGTGGCAGTGCCGTGTGACTAATCTCGACGCAGGTAGTGGGCGAGTGGCAGACGCGATGGCTCCCCCGGGATGGAGTTGGCCGGGTAACCCAGCGGCATGACAGTGGTCACATAGTGTGACGGAGGTATCCCCAGCGCCGTCTTGACGTCATCGCAGTTCAGGGCATCGATCCAGCATGTGCCCAGTCCGCAAAACCAGGCGGCCAGTTGAAAGTGATAGGCGGCTAAATGTCCGTCCTGCAGATGATGCTCGGTTACCGAGGTATCGACTACGATCGCTACTGCCATTTTAGCGTGAGCAATCGGTGCAGAGGCGTCATCGCGGGTTTTTGCTATCTGTTCAATGATTGATCGATCGCGTACAGGGATGTAGTAGCACGGCTGATGGTTGTACGCGCTCGGGGCGTAGCGCGCCAGATCGATCACCCTGCGAAGCAGTTCATCAGAAACCGGTGTGTCGGCGAATTCGCGCACGCTGCGGCGGGTGCGCAACAAATCATCGCCGGCCCGGAACTCCGATGGGGGAGAGTCGAAATGCTGAAACTCAAGCATCCGCCCCTCGGGGTCTGTGGCGAAAAACTGATAGATGGCGTACTTGTCGTTGTGCGACGGCGCCCCGGCGGCCCGGTCTTTCATAATGTCGTACATGGCATCGACCCGGGCCGGATTGTCGTACACGAAAGTCAGCAGAGCGTGGGTGTCCACCGCGTCGCGAGTGCAAAAGCCAAACAGGAAATTGCCGTGACGGAAAATACAGCAGTCGTCCTGATCCAGCCAGACATCCGCGCCGATTGTCGCCGTGTAAAACGTCTTCAGTGCTTCGAGCTGCTGCGTCCGCAAAAACAGTATGCCGCTCATTGTTTAACCTCAATAATTGTAACGCAAAGCAAAAAACAACACACCTGCCAGCACCAGACCAACGCCGAGGACGGCCATCAAAACCACCGCGCTGCCTTTGCCGGAGCCCAGGCTGGTTCGATAGGGGTCAAAATCCAGTTGGGCATCCATGGACCGATGTTCAATTTTCCTCTTGAATCGAATGCGGTGCTGGTCGAATTTCTCCAGCAGTTCCCATCCGGCCCGGGCCTCTTCCTGACGGAGGCGCTCTACCACCTCGCGGTTGGAAAACCGCCCCATGTTCGAGCGGACGATTTTGAACTCGTAGCCGTTTATGTCCTTGTCATCATAGCGGGTCATGTTTTCCTCCTCCTCGGCCTGACGGCGAGCGGCGGCTGCGGCTGTTATGGCGGTCGATGCGCCGACAATGGCGCCAATAGGTACGTGAGACATACGATACCTCCTTCACCCAATATACGTGAGATTGTCCCCAGGTATTCATGAAAACCGGACAAAATCGGATACAGGCGGGAGAGGGGAAAAACGACTAGTTCGGGTGGAGCCGGGGAGATATGGGATTAGTCCGGGTGGCCTCGGGATAGGGACGAATTCGGGTGGCCCGGTCAAACTTGTTTTGACCGGGATTCAACACAGGGTCTGGATGTCATAAATTGATTGTGCTCCAGCCGTTCCCGGGCCGGATCCGCCTGCGGCGGAGCCCGGCCACACAGGTCAATCCCGGCCATCAAGCTGGCCGGTCATAGGGTTGGAGAGATTGTTTCCCGGCCATCAAGCCGACCGGTCATGGGGTTGGAGGATGCTTCCCGTCCGGGTGGCCCGGTCAAACTTGTTTTGACCGGGATTCAACACAGGGTCTGGATGTCATGAATTGATTGTGCTCCAGCCGTTCCCGGGCCGGATCCGCCTGCGGCGGAGCCCGGCCACACAAGCAAATCCCGGCCATCAAGCTGGCCGGTCATAGGGTTGGAGAGATTGTTTCCCGGCCATCAAGCTGGCCGGTCATAGGGTAGGCAGATCAATCCGGGACAGGTGGGCTCGAGGGAAACGTACTAATGTGGGTGGCCCGGTCA
>Ga0180007_10007197_pt1 | contig 10592 bp, 12 predicted proteins | sample MM_PC_MetaG_FD_121122 | JGI IMG/M metagenome (GOLD analysis project Ga0180007, IMG submission 121122) | Groundwater microbial communities from the Aspo Hard Rock Laboratory (HRL) deep subsurface site, Sweden - MM_PC_MetaG | ecosystem: Environmental > Aquatic > Deep subsurface > Groundwater...
CTTGTTTTCTTTTTGAACCCTAATGGAGACCCCTGTCGCATGCAGAATGCTATTCTGAATGACATGTCAAATGAACTTAAAGAAAAAGTAGACATCCAGTATGTGCAGACCACTGTCCCTGATGATCGGGATCTTTTTTATCACTATGGTATTCGAGGGTTACCTACACTCCTCCTGGCAGATGCAAGCGGTAAGGAAATCAAACGCATGTCTCCTGGGGTAAAAGGCGTTGACGATATCCGTCTCTTGATTCAATCCATTCCACAATCATAACAGCAATGCTACCCTTAGAACTCAATATAACCACTCTTCTTATGGTGACTTTTGCAGGGGTTGCCTCCATAGCATCTCCCTGTGTCCTGCCAATGGTGCCGATTATCGTTACCGGGACCAATGACGATCATAAGTATCGTCCACTGCTCATCGTTGCTGGCCTGAGTTTCAGTTTTATCATGATGGGAGTGCTCACCTCTCTTTTTGCCGGAGTTGTTGCGGGCGTCATGCCTGCAGTGGAAAAAGTGGTCGGTGTCGTGGTCATTGCTTTTGGCCTTTCTATGTTGATGGGTATCAATGTTTTTAAAAAGTTTACTTTTTTTTACAAGGCCCAGCGATTTGAAAGTAAGGGGAAATGGTCAGGGCTGATTCTGGGCATTACACTCGGTATTATCTGGATTCCATGTGTCGGACCCATGCTCTCCGGAGTATTGGCGATGGTGGCAACACAAGGACAGCTTACCTCGGGCCTGATTCTCCTCGCTTTTTATTCTCTGGGGTTTTCTATACCCATGCTGCTGGCAGGTTATGCTTCGCAATCGTTTCGAAACAAAGTTCGTTTTGTAAATGAGCATCCCACGGCGGTACGCCTGGTAAGCGGATTGCTTCTCATAGGTTTTGGCTACTATATTCTCACATCCGGCATGCTGGCAATAGGGGCTTCTTTTTAATCAAGCATGAGTGTACACGTGAATGTCTCACGTCCTTGATTCCTGGTAGTGCTTCTCCCAGCCCTCTCCGTATATTCTTTTCAAGAACCCCACATACCCCTCTGTCTTTTGGTGGATGAACTCGCGGTTGGCTACTACTGCAACGGTATGAGGGTAAATCAGGGCAGGGTAAAGAGGCTCTGGTGATTGGAGTGCGTATTTTCAAACATTCTTTCACGCTGAGTAATAAAGAAGTCTAATTGTAGTTTGTCCTCCGGCCAGGATGGACCTCTTTTCACAGCAAGTTTGGTTTGTAGAGATCAGTAAACGAATGGGGAGTAGAGGAAGGGGAACATCACAGCTGCAACTCCTACGGCAGAACCTGAGGTTTCGGAAAACAGAGGCAAATTGATGACGGATGTAAAACAGAGCTGAAAGCTCTGTTTTACATCCGTGGGAAGCTGGATCTCAAAGGCAAATACTTTTCTACTTGTCTCGTGAAATCAGTTTGTTTCCGGGGGCGGCTCAGGTGTACGGCCTTCGTCGTCGGAGGTGAAAAGCGTCCAGTCGGGTAACAGGGTTTTCTTGAACCAGGAGGAGAGGTGAAAGCTTGGCGGTTCTCCAGCCTCCAGGCGTTCTAGTAATTCTTTTGCCTTGGGGACAATGGTGGCATCCGGATAGGTACTCAGGAGGTACTGGAGGCGTGTCTGGGCTTCACTGTATTTTTCGGTTCGTAAGTAAAACTCCACCACAAAATATTCATGGTTGACCATGAACTCATTGGCTGCCCGAATTCTGGCCTTGGCCTCGGTGGTGTAGGGTGAGCCTGGAAAGGCTCGAAGGAGTTTGGAGAATTCCTTGATTGCCATCTCTGCCCCGGTGGTGTCGCGGTCGACTCGGTCTATCTGCTGGTAATGACACATGGCAATCTGGTACATGACGTAAGGGATTGCTTCATTGGTAGGATGGCGCTCTTCAAACTCGTGATAGAGTACGAGGGCTTCCTGGTAGTTCTCCATAAAATAATTACTGTCGGCACCCTTTAGTTCTGCCAGCATGGCCTCTGGGCTGAATGGATAATAGTCCAGGATCTCATCGAAATATTTCCGTGCCTTATAATAATTGCCTTGGGAAAACTCATTCATTCCCTTGCCGGCCAGGGTCGGGGCCGAAAGTCGAACTTCCTCTCCGCTGCTAAACCAGGAGTCAACAGTGGCACATCCACTCAAAGAGAAGAGGAGCAGGAGGATAGTTATCGGTTTCAGAAGCTGTTCTCTGGAAGAGGATTGCTTGATTATACGAGAAAAAAGAAGAGGCATGGTGATATATACTCAGCTGAGGTTGGTGAGATAGTTTTCGGCGGCCAGAACGGCAGTGGCTCCTTCACCTGCGGCATTGACCACCTGGCGGACCTCTTTGCTGCGGATATCACCTGCAGCCATGACACCGGGAATAGCTGTCCTGGTTTCACAGTCGGTGGGGATGAATCCTCCCTCGTCGGCCTTAAGGTCGGTAAGGGGCAGCATTTCATTGTTGGGGAGGACCCCAATGAGGACAAAGATACCCTCGACATTCAGCGTGGACTCTTTTCCACTGGTATCGAGGAGACGGAGTTGTTCAACCCCGTCTTTTCCTTCAATGCCTGTGACCGTGCTGTTCCAGATGAAGTCGATTTTTTTATTGGCGAAGGCCTTTTCCTGAACGATTTTTGTGGCCCGTAATTCGTCTCGACGATGAATGACGGTGACCTTGTCGGCGAATTTGGTAAGATGTCCAGCTTCCTGAATTGCTGTGTTTCCTCCTCCCACAACGGCAACGTGAAGGTTGCGGTAAAAGGGGGCGTCACAGGTTGCGCAGTAGGAAACACCTTTGCCGACAAACTCTTTTTCTCCGGGAACACCAAGCGCACGAGGCCGTGCTCCGGTGCAAATGATCAAGGCATTACAACTCAAGCTGTCGCCGTTGTCCAGCTCAAGACGTTTGAGCGGAGCAGAAAGATCCATGGAGACGACGTTGCCGAACATGGAGTTCAGTTCAAACCGTTTGGCTTGGGCGGTCATCCTTTCAGCAAGTTCAAAACCTGATATGCCTTCCGGAAAACCGGGGTAATTGTCAATCCAGTCGGTGAGCAGGACTTGTCCGCCTTCAGCACCTTTTTCTATCAACAGATGATCCATCCTGGCCCTGGCTGCATACAGTCCAGCTGTCAACCCGGCAGGGCCGCCACCAACTATAATGAGTGTGTGATGCATTGTTGCCATAACGAAAGATGGTGATGAGGTGTGTCGCAGTCAAGAAGCCCCCTCCTTTTTTAAGGAGAAGGGGGGGCTCTTGACTGATGATTAGAGGGCTTTCTCGATGAGATCTATCAGTTGGGCCTTGCCGACAGCACCAGTAATCTGGTCTACTTTTTCACCACTTTTGAAAAGGATCAGAGTGGGGATGGCACGGATACCGAATTTACCAGGGGTGGCAGGATTATCATCTACATTCATCTTGTAGATTGTTGCACGTCCTTTATATTCATCTGCCAAGGCCTCGACAACCGGGCCAATAGCCTTGCAGGGTCCACACCAGGGGGCCCAGAAGTCAATGAGACAGGGGGTGTCTGAAGCGATTACTGAATCAAAATCGGCATCGTTTACCGATTGCACTTTGTCACTGGCCATTGTTCTTCTCCAATCTGATTGAGGTCTTAGCGTCTCAGGAGTCATTGTCTGGCTCGTTTGACAGTAAAAACCAAAAAGGTTAATTAGTTCGTCATGTTGATGGTGACCGTTAAAGGGCTAATCCCTTAGGGCTTGCTGCTGCTGCTGCCTCTTCCATGAAGCAAGAAAATCATCATAAATCCTACTATAGTGTACCCGTTGCCAGTTTTCATGACAAGCAAAATGTGAGGGCAGAGGTCCCCTTCATCACAGGTAACAAAATGTCACAAAAAAAAATCAGCGCGCTCGATCGGCCCGGCTTATGCAACAGGTCATAGATTCACCGGAACGATCAAACAGATCTGTAGCGCTGCCAAGTTCTTAACAGCGCCATGGGGTGTTGAAATCAACAGCACCCTGATGAGCTGACAAGATGTGAGCAGGTGGAAGCCACATAAGAAACCGATTTGAACATAGTGTGCATAGATGAGAAAAAGGTCAAGGGATGGAAGCTGTTTGACAGTTTTTTGCATCTCATGCTATATTCAGCTCTTTTGGTAGAATCCAAAAATATTGGTGGCGTCTTGAGATCGAAAGTGATCTCGTAAGTTCATTGTGATATGGTGGACGAAAAGATATGCAATTACCAAGATATTTAAGGGAGTCAGAATGAATACAAGTATTTCTGGAAAGATGTTTGAAATGGCAAAAAAGGTGATTCCCGGTGGAGTGAACAGTCCGGTTAGGGCCTGCCGCTCTGTTGGCTGCTCCCCGGTTTTTATTCAGAGGGCCAAAGGGGCAACGGTGTATGATGTTGATGGGAATGAGTACGTGGACTTTGTTAGCTCCTGGGGGCCGATGATTCACGGACATGCCAAGCCTGAGATCCTAGAAGCCATTGCTGATGCGGCAAAGGACGGTACTTCCTTCGGAGCCCCTACCACCAAGGAAATGGCATTGGCTTCAATGGTAGTGGAGGCAGTTCCGTCCCTGGAAAAAGTGCGCTTTGTTAATTCCGGCACTGAGGCCACCATGAGCGCAGTTCGGCTGGCCAGAGGTTTTACAGGGAAAGATGTCATCGTTAAGTTCGATGGCTGTTATCATGGGCATGCCGATTCTTTTCTGATCAAGGCCGGTTCCGGTGTGATTACCCTGGGGATCCCAGGCAGTCCAGGGGTGCCTGCAGATATTGTTAAAAATACTATCTCTATTCCCTACAATAATGAGGAGGTGCTGGAAAAGACACTCCGGGAGAAGGCCCATACTATTGCCTGTGTTATTGTGGAGCCTGTTGCAGGCAATATGGGCTGTGTTCCTCCGGGTCCGACTTTCCTTCAGAAGCTGCGGGATCTTACAACTGAGTTGGGGATTGTTCTTATTTTCGATGAAGTTATTACTGGCTTTCGCCTGTCATATGGCGGGGCTCAGGAGCATTTCGGGATCATGCCGGACCTGACTTGTCTCGGCAAGATCATTGGTGGCGGATTGCCGGTTGGTGCCTATGGCGGCAAGGCGGAAATCATGGATCAGATTGCCCCGGACGGTCCGGTCTATCAGGCCGGCACACTTTCCGGAAATCCACTGGCCATGGCTGCAGGTATTGCTAATTTGAAACTCTTACAGCGACCTGATTTTTATAAAGAATTAAATGAGAAGGCTGAGTTTTTTGCTGATGGCCTTGTAACGGCAGCTGAGAAGGCAGGTATCCCGGTTGTTCTCAATCGGGTAGGATCCCTCATGACCGGATTCTTTACAAAGGATGCGGTTACGGATTTTGAGTCAGCCATGAAATCAGATGCTGATCGCTACGGCCGTCATTATCGTCAGATGCTGAGCAAAGGAATATACCTTGCCCCTTCTCAATTCGAAGTTGCTTTTATTTCAGCTGCTCATAGCATGGAAGAGCTGAAAAAGGGTATAGAAATGACTGAATGGTCATTCAAAAAATTGGCGGAAAATTAAAAAAACCGTTGACTTTGGTGGGTAAGCGTGCTAACAAATTTGAGCGTTTGCCAAAGAGTTTACTGATTCCATGAGGCGGTAATAACAATGGCTAAACTCAGTACCGAGCTGGTTAACCTGCTCGGGAATTACGGGCATATCGGATTTACCTTTGTGGCCGCAATTTTTGTAGGGTTGGGAGGTGGTATCTATCTGGACGAAAAAGTCTTTGATGGAAGGACCTCACCCTGGTTTACATTTATCGGTCTGGCTTTTGGTATAGCTGCTGGATTTAAGAGTTTGTTCGACATCCTTCGAACTCCGGCGGCCAAGTCAGATGATAAGGATACTGAAGGTTAATAACTGTGCTTGATATTTCTCTGAAACAGGTACAGGCATTGAGCTTTGGGATCCTGCTGGTCTTGACCGGCGGATCATGGCTGCTTATGTCATGGTCTTTTGCCCAGTCGGTGCTTGTGGGTGGTGTGATCTCCATGGCCAGTTTTTTTTCGGGCCATAGAGATATTTCTTCTTTTCTGAAGACCTTTGAACCTCCTGCGGAGGAAAAGGAAGAAAAAAAGAAGAGTTTTGGGAAGTCTCGTTATATTGTTAAATTTTGGCTTCGGTTGGTTTTGATTGCTGTTGTCCTGCTGTTCTTTATTAAGAGTGGTCAGGCTAATGTGATCGGGCTGCTTCTGGGGCTATCTACTGTAGTTTTCGCCATCATTCTGACAACATTGAATGTGGCCGGGCGCTACTTTTTAAGCAGGAGAAGGTAACAGGGGGAGATATGGAACATCCGATACTATTTATATCAATCATTCTTGAAAAGTTGGGACTGCCGATTCCGCACGGTCCTGTCGGTAATACCTTTCTGGAGAAGCTGTGTGAACCGTATATGACCTATACCTGGTTTGTCATGATTTTTCTGGTAGTGGTAGGAAAGCTTACCCTCAGCAACGTGGAGATGATTCCCGGCAAGGGACAGAATTTCTGGGAATTGGTCATTGGTGGAATGAATGATTTCTTTAATGACAATATGGGAAAGGAGCTGACCGATAAGCTTTTTCCGATGATAGCCACTTTTGCCCTCTATATTGCAGTAGCCAATCTCATTGGTTTGATTCCCGGCTTCATGTCTCCCACCTCTTCTATTAATACAACTCTGGCACTGACCGTCATTGTCTGGGTGACCCATCACATCATTGGCTTTCGTGCCCATGGTGTTGGCTACATTAAGCATTTCCTCGGACCCATCCCGATTTTGATCCCGCTGATGTTCCCAATTGAGCTGATCAGTAACATTGCTCGTCTGCTCTCACTCTCCATTCGACTTTTTGGTAACATCATGGCAAAAGAGACCCTGCTCGGTATCCTCTTTATGCTGGCCGGTGCCTATTTCGCACCGCTGCCAATCATGTTGCTGGGCGTTCTGGTATCCGTGGTTCAGGCCATGGTTTTTGTTCTGCTGACTGTTGTTTATTTCGGTCAGGCTAACGAACACGCGCACTGATCTGCGCAGAGCATTACAGACTGAAGAAATAATTTTTTTTAATATAGTAGGAAGAAGGCCAAACAACCAAACATCACAAGGAGAAACACAATGGAATCAAATGCATTAATGCTCGGACTCGTTTGTATCGGCGCTGGACTTTCAATCGGACTTGCTGGTCTTGGTGCCGGTATCGGTATCGGTAATGTTGGACAGGGTGCCACCATGGGACTTGCTCGTAATCCCGAAGTACAGCCTAAGCTGATGGTATTCATGATCCTCGGTATGGCTCTTGCCGAGTCCTGTGCTATTTACGGACTGGTTGTTGCTCTGATTCTTCTTTATGCTAATCCTTTGATTGGCTAAGTTAGAATAATCAGTCAGGTCTGTTCCTTGCTTTGCGCAAGGGACAGGTCTAAGGATTGTAAAAAAGGCTGCAGATTTTTTCTGCAGCCTTTTTTGCGTTTTCAGGATAGAGAAATATCCTGAAAAGAATATGGACACAACACCAGGCTAATACCAACGGATTAAACAGGATGAAGGATGGACTTGAAGATGATATAGTGATCCACCCTGTTCGCGGGCGGAAGGAGAAGGCGATACCTCCTTTGGGGCTTTTGTTCGTTAATCCGCAAGAGGCGCGGATGGCCCTTGAACAACTTCTGGGTATGGGCGGAGAACGAAGGTTTTTGTTTCATTGCGGCCTGGTAATCAGCCCCGGGAATGATTTCTTCATTGCGGGCCCGGCTGTGGGCGCTCCCATGGCAGTGATGACTCTGGAAAAATTGATTGCCCTGGGAGCCACTACTGTAATAATGGCCGGTTGGTGCGGAGCCCTGCAGAAAAATCTGAAAGTGGGCGACACCCTTCTTGGGGGCGTTGCCCATTGTGGTGAAGGGACTTCAAGGTATTACACCACTGAAACGATCAGTCAGCCATCTCCTGTTCTTTTGCAGAATCTGCAGAATGCCATGGGGGATATATTTCCTTTTTCGATCTGGTCAACGGATGCGCCGTATCGGGAATCGAGAAAAATGCTGGATGCTCTGGCTGAGGTGCACAATATTGGCGGTGTGGATATGGAATATTCGGCTCTCTGTGCGGTTGCAGCTTTTAGAGGGGTTGATTTTTCCGCCATATTCCTTGTTTCTGATGAACTGTGGAACAGAGACTGGCAAGCCGGTTTTTCAGGAAAGACATTTAAACAAAAAAGTAAGGCACAGGTGCACATGCTTATCGAGTATGTGCAAACATCTGTCGACGAAGAGGAGAAATGAGGATGGCCACCTTCCATCTTGTTAGTCTTGGTTGCCCCAAAAATCTTGTGGATTCAGAGGTCATGCTCGGGTTTCTGCAAGAGGCTGGTTGGCAGCTTACTGAAGATCCGAATGATGCCACTGTTCTGCTCGTCAATACCTGTGGTTTTATTCAGGCGGCAGTGGAAGAGGCTGTGGATGAAATTCTTGAGTTGGCCAAGATCAAAGAACACGACCCCCGGAAATATCTTGTTGTTACAGGTTGTTTAGTCCAGCGGTATGGCGACAAGTTGGCACTTGAGCTTCCTGAGGTGGATCTGTTTGTGGGGACGGAAGGGGTGCCGGATATTGCAAACCTTATACAGGATCTTCTCTCAGGTAGCCTGGTAGAGAAGGTCAATTGTCCTGCGCGCTTTCTTATGGATTCCTCCATGCCGCGTGTCATCTCTACGCCATTTTTTCGCAGTTTTCTCAAAATCACCGAAGGGTGTAATAATCGTTGTTCCTATTGCATGATCCCTTCTATCAGAGGCAGCTTGCGCAGCAGGCCTGTTGCGGATCTCTGTCAGGAATTGAGGCATCTTGAACAAGACGGGATGAAAGAGATTTCGCTTATTGCCCAGGATCTTACTGCTTATGGCCGTGATCTCGGGTCTGAGGTTACACTCCCTGTTCTTCTTAGACAGTTGCTTGCGCAAACCGATGTCCCCTGGATACGCCTGATGTATCTGTATCCATCAGGCGTGACCGATGAGCTTCTCGAGCTGATACAAAGGGAAGCGCGTATACTTCCCTATATCGACATTCCCTTTCAGCACGTTTCTGACTCTATCTTGAAGCGTATGAATCGGCATTATGGTCAACGTGATCTGTGCCGATTTGTTGACCGGGTGCGGGAAGTTGTACCCGACATTGCTTTGCGTACCACTATGATGGTTGGCTTTCCCGGAGAAACAGAAGATGATCTGCACCAGCTGGAATCCTTTCTAAAGAAGTACCAGATCGATCATGTCGGACTCTTTGCCTATACGAATGAACAGGGCGCTGCATCTGAAAATTTTGAGGACCAGTGTACTGACGAATTGAAGCAGGACCGATTGCAGAGAGTAATGGAGCTGCAGGCAGATATTTCAAAAAATATTCTCCAGAAATATGTGGGGCAGGTCCTTCCTGTGCTGGTTGAGGGCTTGAGCAGAGAGACAGATCTTTTACTGGAGGGGCGAACAGTGTATCAGGCACCTGACATTGATGGCTGCGTCTATATTACTGACGGCATCGCCAACCCCGGTGATATCGTACAGGTACGTATCACCGAGGCGCAGATTTATGATCTGGTGGGAGAAATCGTAGAGGGGTAGCAGCAGCTCTTGCTACTACTTCTTCTTTCGTTTCTGGTTGACCTGTTCCCGCAGATCTTTTCCTACCTTAAAGAAAGGCAGCTTTTTGGGCCTGACCTTGATCTTCTCGCCAGTTTTTGGATTGCGTCCTTCATAGGTGCCGTAATCTTTTATGACAAAACTGCCGAAACCTCGTATTTCAATACTATCACCTTGGGCTAGTGCCTCGGTCATGGTCTCGATAATGGTGTTGGTGATGGCTGCAGCCTCCCTGTGAGGAATATCAATATCCCGGGACAGGGCTTCGACTAATTCGGATTTGTTCATGCCTGACTCCTGTACGTTCAAGGCAAACACCACAATATTTTTGCAGTGTTTAGAAGAAAATAAAATGTTTTTTGTAAAAGAGGAACCCCCGCTTGCTGCTCCCAGGAAAAATCAATTAAATCAAAAAGATACGCGCACATTTTTGGGCAACTACCCTGTAATTCGGTCCATAACTATATAGATTTAATCAGCTATTTTTGTGTTTGTAAAGAAATTTGTTTGAAAAAATTTTTTCGAGATCCTTTTGCTGAAGAATTTTGTATTTTCCAAGAGATAGGCCATCCAGGGTAAGAGCGCCATAGGCGAGGCGTTTAAGGGCGATGACGGGATGGCCAATGGCCTCGAACATTTTTTTTACCTGTCGTTTTCTTCCTTCGTGAATGGTGATAATAATCACTGTTGTTTTTGTTTTTTGCTTTTTTATTTGGATTTTGGCAGGTGCTGTCTTCCTGTTTTCCAGAAGGATCCCTTTTTCCAGGCGTTTTATTGCTTCAGATGGAGGATGTCCCTTTACTTCCGCCTCATAGGTCTTGGTTACCTCATGGCTGGGGTGAAGGATAGACTGGGCCAGATCGCCGTCATTGGTGAGAAGCAAGGCACCTTCGGTGTCGAGATCGAGTCTGCCCACAGGATAAACCCTTTCCTGGATTCCAGAGAGCAGTGAGGTC
>Ga0180007_10007198_pt1 | contig 10591 bp, 8 predicted proteins | sample MM_PC_MetaG_FD_121122 | JGI IMG/M metagenome (GOLD analysis project Ga0180007, IMG submission 121122) | Groundwater microbial communities from the Aspo Hard Rock Laboratory (HRL) deep subsurface site, Sweden - MM_PC_MetaG | ecosystem: Environmental > Aquatic > Deep subsurface > Groundwater...
AGCCGTTGAAATAGCTCAAAAACTAAATTATATCAACCTTAAAAAAAACGATCTTGTCCCAATTAATAACACAAAGAATTTTCCTGATAATAAGTTAATTTTTCTGACTGCTGGTTTTGCCGGCCAATCCAACTCTGCTTTAAGTAAAATGATTATGGGTAAACATCGGATAAAAATTAAATCCACTGACAAAGTTATCTTTTCTTCTCCTGATTATATTCCTGGAACTTCTGTTGCTATTTACACTATGATTGACAACCTTTCCAAGATAGGTGTTGAGGTTGCCTATGGCAGTACCGGAGATTTTCATGTTTCTGGCCATGGTTACCAAAAAGAACATGCCCTTTTAATAAACCTTTTAAATCCAAAATACTTACTTCCAATCGGTGGAAACTATCGCCATGTCAGGGCTTATCAAACTATGATTCAAGATCTTGGTTATTCGAAAGATCAATTTATTTCTCCGGATTCAGACACAACAGTTACTTTTCACGCCAATGGACTTTATGATACCAATCACAAAGTCCATTTAAGAAAGATACTTATCGATGGATTTGGAGTCGGCGATGTTGGAACTACGGTACTTCGAGATAGACGGCTTTTAGCCGAAGATGGCATGCTTTCTGTGGTACTTCTGGTTGACACAAAATCAGCCAGAATGTTTAAGGAACCTTTGGTTTTAAGTAAAGGTTTTGTTTTTATGAAAGAAAACACTCATCTTATAAATCAACTTAAGCAAGAAGTAAAAAAGAAATTTTCACAAGTAGCAGGCAATCCTATCAATCTGGATTATGTCCGCGAACAAATCCAGAGCCATCTGGAACAAATCGTTTACAAAAAAACCGGCCGCCAACCCATGATCCTGCCTTTAGTGATTGAGGTATAATTACTTCATGCGTTATTCCAAACTATTTGGCAAAACAGAAAAAGAAACTTTCAAACAGGTAAAACTAAAAAGTCATCAGTTTTTGCTTCGCGCCGGTTTTATAAATCAAACCGCCACCGGATTATATAGTTTTTTACCCCTAGGTTTTAGAGTACTTGCCAAAATAGACGCAATCGTGAAACAGGAGTTAGCCAAAGAAAATGTTCAGCATCTGTTAATGCCTTATGTTTCACCGGCCAGCCTGTGGCAAGAAACGGGCCGTTACGACAAGATGGACTCAATTTTAGCCAAATTTACTTCAAAAAGAGGACAGGATCTGGTTCTGTCTCCAACTCATGAAGAAATTATCACCGATTTAGTCAGAAAATATGTTCAATCGTATAAAGACTTACCCCTTTTGCTAAACCACAACCAACTGAAATTTAGAGACGAAATCAGAACTTTTGGAGGGCTTGTCCGCACTAGGGAATTTCTCATGCAGGATGCCTACAGTTTTGATACTGGCAAAAAAGGACTTACAGAAAGTTTTGATGCAATAGTCAGGGCCTACAAAAACATTTTTAAGCAACTCGAAATTAAAGCCATCGAAATAGAAGCCGATAGTGGAACAATGGGCGGATCTGATTCGCACGAGTTTGTGGTTATTACTGATGTTGGCGAAGATCTGGTTTTGCAATGCTCTGATTGTAACTATAAAGCCAATGTTGAAAAAGCAGAATTCCAAAGAAAGGAATTTAATTTAGACGAGAAAGCAAAAGCATTCAGAATTGTCGATCAACCAGAGTGGGTTTGTACTATGCAAGACAACATTAAGCATTACAAACAACCACTATGGCGTTATCTAAAAAACGTAGTTTACAAAGGCCAGGACGGAAGCATTATCATAGCTTCTATTCGTGGCGACCAAGAGGTAAACGAAGCCAAATTAATGCAAGCTACCGGCACTCAAAGCTTGGAGCCTGCCACCGACAAAGATTTAAAAAATATGGGAACTAAAGCAGGCTGGGTTCATTCATGGGGACACAAAAATGTAGTTTATATCGGTGATTATGGTCTAAAGATGGTTAATAATTTTATTGGTGGCCAAAAAGAAAAAACTACGGATTCTGTCAATGTTAATTATAGTCGAGATTTTGAATATAAACTACTTGCAGACATTGTCAATGCCAAAGAAAACGACCTGTGCAGTAAATGTAAAAAAGGAAAATTAAAAGAAAAAAGAGGGATAGAAATTGCTCACGCCTTTAAATTGGGAACATGCTATTCAGAATCAATGAATGCAAAATATCTGAACAAAAATAGTAAATTACAATTAATACACATGGGTAGCTATGGTTTTGGTGTTTCAAGAGCAGTGGCGGTTGTAACCGAAGCACACAACGACGACAAAGGCATAATTTGGCCAAAAACTGTCACTCCTTACCATGTTCATTTAATAGCGCTGGATACATCAGACAGAAAAACTTTTGATCAAGCCGAAAAGCTATATCAGGATTTAAAATCACAAAATATTGATGTTCTATTTGATGAAAGAAAAGATATTTCTGCTGGTTCAAAATTTGCCGATGCTGATTTAATTGGTATTCCGATTAGATTAGTTGTCAGTAAAAGAAGCCTAAAAAGTGGCGGTATTGAATTTAAACTAAGAAACTCAGATAAAATCAAAATTCTAAAAATTTCAGAATTAGAAAAAACAATCAAAGGTTTTTACAAAATCTAATACATCCGTCATCCTGATCCGCCAGCTGGCGGAGAAGGATCCCGTCGGAATTTAAGTTCTACATATTTTCCATTTCCACATCTGCTATATACTCTTTATATGGCAAGGCGTCGATACAAACGAAAAAAAATCAAAAAAACATTTGGAGTCAAACTTAAGCCCAAAACCATAAAAACAATCTTTTTCATTTTCTTTCTCCCTTTAGCAGTCATAACCATTTTTTCTTTTCTCAAATCCACTTCATCGCTAACCATGATAAACGAATCTCTGATGGTTTATTTTGGACTTGCCTCTCTCATGCTTCCTTTCCTTTTTTTGCTTTTGGCTTTTTCCTTCACCAAAATCAAATCTCCGCTTAAAGAACCCAGTGTTTTTCTTGGTTTTCTTATTATGTTTATTTCCATTCTGGCTCTTGCAAAGCAGGGGTTTTTTGGTAAATTTTTATGGGAACAAGTATCATATCTTTTCACTCAATTTCCGGCTTTTCTAATCTTTTTGGCCACCTTCATTGTTGGTTTTGTTGTTCTCTTTGATACTTCAGTAGCACAAATTATCAAAGGCATTTCCGACATTCTTTTGCTTATCAAAAAATACACTCTTGGTAAGAGTAAAAAAATCAAAAGCAAAAAAAAGGAACAAAAAGAAACAATCTATATCCAAGAACAATTAAAAGAAGAAAATAAAATTACAAAAGAAGTCATTCAGGCTTTACCGGACCCCGCCGGTATCATTAACCCCGCCTCTGACAAACCATTAACTTCTTCTTCTAATCAAATTTGGGAATACCCACCCATTGATGTTTTTGATGATAGTTTAGGTAAAAAAGCCGACAGAGGAGATGTTCGTAAAAATGCCCAGATAATAGAACAGACCCTTGATTCTTTTGGAATTACCGCCAGGGTTGCAGAAGTGAACAACAGCCCATCGGTTACCCAATATGCTCTGGAAGTTGCGTTAGGGACAAAATTAGCCAAAATAATTAGTCTTGGGAACGATTTGGCCATGGCATTGGCAGCCCCGGGAGGACAAATTAGAATAGAAGCTCCCATACCCGGCCGTTCCCTTGTTGGCATTGAAGTGCCAAACAGATCGCTTCAAATCGTTCCTATCAAAAAAATACTGGAAGATGATATTATCAAAAACGCTAAATCAAAAATTATAGTGCCACTGGGTCTTGGTGTTTCCGGTAAACCACAGATTGCTGATATTGCCCAAATGCCTCACGTGCTTATAGCCGGCCAAACTGGTTCCGGAAAATCAGTTTGTATTAATTCTTGGATTAGTACTCTTTTGTTCAGAGCCTCTCCGGATGAAATTAGGCTTATAATGGTCGATCCTAAAAGAGTCGAACTTACTCCTTATAACGGCATACCCCATTTACTTACTCCTGTTATTGTTGATCCTGATAAGGTTGTCTCAGCCTTAAAATGGGCCGTTTCTGAAATGGAAAGGCGTTACAAAGTTTTTGCTGAAATTGGCGCAAAAAATATTAGTTCTTATAACGATATGGCCGGTTTTCAAAGCCTTCCATATATTTTAATCATTATTGATGAGTTGGCTGATATTATGTTTTTCTCTCCGGCAGAGGTAGAAGACTCAGTTTGTCGTATTGCCCAAATGGCCAGAGCTGTTGGTATCCACTTGATTTTAGCCACCCAAAGACCATCTGTTGATATTTTAACTGGCCTTATTAAAGCCAATATTCCAACCCGTATCTCTTTTGCTGTCTCTTCCATGACTGATTCCAGAGTTATTCTTGATAGTCCCGGAGCGGAAAAACTTCTTGGCAGGGGAGACATGCTTTATATCCCACCCGAATTAGCCAAACCTCTCCGTATTCAGGGATGTTTTATATCAGACAGAGAAATCAAAAAACTCATAGATCATCTCAAAACCCAAAAAAACATTGATTACGATGACCAAATTATCAGTCAGCCAATCTCAGCCGGCAGTTCCAGCAAGAATCTGGTTTCTGTCAGCGGACAAGAAAGAGACGTTAAATTTGACGACGCTGTTGCCATCATTAGAAATAGTGGCAAAGCCTCAGCATCCCTGCTCCAAAGACAGCTTAAGCTTGGCTACGCTCGCGCCGCCAGGATACTTGATCAACTGGAAGCAGCCGGCATTGTTGGGCCTGTTAATGGCTCTAAACCTCGCAAAGTTTTTATGGGCAACAACCCCAATTCCTGATTATTTAGGGACGTCATTCTGAACTTGTTTCAGAATCTCAAAGGAAACTTAAATTTCAATGGGATGCTGAAATAAATTCAGCATGACAGTGTCAAAATTATATTTATTAGTCTTGCTTTTTACTTTTAATTTATTTTTGTTTGATTATTGGAAATTCTTTAGTCCGCCTATGGCGGAGCAAAATTGGACATTGTTTGTGATTTATAATATTGGTTATTGGTTACTTATTTAAAAATTTCATGTTTCAAGCTTCATCAATTCTTAAAAACGCCAGAGAAGACAGGGAATTAAGCTTGGAAGAACTCTCAAGTAGATTAAAAATTTCAAAAAAATATTTAAAGGCCATTGAAGAAAATGATATAAAAAATTATCCAAAAGAACCATATTGTTCTCTTTATGTCAAAGAATATGCCACATTTTTAGGCCTAAACGACAAAGACATATTGTCTTTTTTCAGAAGGGATTATCAACAGTCTCAAAATAAAACAAATTCCGATCGAATTTCTCACTCAAAATTTTTTATTACTCCTCAAAAAGTTTTTACATTTTCTGTCATAACTATTACCTTTTTTTTGTTTATTTATTTAATTACTCAATACTTTAGTTTCAACCAACCTCCTAAACTTTCCATTGATTGGCCAACGGAACCAACTTCTGCAGGTAAATTTCACATCAGCGGTCAAACCGATCCCCAAGCCACTGTTCGCATTAATGATAATCTGGTGATAGTTGACGACAATGGAAATTTTTCCGGAGAAATTACATTAAATAATGATGATAACAAAATCATTGTTCTGTCTGTTTCTCCTTCTGGTCAAAGTAACAAGCAAGAAAAATTTTATTGACACTCTTGCATTTTATCTTTTTTTTGCTTTATACTAATTTTATGGATTCAACACAATTAATTTTAATAATCAGCATTGCTATTATTACTTTGGTTCTTGTCAGCATTGGTGTCTATTTAATAGCCATTTTAAGAGAAGTCAAAATAACCATACGCAAAACCAATCTTATATTAGACGATACTCATCTTATTACTTCTTCCATAGCTCAGCCGGTTTCTACTTTTGCAGAGTTCTTTTCAGGGCTTCGTGATGGTATTCAGGCTTTAAGTAACTTATTTAACAAATAGTTGTTATTATGGCTAAAGACAATAATCACCACCAATCCCATTCTTCCGGTTTTTTTTTAGGCTTAATTTTTGGTCTTATTATAGCCGCCATATTAGCAATAATTATTTATAAAAAAGACAAAAATAAAACCTTAAAGCAACTCAAAAAAGAGCTGGAAAAACAACTCAAAAAATATATTAAATTACCAAACTCTCTCGCTAAATCCAATTCTAAGTCAAAAAAATCACTTTCTCATACCACTACAACTCCTCGCCTCCGCCCCAAAAAATTCAAAGGCCTAAAAAAATAAATACCTGTCATTGCCGGTTTTTCGTAGGGACAGCCCTCTGTGGCTGTCCATCTTTAACCGTTCTGTTGGAGCCGATTATATTTTTTGTAATATAATACCTTCATGACTCCTCGCCAATTAAAAAACAAATTTGTTGCTTTTTTTCTTTCAAAAAACCACCAGGAAATTCCCTCAAGTAGTTTAGTTCCAGAAAACGACCCAACCACGCTCTTTATTTCAGCTGGTATTCAGCCATTAGCGCCATATTTTTTAGGCAAAAAACATCCAATGGGCTCCAGATTGGTCAATGTACAAAAATGTGTTCGCACTGGCGATATCAACGAAGTAGGGGATGCCTTTCATCATACTTTTTTTGAAATGCTGGGTAACTGGTCTCTGGGAGATTATTTCAAAAAAGAAATGATTCCCTGGAGCTTTGAGTTTCTGGTCAAAGAGTTAGATATTAATCCAGATCATCTTCACATTACTTGTTTCAAGGGTGACAAAGATGCGCCAAAAGATAATATCAGCGCAAACCTTTGGCAAAAACTTGGTATTCCGGAAAAAAGAATCCATTTTTTACCCAAAAAAGACAACTGGTGGGGTCCGGCCGGTACCACCGGTCCTTGTGGTCCGGATAGTGAAATGTTTGTTGATATTAATCCCGATTCTCCGTCAATAAATTTTAAAAAAGGCTGTGACTCTGGTCGTTTTAGAGAAATTTGGAATGATGTTTTTATTCAATATCTGAAAAATCAAAAAGGAAAATTTGAAAAACTTATTCAAAATAATATTGATACCGGTATGGGAGTAGAAAGAACCATCGCAATTTTAAATGGTTTTTCCGATAATTACTTAACTGTTATTTGGCAACCGATTATTAAAAAAATAGAAGAAATTTCAGGCAAAAAATACGAGTCTGACAACATTCGTCCCATGCGCATTATTGCCGATCATCTTCATTCCTCTGTTTTTATTATTGCGGACGGGATTGAACCGTCAAACAAAGAAGCCGGTTATGTTTTACGACGTCTTATCAGAAGGGCAGTCAGACAAGCCAAAATAATTGGCATTGAAAATAACTTTACAAAAAAAATTGGTCAAGCTGTTTTGGATAACCAAGAAAATTATGCCGGTATTTATCCGGAATTAAACCAAAACGCAGATTTAATCTTAGCTACTTTGGGAAATGAAGAAAACAAATTCAGAAAAACACTAAACAAGGGTTTGCGCCAAATTCAAAAACTAATCTCCTGCAATCAAGAAATAACCGGCAAACACGCCTTTGATCTTTATCAAAACTATGGCTTTCCCTGTGAAATGACCAAGGAAGAGCTGGAAAAACAGGGGTTAAAACTTAGTTCAAAGGAATATAAGAAATTTTGTCTATGTAATTCAGACCATCAAGCCAAGTCTCGTACACTTTCAGTTGGAAAATTTAAAAGTGGTTTGGCAGATAATTCAGAAATTATCACCAAATATCACACCGCCACCCATCTTCTAAATTCAGCTTTACATCAAGTATTGGGCAATCATATTAAACAAGCCGGGTCCAATATTACAGACCAAAGACTTCGTTTTGATTTTACTCATGATACTAAGTTAACCGACCAACAAAAAGACAGTATAGAAAAACTTGTCAATCAAAAAATAACAGAAAAACTACCTATTTCTTGTCAAAACATGAATCTGTCCGATGTCAAAAATGACAACTCCATTATCGCAGTTTTTGGAGCTAAATATCCGGATAAAGTAACTGTTTATACAATTGGAAATCCCAAAAATCCTTTCTCTAAAGAAGTTTGCGCCGGTCCTCATGTCAAGAATACTTCGGAGTTAGGGGAATTTAAGATTTTTAAACAAGAATCGGCCGGTTCCGGTCACCGTCGCATTTACGCCAAACTAAGCTAATTCTTAGTCCTTAATTTCAAATTTACTCACAATACTGTATTCTTTTATTAATGGAACAAAAGAATATAAACTCATTCTGGCTTTTTGTTATAAAAAACAATTCTGTTCAAATTTCTTTTATATCAGCTATTGACAATAACTTTAAAACCATTGCCACCAGCCAACAACAAAACTGGTTCAAAGAAGAACAATTTTTAAAATCAATCGATATCTGTATTTCTGATTGTTTTGAGCAAAATTCATTAATAAAAAACCCGAAAACAACCCACCTTGCCCTTATTCTTCCTCCTTCATGGGTGGCTGTCGATGGAAAAATAGACGACAATAAACAAAAACTGATTAAATCTGTTTGCAAAAACTTGGACTTTAATCCGATAGGTTTTTTAAACAACGATGAAGCCATTATTGAAGAACTCAATCAAAAGGGAGATACTCTTGCCAGTCTGATTATCATCAATATAGAAAAAAGCATTTTAAATATTTCCATCGCTTATTTAGGAAAAATAAAAAACCGCCTTACCAAGAACATAATAGAAGGACAATCACTTCCATCTTTGGTCAAAGATGGGTTAAAAGAACTGAAGTTTGATTCTGCTCTGCCTCCCGAGATTTTACTTTGGGGTACCGATGTCAATGACTGCATTTCAGATTTCAAAAATTATCCGTGGACAGACGAAGACGGGATATTCATTCACTCTCCGGAAATTAAACTCTATCATCCCGTCCAAATTACTCAAATTTTCACAAAAGTTATTAGTAAGCAAATTAAAACTGACTTTGACATTCCGGAAACAAAAAAAAATACTCTTCCACCACCGGAACAAACTTCAAGGCTTGAAGAAGTCGACCCTGCCAGCCTAAATTTTGGTAGTAAATTTTCTATTAAAAAAGAGGATATTGATATTGTCCCGGAACCGGAAACAAGTTCTTTTTTGCCTGAATTAAAACTAGAAAAACAAGCGAAACAAGCAAGTGCGCAGTCCGCCTTTGGAGGAATAAAAAAACGTTTAAATTTGAAGAATTTATTACGTTTCAAAAAGTTATATTATCTGCTTTTTCTGATTCCATTTTCTTCATTACTGGCAATGTTTATTTTTTGGGTTTTTTTCTGTCAAAGTATTTTAACCGTTTTTATTTCTCCTTATGAATTCAATCAAGAATCGCCCTACACTATCGATACTTCCCATGACAACTTTAACCCGGACCAAAAAATTATCCCAGTAGAAGAAATAGAGATAAGCTTTTCAGTTTCTGCCACAACTAGAACCACTGGTCAAAAACTAATAGGAGAAAAAGCCAAAGGAGAACTGCTTATTTTTAATAAAACAAACGAAGAACAAACAATTTCAACCGGATCCCTGTTAACAGACCCTAACGGTCTGGAATTTAGACTGCTTGATGATGTCAAAATAGCCTCCAGCAGCCCCGACCTTGATCAGGGAATCATTACTCTTGGGCAAAGCAAGGTCATGGCTTCTGCTGTTAACATCGGACCGGAAAGTAATCTAAGCCAAAACACAGAATTAACATTTAAAGAATTTTCATCAAACAATTTAATTGCCAAAGCAAATCAGGTTTTTGCCGGAGGCAACAGTCAGCAAGTCAATAGTGTCAGCTCCGAAGATAAAGAGGCTTTAAAAGAAAAAATTGATAGCGAAATTGAAAAAAAACTGAAACAAGAACAAGAAGAAAATGTGAACAAACTGGAAAATATACTGCCACAAACACTACATATCAAAAAAGACAAAATAAGCTACAACCGTGAAATTGGCGAACAAACAGACGAACTATCGGCTTCTGTTGATATTCACATATATTCATATTCCGTACCGGCGAAAGTAAAAGAAGATATTATTAAATCCATGCTTCAAACTCAAGTCGATCTTTCTACTTTAGATCTGGAAAATAGCAATTTCAATTTTGATTTCAAAACAGACAATCAAATAAGCAACAAAACCAAAGGAACTCTTCTTTTAACAGGAATGTCTCCTCCAAAAATAAATACCGATGATTTAAAGCGACAGCTTATTTTCAAAAATCTAAACAAAGTAACTGAAATTCTCAAACAGAAATCAGACCGTATATACGATTTTAATATTCAGTTCAAACCATCTTTTTTCAAAAATTTTCCTTTTCTTCCTCTTACGTCAAAAATGATTGACTTACAAATTAAAATAGAACAATAATCTGTCATATATCTACGTTAAAAAAACTTCCACCACAAAAACAACTCCTCCTAAAAAACCTTTTTCGAAAACCACTAAGAAACCTTTTTGGGCCGGCCTTTTTTTTCTAATAGGCTTTTCTCTACTAGCTTCAGCCATATTTCCAATAATTAATTTTCAGTTGCAATATTCTTCTCGTTTTAATCAGGTAATCTCACCATTATCTGCAAAGTTTTACAACAAAAACTCCAGTATTTTGGGTGAAATCAACACCGACTATACTCAACTTAACAATTGGTTTACTCAAAATTCTAATCC
>Ga0180007_10007199_pt1 | contig 10589 bp, 9 predicted proteins | sample MM_PC_MetaG_FD_121122 | JGI IMG/M metagenome (GOLD analysis project Ga0180007, IMG submission 121122) | Groundwater microbial communities from the Aspo Hard Rock Laboratory (HRL) deep subsurface site, Sweden - MM_PC_MetaG | ecosystem: Environmental > Aquatic > Deep subsurface > Groundwater...
AGAATCCAAAATAGGGTTGACAGAAAGGGTTTAGTAGGATATTATAGTATTCCATGCTTAATAAAGAGAAAAAGAAAAATTTGATTGAGAAATTTAAAGAGCATCCTAAGGATACAGGATCTGCTTCTGTGCAGATTGCTTTGCTTACTGAGAGGATAAAGTATTTAACCGAACATCTCAAAAAACATAAGAAAGATTTTCATACTCGCCGCGGCCTTTTAATGCTTGTTGGGAGGCGCCGCCGTCTCCTTAGCTATCTTAAAAAAGAAGATTCCCAAGGGTACGATGCAATCGTAAAGGAATTCAAGCTTAAATAAAATGGGTATTTCTCTTTCCCTTTCTAGTCTAGGCAGAAATCTTACTTTTTCAACCGGCGATTGGGCCAAGCAGGCTGGGGGCAGTGTTTGTGTTTCTTACGCGGACACAGTAGTTTTTGCCAGCGCCTGCATGTCAAAAGAGCCCAGAAGCAATGGAGACTTCTTGCCTTTATTTGTGGAGTATCAGGAAAAAACTTACGCTATGGGAAAAATTCCCGGAGGTTTTTTTAAAAAGGAAGGAAGGCCTAAGGACAAAGAAATCCTTTCCGCCCGTCTCATTGACCGTTCAATAAGGCCGCTTTTCCCCAAAGGGATGTTTAACGAAATCCAAATAATCGCTATGGTTTTATCCAGCGATGGTGAAAACGACCCTGACGTTTTAGCTATTAACGCGGCAAGCTGCGCCCTTACTATCTCCAACATTCCTTTTTCCGGACCCATAGGAGCGGTAAGAGTTTCTAAAATAGGAGATAAGTTTATTATCAATCCTACTTATCAAGAGAGAAACGATTCTTTTATGGATTTGATAGTAGTGGGAAGAGATGAGGGGATAGTGATGCTTGAAGGGGGGTTGGAGGAAGCAAGCCAAGAGGATTGCTTAGAAGCAATAAAGTTTGCTCATCCCTTTATAAAGGAAATAATTTCTTTGCAAAGAAGCTTAAGGGAAAAAGCTGGTTCGCCCAAAAAAGAGCTACTTTTATCCCAAATGAACGAAGATTTATTTAATTTAGTTAAAGATAGGGCGCGTTTCTGCTTAGAAGAAGCTTATGGCTTAGCAAAAAAAGAAGAGAAAGAAGAAGATATGGAAAAAGCTTTATCTTCTCTTTGCCAGGAGTTAGCGGAAAGTAATCCTCAGGTTTCCTCAGGAGAAATAAAGGAAATTTTTTTCTCTGAGCAGGCCAAGATAGTGCGTAAGAAAATTTTAGAAGAAGAGAAAAGGCCTGATGACAGGGCGTTAGCGGACATTCGTCATATAGAGTGTAAAATAGGAGTGCTTCCTTGCACTCATGGATCGAGCGTTTTCAGCCGCGGCCAGACTCAGGCATTGGCGATAATCACTTTAGGTACAAGCAGTGATGAACAGAGAGTCGAAGCATTAGACGGAGAGAAGTATAAGCACTTTATGCTTCATTATTCTTTTCCACCCTTTAGTGTAGGAGAGATAAAGCCGCTAAGAGGCCCTTCGAGAAGAGATATCGGCCATGGCGCGTTGGCAGAAAAAGCTTTTTTAAATGTAATTCCCTCTAAGGAAGAGTTCCCCTATACTATAAGAGTAGTTTCGGAAATTTTGGAATCTAATGGTTCTTCCAGTATGGCAACGATATGTGCTACATCTTTATCTTTAATGGATGCGGGTGTCCCAATAAGAGAATCTGTAGCCGGGATTGCTATGGGATTAGTTAAGGAAGGGCAAAATTATAAAATTCTTACTGATATCGCTGGAGTAGAAGACCATTATGGCGATATGGATTTTAAGATTGCCGGAACCAAAAAAGGAATAACGGCAATTCAATTAGACATAAAGATAGAAAGCTTGAATTATGAGATAATAGAAGAGGCTTTCGAGAGGGGCCGGCAGGCGCGCATGATTATTTTAGAAAAGATGGACGAAGTCTTATCTTTACCTCGCGAGATTATTTCTCAATACGCGCCCAAGATAAAGTCATTTAAAATAGATCCCGAAAAAATAGGAAGTGTTATTGGCCCGGGAGGGAAAATTATAAGGAGGCTTTCTCGGGAAAATAATGTTACCATAGATATTGAGGATGATGGAGGAGTTGTTTCAGTAGGAGCTAGGACCCAGGCTGATTTAGATAAGGTAGTAAATCAAATTATTAATTTAACTAAGGATATAGAAGTAGGAGAAATTTATGAGGTTAAGGTTGTACGTCTAGCCAATTTCGGCGCCTTTTGCGAAATTCTTCCCGGGAAACAGGGCCTGATTCATGTATCAGAAGTTTCTGATACATTCATAAAAGATGTAGGGGAGTTTTTGAAGGAAGGCGATTTAGTAAGGGCTAAAGTTGTTAATATAGATAATCAAGGAAAAATTGCATTGAGCATAAAGCGTGCACAAAATGCCCCTCCTGCCGGCTAAAGCTGCTAATTTTTGTAAATCAACATTTGAATGTGCGTAAATTCAGGTACATATGAAGAATCTTTCTTCAGTTTTGAAGAGCGTCGTCCTCTTTTTTATTTCTCTTCTAATTACTTTAAGCCTAATTTCTTTTACTCCCAGAGATATTACCTTTCTTAGCGCCTCAGCTTCAAAAACAATTCATAATCTTATAGGTGCCGGCGGGGCATACTTAGGTTTTTTTCTCTTTTTTATCTTCGGCTATGCTTGCTATTTTCTCCCTTTTTACTTTTTTTTCTCAGGGTTGGATAAGTTAAGGATTTTGCGTTTCTCCGGCTTAGGGAGAAATAAAATCATCAACACAATTTCTTTTCTTTTTTTTATTATTTTTCTTTCTTTCTTTATTGGCCTTTTTCCCGCAGAGGAAACAGAAGCATTTAAGTCTTCCGGGGCAATAGGTTTTTTTCTTGCCGGATTTTTTAAGAAGTATTTAGGCTTCTGTGGTGCTGTAATTGTTGTTTCTTTTGTCCTCGTGGTAAATTCTCTTTTACTTTTTGGATTTTTTTTCGCAGATTTATTTGGAGGGGTAAAATTTTTAGCTAGAACAATAGTTGATTTTCTAAGGAGATTAGAAAGAAAAGTTCCTCGCAAAGACTCCTTTAAGGATAAAGTTTTAAAGCCGCAAAAAGTTAGAGAAGCAAGTTATGAAAAAGAAATAAAACCCCAAATAAAAGTTTATACTCCCAAGATTAGTATTCCTTCCCAAGTTTCTTCTGTAGTTAGAGGGGAGCCCGGTTTTGAGCTCAAGGCGGCTTCAAGTAAAGATAAAATTATGGACAAGGAAGCAGCCAAGAAGAAGATGGAAGATTTGGAGAGCAAAGCGCAGAAGGGATTTAATCCCCATACTTATAAATTACCTTCCTTGGAGATTTTAAAGGTTCCAACTCATTCTGATTGCCGTCAGACAAAAGAAGAAATCCATGTAAGCATTAAAAATTTAGAAGAGACTCTTTCTGATTTTGGGGTGGAGGCGAGAGTAACGAGCGTGCAAAAAGGGCCGGTAGTAACGATGTATGAGATGCAGCCACAAGCAGGAGTAAAGATTCAAAAGATTTCCGCGTTAGCGGACGATATTGCCTTAGCAATGAAATCCTGCGGTGTGCGTATTGTTGCCCCTCTTCCCGGCCGTGGCACAATAGGAGTGGAAATCCCCAATGAAAAAAAACAATTAGTTTTTTTAAGAGAAGTTTTGGAAGAGAAAGTATTTATTAATTCAACTTCTAAATTAACCCTATCGATTGGCAAAGATGTTTCCGGTAATCCAGTAATCGCCGACCTTAAAGAAATGCCGCATTTATTGATTGCGGGAGCTACAGGGGCAGGGAAAACAGTATGTGTTAATTCTTTAATTTCCTCTATTCTTTTTAAGTCAAGGCCCGATGAAGTTAAATTTATCCTCATTGACCCAAAAATGGTAGAGCTTGCCTGTTTTGCCGGCATTCCTCATCTAATTCATCCCATTATTTCTGAAGCGAAAAAAGCTTTTATCGCTTTGAATTGGGCAGTAGGGGAGATGGAAAGGCGTTACCGTTTATTGGCAGCCAAAGGCGTAAGAAATATAGATATGTATAATAAAAGCGGGGATAAGCTTCCGTTTATTATAATTATTGTTGATGAGCTTGCCGACCTTATGATTGTAGCACGGGAGAGCATTGAGACGGCGATTCAGCGCTTAGCCCAGCTATCCCGCGCGGTAGGAATCCATCTTGTTCTTGCTACACAGCGGCCGTCAGTAGATGTAATTACAGGGATAATTAAGGCAAATTTTCCTGCCCGAATTTCTTTTAAGGTATCCTCCAGAGTAGATTCGCGTACAGTTTTAGACAATATGGGGGCAGAGAAGCTTTTGGGTATGGGGGATTTGTTATTTTTGAAGCCGGGGGCGATGAAATTAATTCGTGCCCAGGGAACCTTTATTGATGATGAAGATATAGAAAACCTTACTAATTTTATAAGGGCGCAAGGCGGTCCGATTTTCGAAGAAGGGATTGCTGAAGAAGAAAAGAAAAGAGCATTGAATATCGAGGATGATGAATTGTATGATGAGGCAGTAGAAGTTATTTTAAGAGTCCGCCAGGCTTCGGCTTCAATGTTACAGAGAAGATTAAGCGTAGGCTACACCCGTGCCGCCCGTCTGCTTGATTTAATGGAGCAGAAAGGTGTGGTTGGGCCTTTTTGCGGCAGCAAGGCAAGAGAAATTTTAGTTGATGCGGAAAAGTTTCTTGCAGTAGAGGAAAGTATCTAGCCCAACAGGCCCAGGGTCTGTTGAGTAGTCAGCATAAGTCAAGGTTAAAAAAATGGATAGGTTAGAAGAGTTTGGTCTTAAGTTAAAAGAAAAGAGAAAAGAGCTGGGTTTGCAGCTTGAGGAAGTAGTAGAAAAAACTAAGTTGCACCCTTCAGTAATAAAAGATATCGAAGGTGGTAATTTAAGCAAGATGAGCCCCATTTATCTTAAAGGGTTTATAAAAATCTATGCTTCTTTTTTAGGTATGGAAACCGACGAAGTTTTAGGGAAAATTTCGTCTCCTAAAACATTTGGCCGGGACAAAAATTCTCCCGAAGTAAAGGAAGAAACAGAGAAAAAATCGGCAAGAAAGCAAATTTCCCTTAAGGCTAAAAAAATCATTATTTTTTCTCTTTTGGCGGCGGTTTTTTTATACAGCTTGGTTGTCGTCGTTCGCTTTATAGCCAAAACGGCCTCTCGAATGGTTAGAAGCAGCGTAAAGAGTGATGAGAAAATTAACTCTCAACTCCCTCCCGTAAACCCCGTTAGAGAAAATCACCGATTGAAATCGGCGGACCTCTCTAACGAGGTAAATATTAACTCCGAAGAAATAATTACGTCTTTAACCGCTAAGAAAGATTGTTTTTTAAGGATAAGGGTTGATGGAAAATTGCTTTTTGAGGGGATTTTAAAAAAGGGAATGAAAGAAACATGGAAGGCAGATAAAGAAATGGAATTAAAGATAAGTGATGCTTCGGCAGTTTACTTAGAGGTAAACGGCAAGCCGCTGCCCCACTTAACCTCAATGCGCAAACCAATAAAAAGTCTCAAAATAACCCATAGCGGCATCTCCGTTGAGAAATAATAAATTCAGTCTCCTGTTAGCTGTAAGTGATTATGTTTAGGAAAACTCTATCGGTAATTTCTCTTGGTTGTTTTCGCAATACTGTAGATTGCGAAATCGTAGTAAGTAGATTTTTAGATGAAGGCTACATCTTAAAAGATAATTATGGAAGCGTAGATCTTCTTATTGTAAATACCTGTGGATTTATTGATAAGGCTAAGATAGAGTCCCTGGAAGTTATTAAAGAAGCAGTAGATTTAAAGAAGAAGGGAAGGGTTAAGAAGCTTTTAGTTTTCGGTTGTCTTATAGAAAGATATCGTAAAGATTTAGAGAAAATTTTTCCTCAAGTAGACCAATGGCAGGGGGTAGAGAGCTTCCGCCAAAAATTTACCAAACGAGCTAAATTGTCGCCTCCGTATGTAGATTTTTTAAAAATATGCGAGGGGTGTTTTAATAAGTGTAGCTATTGCGCCATACCCTTGATAAAAGGAGCGCTTAGGAGTAAACCCAAAAAAGAAGTTCTTAAGGAGGCAAAGTTTTTAGATAAAAACGGCATAAAGGAATTAAATATTATTGGCCAGGACATTACCAGCTGGGGTAAAGATTTAAAAGAAAAGGGAGATTTAACCGCGCTTATTAAAAGTATCCTGAAGGAAACGAAAAATATAAGGTGGATAAGGTTAATCTATACTCACCCTAAGCATGTCTCTAGTTCCCTTTTAGATTTAATAGCAAAGAGTGAAAGAATCTGTAAATATATTGATTTGCCTATTCAGCATATAAATGATAGAATTTTAAAGTTGATGAATAGGGGGGTGACTAAGAAAGAAATCGTAGATTTAATTAAAAAGATAAGAGAAAAAATTCCTGACTGTACGATTAGGACGTCTTTAATCGCCGGTTTTCCCACAGAAGAAGAAAAGGAATTTGAAGAACTCCTTAATTTTTTAAAGAAGATAAAGTTTGAGAAATTAGGGGTATTTATTTATTCTCGTGAAGAAAATACCCCGGCTTATAATTTATCCCCTCAGGTGCATTATCGCATAAAATTTAGGAGATTTCAGCAAATTTTGGCTTTACAGAGAGATATCGCCAAAACAGCCAACGAGAGGTTTTTAGGAAGGGAAGTGGACGTTCTCGTAGAAGAGAAACAGAAAGATATGTTTATAGGCAGATCCCAATATGATGCTTACGAAGTTGATGGAGCCGTATTTTTAAAGAAAAAGGGGTTAAGAATAGGCGAATTTTATAATGCGAAGATAGTCGATGCCTATGACTATGATCTTGTTGGAATTTAAAAATAGATAAAAATGCCCGCCTGCCTGCCGGCAGGCCTGCCAAAGTGAAACAGCGGACAGGCAAAATGTCAAATTAGCTTTTAACTTTTTAGGATTAAGCTGAAAGCTAACAGCTTAATAAATATGAATATCGCCAATAAACTTACCTTTTTACGTATTATTTTAGCTTTTGTCTGTATGGGTTTTATTTTAAAAAACACTTTTATTTCTCTATTATTCGCTTTCGTCATTTTTATTCTTGCTTCTTTAACCGATTTCTTGGATGGTTTTTTAGCAAGGAAGAAAGAGTTGGTTTCTGATTTAGGTAAGCTCCTGGATCCAATAGCCGATAAGATACTCGTCCTAGGGGTTTTTCTTGCTTTTTTAGAGCTAGGGATTATAAATGTTTGGATGGTAATTGCGATTATGATCAGGGAATTTATTATTACCAGCCTAAGGCTGTACAGTTTAAGGAAAAAAGTTATTTTAGAAGCAAAAAGACCAGGAAAACATAAAACCTTTTCTCAGATTACGGGAATTGTTATAATATTTATCGCCCTTATTATAAGTAAAAAATTTCCTCAAAGTAAATTTAGTATAGTTTTTCAGGATAGATTTTTACCTTTGATTATGTGGTACATAGTTATAATTACTATATACTCGGGAATACATTATTTATGGATAAACCGAAAGGCAATAAAGACTTATTGAGTCAATTCTGCGTAGTTTTGACTACCTGTTTTGGAATAGGATATACTGTTTCTTGGGGAGGAGGCACGATAGCGTCCCTGGTGGGCCTTTTTTTATATATAACTATAAAAAGTCAGGCCGCCTTTTTTGTTCTAACTATAATAATATTAATTTTAGGGTTTTCTCTTTCAGGGAGAGCAGAAGCCATTTTTAAAGAAAAAGATTCTAAAAAAATTGTAATAGATGATTTGGGCGGAATGATGGTAAGTTTTCTTTTTATCCCTAAGCATCCGGGGTTTCTTTTAGCTACTTTTTTCCTTTTTCGAGCTATAGATTGTTTGAAAATTTATCCTATAAATAAGATAGAGAAGTTGCCAAAAGGTGCCGGGGTGGTGGGCGATGATTTATTAGCAGGAGTCTACACCAATATTTTAATGCAGATCTTTAGAATTATTTTTAGAAATATTCTATGAAAGTAGACTAAGTATGTAGTTGATTTATGCTTAAGTTTCTATATAATATTTTTAGAGATGCTTGATAAAAAAATATACACATAGTGATATTATGATATAATAAATATCATGCGAGGAAGATTAAAAATTAAAAGTATTTACCTCTTTGTTCTATTTTTGGTTGTTTTTGTTTTCTCTTCTTTTGCTTACGATTTAGAAGAAGAGTTAAACTCTAACTTAGAGCATCTGGAGAAAGCAACAGAAGAGAAAAATCTTCGTATAAAGTCTTTAGAGAAGGAAGTTTCCCGCCTCAAGGGAGAAAAAGAAGAACTCTCTCTTTTTTTAAAAGAAAAATATAAAATCATCGCTAAGCTTACTTCCCAATTGAACACTTTCTCCCAGAATCAAGCTCAGCTCAAAGGAAAAGCGGAAATAGAAAAAGATAGACAACAATTGATAGAAGAGTTCAGCAATAAAGAAGAGGAATTGAAACAGCAAGTCCAAACCCTCACCTTTCAACTGAACGCTTCCTCTCAGAACCAAGCTCAGCTTAATGATAAAATAGCTGAGATAGAAGAAGATAAACAACAATTAACGCAGCAGTTCAGCGCTAAAGAAGAGAGTTTAAGAGAAGAAATCCAAACCATCGCTGAGACTTATCAGGAAAAAGAAAACCAGCTATTCAAAGATAAGGAAACCTTGACTCAGGATTTTGAAGCTAAACTAACAGACTCCCGCAAGGAGAATGAAAACCTGCGGGCGGATATAGCCCAGTCTAAAGGAGACAATCAAAAATTAAAAGGTCAGCTAAGCCTTAAGGATGTTCAAATTCAGAGTATAGAAGAGAAAGTCAATAAAGAAAGAGAAATCCGTATCCTTAACCTAATCGAAAAAGACAACACCATCCAAACCTTAACCTCCCAACTAGATACTTCCTCCCAAAATCAAACTCAGCTTAATGATAAAATAGCTGAGATAGAAGAAGATAAACTACAATTAATACAGCAGTTCAGCGCTAAAGAAGAGAGTTTAAGAGAAGAAATCCAAACCCGCGCTAAGGCCTACCAAGAAAAAGAAAAGGAGTTTACCCGCCAGATAGAGAAAAAAGGTGAAATCATTCAGGGCTTAGAAGCAAAACTTAAAACTAAGCCTTTACTTAAATACAAAAAACAAGTCAAAGAGCTAACAGGGCGATTGAAAGAAAGTGAGCTTTGCGCGAATAAAGATATCCAAGCATTAAAGGATCAGTTAAGAGGAGAGGAAAAAGAAAGGCAGACGATAGGAGCAGAATTCAGTAAAGAAAAAGAAAATCTTACTCGCCAGATAGAAAAAAAGGATAAAGCCATTGGAAGCTTAGAAGCAAAGATCAGAAGTTATACTAAGAAAAAACTGCTGCAGCAATTACGCGCTAAAGATGCTCAATTGGTAAAACTGCAAGAGAAGCTAAAAGAAAAAGAAGCAGGGGGACTTGAGGAAAAAGAGAAACTCTTGAAAGGATTAGAGTTTAAAGATAACGAAGTAAAAGAGTTAAAGAGAACGATTAAAAATGCCCTTGACCGCATAGAGGGATTGCCCTAAGATAAATCACTCTCCTCCTAGAATGGCACCTTTCTTTAAAAAACTTAAAGGTTTTATCTCACCCCTTGTATGGGCGGGTTTCACCGTTATTGAAGTTATAATGGTGATAGTAATTGTAGCTATTTTGGTCATTTTGGCAATTCCCCGCTTTGAGGCATTTTATGCAATAAAGCTGGAAGGCGCGGTTAGAAAGGTGGTTGAGAATATAAGGTATGTGCAGCAGTTAGCTATTTCGAAACACAACGATTGCCGTATAGAGTTTGATGCCGCGGATGATAGTTATCAAGCCTGCTATTGTAACGAAGCTGATGGGCAGTGCGATGCAGGAGCCTGCGGAGACACAAATTGGTCAGCAATCATCGATCCTTTTAGCCGCCTCGGTCTTAGTGTTGATTTTACTATCCATAATCAATATAAAGGAGTAGATATCAGCAGTCCTGATTTTGGAGGGACAAATACTTTAAGATTTGACTGGCAGGGTATTCCTCAAAATAGCACCAGGAGTAATCTTACAACTTCCGGCTCAGTTAGTTTTTCTTATCATAATAACAGCCGTACTGTCTATGTTGAGCCAAATACAGGTTTAGTAAAGAGAGAATAATGAAGAAAAAGGCAATAACTCTTATTGAAATGATTGCTGTAATTGTAGTTTTAGCTATAGCTATACCCACATTGTCAATAATGTTAGTAAATGCCAGTTGGAGCTCGGCCCGCTCAGAGGCTTTGGCTGACGCTGCCATTTATGCCCAGGAGTTGGTAGAGGATATAAAGTCAGAGCAATTTGATGAAAATAATAGTTCACCTTGGAGTTCTACTCTTGGTGTAGATAGCGCAGAAAGCAGCAGCGATAGGACTACTTTTGATGATGTGGATGATTTCGTCGGCTGTACAGATATTTCAGTTACTACTCCTGCCACTGGTTTCAGCCGCTGGGCAAGCATAGATTATGTTGAACTCAGCGGGACTACTTGGCAGGCTGCAGCTTCACCTCCTACGGATTATAAGCGAATAACGGTAACTGTATCAAGAAATGGTTTAGTTGATAATGTTAGTTTGGTAACGATTGTAGC
>Ga0180007_10007200_pt1 | contig 10586 bp, 11 predicted proteins | sample MM_PC_MetaG_FD_121122 | JGI IMG/M metagenome (GOLD analysis project Ga0180007, IMG submission 121122) | Groundwater microbial communities from the Aspo Hard Rock Laboratory (HRL) deep subsurface site, Sweden - MM_PC_MetaG | ecosystem: Environmental > Aquatic > Deep subsurface > Groundwater...
AGATGGTGAAACCGAAGGAGATATTGAAGGACTAAGAGATGGTGATAAAGAAGGACTTAACGATGGTGATAGTGATCCTGACGGGCTGACAGATGGACTAATAGAAGGAGAGAGAGAAGGAGATAATGATCCAGATGGGCTGACACTTGGGGATAAGGAAGGAGAAAGAGATGGCGAAAGAGATGGACTTAATGATCCTGACGGGCTGACACTTGGGGATAAGGAAGGAGAAAGAGATGGCGACAGAGATCCAGAAGGACTGACGCTTGGACTGATAGATGGTGATAAAGATGGTGAAAGAGATGGTGAAAGAGATGGTGAAAGAGATGGTGATAGAGATCCAGAAGGACTGACACTTGGACTAATTGAAGGTGAAAGAGATGGACTTAAGGAAGGAGAAAGCGAAGGCGAAAGTGATCCAGATGGACTGACGCTTGGGGAGATTGATGGAGAAAGAGATGGACTTAAGGAAGGAGAAAGAGATGGGGATAGAGAAGGACTGATACTAGGGGAAATACTGGGAGAAAGCGAGGAGACTTCAGATGGCGAAACAGAAGGAGATATTGATGGACTTAATGAAGGACTTAAGGAAGGTGAAAGCGATGGTGAAAGAGATCCAGATGGACTAACGCTTGGACTGATAGATGGTGATAATGATGGAGAAAGTGATGGAGATAAAGATGGTGAAAGTGATCCTGAAGGGCTGACGCTTGGAGATAAAGATGGAGAAAGAGACGGGCTTAACGAAGGAGATAAAGATGGCGATAAAGACCCTGACGGACTTACACTTGGAGAAAGAGATGGGCTTAATGAAGGAGATAATGATGGTGAAAGCGATGGTGAAAGAGATCCAGATGGACTAACGCTTGGACTTATAGATGGTGATAATGATGGTGAAAGTGATGGAGATAAAGATGGGGAAAGTGATCCTGAAGGACTGACACTAGGAGAGATTGATGGCGAGAGAGATGGTGAAAGAGACCCGGAAGGGCTGACGCTTGGGGAGATTGATGGTGAAAGCGATGGACTTAACGAAGGAGATAAAGATGGCGATAAAGACCCAGAAGGGCTAACGCTCGGACTTATAGAAGGCGAAAGAGACGGTGAAAGTGATGGAGACAATGAAGGAGATAAGGATCCAGATGGACTAACACTTGGAGAAAGAGATGGACTTAATGACGGACTTAATGAAGGACTTAAAGATGGTGAAAGAGATCCGGATGGACTGACACTTGGAGATAATGACGGACTTAATGACGGGCTTAAGGATGGTGAAAGTGATGGCGAAAGAGATCCAGATGGGCTAACGCTTGGGGAGATTGATGGAGAAAGAGATGGACTTAAGGAAGGAGAAAGCGATGGCGAAAGAGATCCAGATGGGCTGACGCTTGGACTGATAGATAGAGAGAGAGATGGAGATAATGATGGTGAAAGAGATGGGGATAAGGATCCAGATGGACTGACGCTTGGACTGATAGATGGTGAAAGTGATGGTGAAAGAGATCCTGATGGACTGACACTTGGAGAAATTGAGGGAGAAAGAGATGGCGAAAGAGATGGACTTAACGAAGGAGATAAAGATCCAGATGGACTGACACTTGGAGAAAGTGAAGGAGATAAGGATGGTGATAACGAAGGACTTAATGAAGGCGAAAGAGATCCAGATGGACTAACGCTAGGGCTAATAGATGGTGAAAGGGATGGACTTAAGGAAGGAGATAACGAAGGCGAAAGAGATCCGGATGGGCTAACGCTTGGACTGATAGATGGTGATAATGATGGTGAAACCGAAGGAGATATTGAAGGACTAAGAGATGGTGATAAAGAAGGACTTAACGATGGTGATAGTGATCCTGACGGGCTGACAGATGGACTAATAGAAGGAGAGAGAGAAGGACTTAAGGAAGGAGAAAGCGATGGGGAAAGAGAAGGACTGATACTAGGGGAAATACTGGGAGAAAGCGAGGAGACTTCAGATGGTGAAACAGAAGGAGATATTGATGGACTTAATGACGGACTTAAAGATGGAGATAATGATGGCGATAGAGATCCAGACGGGCTGACGCTAGGAGAGATTGATGGCGAGAGAGATGGAGAAAGAGATCCTGACGGGCTGATGCTTGGAGAGATTGATGGAGACAATGATGGAGATAAGGATCCAGACGGGCTGACAGATGGAGATATTGATGGTGAAAGAGATGGAGATAAGGATCCAGACGGGCTGACAGATGGAGATATTGATGGTGAAAGAGATGGGCTGACAGATGGAGATAAAGATGGAGAAAGAGACGGGCTTAACGAAGGCGAAAGAGACGGTGAAAGTGATCCTGACGGGCTGACACTTGGAGAAAGCGATGGACTTAATGAATGACTTAAGGATGGTGAAAGCGATGGAGATAGAGATCCCGATGGACTGACACTAGGACTAATAGATGGCGAAAGAGATGGACTTAACGAAGGAGATAAAGATGGCGATAAAGACCCAGAAGGACTAACGCTCGGAGAAAGCGATGGACTTAATGAAGGACTTAAGGATGGTGAAAGCGATGGAGATAGAGATCCCGATGGACTGACACTAGGACTAATAGATGGCGAAAGTGATGGACTTAACGAAGGAGATAAAGATGGCGATAAAGACCCAGAAGGGCTAACACTTGGACTTATAGATGGAGAAAGAGATGGGCTTAAAGATGGAGAAAGCGAAGGCGAAAGTGATCCAGATGGACTGACGCTTGGGGAGATTGATGGAGAAAGAGATGGGGATAATGATGGTGAAAGAGATGGGGATAAGGATCCAGACGGGCTGACGCTCGGACTAATAGAGGGAGAAAGCGACGGTGATAGAGACCCGGAAGGGCTGACGCTAGGAGATATTTAAGGAGAAAATGAAGTAGCTGCCACTTCTTTCCAAGCGCCCATAACATAGTTATAATCATCAGCTGTACCACCACTTGTATAGGTATGTGTAGCTGTTCCTGTTCCTGCTTGGATGGAATAAGCGGCTCCTGTTTGGGTAGAACCTTCATCAACGGAAGGAGTTGTTAAGAGAGTTGTGCAACCTGATACAGAAGCAAACTGATCTTTCTCTCCGTGAACCATACAGCTGACTACAGCCGAACCATCTGGAACGGAAGCAATAGAACCCACAACATCAGCGCCAGAGCCATCAGACGCTGTAGACAGATTAAAATACTCCGCACCCATTGTTGCGTTTGTAAAGTCAATACACGCATACCTAAATGAGTAAGCACTGACATTAGGAATACTAATTGTCCTTGCTATACCAGCATCAGGAGCTAAATAATACCAAATATCTGTAGAACCCTCGGCAGATGAGGCGTAGCTTCCTACCCGAATCATATTATTTCCGTTATAGGTAGGCGTTCCAGAAGTACCCGTGGAAACATTGGTAAAACAAGGGAGTGCTAGTACAACAAGCCTGCTATTCGTTCCTGCTGTAAACGAGAACGATACAGGATTAGCTGTGCTTAATCCTGTTACCTTACTACTGCTGTTATATGTAAATGCCATTAGATTTCTAATTTATCTTTATAAGCTCATTGGGGTTGTCGGATTCCCCGCCGCGCCAAGCATATAACAAAAACCTCTTAGCGTCCAATGAGCAGATAAAGTAACTCTCTATAAATTTCGCGAACAACAAATTCATTTCTTTTTTTATCTTTTATCCTGTCCACTTAGTTAAACATAACACAAAAAATTGCTCGAAAGTGATGTTCGCGCTGGTTCATACATAGAATTATACAATATTTTTCCCTTTTCTCCAACTTAAAACTCCATTTGACTTTTGAAATTGCCAAATGGAGTGACCCGTTTGCCTAAGTTTCCGATTAATTATTAATTTTGATTTTTTTAAGATTATCTAAATCTTTCTGCGTCCAGCCCGGCACCGGCCAGAATTTTTCTACCAGCCAGAAAAGAGGATCTTTTTGTTTAGGCCATTTATTATTCCAAAATAAATCCTTTACTTTATTTTTTGTCTTTTGTACTTCATTTCCGGATTGCGGATAGGGAAAACCAAAATCACCGCCCTGGGTCCTAAACATATGGGCATACCAAGTTTTATGATTGACCAGCACCCTTCCGCCCGAAAGCCACGTCTTGACCGCCACCTCAATTCCTTGATTACCCCAACTACCAAATGATTCATCGCATAAATTAAGCTCCCAATACTTATCCCTGGTACACATAAAGCACGAACCCTGCAAAGACATTGTTTCGGTTAGATCTCCTTGTCCTTCCGGTCGTTTATTCCAATCACGAAAATATTGAAAATGAGGCGCTGAATCAAAACAATAAGAATTGCTTTGGGGTCTTTCTTTGCCAATCCACATCATTTTTCTTCTAAGGTTAGTACCGCCGCATCTTTCGCATTTTTCTGGTGTTGGTCCTTGATATTTCTTCCAATTACATTCACGGCAATTCCATGAAAACGCCCAAAGATTTCTCATGGTTGGAACCATCGTTACGTTATCACCTGTTTCCTTAAATGTCTCTAACATCTTGCGGTCAAATCCTTTATCAAAAGAACAGTGCGCGTCTACCTTCATTACATACTTAGCTTTGCTTAGCTTACAGGCAAGATTTGCGGCGGCTCTCTGTCCAATACTCTCGGACGCATAAATCAGATTCACTCTATCGTGATCTTTAATTGGAGGTTCTGCCCACTGGCCATCTAAAACAGCGATGACCTCTGTGTCCGCTTCTATATTAAAAAGAATATCCTCTATGGTGCGAGCTAAAAACATTTCATTCCTCGCTGGGATGAGTATTGACAAAGTCATAAATTAAATAATTCTTTCAAGTTCCAACCATCTATATTATCTAAAGTTGTTTCTCGCCAATTAGTTGGCTGATGTATGAAACTATCCAATGTGACCTTTGGTTTTGAAAATGTTAGTCCGTGGCGAATGTCTATATTTGGATATTCTGATTTCCTCTTTATATGATCTTCATCGGTAACGCCGCCACGTCTTCTTTTTTTAGTTCCGGGTTCGTATCCAAATTTTCTTGCCCAACGCGGTTCACGGCTTCGTATCTTATCCAATCCCCACTTTTCTATAAGTTCTAATCTATACTTATAATGCTTAACAGCCAATTCACGATTGCAACATAAACTTGATAAAGAGGTTAATTCATCATAACTAATGGCTCGGTCTTTTGGGAACTCCCATCGCCAATTATTAACATTATAATAATAAATATCATCTCTTTCGGGTATAAAATCAAAGTGTGATAGATGATATAATACGTCGTGTTCACAAAAGAATACATATTTTGAGGTACTTGCTTCTAAGGCAGTTAATATCTGTAATACCATTGTAGGATAACTTCGTTCCCTTCCCTCTAAAACAATATTATTCCCAAAATCAATTGGTTTTAATGAACAACTAACAATGGGCAATCCTGCTTCTAGTAATTGCTTCTGACATATAGGTATAATTGGTTCATCTATTCTGTTATCTGTATAATAAATTATTCCTTTATCCATAACCAACTTCTCCACTTATCTCTTTTTTGACCTTTAACGACAAACTTCTTTCCCAAAATATACCAATTCTTTATTCCGTAAACATTCGTATAGGTATCTACTGCATATTTAACATGCAATGCTTGATGACTATATGGTGACCTATGATTGGTACCGTAATCGTGCCCGCAAATCGCGCCACCCTCTTTAACTTTTCTTGACCATTCATGAATATCGCTCATCACATAAGAAAGTCTGTGGTTTCCATCTATATAAACAAAGTCTAAGCTTTCATCTGGAATATCGGCTAATGCTTCCATTGATGATTTTCTGATAATTACATAGTCGTAAGGAGATAAACGCTTTTTAGTCATGTCCAGCATGACTTCATATGGCTCTTCCCTTGAATCCCTACGATAATCCGAATAAGTTTTCCATGGGTCAATGGCATACATTTTCAAACCAACCTGACAGAATTTCTCGGTAAATTCACCTCGTAAAACGCCGATCTCCGCCCCCACCTTATAACCCATATCAACAAAAAATTGCGGTAAATCATCTCTTGAACAATCTGGTATTTCTGCTGGCGCTCCTTGTAATTTTATACCATCAATAATTTTCATAAGTTTGATAAATCTTTAAAATTACTAAATACTGAAGTGTTTGGATATAGTTTGTCGTAATCATATCTATACTTGTAAAGAGGAGCGACTTTAGAATAATGATAATACTTATCGTTTCTTGGTTCAGAATCGTGTACTACTACATAATCAGCATTATTAGCTACTCGCGCCATCTCAATTTGTCGTTGTGGTCCTGGTCCATGATCAATAAGTACGATGCTCCAATGCTGTGATTCAATATCAATCTTACTCCAATCTTCAACTAAGTGAATTTCGTGGAAATCAGTAAGGTAATTCTTGGCTACCTCAATATATTTCTCGGATGAATCATAGGACACAAGTTTTCGTTTCTTTTCGGCGCACAACCAATGAAATAATGGAGTAGAATAAAATCCTGTTCCCAGTTCTAATATTGGACCATCTGTCATCTGGATTAGCTTAATTAATATTGGAAAATGAGAACCATCGCTTGCCTTAAAATGTTTAGGTATAAAATAGATCATAAAAATATTTTTTTAACTTCCTCTATCGTTCCCCAATAAGGAAGTTCTTTAATTTTATTGTTAATAAATGTTGTCCTATAACTTACTCCATCTCTTGTCTTAAACGATATTACTGGATTACCTGTAAACTCCTTTCTTTCTGTAAAAATCTTTCTAACCAGCTGATTTTCCTCGTCTCGGGTATACGGCTCCCATTTTTCCGGCAAAAGCGGCTCAAGCCTTTTAATCCAGTATTCTCGTCCGCAAATCTGCGCTCCTTCGCAATATCCTGTCTTTTTATAAAGACCATTTTTATATTTCCAAGATATGTATATGTTATTGTAGTTATACATCATCTCCTCTTCTACCGGAGTAAAGGCAAAGTATTCAGACGGATAAAGACAATCGGCTTCGGCAGCAATACAAAACTTTGCTTTAGCTGCCTTAAGCCCAATAAGCAACTGCTTCCATTCACTTGTATAACTGACTGGTTGTTCCCCAACACAAATATTCGTTCCGAGATCTATTGGTTTTCTGGAAACGCTGATAATTGGAATATCTCCAGCCTTTTTCTTAAGGTCATCCCTAATCCTTTGTTCAAATACTGGGTCTTCGGTATTGGCGGTATAGTAAATTATTGTTTTATCATTTGAAGCCATGGTTACTAAATATTTTAATTAATCTCTCTGGTATTAAAACCATATTCATTGGGTTATTGCCCTTAACATAAAAATCATATTTATCTGGAGTCAAATGAAAATGAACAGCTTTTATCGGTTTTACAGCCCTGTTATAGCAATGTCCAAGATTAAACTTATGAAAGGCATATGTTATGTTTAGTTTCTTAACCCTCTTTCCAAAAATTTCAGGGTTATCATTAATTAACCTCATGATTCCCAGTTCCTCATCTATTTTCTTTCTATCAATCAACTCTTTTAATTGTTCAAAAATACCTCCTGCGGTTTCTCTAAAAAACATACTGGCCGAACACAGTCTCGGCATCCTTCCATAATTCGTCAGCCCCATATCAATCGAAGCCATATCTATCTCTATTTCTGTAAAGAGAGCTAATTGAAAACAGTCAAAATCGTGATACCAATACAAGCCCTTCTTAATAAGTCCCGCTCTGAAAAGGTGCACAATAGTATAAATCTTAGTTGCCGGCCAATGATATGAACAGTAATTTTCATCGCCAATTACAATTGATTTAACTCCATTATATTCGTATTCAAAGTTGGTTGCCAGTAAAATATCTTCTCTCTTCCATCCAAGCTCAATGCTATTATCTATCTGAATCTTTACCGCCATTTTGTGTTCATCATTGAAATCTTTATCAGGACTTATATAGGTTAATAGATTTTTCATATATTATGGTTACAATCCTTACATGGAATCATGTTAAAGTCTAATTTCATGTGGCGTTTCCTTAACCATTTTGAGTTAATCAATATTTCTGACAAAGTTTGCGTATTAGCGTCTCCCAAAATTAGTTGACCATTATAATCCATACAACAAGGAACGACCCGTCCATCCCATAAGATAGTAATTGTCCTCAGTAATGCCAGACAGGGCTTTCTTACTCCGGCCTTTTCCAGCTTGTCGTGTCTTGCTCCACCCCAGTTTTTAAACTCACCATGCGTTACTCGTTTTCCCCATTTCTCCCTGAAAGATTCTACTTCGTGTTGATTTCTTTCCACCTCCACCATTGAAACATAAATCGGAAAAGGCGCTTTTTCAATCAGTTCTTGCACTTTAGCTTCAACCACTTCATAGTTTGGTCCGCGCATAATGGCAGAATGAGTCTCCTTGGTGGCAGCATTGATACTACAACAGACATAACGAATATTGGGATATTTGATTATTCTATCAACATCAATAAGTTCGGCGTTGGTAAATAAATAGACCCTGCATTCATTATCTCTCATATAATCAAGCCATTCCCAGATTCTGAAAAAGACAAAGGGCTCGCCATTTAAAAAAGGAACAATCTCTGGATTTCTGAATATCTTGCTTTCTTTTATTATTTTATGAAATAACTCATCGCTCATTTCTCCCATTGGTCGAGTCATGTCGTATCTTGGGCAAAAAGTGCATTTAGCATTACAGGTAGTTGAACTTTCAAACTGAATTTTCATAATTTAATTTTTTATCTATATTTTCCACTTAGGCCTTATTTCATTCTGGTAATAATCTCCCCATAAATCTAATGAATACTTCCAACCATCTCGCGCTACCTGTCCGCCATATCCATGTGTTCTTGGAAAACTTCTATGCTTATGAGCATGCCAAGTATTTTTATTAACCATTAACTTTCCGCCCGCTTTCCAAGTTTTGAAAACCATTTCGTGTGAATCACCGTAATGCGTTCCATATCCTTCGCTTTGTAATTCTCCTATAACATCGTTCCACCACTTATGAGGCATAAACCAACAACTCCCTTGCATAGCCATAGTTTCATCAATCATTATATCTTTGCGTTTTCTAGTTCGGTTTCTCCAAGGTTGTCCACTCCATTTTAACTTATCTCCATTCTCATCAAACTGAATAGTAAGTCTACTATAATCTACTGGTGGAATATCCATTACTTCCCATTTGACAACATCTAAAAAATATCTTCTGGGAGTTACTATCCAATTATCTTGTATAATTTCTAGAATTATACGGTCATAGCCCTTGCCGAATATAGCATGTTCATCTGTTCGCATTAGATACTCTCCATTAGCAATCGCTACACCAGCATTAATAGCTCCTCTCATCCCTCTGGTTTTACCAAGATGAAGTACTTTAACTTTCGGATCATCTTTTATTGGTTGAATTGGCCAATAACCATCTAGAACAGGAATTATTTCAATTTCCCCTTCAGCATTTTCAATAAGCGAATCAATAGTTTTATGTAAAAGTGGATCTTTATACGATGGGATTATTATTGATAACATATTATTAATCAATATAACTGATAATTTAAAAAAAATCCAGTGTCATAAAGACACTGAAAATTACCTCCTGTTTCCTATGCCAATCTCGGTTTAGGCGCGTGTTAAATAATCGGCTGATGGATTAAAATAAATCCTGGTTGCATTAGTGGCAATTCCTACAACTTGAATTACATCATTAGTAGTATAAGTAGCATAACTTTGAATCATTGCTCCTGCGGTTTTGGAAAGATATATTACTCCTCCAACAGTCCAAGCCCAAGAGTCATCACGAGCAGTTCCGTGAAGCAGAATATTCCCCGCTGCATTGGCGGTTATTGAAGCAATTGCCATTCCCATAGCAGGATAAGCAGCATTTCCACCGGTGGCATCCGCTTTCCAACATTTTCCATCAGATTTAAAATAAACAACATTTCCAAAGACAAGATTCTGACCAGCAGTCATTGATACTATTGTCCCTGAGGCCGTATGGTCAGACGAGAGAGACTCGTTTATTCCAATTGTTGAAACGCTTTTTATCGGCAAATTGCCCATATCCAGACGATACCGGGAAATTTTAATGGTCTGAGCGCCAATTTTCAAATCTCCGCATTTTAAACAAGTAAAAAGAGAAGTTGGAATACCCCTCCCTTTATTGATTCCTAAAAGAGGAATCCATTTATGCTTATTGCAATATGTTTTTTCTACCATTAATTTGTTATTTTTTATTTTCTCTTGTCAATTTGAAATATTTCCTCTCCAGAACTATCGTAAACGGATAAAATCTTTTTATTTTCGACAACGCGAAAATCTCCAAAACCGGTTTTATTGAACGAATCAGTTTTAGCGAACGAATCACCTGAAAACCAGGAAAACAAGGGACCTAAAACTTTTTCCATCAAGAGAACCCCGCTGCCAATAAATACTATTTTTAGAAATTTTCTTCTATTTTTATCCACTCCTTTTTATTTTTTTAATTTTTTATCCGATCTTAATTCTTTTCCAGCTTTTTTTATCTCTTTTTCTATTTCTGTTTTACCCTTTTTAAATTCCCCGGTAAACCTGCCCAATCCCTTGGCCA
>Ga0180007_10007201_pt1 | contig 10586 bp, 8 predicted proteins | sample MM_PC_MetaG_FD_121122 | JGI IMG/M metagenome (GOLD analysis project Ga0180007, IMG submission 121122) | Groundwater microbial communities from the Aspo Hard Rock Laboratory (HRL) deep subsurface site, Sweden - MM_PC_MetaG | ecosystem: Environmental > Aquatic > Deep subsurface > Groundwater...
TGATCCAGCGTTTGACGCCCAGGAAGAATTCGCCGCGCATATAGACGTATGCCCTGCTGGCGCCGACCGCATAGGCGGCGATGATGACCCCTTCGATGATCTGGTGCGGGTCGCGCTCGACGATCTCCCGGTCCTTGAAGGTGCCGGGTTCGCCCTCATCGGTGTTGACTGCCACGACCTTGGGGATATCTTGCTGTTTGGGCATGAAGCCCCATTTGACCCCGGCCGGGAAACCTGCCCCACCGCGCCCTCGCAGGCCGGATTTCTTCACCATCTCGATGATCTCTTCGGGCGAATGCTTGAAGGCCTTGCGGACGGCGGTATAGCCACCGTTGACCAGGTAGGCGGTGATCTTCTCCGAATCTGGGCGGTGTATGTTGCGGGTCAGGACAGGCTCGAACATGGTCATTCGGTTTCCAGCCTTTCGAGCAGGGCGTCAATACTTTCCAGGGTCATATGCTCGAAGAGTTCGTCGTTGACTCGCAGGGCGGGGGCGGTTCCGCAAGAGGCGATGCACTGCACCACTTCCAGCGTGAACCTGCCGTCGGGAGTTGTATCGCCGGGCTTGATGTTCAACCTGCTGGCAACGTGGTTGATGATCGTCTCGGCGCCATCCACCAGATAGCACGAAAGGCCCTCGCAGACCTGGATGTGATATTTGCCCTGCGGCTCCAGATGGAACATGGTGTAGAAACTGGCAGTCGACCGCACCTGCCCTGCGGATATCTGCAGTCGGTCTGCCACGCGCTGAATGGCCTCCGGGCTTAACCAGCCGTACTGTTCCTGGGCCAGGTACAGGGCGGACAGGAGCATGGCGCGCCTGCGGGGGTCTTCGATGGCGGGGGGATTTGGATATTGTTTCGTAACCATGTTTCACTACTTAATGCAGCGTTTGCGGTGAAAATTCAGGATTTGACGACCTTGACCCTGACCGCGCAGACTTTGAACTCCGGGATCTTTGCAACCGGGTCGAGGGCAGGGTTGGTCAATTCGTTGATCGATGCCTCAGGGAAATGGAAGTTGCCGTAGACCATCCCCGGGGGGACGCGGTCGGTCACTTGGGCTTCCGCCTCGATGCTGCCGCGGCGGGAACTGACCCGGACACGCTTATTCCCGTTCAATCCCAGTTTCTGCGCATCCTCTTCATTGACTTCGATCAGAGGTTTTGGATAAATCTCCAGCAGCCCTTTCGACCGGCGCGACATTTGACCGCCATGCCAGTGGTAAAGGACTCGCCCGGTGCTCAGCACCATGGGATATTCCTCGTCCGGCAACTCGGCGGGTGGGACATGCTCGATGGGCGTAAATTTACCCAATCCGCGGCTAAACTGCCCGACGTGGAGAATGGGCGTCCCAGAATGGGCATCGTCCTTGACCGGCCACTGGAATGTCTCCCCAGCCTCCAGACGGGCATGGCTGACGCCGGCATAGCTGGGGGTCAGGGCGGCGATCTCCGCCATGATCTGGGTGCTGTTCTCGTATTCCCATCCGGCATAAGGAGCAACTTTGAATTCACGCTTGCCTTCAGCCATGATCCGTTTTGACAGGCCGGAGATGATCTGCCAGTCCGGCAGCGCCTCGCCGAGCGGTTCGATTGCCTTGCGGACGCGCTGGATGCGCCGTTCGGTGTTGGTGAAGCTGCCATCCTTCTCAGCAAAAGAGACACCAGGCAGGAGCACATCCGCATAGGGGGCCGTCTCGGAGGCGAACAGTTCTTGCAGGATGACGAAGTCACAGGCCGAGAGACACTCGCGCACGTGGGAGCTATCCGCGTCACTCATTGCCGGGTCCTCGCCGAGGATGTAAAGTGCCCGCGTCTTGCCTTCCAGGATGCCGGGGATCATTTCGGTGACTGTCATGCCAACCTTTGCTTCGCTGGTCGCGCCCCAGGCATCTGCGAATTTCTTGCGGGCATCTTCGTTGGTGACAGGCTGGTAAGCCGGATAAACATTCGGCAGACCACCCATATCGCAGGCACCCTGAACGTTGTTCTGCCCGCGTAGAGGGTTGACGCCCCCCCCGGGGATACCCATATTCCCGAGTAACATCTGCAGGTTAGCCAGGTCCATCACATTGCGGACACCGGTGATATGTTGAGTGATCCCCATTGCCCACAGGACCGCCATCGGTTTGTTCTGGGACAACAATTCAGCAGCCTGGAGTAATTTCTCCACGGGAACCCCGGTAATCTTGGCAACGGTCTCAGGCGGGTACTGCATCACAACCGTTTCGAATTCATCAAATCCCTCTGTCCTGGAGGCAATGAATTCCTTATCCTGCCAACTGTTCGTCAGGATGATCTGCATCAATCCGTTGATCAGGGCTGCATCGGTGCCAGGCTTGTGCTGGAGATGGATCGTTGCGAAGTCCGTGAGCGGGATGCGGCGCGGGTCAGCGACGATCAGGACTGCTTCGCGTTGTCTCACCGCCTGGCGGATGCGCATTCCGATGACCGGGTGCTGCTCGGTGGTGTTCGAACCGATAACAAAGAAGGCTTTTGCCTGCCCGGTGATGTCCTCAATGGAGTTGGACATGGCGCCCGAGCCGTAGGAAGTGGCCAGACCGGCCACCGTGCTGGAGTGTCAGAGACGGGCGCAGTGATCGATGTTATTCGTCCCGACCACCTGGCGGGCGAACTTGTTCATCAGGTAGTTTTCCTCGTTAAGGCACTTGGCCGAGGTCAACACACCGATGGTGTCGGGGCCGTGCGTGTCACGGGCCTCGCGCAGTTTGTTTGCGGTGATACCCAGGGCGGTATCCCAGTCCACTTCGACCCACTCCCAGGATTTGCCTTTGCGCGATTTCTTCTTGCCGTCCAATAGATACTTGCGGACTTTCGGCCTGGTCAACCGGTCCGGGTGATGGACGTAATCCCAGCCAAAGCGGCCCTTGACGCAGGTCCAGCCGTGGTTGGATGGTCCTTCCCAGGCCGAGTCGGCCATGATGATCTTGTTATCCTTGACCTCCAGGACGAGTTGGCAGCCCACGCCGCAGTAGGAACAGGTGGTCTGTACTTTCTTGGTCTGCCAGGTGCGCCCTTTGCCCATGGCCATCTTCGGGAAGAGAGCCCCCGTCGGGCAGACCGCCACGCATGAGCCGCAGAATTCACAGGAGCTGTCGGCCATCAGGCCATCGGCGCCGAAGCCGATGTAGGCATTGAAACCGCGGTAGAAGACGCTGATCGCCTCCACCCCGTTGATTTCACTGCAAGCCCGCACGCAGCGCCGGCACAGGATGCACTTGTTGCGGTCAACCTGGATGAAGGGATTGGTGTCATTGACCGGGTAACTATGCTGGATACCCTTGAAGCGGTCACCCTTCACGTCGTACTCATAAGCCAGATCTTGCAGCAGGCAGTTCCCTGTGACGTCGCAGGTCATACAGTCGAGCGGATGGTCGGAGACCAGCAGTTCTAGTGTGAACTTGCGGGCCGCGATAACGCGCGGCGATTGTGTCTGGATGACCAATCCTTCAGTAGCCGGGAACGTGCATGCAGGTTGCAGCGAACGCTGTTTCTCGATTTCCACCAGGCAGATCCGGCAGGCCCCTTCGGGCGGTAGCGCTGGGTGGTCGCAGAGCACCGGAATTTGGATGCCGGCTGCCTGGGCAGCCTGCAGGACGGTTTGACCGCTTGTCGCCTGGAGTTTCTTTCCGTTGATGGTGAGGTTTACAAGAGCCATTGTTACCGACTCCTTTCCGTCGAATGTTCTGATCGTTCGGGAACGTCCACCTGGATCGGCTTGATTGCAATCGCGCCAAGGTTGCAGACCTGGTAACACGCGCCACATTGGATGCAGTTGATCTGGTCGATAACGTGGGGCTTCTTCTTCTCCCCAATGATAGCCCCCGAGGGGCAGGCTTTGATGCACAACCCGCAGCCGGGGCAATCTAATTCCAGGATATCATAGGTGAACATACCCGGGCATATCCCCGCTGGACAGAAGTGGTCGATAATATGCGATTCGTATTCTTCCATAAAGAAGTTCAAGGAAGATAAGACTGGACCGGGAGTAAGTTGTCCAAGGGCGCAGAGGGATGCGTCCTGCATCCCCTTGGAAATATAGCGGATCTCTTCCAGGTCTTCCAGCGTCCCTTCGCCGCCGGCGATGCGGGTCAATACCTCCAACAACCGCTGGCCGCCGACCCGGCAGGGGACGCATTTCCCGCATGATTCTGCAGATGCAAATGTCAGGAAATATTTAGCAAATTCGACCATGCAGGTATCCTGGTCGACGACAATCATTCCTCCAGATCCCATCGTCGCCCCGGCTTCGGTCAGCGAGTCGAAGTCGACGGGTGTATCCAGGGCGCTCTCCGGCAGGCAGCCGCCCAGCGGACCACCGGTCTGCACGGCCTTGAATTGTTTTTTCTTCGGGATACCTCCGCCGACATCGTAAATGATCTCGCGCAGGGTGATGCCCATCGGCACCTCGATCAAACCGGTATTCTTGATATTCCCAGTCAGGGCAAATACGGCTGTACCTGTGGATGTTTGCGTACCGATGCCGGAGAACCACTCTGGTCCGCGCAGGATGATCTGCGGGGTCATTGCATAGGACTTGACATTATTGACATTCGACGGTTTGTTCCACAAGCCTGAGACTGCCGGGAACGGCGGGCGCGGACGCGGCTCTCCGCGTTTGCCTTCGAGGGATGCGATCAGGGCTGTCTCCTCGCCGCAGACGAATGCTCCGGCGCCCTCCTTGACCTTTAAGTCAAATGAAAAACCAGTGCCCAAGATGTTCCCCCCGAGCAGGGCGTAATCGTGCGCCTGGGCAATCGCCTTCTTCAAACGAGCGATTGCCAGTGGGTACTCCGCCCGGCAGTAAATGTATCCTTCCTGGGCGCCGATGGCATATCCAGCGATGGTCATGCCTTCAAGGATGGCATGCGGGTCGCCTTCCAGGATGGAGCGGTCCATGAAAGCCCCCGGATCGCCTTCATCTGCGTTACAAATGATATATTTAGGGGTTCCCCGAGCACGGCGACAGAATTCCCATTTGACACCGGTCAGGAAACCTGCTCCGCCACGTCCGCGCAGGCCGGAGTCTTTCATATCTTCGATGACCTCATCGGAGTCTTTTTCCAAGAGTGCCTTCGCCAGGCCGTGATAGCCGTCAGCCGCGATATATTCTTCGATGCTTTCCGGGTCGATCATCCCGCAATTGCGTAACACGATCCGCACCTGTTTGCTGTAAAAAGGATGCTCTGCGTAGGTCGTGATCCCAGTTTCCAGCTCAGAGCCATCTGAAGGCATCTGGGCCATGACCCACTTCTGGATGATTTGATGATTAACCAGGTGTTCTTCGATCAACCGGGGAACCATGTCGGGTTTGACATTGGCGTAAGTGACGCGTGCTTTACCGGGTAGCAGAATATCGACCAACGGTTCGCGGACGCACATGCCGATACAGCCCACACCCAGCACGTTGGCCTGGATGTTGTGGGCGGAGAGCTCGTTCCGGATGGCTTCGGCCACTCCCGATGCACCCGCGGCTGTCCCGCAGGTGCCCATACCGACCAGGATGGTTGTCTGGTTTCTTTGCCGGTCCAGCAGGGCGGCTTGAGCCTGCGATTGCAGGCTGGTCAGGTCATTGAGAGTCTGGATAATGGACATTTTGATCTCCTCCAGTTATTCCAATTGGTGGAGTTTCTCGACCAGGCTATCCGCGTCTGTCTGACCGTAGACTTGATCGTTCACCACAGCAATCGGGGCCAAACCACAGGACCCGAGACAATAGACAATTTCCATTGTATATTTATAGTCCGAGTCGGTGCCGCCAGGGGGGATGTTGAGCGCTTCCTCCAATCCTGCAACGATCTTGGTCGCGCCGCGGACATGGCAGGCAGTGCCATCACAAACCCGGATGAGATGTCGTCCTCGGCGGGAGAGATGGAACTGGGCATAGAATGTCGCCACACCATACAACCGGCTGACGGAGATACCAGTTTTTTTAGCGATGGCCAGCAGGATATCCTTGGGAAGATACCCGTATGCTTCCTGGGCGCGTTGCAGAATCGGGATAATCGCCCCCTTCTGACTCTTGAATTCATCCAGGATGATGTCGAGCGGTGCAATGTCAAAATCAGGTACAGCCATGACGCATCTTCCTCCTTTGGCGGAGAGTGTCTACATGAAAGTGTATCCGCTCAGGGGAAGAACGTCAAATAATAAATGTCACACCCCTTGCACGTAGAATTTACCTGTTTCACGATCGGTTTGTAACCAAGATGCGTTCCGAATGTGTGTAGACTCTGAGCCTATCCTTGCGGGCATACCCGATCAGTGTGATCCCGGTCTTCTGTGCCATTTTATAGGAAAGCGACGAAGGGGCAGTACGCGAGATGACAATTCCAACATTCATCCGGGCTGCCTTTTGCAACATCTCCGAACTGATTCGCCCGGTAGTCAGCAAAATACGCTGTTCAGGCCAGATGTTTTTGATCAGGCATAGACCCGCGATTTTATCCAACGTGTTATGTCGGCCGATGTCCTCGGACACGATCAGCATTTTCTCCCCATCGCAGAGGGCAGATGTATGCACCCCGCCAGACAGCCGGTAGAGGCTCTGAGATTCGAGCAGGTGGGTCATCAAACCGGTGACCTGGTCGACCGAGAGCGTGTACATTGCTGTGACAGGATGTGCCGGCAGCAGGTCCACTGCTGAAATTCCGCCAGTACAGCCAGACGTCCGCCGCCAGTGGACGGGCTGTTCAACGGTGTGGGTCAGCCAGACATCCACATTGTCGTTGTGTTCGCAAACGCGTTTATCAGCCACCTCGTCCATCGACTCGATCACCCCTTCGTTGAACAGGAAACCGAGTGCCAGGGCATCCAGGTGAGTTGGGGTGCACATGAACGTCAGCCAGGTTTGGCCGTTGACCGTCAGCGAGACCGGAGCTTCGGAGATAACTTCCGCCGCTCTCTCCTGGGCTATCCCGGATTGAACTTGAAGGGTTGAAACCGTGATGGAAGATGACATACCTATTCCCTTTAGTCTATCATATCCAGCTTCAAATGCAATATGACAAATATCGTATTTATTGTCATATAAACTCCCCGCTTGATATTCGAATTAACTCTGGCGATCACAGTTCGGTAATCAATACTTCGTATGAGCCGAGCTGCAAGGCATCCAGCGATAGCTCCCTCCGGCTGCGGCCAGCGCTCGAAAAGAGCAGGCGAGAGGCGTGCCGGCCAAGGCTGGATAAATCAAGCGTACGCGCCTGATTGGAATAGTTGAGCATGACAAGGACAGTCTGGTCCGGGGTTTCCCGCTTGAAGGCCAGGATTTCTTCCAATGCGACTGTGGGCACCTCGTGGTAATCGCCCTCTACCAGGGCTGGCGTGGCCTTGCGGACGTGCAACATCCGCCGGTAGAAATTCAGGAGCGAATTCGGATCGTTCTCCTGGTCGCGAACATTTACCCCGCAGGAAAAATCAGGGTTAACCAACAACCAGGGTTGGATACCTCGCGGGCAGAAACCGGCATTGGGGCTGTTCGACCATTGCATTGGCGTCCGGTTCTTGTCACGCGTCATCACCGCAGCGCGCTTCAGTGCTTCCGGAGGAGCGATGCCCAGTTCGTCGACGGCAGCATGATAGTACCAGATCCCCATCGTGTCACGGAAGTGGCTGATATCCGTGAGTTTCAGGTCGGTCATGCCGACTTCTTCACCGTTATATAGGAAGGGAGTTCCCTTCAATGTCAGCAGGCTTGCCAGGTGCAGGCGGGCCAACTCAGCGTTATGCAACCGGTCTCCAAAACTAGTGTAAAGACGCGGGCTATCGTGATTCCCGAGCGTGTTGCAGGGCCATGCCGGGGGAGAAGGCTTCCCCAGCGCAGCCAGTCTGTCGGCCTGGTTGGCCCGGAAATGTTCGGGTGTGAGCCGAGCGGTGCGCATTAAAGGAAAATTGAAGACCAAATGCAACTCGTCATCCCCGTCGCCGTGGTAGGAAATGTCATCGTCCTCACCGACCAACATCCGGTCGCCTTCGTATCCGTCCAGTATGGAACGCAGTTCCTTCATCAACTCGTGGGGGCGTCCCCATTGATATTGGAACATGTCACGCCAGTATTTTTCCACCTTTTTGCGCTCACGGGCTGTCGAGGCCAACTCGGAGGCGCGGCGGAGTTCGGCCAGGGTCAGCTGGACGGGGTGGTCTGGATGCTCAGGATGCTCGTAGATCGTCCCAAGGGCATCCAGACGGTACCCGTCCACTCCCAGGTCGAGCCAAAACCGGACAACTGCCCACATGGCCTGCTTGACTTCCGGGTTTGCCCAGTTCAGGTCGGGTTGCTGTTTCATGAAATAGTGGTAATAGTACTGGCCGCGCGCCTCGTCATACGTCCAGGCCGGACCGTCGAAGCAAGATTGCCAGTTGTTGGGTGGTTGATCCTCCCAGAGATACCAATCTGCCTTGGGATTATCCCGGCTGGATCTGGATTCCAAGAACCAGGCATGTTCGTCAGATGAATGGTTGAGCACCAGGTCCAGGATGACCCGCAGGCCGCGCTCGTGGGCGCCATTCAGGAAGCGCTTGAAATCATCGAGCGTCCCATACTCAGGAGCGACCGAGCAGTAGTCGGAGATATCGTAACCGCAGTCCCACATTGGGGAGGGGTAGTGCGGGGATAACCAGATGGCATCGATTCCGAGCTTCACCAGGTAATCCAGTTTATCGATCATCCCCGGGAAATCGCCGATTCCGTCACCGTTCCCGTCCGCAAATGAGCGCAGATAGATTTGATAGAATACGGCTTTCTGCCACCATTTCAATTCAGCCATAAAATCGATTCTATCAGACCTTTCATGCTAGAATCTTGCCATGTTTAAACGCATCTTCTGGATCTGTTTCCTCATGCTATTCTTTGCGGCATGTGTCCGCTCTGCTCCAAATACCTCGATCCCCACGCCGGGCGGGTCAATCTGGACGCCAGGCCTGTCGAATGTGTATCCGGGCGAGTCTACCGCCACCCCGGCATTTACACTGCTGCCGACCCGCATCCCGGGGTCCCAAATTCTAACCCCAACTCCGGATCTGCCGCGGATCTCCGCTCAAATATTACCGGGTGGCCCGCAGACATATATCGTCCAATATGGGGACACCCTTGGAGGAATTTCAACCCGTTTCGGAGTGGGGTTGGAAGCCTTGATGCTGGTAAACAGCCTGACGGACCCGAACCTGCTGTCGGTCGGGCAGCCGCTGACCATCCCGGCTCCCACCGTCCAGCCACCCGGCCCGGGGTTCAAGATCATCCCCGATTCGGAACTGGTCTACGGTCCGATGAGCATCACCCTCGATCTTGAGAGTTTCATCCAGGGTCAGCGAGGGTACCTTGCGACATACATGCAGGATGTGGACGGGGAAACCCTGAACGCAGCCCAGATCATCCGCCGGGTCTCCCAGAACTACTCGGTCAATCCTCGCCTGTTGCTTGCTTTGCTCGAATACCGCTCGGGTTGGGTGACGAACCCGAACCCGGACCCGGCAACCCTGGCCGCCCCGCTCGGGATCCGGGATGGCTGGCACGATGGTCTCTACCTGCAGTTGACCTGGACGGCAAACAGCTTGAACCGAGGTTTTTATCTCTTTCGTGAAGGCCTTATTACCCAATGGGTGTTAGCGGATGGCAGCGTTGTCCCGATCGACGCAGGGATCAACCCTGGGACGGCAGGTGTGCAATATTACTTTTCCATCAGCGCTGGTTATTCGCTCTGGATCCTGGATACCTCAACCAATGGGATGTTTGCCACCTATTCGCGTTTGTTCGGCTACCCGTTTGATCTGGCGGTCGAACCGCTCGTGCCGGATGTCCTGGTCCAACCGGTCTTGCAGCTGCCTTTCCAGGCAGGAGAGCAGTGGGCATTCACCGGTGGACCGCATGGTGGCTGGGACGCCGGCTCAGCCTGGGCAGGATTGGACTTCGCGCCGCCGGGGGACGATATCGGCTGCGTAAGCTCCGACGCCTGGGTGACCGCCGTCGCCGATGGCCTGATTCTTCGCACCGGGAACGGCGCGGTCATCCAGGACCTGGACGGGGATGGTTACGAACAAACCGGCTGGGTCATCCTGTATATGCATATCGAAACCCGTGACCGGGTTCGGGTAGGTGCATATCTACGCGCGGGTGATCGGATCGGACATCCATCCTGCGAGGGGGGTATCTCAAGCGGGACACATGTCCATGTGGCCAGGCGTTTCAACGGCGTCTGGGTTGAAACGGTCGGACCGACTGCGTTTGTTATGGATCTTTGGGTCCCATCGACAACTGGGGTTGAATATGACGGCTACCTTACCCGGAATGGCGTCATCGTGGAAGCCTACGCTGGTAATAGCCCGATCAACCTGATCCAACGATAACAATGCGACAAGGCGCGACCGAGAGGTATAATTCAATCGAATGATCCAGTGCAGAAGCTTGTTTATCCGTACCGTAGCTGTACTTTTGCTTATCTCCGTTTTCGTCACAGCGTGTGGAAACCAACTGTGGGGCTCCTATGACCCGTTGCTGACAGCGACTCCCGCGGTCTTCTGGACCCTGGCCCCAACAGCCACCCTGCCATCGCCGACTGCCACCCAA
>Ga0180007_10007202_pt1 | contig 10585 bp, 12 predicted proteins | sample MM_PC_MetaG_FD_121122 | JGI IMG/M metagenome (GOLD analysis project Ga0180007, IMG submission 121122) | Groundwater microbial communities from the Aspo Hard Rock Laboratory (HRL) deep subsurface site, Sweden - MM_PC_MetaG | ecosystem: Environmental > Aquatic > Deep subsurface > Groundwater...
ACCAGCAGATCAAAACCGCTTTCTTCGATAATGGCCTGCTGGATCTTCATGTTCATGAACTGGTCCCGGGTCATGCCCGGCGGCAGATCGCCTTTCAGCTCCTTTCTGATCTGGCCGATGGTGGCCCCTACCTCCAGCTGCAGCAGTTCGTTGAGGTTGGCGTTGGCGTCGGCGTCCACCGCCAGCACCGGGGTTAGTTGTTTTTGCAGCAGATATTTGATCAGTAGGGCCGTGGTGGTGGTTTTCCCGGTGCCGCCTTTGCCTGCCAAGGCTATTACTTTCGGGGTCATGGTCTTTCTTCTCCGGATGAAATTCCGCCGGCCGGGAAGTCAGCGCCTGTATTGATCTCTGACGCGGGTTTCTTTAGGCCGGGCAATAATGATGAAATGTTTTCCTGTAAGCATGATAACGCAAGCGGGAGCAATAAAGCATGAAAGTGCGCAAGGAGCGGGCCTTGCCCGCGACCTGTGGCATTGCCAAAATCCCCGTATCGCGGGCATGGCCCGCTCCTGCAAGGATGACACGCTGCGCAACGAAAATGACTTTCATGCTAACAGAGGATTGCATTTTACCGGAAAGGCAAAAAGAGGCAAGGTGCAAAACAAAAAAAACAATCTTCCGGTCTGAAGCTCATTAAACCCTTGCAAGTTGGAACTGAATTGGTATTCTATCTGGTTTGTTATAAGATGCATGTTTTTTGGGTTTTGACGAGCGACTGTCAGGAATCTGTCGGATATTTTTACCCTTAAAGGGCATAAATACCCTCCAGGGGCATAAATACCGAATCATCAATTTTTATATACGGAGACACGACCATGGACTACCGGGCGACGCTTAATCTGCCCCAGACCAGTTTCAAGATGAAGGCCAACCTTGCGCAGAAGGAACCTGAGCTGTTAAAGATCTGGGAACAGGAGGGGCTCTACAACAAGGTGCAGCAGGCCAGTGAAGGTCGCCCCCTTTATCTGCTCCATGACGGACCTCCCTATGCCAACGGCTTCATCCACCTCGGCACCGCGTTCAACAAGGTGTTAAAGGATATTATCCTCAAATCCAAGCGCATGGCCGGCTTCCACTGCCCGTATATCCCCGGCTGGGATTGCCACGGCCTGCCCATTGAGCATAATGTTGACAAGGAGCTGGGCGAGAAGAAAAAAGTCATCGGCAAACTCGCCTTCCGCGGCGCCTGCCGCAAATACGCCCAGAAATGGATTGAAAAACAGAAGGCGGATTTCAAACGGCTGGGCGTGCTGGGGGATTGGGACAATCCCTACCTCACCATTGACTTCAAATATGAGACGGTCATTGCCCGGGAGTTCAACCGTTTCCTGGCCAACGGTTCGGTCACCCGCAGCAAGAAACCGGTGTACTGGTGTTCCTCCTGTGTCACCGCCCTGGCTGAGGCCGAGGTGGAATACGAAGACCATTCCTCGCCCTCCATCTATGTGAAATTCCCGCTGGATGAGGATTTGGGAGACGTGGTTCCCGTTTTGTCCGGCAAAAAGGTTTTTGCCGTCATCTGGACCACCACCCCCTGGACCCTGCCGGCCAACCTGGCCGTGGCCCTGCATCCCCAGTTCACCTATGCGGCGGTCAAGGTGGGTGATGAGGTGCTGCTCATGGCCGAGGGACTTGTGGAGCGGGCCTGTGAGGCCTGCGGCATCTCCGGCTATGAGATTCTTGCCACCTTTGCCTCCGGGCCCCTTGAAGGGAAAAAATGCAAACACCCCTTTCTGGAACGGGAATCCGTCATGGTGCTGGCTGATTATGTGACCCTGGACAGCGGTACCGGCTGTGTGCACACCGCGCCGGGCCATGGCCGGGAGGACTATCTCACCGGTCTCCGCTATGGTCTGCCGGTTCTTTCGCCGGTGGATAATTTCGGCAGATTCACCGATGAGGCCGGTCCCTATGCCGGCATGAATATCCTGGAGGCGAACCCGCGGATCTGCGATGATCTGCGCGCCGCAGGCTTTCTGCTTGAGCAGGCCAAGCTTTCCCACAGTTATCCCCATTGCTGGCGCTGCAAGAAGCCGGTCATCTTTCGGGCCACGGAACAGTGGTTTATCGGTATGGACAACAATGACCTGCGCAAGAAAGCCCTGGCGGCAATCAGGGAGGTCAACTGGACTCCGTCCTGGGGCATGGAGCGCATCTACGGCATGGTGGAGGGCCGGCCGGACTGGTGCCTCTCCAGGCAGCGGGCCTGGGGCGTGCCGATCACGGCCATCATGTGCACCAAGTGCGGACACATTATCAACGATGAGGCGATCAACAGCAGGATTGAGCAGCTGTTTTTAAAGGAAGGGGCAGATGCCTGGTTCTCCCATGAGCTGCAGGATTTTATCGGCACTGAAGCCAGATGCGGCAAATGCGGCGGCCTGGACTTTGCCATGGAAACAGATATTCTCGATGTCTGGTTTGACTCCGGCGTAAGCTTTGCCGCGGTGATCGAGCAGCGCGGTCTGCCAACCCCGGCCGATCTGTATCTGGAGGGCAGCGATCAGCACCGCGGCTGGTTCCAGAGCTCGCTGCTCGCCTCGGTGGGCACCAGGGGCAGGGCGCCCTACAAGGGAGTGCTGACCCACGGTTTTGTGGTGGATGGCCAGGGCCGCAAGATGTCCAAGAGTATCGGCAACGTCATTGCCCCCGGTGAAATCATCAAGGAGTATGGCGCGGATATCCTGCGGCTGTGGGTATCCTCCGAGGATTACCGGGATGATATCAAGATCTCCGGGGAGATCCTCAGGCGCCTGTCCGACGCCTATCGGAAGATCCGCAATACCGTCCGCTATATGCTGGGCAATCTCAGCGATTTTTCGCCGGCTAAAGATATGGTGGCGGTGGCCGATATGCCTGAGATCGACCAATGGGCCATCTCCCGCTTTGAGCTGGTCAAGCGCAGGGTGATGAATGCCTATGAGTATTTCGAGTTTCACACGGTTTTCCATACCCTCTATAATTTCTGCACCGTGACCATGAGCGCCTTTTACCTAGACATCCTGAAGGACCGCCTCTATACGGAGCTGGACAGTTCCCTGGCCCGCAGGTCGGCCCAGACGGTGCTCTATGAGATTCTTGACGGCATGACCCGGCTGATGAGCCCGGTGCTTACCTTTACCGCCGCCGAGGTGTGGAATCATCTGCCCGCGGATGACGGCCGGGAGGAAAATATCTTTCTGGCCGGTTTCCCGCCGATAAAAGAGGGCAATCTCAATAAGGATCTGAATCTCACCTGGGAGAGGCTGAAGGGCGTACGGGACGAGATCACCAAGGTGCTGGAGGTGGCCCGGCAGGATAAGATTATCGGCCATTCGCTGGAGGCCGAGGTGTGGTTGGCAGTTCCTGCTGATCTGGCCGATTTCCTGCAGGAAAAATGGCAGACGCTGGAGACCATCTGTATCGTTTCCAAGCTGCATAGAACCGAAACTGCGCCGGTAGGGGCCATGGCCAGCGGGGAGATCCCGGGGCTTGCTATTCTGGTCAAGTCCGCTGCCTCGGAAAAATGCGAGCGCTGCTGGATGCGCAGTGAGACCGTGGGGCAGAACGCCGATCATCCGACCATCTGCGGCCGCTGTTCCTCGGTTATCGCCCAGATCGGACCAGCAGGCGAGTGATGGGACAAAGGGGCAGATCGCAATCGTCTCTGCTGTTGGTGCTGCTGGCCGGACTGATCATTGTTGCCGATCAGCTGACCAAATGGCTCATCATGTCCCGTTTCGGATTGTATGAGTTCAAGGTGGTGGTGCCGGGTTTCTTCAACCTGACCTATCTGCACAACACCGGCGCGGCGTTCGGCCTGCTGGCCAATGCCAACCCGGCCTGGCGGTCCTATTTTTTCATCGGCATCGCACTCCTGGCGCTGGTTTTTGTCTTTTTTTCCTTTCGGCAGTTTCGGCAGCGCAGCCCGGTGTATGTCTTTTCCTTTGCCTTTATTGCCGGTGGCGCGGTGGGCAATCTGATTGACCGGGTCCGCTTCGGCTCGGTGGTGGATTTTCTCGATTTTTATGTGTCCACGTATCATTGGCCGGCCTTTAATGTGGCGGATTCAGCCATCGTGGTCGGTGTCGGCCTTTTTCTGTTGGCCAGCCTGCTGGACAAGGACGGGGAGCCTTCCTGAGCGGGGGCTGGTTTTTGTGTTTTGGTTGAGGATTATTGATAGAAAAGAATTGAAGGATTGAAGATGACAGCTACTATAAATGATGCCGCAAAAACGGCTTTTCTTTTTCCCGGCCAGGGGTCGCAGTTTGTCGGCATGGGCAGGGACTTTCTTGCCGAAAGTGATGATGCCCGGCGGTTGATGAGCATGGCCGAGCAGGTCAGCGGCTTTCCCCTGGAAAAACTCTGCCTGGAAGGACCGCTGACAGAGCTGACCCGCACCCTGCACCTGCAGCCGGCCATGACCGTGTTGGACCTCATCTGTCTGCAGGCTTTGCGGCAGGCGGGAATCAACGCTGAGTTCTTTGCCGGCCACAGCCTGGGCGAATACTCGGCCCTGGCCGCGGCCGGTGTGCTGAGCGCAGAAGACACCCTGCGCCTGGTGACGGAACGCGGCCGGTTGATGGAAAGGGAAAGCGCCGCTCATCCCGGCGCCATGAGCGCCATTTTGAAGCTCGGACTGGCCGAGGTGCAGGAGGTGGTGCAGGCTGTCGCGGCACAAGGGGTGGTGGTGGCCGCCAACCACAATTCGGAAATGCAGGTCGTCATTTCAGGCGATGCGGCGGGCGTTGAGGCGGCTTCCGCCCTGGCCGGCCAGAAAGGCGGCAAGGCCGTTGCCCTGCCGGTGAGCGGCGCCTGGCACAGTCCACTGGTTGCCGAGGCGGTGCCGGATTTTGAAAAGGCCATGGAGCCGATCGCCTTCCATGCACCTGCCGGCAAGATCTTTTTTAACGTAACCGCGGCCCCGGAAGCAGATCCCGCCGCGATCCGTTCCATCATGAGCAGCCAGATCGCCTCCATGGTCAGGTGGTACGACACCATCCTCGCCATGCGGCAGCAGGGGGTGACCACCTTTATCGAGGTGGGGCCGAAAAATGTGCTCACCGGTCTGTTGAAGAAGATTCTGCCCAAGGGCCATGACTGCATCTGCCTGCAGGTGGAAGATCCTGCTTCGCTTAAAGTCTGCCTGGAAACCCTGCAGCACTGAGACGGCAGATCGTTGTGCTGCCTTCTGCTCCCGGCGCAGGGGAGCAGGAGTTCAGTATTTAAAATCTTGACATTCTGTTCATATCCAATTATTTTTCTTTGTTTACTGTGAGTAATTTGCCTTTCTTGCACCAGGAGAAGGCCTTGTATAAAGAGACAGGATATTATGTTTGAAAATCTTTCGGATCGCTTACATAAGGTATTTAAAGACCTCCGCGGCCACGGCAAGCTTACCGACAAGAATATTGATGATGCCCTGCGGGAAGTACGCATGGCCCTGCTTGAGGCTGATGTCAACTTCAAGGTAGTCAAGGAGTTTATTGCTGCCATCGGTGAGAAGGCCGTTGGGGTGGAGGTGCTTGAAAGCCTCTCCCCCGGGCAGCAGGTTATCAAGATTGTCCATGAAGAGTTGATCGGCCTGCTGGGCGGCGCCACGGCAGGGCTGGATTTTGCCGGGAAAACCCCTGCCATTCTGATGATGGTGGGACTCCAGGGCTCAGGAAAGACGACGTCTGCCGGAAAACTTGCCAAACTGTTGAAAAAACAGGGGCGAAGACCCTATCTCGTGCCTGCCGACATCTATCGTCCGGCGGCTATCGAGCAGCTGCATGTGCTTGGCCGGTCCATCGATGTGCCGGTGCACCCCTCGCAAGCTGACCAGGATCCTGTCACCATATGTAAAAATGCGCTTACCGTTGCGCAAAACAGCAATTATGACACCCTGCTGATCGATACGGCCGGCCGTCTGCATATCGATGAGAAGCTGATGGGCGAGCTGGCCAACATCAAGGCGGCGGTAAACCCGGCTGAGATACTGTTCGTGGCCGATGCCATGACCGGACAGGATGCGGTGACGGTTGCCGACAAGTTCAACAAGGATCTTGCCATCACCGGCGTTATTCTGACCAAGATGGAGGGTGATGCCAGGGGCGGCGCGGCTCTCTCCATCGCCAACGTGGCGCAGCGGCCGATCAAGTTCATCGGTACCGGAGAGGATCTCGATGCCCTGGAGATCTTTCATCCCGACCGCATGGCCTCACGTATTCTCGGCATGGGTGACGTGCTCACCCTGATTGAAAAGGCCGAAGAGGTTGTTGACCGGAAAAAGGCGGACACGCTTGCCAGGAAGATTCAGAAAAGCACCTTCAGCCTGGAGGATTTTCTCGATCAGATCCAGCAGATCAAGAAGATGGGTAGTCTGGAACAGATCATGGGCATGATTCCGGGCCTGAACCGGATGCGGCAGCTCAAGGATATGCCTAAGCCGGATGAGAAGGAGTTGGGCAAGGTTGAGGCGATTATCCGTTCCATGACCTTTGAAGAGCGGCGCAAGTATCAGATTATCAATTCCAGCCGCCGGATGCGGATTGCCAAAGGCAGCGGCACCACTGTTCAGGATGTGAACAAGGTCATCAAGAGCTACAGTGAGATGTTGAAGATGATGAAAAAGATGAAGGGTAAAGTCGGGGGCGTTCCCGTGACCGTAGGCGGCCAGAAGCGGCGCAAACTGCCCAGGGGCATGTTCCGTTAACATATAGCGAAAAATATCAATTTTTAAAGTCAATAAACAACCCCGGCAAAGCCGGTTACGGAGGAAAACAGAGTATGGCAGTAAGAATTCGACTCACCAGAATGGGCAAAAAGAAAAAACCTTTCTATCGTATCGTTGTGGCAAATTCAGAGTCCAAGCGTGATGGCAAGTTCCTGGCGATTGTGGGAACCTATGACCCGATGCAGAAACCTGCAGCAGTCAATATCCACAAGGATAAGCTGCAGAGCTGGCTGGACCAGGGCGCGCAGCCCACCGATACCGTGAGAAATATTTTAAAAATGGCGGTAACTGCATAGTCTTTCGACTGTTTGGCAGAAAATTCCTATGAAAGAACTGGTAAACTTTATTGCAACATCGCTTGTTGATCAGCCGCAGGCGGTGGAGGTGAATGAAACCGCCCAGGAAGATGCTGTGGTGGTTGAACTTCGTGTGGCCAAGGAAGACCTGGGCAAGGTTATCGGTAAGCAAGGGAGAACCGCCAGGGCTATCAGGGTACTTTTGAGTGCCGCGGCAACAAGGCAGGACAAGAGAGCCAGGCTGGAAATTGTTGAATAATGCGTCCCGGAGACGTCAGCCGTTGAACAGCGAAGAAAATGCGCCTGCAGAGGGCAGGGAGTTGCCGGTTGGTGAAATCGGCCGGCCCCACGGCATCAAGGGAGAAATTAAAGTTTATCCCTATTCAGGTAATCCTGAAAATTTTACATCATACAGCAGACTGATTGTTCAGCCGCCTGGTGAGGGCGCGGCGAAGTCATATGACCTTCACAGCTGCCGTATCCAGGGGCAAGTTGCCGTCATAAAGCTCCCCGGGGTTGATACCCGCAGTCAGGCCGAGCTGTTGACGGGCGGCCAGGTTCTGGTTGAACGGCAGGAGATACCGGAACTGAACGACGATGAGTTTTACTGGGACGATCTGCAGGGTATGGCCGTCGTGACCGCCCAGGGGCGGCAGTTGGGCACGGTGAACCGGTTGCTGGCCACCGGAGCCCATGACATACTTGTGGTGGTAGACCGCGGCCGGGAGTATCTGATTCCGGCCCTTGATGAATTTGTAGTGGCAATCGATGCAGAGACCGGAACGATTACGGTTGATCCTCCGGAAGGACTCCTGGAAATAAACGACTGATGCGTTTTCATGTCCTGACTATTTTTCCGAATCTGCTGGAATCGCCTCTGCAGGAAGGGATTATCCGCCGGGCTCTGCAGGCCGGCAAAATTGAGGTTGAACTGGTCGATATCCGGGATTTTGCCACGGATAAACATACCATGACCGATGACCGACCTTTTGGCGGCGGCGAGGGCATGGTCATGAAGCCTGAGCCCCTGGCCGCGGCAATCAGGCAGACCAGGCTGGGACATGATAAGAGCCATGTGGTGCTGCTCTCGCCCCAGGGCAGACAGTACAACCAGGATGTGGCGGTCGAATTTTCCCGCCTGGATGATCTGATTCTGATCTGTGGGCGCTATGAAGGGGTGGATGAGCGGATTCGGCAGCATTTCGTCGATGAGGAGATTTCCATCGGCGATTATATACTCACCGGCGGAGAACTGGCGGCCATGGTCATCATTGATTCCGTCACCCGTCTGTTGCCCGGTGTGCTCGGCTGCGAAGGATCAGTTACCGGTGATACCTTCAGCAGGGGGGGGATTAAGTATCCCCAGTACACGCGGCCCCGGGATTTTGAAGGATATGAGGCGCCGGAAGTGCTGCTGTCCGGTGATCACACGAAAATAGCCGAGTGGAGGTTTGTGGCCGGCGTCAAAATGACCCGGGAAAAACGTCCGGATCTCCTGGCGGCAATGACCTTCAGCAAAAAGGAACTGCAGGTGCTCAAAAAGCACGGCGTGCTGCTTGAAGCAAAGTGCGAGGCGTAGAAGCTCAATTGAATTGGCCGGTGCATGTGGATGTGGCCCTGGTGCATTATCCTGTTTACAACAAGAATCAGGAAATCATCGGTTCGGCGGTAACCAATCTTGATATCCACGATATTGCCCGGGCAGGCAGGACATTCGGGGTGGGCACCTATTACATCGTCACCCCTTACCAGGATCAGCAGAAACTGGTGGGGGAGATCGTCAGCCATTGGCAGGACGGCTACGGGGCCCGCTACAATACGGACAGAAAAGAGGCCTTTGCCTCAATTAAGATTTGTGACGACCTGCTGAGCCTCTATGAACTGGCTGCAGTGAACGGACACAAGCCGCTGGTGGTGGCCACCAGCGCCAGGGAGTATGCCAAAAGCATCTCCTATGGCGTCATGCGGCAAAAGATAGATGAGGGCAGCCATGTGCTGCTCCTTTTCGGCACGGCCTGGGGGCTTACCGAGCAGGCACTGGCGGGAGTGGATCACATGTTGCCGCCCATCAGCGGCTATGGTGGTTACCGGCATCTTTCGGTGCGGTCGGCGGTTTCCATCGTGCTGGACAGGTTGCTTGGCAGACCTGATGAATAAAGGATTATAATAGAGACATTTAACAGTGTATTTCAGATAGAATTAACACCAGAAAAAACAGGAATAGAGCATTATGAATATGTTAGAGCGGATCGAAAAAGAGAACATGCGTTACGACATCCCCAAATTCCAGACCGGGGATACCGTCAGCGTTCACATTCGTATTGTCGAGGGCGCCAAAGAGAGGGTGCAGATTTTCAAGGGAGTTGTCATCGGCAGAAAACGTGGAACCATGGGAGCGAATTTCACCGTTCGCAAGATTTCCCACGGTGTCGGCGTGGAAAAGACCTTTCCCGTCCATTCTCCCCGTATTGAGAAAATCGAAGTGAACAGCCAGGGCCGGGTCAGGCGTTCCAAACTGTACTATCTCCGCAACCTGCGCGGCAAGGCTGCCAGAATCCGGGAGAAGGGTATTATTTAATTGCCGGCTGCGCTGCCTGCAGAGTTGGATACCTTTTCCTTTGAACGTGAACTGACGGGAAAAGGTGTCCGTCTTGTTGCCGGGGTGGATGAGGCCGGCCGGGGACCGCTGGCCGGCCCCGTTGTCGCTGCCTCCGTTATTCTGCCGGCCGATTGCCACTATTTTCTCTTTCAGGATTCAAAAAAGCTGACAGAGAAACAAAGAGATACCCTATTTGCGACCCTGACCGGCATGGGGATTCCCATTGGTGTCGGGGTCGCAACTCCTGCGGAGATTGATGAGATCAATATTCTGCAGGCCTCCCTGCTTGCCATGAAAAGGGCTGTGCTTGATTTGCCTGCAATGCCTGATTTTCTTCTTGTTGACGGTAAGTTTACCGTTCCTCTCAAAGTGAACCAGCAAGCGCTTGTCAAAGGTGAATCAAAGAGCGCTTCCATTGCTGCCGCCTCCATTGTCGCCAAGGTGACCCGGGATCGCATCATGCGGGAATATCACGCCGCCTATCCCCGGTATAATTTCAAGAAACATAAGGGGTATCCGACAAAAGAGCATCGAGACTTACTGATACAGTATGGTCCCTGCGAGATCCACCGCAAGACGTTCGGCGGGGTGCGGGAACTGCTGGCACGGTAATGGGCAAGGGCAGTCATGAGCCGACATCGGCAAAGCATCGGAAAAGAGGGCGAGGAAATCGCCCGAAGATATCTGGAAAAGCGCGGCTATAAAATCATCACGGCAAATTACCGGACACGGCATGGTGAAATTGATCTGATTGCCAGAGATGGCGCCACCCTGGTTTTTATCGAGGTGAAGACCCGCACCCAGGAAAGGTTCGGTTCTCCCTTTGCTGCCCTGACTGCCAGAAAATGCCTGAATATTTCCAGGGTTGCTCAGCATTATCTGATCACCCACGGCGGTACGGAGCAGCCGGCCCGTTTTGATGTTGTCTCAGTGCGTCCCGGAGAAACGGTGGAAGTGGAGATTGTGCGGAACGCCTTTGATCTCAGCCCCTGA
>Ga0180007_10007204_pt1 | contig 10581 bp, 12 predicted proteins | sample MM_PC_MetaG_FD_121122 | JGI IMG/M metagenome (GOLD analysis project Ga0180007, IMG submission 121122) | Groundwater microbial communities from the Aspo Hard Rock Laboratory (HRL) deep subsurface site, Sweden - MM_PC_MetaG | ecosystem: Environmental > Aquatic > Deep subsurface > Groundwater...
AAACTATATGTCCAAAAACGCCAAACCATTTGAATTGATTGTTTTAGGCCCGCCGGTTTCCGGCAAAGGCACGCAGGCCGAATTGGCGGCCAAGACCTTTGAGGTGCCGCATATTTCCACCGGGCAGATTTTGCACGCCATTAAAGCCGATACTAATAATTCCTTATCCAAGGAAGTGGCCGGTTATCTGGACAGCGGACGCTTGGCTCCGCCGGAATTAGTCAATCGCTTGGTGGACGAAAGGATTAAGCAAGATGATTGTGGCTTGGGTTATGTTTTGGACGGCTATCCGCGAACGATGGAGCAGGTGGAATTTTTAGCCGGCCAGGCCGATGTTGATTATGTTTTTTTAATCAATGTTTCCGACAAGACGATTATTGAAAGAATGTCCGGCCGGCGGGTTTGCTCAAACGGCCACGCCTGGCATTTAAAATATTCGCCGCCGAAAATTGACGGAGTTTGCGATTTGTGCGGCGAAAAATTATTCCAACGCGACGATGATAAAGAGGAAGTGATTCAAGAACGGCTGGTGATTTATCATCAAGAAATGGATAATATTTTGAAATTTTATCAGGACAAAGGACTGCTGATAGAAATCGACGGCGAAAAGCATATTGAAGAGGTTTTCCAGCAGATTGTCAGGAAGATGGTGGGGGATTTGCGGGATAAAGTTGAGTGGAAATAATATTTTGTTTTTTATAATTAAAGAGTCGCTCTAAACATGATACGTAATTTGTAACCCGTAACCAGTAACGCGTAACCCGTAATTAAAATAAAAAGAGCCCGCCGAGCGCATTGTGCGTTGGGCGGGCTTGATTATTATTGGCTGCAACCATTGTAGTTCATGACAATATTGAAATGGCCGGGCGAGGCGGCAATCAGATCGCCGATGGCCTCTCTGATGGTTTGGCCATAACCGCAATTGTCCGTGGCGTCGCCTTGAGCTTGGGCGATGAATCCGGTTGGAGCATGCCTGTCTATCTTAATGGTTTTTGTCACTTTTTTCTTCCCTCCTTACTGTTGTGGTTTCAATGCTTCTGCAGTTTCGGCCTGGACCTTGGCATCCCGCTCAAGCTCGGCGCTGATTTTCGCTGGTACATAAGAGACAGAACCGCTAAGGTCGCTTGTTTCTTGCAGTGTAAGATGTTCATCTACCCAAAGGTAGCAAAAATAGTATGTAGTACCGCCTATTCTAAAGTCAGCCCAAGGACTGGCAGCTTTTATCTTTGGCGCCGGCAGCATTTCTGATGGCTGTGGTGGAGTTTGGGCTTCTTGATCCGTTTCGTCTTCCGGCATGGCCAAGAGCTCTAACAGCGCTTGGTTTTGAGCCGCTTGGCTGACTTTGGCTGGCGGCGGAAACAGTACTTGTTGGTTTATTATAAACCACATACCCCAGAGCATTATCGTTATAAACACTAATACTATAAAAGTAAGAAATATATTTGGCCAGTCCCAATTTTTTACAAGTGTAGTTATGCGTAGAAATCCTACAATAATAAACATAGCCGTTAGAATGGAAGCGATTGCAGTGCTGACGACAAGCATGACCATTTTATTTTTCTCCTCTCGTTTCGTCTAAACAGGCGGTTGGTTTCCAAAGTTTTTAAGGTGCGACAAATTAGTGTTTTATGGCCTAACTCAATGTCTAATTCTATCATACTTAAAAAATTTTGTCAATTGTTTTATTATATTTTAGCTTTAGGGTGTTAAATTTTTGTTAAAAATTAGCTAAAATTAGCCAAAAATAATAAAATAATTGTTTATTTTATGGTTTATTTTAATAATTATTTAACACCCTAAATTTATGTCATTATCCTTAATAAAATTCATTGATAAAATTTACTAAACAAAGTATAATTCAGTCAAAGTTTAGAAATTTATGATTATCGGAATCGACGCCTCGCGCGCCAATAAAAACAAGCGAACCGGCACCGAGTGGTATTCTTACCACTTGATTCAGGAATTAAAGAAAATGACATCGCCAGATGTCATCCCGACCGAGTCCCGCCCCGAGGCGGGACGAGTGGAGGGATCCCTTGAAAAAGTAGGTGTTTCCAAAACCCCTCTTAATCTCCCCATAGAAAGGGGAGAAATTAAATTTTTGCTTTACACCAACACCAAATTAATTGATGATTTGGGCGTGATGCCCAGCCCTGATTGGCAGGAAAAAATTTTAGCTTGGCCGCCAAAATATTTGTGGACGCAACTCCGTTTGTGGTGGGAACTGCTGATTAATCCGCCGGATGTTTTACTGGTGCCGGCGCACACTATCCCGTTTCTGCCCGTCAGCAGAAAAATTAAAGTTTTTATTAATGTGCATGATGTCGGCTTTAAAAGATTTCCCCAACTGTATAAGCCGATTCAGGTTTGGTATCATGATTTAACCATGCGCAAAATCAAAAAGCGCGTTGATTTAATCATCACCATTTCGGAATTTTCCAAGCGCGAAATTATTGATTTATACGGCGTTAAGCCGGAAAAAATCGCCGTGGTTTATTTGGGCTATGATGAAAAAAAATATCAGCCCCCAAATGTCATGGCGAGGGACCCCGTCTTGGCGGGGGACCGCGGCAATCCCGAGATAAAAACACGGGATCTTTCGCCTGCGGCTCAAGATGACATTTTAGAGAAATACAAAATAAAAAAACCCTATCTTTTATATGTCGGCCGGTTGGAGAAAAAAAAGAATATCGGCAATCTGGTTAAGGCGTTTGCTTTGGCCAAAGACCATTTTCTCCCCTTGTCCGAGGGGGAGTGGCGCGAAGCGACGAGGGGGTGGGAGAATTTGAAATTAGTTTTAGCCGGCAGCGCCAGCAATCAATATGAAGAGATTAAAAAAATTGTCAGTGATTTAAAACTGGACCAAGAAATAATTTTGCCCGGCTATATTCCCGAAGGCGATTTGCCCGAAGTTATCCGCCAAGCGGAAATTTTCTTATTTCCCACGCTCTATGAGGGCTTCGGCTTGCCGATCTTGCAAGCCATGGCCTGCGCCACGCCGGTCATCACTTCCAATCTCCAACCCCATCAGGAAGTCGCCGGTGAAGCCGGAGTTTTTGTTGACCCGCAAAGCCCCGAGCAAATATCCCAAGAAATGATTAAACTATTAATTGATGAAGATTTTCGGCAGGCAATAATTGCCAAGGGGGTGTTAAGAGCCAAGGATTTTTCTTGGGCTAAAACCGCGGCAGAAATCTGGCGGTTGATTATCGCTAAAGCTTGAAATTTAATTGCCAAACTGGCTTGTTTTGTGTTAAGATTTTATGAGATGGTGGCAAAACTATTTCGTGGCGTCCCGCCCCTTTTCCTTGGTTGTTAAAACGAATCATTTGCGGTGTGTTATTTTATTGCCAAATCAAGTTTTATTTAAAAAAATAAAAGGGCGGGATCAGTCAAGACGAGAAAAGCCAGCGAAATGATTTGAGCCGTAGTAGCACTACGGCGAAAATCGTTTCGCGCCAGCTTGACGAAGTATTGGCTGAAAATAGCAAATTTAGGGTAGGAATAGTTTTGCAACCATCGCAATTATATGGCAAATGAAAAATCAGCTGTCCTAGTGGCTAAAAATTCAACGGTCAAAACATCGGCGGTCAAAATACCGGTAGCTAAAACCCCAGCGGCCAAAACCAAAATTATTTGGGATGTCTGCGGCCATGAACTAATCAAGCAATTTTTAATCTCGTCCATTAATTCCGGCCGTTTGTTCCACGCTTTTTTATTGGTTGGCAAAAGCCATTTGGGCAAATATCATTTAGCCCAAGAATTAGCCCAGACCGTTCTTTGTCAAAATGAAACCGTCAAGCCATGCAGGAAATGCGCCAACTGCCAAATCATCGCCAAAGAATCCCACCCCGATGTTTTTTTAGTCAAGCGGCTGACCGATGAAAAAACCGGCAGACCTAAAAAAGATATCAGTATTGAGCAAATCAGGGAATTAAGGGCGCAACTGCAAAAAAGCAGCTTATTCAGCGGTTATAAAATCGCCATTATCGCCAAAGCGCAGCTGATTAATTTAAACGGCGCCAATTCGCTGTTAAAAATTTTAGAAGAGCCGACGCCCAAAACCATTATTATTTTAATCGCCGATGATTTGCGGCGCTTGCCCAAAACCGTTATTTCCCGCTGCCAAGTGCTAAGATTTCTGCCCGTGCCGCAGCCGACCATTGAAGAATATTTATTAGCCAAGGGCAGTTCCCCCAGCCAAGCCAAGAAAATTTCCCTTTTGTCTTTCAATCGTCCCGGCCGGGCCAGGCAGCTCATGGCCGAACCGGAATTATTAAACGAAGAAGCGAAAGAGAATATTTTTTTCTGGCGGGCGCTGCTGACTGACAGCGGCGAACGGTTGAAATTAATTGATGATTGGTTTGGCCGGGGCAAAGACGACAATCTTAATAATTTTAAAATTAATCGGTTGCTGGATAATTGGCAGGCGCTCATCAGGGATTTATTCTTATTTAAAAATGATAATTCCGCTTACTTAGCCCAAGCTGATAATTTGCCGTCATTAACTGAAGCCGCCAACCATTTTGATTTTAAACGTTTGACGCAAGCCGTTAAATTAATCCGCCAAGCCAAAGATTATCTGCGGCAAAATGTCAATGCTAAATTAGTTTTAGAAAATTTAATTATAAATTTATGATTAATCGTAAAAGTTTGGCGCTGGCGACTCTGGCGTTATTAGCGGCGCTGATTTTAGGCGGCTGCAGCTTGTCGCCCAGCGCTTCCAGCACTTCAAAAATTCCCGACGGCGGCGTCTGGAAATCGCTTAATGCCGGCAAAACCTGGACGCAAACCGTGGCTTTGGCGACGGCGAGCGGCAAGCCATTAAATATCGCCAGCGTAGTAATCAGACAAATGGTTTTTGACCCCCAAGACTATAACGCGATTTATCTGGCGACGGAAAGCAACGGCATTTTTTACACTTATGATGCCGGCGCTTCCTGGCGCCAAATGCCCCAGCTTAATATTAGCCGCATCCGCGCTATCGCCGTTGACCCGAAAACTAAATGCACGCTTTATGCCATTATGGAAAGCCGGCTGTATAAAAGCGCTGATTGCGGACGCTTCTGGCAGTCGGCTTACGAGCATCAGAAAGCGGGCGGCTATCTGGTGAAGCTGGCAATTTCTCCGACTGACAGCCAGATGATTTTTATGGCTGACAATGAAGGCAATATCTTGCGCAGCAGAAACGCCAGCGCTTCCTGGGAAACGGTGCAGCGGATTAAAGGCGGGCAGGCGCTGGATTTGTTGATTGACGCCAAAGACAGCAAGATAATTTATGTCGGCACTAAAAGTAACGGCATTTATAAAAGCGTTGATGCCGGCAATAGCTGGACGGATTTAAATGAAAGTTTAAAAAATTATTCCGGCAGCAAAAATTACATCAAATTAATTCTGGATCCGGCAACCACCGATGGCCTGATTTTAATTTCGCAATATGGCATGCTTCGCAGCCAAGACGGCGGTCAGAGCTGGACAGCCGTGGCTCTGTTGCCGGCGCCGAAAGCCGCCGCTATTTACACTGTCGCGGTCAATCCTAAAAATAGCAACGAAATTTATTACGCCACCGCCACTTCTTTGGTTAAAAGCATTGACGGCGGACAGACCTGGTCTTCCGCCAAATTGCCAGCCGCTCGGGTAGTGAGCGAAATACAAATCAATCCCGACGAGCCCCTGATTGTTTATCTGGGCACTCAAGCGCCGATTAAATAATAATTTTTTTTATGAGTTTAATTGACAATCATTTAGTCGATTTTAACACAGCCATCAGCCATTTTAAGCAGGAGATTACTACTTTAAAAACTGGCCGCGCTAACCCGCAAATTTTGGATAGTATCAAGGTCGAGGCCTATAGCGTTAAAACACCCTTAAATCAGTTGGCCTCGATTTCGGTGCCAGAGCCACGTTCGATTTTAATCCAGCCCTGGGATAAAAGTTTGCTGAAAGAAGTGGAAAAAGCGATTTTAGAAGCGGATTTAAAATTAAATCCTATAAATGAAGGTGATAAGATTAGAATTAATATCCCGCCTTTAACCGAAGAAACCAGGCAGGAAATCGTTAAATTATTAAATCAAAAAGCCGAACAAGCCAGAATCGCTCTGCGGCAATTAAGAGATAAAATCAAAGAGGCGATCATGGCGGCGGAAAAAAATAATGAGTTCGGTGAAGACGAAAGATATTCTTTGATTGAAGAACTAGATAAAACTACCGGCCGGTTTAATGACCAAATAAAAATTTTAGCCGCGGAAAAAGAGCAAGAGATTATGACGGTGTAGGAGGCAAGTCAAAAGTTGAAAGTCAAAAGTTGAAAGTTTGGCATCAATCTGATGATTAGTTTGATGACTTTAAACTTTTAACTTTTAACTTTAAACTATTTATTATGCTCCTAACTCTGATAATTTTCATTGTTTTGTTGTCGCTGCTGATTTTTGTCCACGAGCTCGGCCACTATCTGACCGCCATCAAATTCGGCGTCAAAGTGGAGGAGTTCGGCCTGGGTTTTCCGCCCAGGATTTTTGGCTGGCAAATTTATCGGCAGAAAAAAATAGTTCCGCTGATTAAAACCGAGGAAATTTCTGTTGATATTGAAATGGGAGATGAGAATAGACCAGTTAAAGAAATAATTACTGACGAAAAAAAAGAAATTAATGTGCTGGAAACGACCAAGACCTGGCGCTGGTTCTGGGGTAATAAATCAGCAGCTAACAGCGGACCTGTTTCGGTGAGTCAAGGCGAGTCAGTTTCGGTTCGGCCAGACGAGCCGACGGTTTATTCTTTGAATTGGATTCCGCTCGGCGGTTTCGTTAAAATCAAGGGCGAAGACGGCGGCGGTAGCGACAACTCCGACAGTTTTGTCAATAAATCAATCGGCCGAAGAATTCTGATTTTAGCCGCCGGCGTTATCATGAATCTGTTGTTTTGCGCGGGCTTGCTGTTTATCGGTTTTAGCGTTGGTTTGCCGGCTTCTTTAAGCGGCAATTCCGGTGGCGGACAAATCATCAGTCAGCCGAAAATTCAAGTGATGGAAACTGTCAAGGATATGCCGGCCGAAGCGGCTGGTGTTAAAGCGGGCGATATAATTGTCAGCTGGGATAATCAGGAATTTAAAACCATTCCAGAAATTCAAGCTTATTTGGCTAGTAAAAAAGACCAGACCGTTTTGGTAAAAATTAACCGCGGGGGCAGTGAAATTAATCTGCCCGTCGCGGTTAAAGAATATCAGGATCGGGTCGGCATTGGCGTGTCATTAGTTGAAACTGGTATTGTCCGCTATCCTTGGCACTTGGCGCTTTGGCAGGCGATAAAAACTACCGGCGCTTGGCTAATGCTCATGGTCATGACCTTGACGCTTTTGATTAAAAATTTGATTTTCGGTTTGCCTAGCGGCGTGGAATTGGCCGGTCCGGTGGGCATCGCGGTTTTAACCGGCGACGCCGTAAAGTTGGGCTGGATTTATCTGTTGCAGTTTGCCGCTTTCCTGTCGCTTAATCTGGCCTTGATTAATATTCTGTCCATTCCCGCTTTGGACGGCGGCCGGATTTTATTTTTAATCATCGAAAAAATCCGTGGCCAAGCCATTAAGCAGAAATGGGAAAATCTGGTGCATAATTTGGGCTTTATTCTGCTGATGGCTTTGATAGTTTTAGTGACTTATCGCGATATTTTACGATACGGCGGAAAAATTATTGGCGTTTTCAGCCGCAGCGTCGGGTTGTAAAAAAACCGCTCCGGTTTAAGGGAGCGGTGCAGAAAGTGCTGGTTTTACAGTTCGTTGAGTTTACAGATTAAGGGTAGGAGCGTTTCAATATTGCTGACAAAATCTTCAACTATTTTTTGATTGCGTGTCGGCGCCGCCTCGATTGCTTTTTCATAGCGTTCTGCAGATATGGGGGGGAGAAAAAACTCTGCTTCGGTCGCTTGTGAAAGTTGTTTGATGATCGCTTCGGCAAGTGGAGTAAGATAAATCCCCTTTAATAGAATTTTATTTTCAACATTGAGTTCTTTTAAAGCATCCAGCAAACTGTAGCAAATCTTCAAGTGTTCAAAACCCTGAATCATCGGCCGTCTCCTTTTTGGTTTTTATGGCAACCGTGTTGGGGATTGAGTTTGATTTGGTTAGTAGGCAGGCACACAGTCGGTGGTACCATCTTCAAAATCGGTTGGCTTGGCTTCCTCGTAAATAATAGTTATATGATGAAATGCAGTTCCATAAAGGCCGAAACTTCGGGACATCGCAATAGTTTTTTTGCCATCCGCCAACCAGGTGTTAATAGCTTTATCCATTTCATCTGATGTTATAGCTTCAAATCTAAAGGTTTTACATCTCTGCGCCATGGTCTATTCCTCCTGTTGTGGTTTTGGTTGACCTATTATTTTTCCGCATTTTCATAAATCAATAATACCTGATAAGAAACCATCTCGCCCCAAAGTGGTATGGCCGTAATTGATGTGGAGCTAACTCGATGTTCATTAAGGAAGGCTTGAATTTTCTCTTTTAATTTTTCTAGTCCCGAAACTTTGTTGCCCTGCTCTCGGATAACTTCGCATTTTTGTGCCATCTTTTATTCCTCCTTTTCCGTCTTTTGGCAGAAGCGGACGGTTGGTAGGGTCTAATCATCATTAAATCAGCTAAATATCGCTTAAATTGTCAAAGTTCCATCATTAAACTTATAACCCATCTTAATCTAAAATAATAATTTTGTCAAGAGATGAAAATAACCGCGCCGCTAGAATTAAAACCATTGGAAATTATCCGCCGTTCGGGTTATGGCTTGGTTAATGACCGCTCCAGTGAAGTCAGTTTTTCTCGCCGTTTGGGGCGTGATTTTTATCCGCGCTTCCACGCTTATCTTAACGGACAGACGATTAATCTGCATTTGGACCAGAAGCAGGCGAGCTATCAGGGTTATGCCAAGCACAGCGGCGAATATGAAGGCGAAGCGGTGGAAAATGAAGCCGTTAGAATTAAGGAAATAATCACTAAATTGCTCAAAGAAAAAAACGGCGTTCCAGCGGATAATTATTTAGAGCCGATAAAAAAGAAGAGAAGCTTTTTATCTCGTTGGTTTTAAGCCCAAATACCGCTGGTTTTTGCAGTAAAAAATCCGGTTTGGCAATTTTTGACAAACCGGCCGGAAAATGAGAGAATAAGCAAGAAATGAGCCGGGAATAATCAAGACAATTAACCCTTAATAAATTTATGTTTCAATCAAAACTCTTTGCCAAAACCTTAAAAAATCCGCCCAAAGACGCTGTTTCGGCTTCGCACTGCTATTTGACCCAGGGTGGTTTTATTGATATGCTCATGGCCGGCGTTTACAGCTATCTGCCCCTTGGTTGGCGAGTGATTGATAAAATTTCTGATATTGTCCGCGAGGAAATGAATGTTGTCGGCGGACAGGAAATGCTGATGCCGGTGCTACAGCCCAAAAGCATCTGGCAAGAGACCGGCCGCTGGGAAACGCTCAAAGAGGTGATGTATCAATTCAAAGATTTATCGGCCAAAGATTTCGGTCTGGCCGCCACTCACGAAGAAGTGATTTATGATTTGGTCAGGCGCAACCTCAATTCTTATAAGGATTTGCCGCTTTTAGTTTATCAAATCCAGAATAAATTCCGCGCTGAATTGCGGCCCAAGGGCGGACTGATGCGCGGCCGGGAATTCATGATGAAGGATTTATACAGCTTCCATTTAAGCCAGAATGATTTAAACGACTGCTACCGGAAAATAATTGAAGCGTATCAGAAAGTTTTCAGCCGTTGCGGTTTAGAAGTTAAAGTGGCCGAGGCCTCGGGCGGAATTTTCACCAAAAAATTCTCCCATGAATTTCAAGTTGTTTCCGACGCCGGCGAAGATAAAATCTTGTATTGCGACGGTTGCGACTGGGCGCAGAACGCGGAAATCTCCAAGTTGAAGGCCGGGGATAAGTGCCCCCAGTGCGGCCGGCCGGTTCAGGCGGGCAAAAGCATTGAAGTCGGCAATATCTTTCAGTTCGGAGACAAATACGCCAAAGATATGAACGGCTATGTCAATAATGAAAAAGGGGAGAAACAACCGATACTGATGGCCTCATACGGCATCGGTATTTCCCGGCTGATGGCCGCAGTGGTGGAAATTTTTCATGATGATAAGGGCATTATTTGGCCAGTTAGCGTGGCGCCGTTTAAAGTCCATTTATTGTCTTTAAAGCAAGATAAAGCGGCGGAAAAAATTTATCAGCAATTTTTAACCGCTGGCTTGGAAGTTTTATATGATGACCGCGACTTTTCCCCTGGGCAGAAATTCGCTGACAGCGATCTTCTGGGAATTCCCTATCGCTTAGTCATTAGTGATAAGACTGGAAATAAAGTTGAACTGAAAAAACGAGCTTCTAAGCAGGCGGAATTATTGGGGGTGGAGGAAGCGATCGGGAAAATAAAATAAGGCCAAAGTTTACCCCGTTAAATACGGCTTTGCCGTCCCGCTTGAAGCGGGATTTAACGGGGTGAAAATTTCCAATGTCAAATAAAGTTCAAAATGCCAGCTTTGCTGGCATCCCGCCCCTTTTTCTTGATTTTCAAAACAGATTATTGTCAGTGTGT
>Ga0180007_10007205_pt1 | contig 10581 bp, 9 predicted proteins | sample MM_PC_MetaG_FD_121122 | JGI IMG/M metagenome (GOLD analysis project Ga0180007, IMG submission 121122) | Groundwater microbial communities from the Aspo Hard Rock Laboratory (HRL) deep subsurface site, Sweden - MM_PC_MetaG | ecosystem: Environmental > Aquatic > Deep subsurface > Groundwater...
AATTCCGGCATTGTGCTAACAGCAGCGGTTTATTGAGTTACCGTGATTCTCATTTTAATATGGTCAGGCCGGGTTTGATCCTTTATGGGGTTAAGCCCGAAACTGAAATCGATATCGGGATCAAGCCGGTATTATCTTTGAAATCAAAGGTTATTTTTACTAAAAAAGTTAAAAAGGGAGCTGGAGTAAGCTACGGAAGGACTTATATTGCTAAAACCAGCCGTCATATTGCTACGGTAGCAGTTGGCTATGCTGACGGCTACCCTTGGGCTTTGTCTAACCGGGCTAAAGTCTTGATCAAGGGTAAATTTTTCGATGTAGCCGGCAGAGTCTGTATGGACCACATCATGATCGATTTAAAAAATCGAGGCGATATCAAAGCCGGAGAAGAAGTTATTTTATTAGGAGAAAGTAAGGGTAAGTCTATATCTTGCGAGGATCTCGCTCAGTGGTCCGAAACCATTCCTTATGAAATCTTGACCCGCCTTTCAGTCAACATCCCCCGGATTCACATTAATTAACAGTCATCTGGACGATAATGTCATCACAGGTATACGATGCCCTGTCTTTTCCCCAGGAGTGTAATACCGGTGGAACGCAGGTGAGATTTCCGCCGCAGGCTTGTTTGCATTCTTCTTGTATCGAAAAAGAGCCGATGGGCTGGCAGGTTTCTACTTGAGGGTGAGTTATTGCGTTACAAAAAGCATAGTCGCTGTCATAGACGTAGGCTGACTGCCAAGGATCTAAACCGGTGCCTTCAATATAAGGCCCATCCCAAGCATCAACTGCTGTTTGGGTCCATTGGCAGCCCCAAAACGGCGCTGCTTCGACTTCTGGCTTGGTAAGCAAACCGGCTTCTGGCCAGGTAACTAAGATTTCAAGTTCCCCTGTTCTAAAAGGTGGGCAGCCCCGGATGACTTTTTGAGTATCAATATATAAGGTAGTAATACCTGAAACTATAGATTTTAAATCAGCCACAGTTTTAGCTACCTTGGCTTTTTCAATTGCCTTAAAAGCATTGGGAGCAATGATTGCAGCCAGTATGGCGATGATGGCAATGACTACAATTAATTCGATCAAAGTAAAACTTTTTTTCATATCGAAATAATTATATCATAATAGGTGGCTATCAAGCAAATTCAGCGAATCAGGGCCAGGCCGGTGATGCCGATAGTTAGAAAGAAAAGCGGAGCCATCCAGGGGCTTAAGAAAGCTAGGATGATTCCTGATTTACCCAAGGCAATACTGAAAGAGGCAATGAAGTAATAGATAAACCCGAAGATAAAACCTACCCCCAGGGAAGTCAACCCGACTTTGCGTTTTTTGATCTCCAGGGCAAAAGGTAAGATTCCGATAATCAGAAAGAAGTGTGAGAAGGGGTCAGCTAATTTCTGGTTATACTGGATGATCATTTCTTTAAGCTTTTCCTGCGAACCGATTTTCTTTAACTGCCGGATTTCTCTCTTTAAGTCTTTAAGCGGCCTGAACTCCAAAAGGATACTTTTTTTAAGCAAAAGCTCTTGGGGGTTTTCAGCCAGGGCAATTTCTTTCTTGGCCAGGGTTTGGCTGTCAATTCGCAAGCCGTTTTTATCAAAAAGGTTTTCTTTAACCAAGTTGGCTACCCACTTCTGATCCTGGTAAGTGATATCTTTACAGATCATTTCTTTTATAAAGTTACCGTGCTCATCTTCCTGGAAAATAGCCACATCAGTCAAGGTTTTTTCCTTGGGCGAGAATTCCAGGGCAAAAAAGATAAGGTTTCCCGAAGCGAATTTAAAATTTCGTTCCAGGGAAGATTCTTCGAGGTTCTTTTTTATAAATCTCCTTTTGATCTCTTCAACTTTTTTCTGGGAATTGATCAGGACTTCTTCCTGAAGGTAAAAGCCAAGAAAAGATATTATCAGTGAAAAGAGTATCAAGGGCATAGACAGGGCTATGATACTGACTCCGGCCGAACGCATGCCCACGATCTCATTAGAACGGTTAAGTTCACCCAGGGTATAAAGCATGCTGATCAGAATGGCAAAGGGGCTTACCCATTTAAAGATCCAGGGGATCATCCCCAGGTAATAACGGGCTAGGATAAGCGGGGGAGTTTTTGATTTTAAGATATCGCTGAGATTAGAAAAAGTGTCAACCAGAAAAAACAGGCCGATAAATATCGCCAGGACAAAGAAATATCCCAGGGCTGCATTTTTTAAGGTGTATCTATCGAGAATTCGCATGTTTATAGATAAGGAAACTGCCCAAAAGCAAAACTATAACATTAGATAGCCAGGTGCCGACTATCGGGCCTACAATTTGACGTTCGATTAAGGCTTTTCCCAGTATGTAGAGCAGGTAATAGGTAAGAGCGCCCAAGCAGGCGATACCGAAATTTATCGATTTTTCACGGTGACGCACGATCAGGGAGACTCCGAAACCTAAAATGCTGAAGGCAAAAATAGAGAAGGAAAGATTTATTCGTTCGTTGAGTTCGGTTACAAAATCGCGGGCATCTATTCCTCTTTGTTTGAATTGATTGATTTTTGCCAGAAGTTCTTTCATCTCCATATCCGAAGGCTTTTTCTCAACCCGGGCTTCTTTTTCCTTTTCAATGGGAATATTTTTAAAGAAGATCTTAAAGTTTCCCCGGACATCGCGTTTTCCGGCCGGGTCGATATCATGGTAATAAACATCTTCCAACTTCATCTTTAGGATGTCGCCTTCAACGATGAACTCACCCTGCTTGGCTACGATCATAGTAGTAGCTTTTTTATCTTCACCGAGCATATAGATGATGACGTTTTTTAATTTATTTTCCTGTTTGTCCGATACGTAAATGACGTGATTCTCAAAATGTTCGAGGAATACCCCCGGCTCGATAAAAGCCGATATGTTTTTCATCAGTATTTTTTTTACGCTGTGGTAACGGTAAGTAAGCCCGGGGATGACTTTGTCATTGAGGATAAATAAAAGCAGGGCAAAAATGACTCCGATCAGGATAAAGATGTGGAGGATCTTAAAAGTCGAGACCCCGGCCACCCGCATGGCGATTATCTCATTATCGGCGATCAGCCGGCCCATCGACAAAAGTACGCCCATGAAAAACGACAGGGGTAGGGTGTAACGTAACAGCGGAGGGAAGGCAAAGGAAAGCAGTTTAAAGGCATCGCCGATATTAATGCCTTTACGCACGATCATATCCGAGACATCGATCAATTTTCCCATCAGCAGGACGCTGCTTAAGATCAGGAAGGAAAAAATGAATACGCTAAAAAAATCTTTGAGGATGTAGTTACGGATTATTTTCATAGTTTTTAGCCGCCAATAGTTTTAGCTAAAGTTAATACCGTGATTGAGCCTGCTCCTTTTTCTTTTAAGCTTTGTGCGCAGGCAGCCACCGTTGCCCCGGTAGTAAAAATATCATCAATTAAAAGAAGGTTTAAGCTTTTTACCGTTTCAGCGGCAATAAACATTTTTTGGGTATTTTCCTGCCGTTTAGCTCTCGACAGTTTCACCTGGTTTGGCCTAAACTCAGCAACCCTTATTATATCATTTCTTAAGGGGATTTTAAAATGATTTGATAGAAATCCTGCTAGGATCTCAGCCTGGTTGTAGCCACGGGTTTTTAGCCGATGGGGGTGCATTGGGACAGCGATTAAACAATCATAGCTTTGTTTTGAGAAACCGATATTAATGAAATGCTGAATCATTAACCGGCTTAAAAATCCGCCCAGATAATCGCAATGCTGGTATTTAAATAAACCGATCAAACTGCTTAAGGGTTCCTGATATTTAGCAGCGCTGATGACCTTTTGGTAGTGAACTGGCTTTTCCCGGCAGGCTTTACAGGTATTATCGTCGGCTTCCGCGATCGGCTGGGAACAACACAGGCAAAGCGGCGGTTTTAAGAAACTTATTTTCTCTTGGCAGTTATTACAAAGAATGCTGGATTCGATTTTTTTCTGGCAGGAAAAACAGGTCAGAGGGAACAACAGATCCCGAAAGGCTTTCAGGTATTTTTTGAACATATAGACAATTGTAAGGTTTTTCCTTTAGAGTTTCAACAGTTTATTTGGCTATCTTCTAATTTATAGTATAATATTAGCTGTAGGAAGAGGTTGTTGATGATATTATTGGGATTTTTGTTAGGCATTATTTACTGGTTTTTTTCTGCCCTGGCTGACAGCTTTATTCTAGGCAGGATGGGTTTCATCCGGAATATTTTTACTCCTGGGCCGGGAGAGCTGATCAACCGGCTCTCAGGGGCTTTTTTGTTTATGGCCATGGGTTGGTATTTTCGTCGGGACTTAATAAAGCGAAAAACTACCGATAAAGAACTGGATAGCCAATATGGTTTGTCACCCCTGATGCTGAATCAGCTGGGGTCTTTGGCTTTTGTTTTTGACCGGACCGGAAAGATCTTAAGGTTTAATTCCAGCTGTGAAAAACTTACCGGTTATTCATTTTCTCAGGTAAGAGGTAAATATTTTTGGAAATTGTTTCTTGAACCCAGCAAGGCTAAAGTAATGCGGGAAAGGCTGGCTTTTATCGGTCAGCAGGATTTCATCAAAGAACATGAAACTGTTTGGCTGATTAAAGGGGGTAAGCGCCTTCTTGTAAAGTGGTCTAATAAGGTGATCCTTGATCAAGGATCAAATCCAAAATATATTGTAAGCGTCGGTACTGACATCAGTGAATATCAGGTAAAACAGAGCCTTTTTAAAGGTTTTAACCGTCAGTATCAAGGTTTGGTTGATAGCATTGGTATTGGAATCTCGATCGTCTCCGGAGATCTGACAGTGGTTTATAAAAACCGCCAGTTTAAAGAGTGGTTTCCCAAGGAAAGCGCTTCTGAACGGTCGGTCTGCCATGATTTGGTCAGTAATTTTTCTTCCAAGGCTTGCGGGCTTTGCCCGGCCTGTAAAACTTTCCTTGACGGCTTAAGCCACGAAACTATGGTTGAAGTTAATACTTTAGGTAGCAAAGCCGCTTATAAAGTGGTTTCTTTTCCGGTTATCGACGAGAAGGGTAAAGTTGTGAATGCAATTGAAACGGTCCAGGATTTTACCAAAATAAACCAGCAAGAGGAGGAGATAAGGCATAGCTATCTTGCTCAGGCGGTGATCAACTCGTTGTTACGTTTTTCCTTGGAAAACATCAGCTTAGAAGGATTTTTAAAATGTGCTCTTAGCATTATTTTATCTACGCCCTGGCTTTCGGCCAAATCCAAGGCTATAGTCTATCTGGTGGGTGAGGAACCGGAAACATTGGCTTTGAAAACTCATATTAATCTTTCCGAGGAGGAAAGCCGCGGTTTGGAAAAGATTTCTTTTGGTGAAAATCTTTGTGGAGAAGCAGCTCGATCAGCCCGGCCGCAATTTTCTCAAAATGAAAAAGCCTACAGGCATTATTACCTGCCGATTCTTTATTCAGGGGTTGTTTTAGGAGTAATGGATATCTATCTGGATCAGGGCCATATTTACCATAAGCAGGAAGAAGAATATCTTGCTGCGGTTGCCAATACTTTAGCCGGAGTTATCTGGCGTAAAAGCAATGAAGACCGCTTTCAAAAAATAAACAGTTGTTTTGTGAATTTAGGAGTCGACCCTTTAACCAATATCCAAAGCTTTGTTTCTTTAAGCGGAGAGATCTTGGAGGCTTCGGCTATGTTTTATCAGCGGCTGGACCTTAAAACCAATGTTTTAGAACTAGTTAGTCAATATTTAAAGCCGGCCAGTCAGGTTCCTGAATTAAGGATTTATGAAGATTTTTGTAAGCAGGCTATTAAAGATAACTCTGAAGTCGTAGTCAGGGATATATCAGGAATTTTAGAAGAAGCTAAAGGTTCTTTGGGCCCAGTGGATAAATTCAAGACTTTTATCGGTCAGACCGTGAAGGCTGCCAGCGGGCACAAAGGGTTTTTGACTGGTTTTTATAAACATAATTTCAGGCTTAAAAATGACGATCGGGAATTTTTAGGGATCATTGCTTCGGCGATCAGCGTAGAAGAGGAGCGGATTAATACCAAGCGCAGCCTGGATATTGCCTACCAGGAGTTAAAGAAGGCCCAGCAGGAGCTGGTGCAGACTGAGAAATTATCGGCTTTGGGCCGTTTTTCTTCAGGCATGGCTCATGAAGTTAAGAATCCTCTGGGCATTGTTTTGGGGGGTATTGAGTTTTTAGAAAAGAAATTGGAGAAATCTGATAAGGATATAAAACTGGCTATAAAAAAGATCAAAGAATCGACCCTGCGGGCTGATGGCGTGGTAAGAAACTTGCTTAAATTTGCCATGCCCTCGGAAATAAAAACCGAAAAAGTCAATCCGAAAACTTTGATCAATGATACTTTATCTTTAATTCGCTACCGGGTTTCCTTGGTGAATATTAAAATAGTTACCGAGTTTCTTAAAGAAGATATCTATATTTCCGGAGATAAAAACCAGCTTCAGCAGGTTTTGTTTAATCTGATCACCAATGCGGTTGAGGCTGTTCCTCAAGGGGGTCTGGTCAGAACTATAATTAGACAATCGCCAGCCGGCGAATTTTTGGCTGAAGCTGCCTGTCTTATTGAAATAATCGATAACGGCCCGGGGATAGCCAAGGAGGACTTAGCTAAGCTTTTTGAGCCTTTTTTTACTACCAAACGTGACAAGAAAGGTACCGGCTTAGGATTGTCGATTTCTAAGATAATCATTGAGAATCATAAAGGGATGCTGACCGTAGACAGCAGTCCGGAACAAGGAACCGTAGCCAGGATCATCCTGCCGCTGATTGAGAGTTGACATCTGAGAATTACGGTGTATTATTTTTATAGAGGAAGAAGTATCCCGATAGTAATCGGGATTTCGCTAAATAGCTAAATTAAGGTGCTCAATGAAGAAGATACTAATTATTGATGATGAAGAAGATTTAGCTTTTTTTGTTAAAGCTAACTTAGAGCTGGCCGGAGATTACCAGGTCAGTACGGCTACCAGCGGTAAAGAAGGCATAAAATTAGCCGCCCGTTTTAGGCCGGATATAATTCTTCTGGATATTATGATGCCGGCAATGGATGGTTATGAGACTTTGCATAAACTTAAGTCTGAAGAAAAAACTCTGGCTATTCCGGTAATAATGCTTACGGCTAAAGCCGATGAAGATTCCAAGATGAAAGCTGCTACCCTATATAATGAAGATTACCTCGTTAAACCTGTCCAGATAGATGTTCTCAATGCTAAGATTCAGGAAGTCCTCACACGCAGAAATTCTTAATTTAAACCAGCTTCTCGACCGGGCTGCGGCTGATTTTTCCCAAAAGACAGCTTTGGTGTTCGGGGCCAGAAGAATTACTTATCGACAGTTGGGTGAGTCAGTAGAAAAATTAGCCAGTTCTTTGTATAATCTGGGAGTAAGGAAATCGGATAAAGTCGCCCTTTGGCTGCCGAATTGTCCTGAGTTTGTTTTTTCTTTTTTCGCTGTTTTGCGGCTGGGAGCGGTAGTAGTGCCGATCAATACGATGTTTAAACGGGAAGAGGCCTGTTTTATCATCGAGGATTCCCAGGCCAAAATCCTGATCTGTTCGATCGATAAAGCCAAAGACAGCGAAAATATCTTAGCCCGGGTAGAAACTTTGTTTAATTTGATTTCTTTGCCGGCTCCGGCTCAAAACAAGCTGGTGCTTAGTTTTCATGATTTGCTCAGGCATCCTAAGGGTTATTTTTTAGACAGTCCTTTAGCCGGAGATGATTTAGCCCAGATAGTCTATACTTCCGGGACAACCGGCCGGCCCAAGGGAGCTTGCCTGACTCATAAGAATTTGATTTCCAATATCCAGGATTGCGCTAAGATCATAAAGTTTAACCAACGGGATTCGCTGATCTGCATTTTACCGTTGTTTCATTCTTTCGCCTTGACTGTTTGCATGCTGCTTCCTATATATAAGGGGGGTAGGATTGTAATCATGCGTGCAGTCAGGCCGTTCAAGAGAGTTATTCGGGCGATTTTCCGCCAAAGGGTTACTATTTTTATCGGCGTACCTTCAATCTACAGCATTTTAAGTGGTATAAAAATGACGGCTTTTCAAAGGCTGGCTAATTTTTTTATTAACCCGATACGTTTATGTATATCAGGTGCTGCTGCTCTTCCGGTTAAAGTCTCCCAAGATTTCGAGAAGAAATTCCGGCGGCCCCTGCTTCAAGGGTATGGTTTAACTGAGGCTTCTCCGGTAGTTTCCTTAAACCCTTTAGGCGGTAGGCATATTTTTGATTCAATCGGCTTAGCTCTCCCTTCGATTAAGGTCAAGGTGGTCGGAAAACAAGGCCAGGAACTTCCTTGTGGTGAAGTCGGTGAGATTTTAGTTAAAGGCCCTAATGTGATGAATGGTTATTATAATTTGGAAGAAGAAACCAAGAAAACTTTAAAAGACGGCTGGCTTTATACCGGCGATTTGGCTAAGATCGATCCGCAGGGGTTTATTTATATTATCGGCCGGATCAAAGAGATGATCAATGTGCGTGGTTTCAATGTCTACCCCCGAGAAATCGAAGACCTGCTTTATCAGTATCCGGGAGTCAAGGAAGCAGCAGTGGTGGGAATTCCTCACCGCCACCGGGGAGAAGTGCCGGTGGCTTTTGTGGTTTCTGAAAGAGAGCTGAAACAGAAAGAAGTCATAGATTATCTGCGGATCAATCTGGCCAGTTATAAAGTGCCGCTTAAGATTTTTTTTAAGCTCGAGCTTCCTAAGAATGCTACTGGCAAGATTTTAAAAGCCGAGCTACAGGATGAGGTAAAAGGAACTTTTCAAAACCATGAACAAAGCTTTTGATATTGTTTTTAATGATGAATATCTGTTGGTGGTAAATAAGATCGCTAAGATTTTAGTCCAGCCTTCGCCTAAGGGTGAAAAAATTACCCTAACTACTCTTATTGAGAAAGAGCTGGGGGCAAAAGTTTTTCCCTGCCACCGCCTGGACCGCGAGACCAGCGGTTTGATCATCTACGCTAAAACCAGCCAGATCCAGAACCAGATTATGGACCAGTTTCGGGCCGGCCAGGTTAAGAAAAAATACTTAGGCTTAGTCAGGGGAAATTTAAGGCCCAAAAGCGGAGCCTGGGAGGATAGCATAATCGATAAGGAAGGCCGGCGTTTTGGCGAAAAGCCTAAACCAGCCAGAACCAACTATTGGACAATCAGGGAGTTTCTTAATTTCAGCGTTTTAGAACTTGAGCCTTTGACCGGAAGGACTAACCAGTTGCGAATTCAGCTGGCCCAAGCCGGCCATCCGATCTTAGGCGAAAGAAAATACGCTTTTGGCAAGGACTTCGAAGTAAGATTTAAGCGCCTGGCCTTACATGCTTTTCATCTAAGTTTTATTCATCCAGTCAGCCGGGAAAAAGTAAATTTAAGGATTGCCTTAGCCAAAGATATCAAGGAGTTTTTGGATAAAAGAAGTAGTATCTAAAAGTTAGCTGTGCTATAATAAAAAAGCAGGAGAGGATTTATGATGAAAAAATCATTTACATTAATCGAACTCATCGTGGTCATTGCTATAATTGCAATTCTTGCTGCAATTATTGCTCCTAATGCTTTCCGGGCTATTGAAAAAGCTAAAATTGTCAAAACCGCCTCGGATTTGAAAACCATTAAGGCGGCTATACTGATTTACCGTACCGATACCGGGGCCTGGCCTTGTCCAGGGGTTCCTGGAGATTGTAGCGCAAATTACATTGAAGACAGTAACCACTGTTTATTAACTAACCCTGGCATAGCTGGCTGGGACGGGCCTTATTTAGAAAGCATACCTACAAGTTCTTTAGCCAAAGCACCAGCGATACCAAGCTGCGGGAAGTACGGCATTTATTTTTCAGCCTGGGCAAAATGCTGTGCTACCGGCTCTTGCCCAAATTATTCGCGTTTTGATTTTAGCGGCGATGGTGATTGCAGGAATAATCTTAGCGATTGTGATACGGTTGAGGGGGTTAGCGTTTCAGTTTATGGATTTCCTAGTGAAAAAATAATTTTAGCTGTAGATGCTGTTTTTGACGGGGTGGGGTTAAATGATTATAAAGGAATAATGAATGTTGTTTGGCCCGGCTGTACTATCGTTGCTTTATACGTCGGTGAACCTCAACCCTAGAAGATAACAGAAAAGGTTTATTAATTGGGGACAGGTCCCACTTTATAAACCCAATGTTATCAATGTTTTTTTAGCCATTTTCCAGATTTTCTAAAATCCGCTCTCTTTATCTTAACTAATTTCAGCATTTCTGATTTTTGAAAAAAGCAATAAATAACCTTTTATTTTATTGGGGCAATTTAACTGGGACCTGTCCCCAAATTTGTGGTATAATTGTTGTCGATGCATGAGCTAAACAAGAAAATCTATTATCATGATACTGATTGCGGCGGGGTGGTTTATTATGCTAACTACCTGAAGTATTTTGAAGAAGCCAGGACCGAGTTTTTGCTGGCCAGGGGTATTGATACTGCAAAGTTAACTAAAAGCAACACTTGGTTTGTAGTGGCTAGTGTAGAGATAAGTTACAAAGCCCCGGCTCATTACGCCGATAGTTTAGTTATTTTTTCTGAAATCATTAAGAAGAAAAACGTATCCTTAG